>Ga0065705_10104278_pt1 | contig 24251 bp, 28 predicted proteins | sample SwibulcommuniRL2_FD_59092 | JGI IMG/M metagenome (GOLD analysis project Ga0065705, IMG submission 59092) | Bulk soil microbial communities from switchgrass field near Rose Lake, East Lansing, Michigan, USA - RL2 Bulk Soil v2 (version 2) | ecosystem: Environmental > Terrestrial > Soil >...
AAGATCACATAACCGACCTGTCCGTTAAGCGGATTTACTCCAAGCGCGCAAACTCCCCAGGCAGTATTACCGGGTAATTTTGCCGCGATGGAAGTGAGATCCTCGAGAATTGTGAACGTTCCGCCGATCGAGGGAGCGTAAGCAATGAATTGATCTCCAGAGGACGCGAGGGGAGCTTTGTAAGCGACATAGATCGCTCCGTTCGGAGCGATCACGATCTTATTGATCGCCTGGTATTGGGCCGCGGTCAGTCCGGCATTGACCGCGCGCCAGGAGGGTGATGTGGCGTCGAAGTTCTCTGTATAGATCAGTCCCTTGCTGGTATCGTGGGTGATCACGGCGACTGCCCCGTTTGGCGACAGGTCGATCCCACCCGGCAGGATGACCGGGAAGTCCGGCAGGGGAGGGAAAGAGGGAGTCGGCGGGACGGAGGTATCCGCGCGCCCACCGGGGATATCGCCATTCTGCGTGATGAGCTCAAAGGTTTCCGCTTCGAAAGTCACCTCCCGGTGGACGTAGCCGGTCTCCGGGTCCGTTACGATGGAAACGGCAGTGGGGATCAGGTTGCCGCTGTAGGCAATGCCGCGCGGCGTATCGGCGGCATCGATCGTGATCGCGCACTTGGAGTTCGGGAAGCAGTCGATCAGGCGGATGTCTGCCGCGAGGGAGATCGTGATCTCCGGGAATTGGTTATTGCGCCAGCCGCGATATAAGCCGGCTAATTGATTTGCCTGCGACTGACCGGAGACCAGCAGCTTGTCCTGCACGTCGATCGAGCCATAATGGGGATAGGCGTGCCCGGGGGACAGGGAGAAGTAGGAGGCGCCAACCCCGCTGGCATTGATCGCGACGCCCGAAAGAGACACGACCGCGCATTCGGGTTTTGTGATCCGTTCGAAGTCGATCTCGCCCTGCCAGTCCGCTTTGGTGATGGTCATGACGGTGGCCCAGGTGCGACTCGCATACGGTACCAGCTGGGGATGCACCTGAATGGACAGCTGGTTCCAGGCATTCACGCCGGCGCGCGCGTAGATCTGCAGGAATGCCATCTCCCGGATCTGCTCCCAGAGATTGGATGCGAGACTTGACACTTCTTTGGTGTATTTGGTGTCATCCGGCAGGAAGACATCCATGATCCTCGTCGCAGTGGTGCGCCAGTGGATGAAGTGCCAAACGCCCTTGGGAACCGTCAGGTCCTGGAACTCGGTCCAGGCGCTGGGCGTGGCGGTCGTGAACTCCACGCCGTCAGGGAATGCCGGGATCTGCCCGAACCAGTAGTGCGCGGTATAGGCGGTGAAGCGCACGAAGCCCTGCTCCGGGTTCCAATTGATCGACTCCCGGGCGATCCAGCCCTCCACCTCAATGTTCTCGGCGCCAGCCACCGGTCCGATATCCGACTGTGTGGACCCGAACTGATCCTCGTTGACCAGGATCACAAGTGTGTGATCACGGATGGTGTCCACGTCACAATCGTCAAGCAGTGTCAGCTCGAATTCCCAGCCACCGGTTTCTACATCCTGGCGAGGCGTGCCGATCTGCGCGCGGGGCAGGGGATTGTCGTCATTCCACACGAACACATAGCGGACCCCGTAATACGATTTGCCGTTGGCAGCCGTCACGACTAGGTACACCAGGTGACAGCCGACTGAATTAAATGTAAAGGTCGGCGTAGCGGTCGTGGTGCCGCTGGACGAGCTAGCTGTCCCGCATTGCCACGCATAGGAAGAAATGGAGGAGAGCCCGCCGACCACATAGGAAGCGGACCCATCGAATTGAGCAGAGACACTGGCGCCTGTGAGTTTCAACACCCGGTTCGAACCCATGATCGGCGTTGGGTCCGGATTGGCGTGCTGATCGGAATAGGCGATGCCGCCATCCATGTAGGACACGCCGGCGCTGATCAGGACGTGGCGCGCCCAGAGCCCAAAGTCATCGATGACGGTCAGATACTGGTTGTCTGCGAAGGTCACATCCGAGGTCTCGCCGATATAGAAATGGGTGGCGTCCGAGGCGCGAATGCGCACGATCCCGATGTCGTGCGCGCCTGCGCTCGAGCCGATCAGCAGGGTCATATCCGGCAGGACTCCCGGCAGGGACCCGCTGCCCGTGTCGTAGGTGATCGAGAGCACCCCATCCCAGCTGCTGAAGGTCTGATTGATCCGGGCGGTGTAGACGACGGTTGGCTGGAAGATCGCCGCGCGCCATTTGGTCCGTTTACCCGGCGTGCGATATAAAGCGAGTTCCGGAGAGGTGGCTGCGCGTGCGACGCCGTAGGTCATTGTTCTACCATGGCAATGAATCGGATCGTGAAATCAACGACGCAGTTGTTCTCCCACCGCTCGCGCTCCGGCCAGATCATATTTGCGAGGAAATCATCATAGGTGTTTCCTCTCTTCCGATCCCGGATATATACCTGGGTGGTCTTGGCCGTACGAAACGCAGCGAGCGCGTTGTATTGTGCAGCTGTCAGATATCCCCAGTGCCATTCCGAGACCGGCCAGCCATTGCCCTCGATCGTGGCATCGCCCATGGCAGTCTCCTGGGAGAATTCCTGGAAATCCATCAGCGGCGCAGGGATGCCCAGCGATTTGAGGGTGACCATCCCGCCTGTGCCGCCCGCATAGGTTCCGATCTTGACGTCGTTTGGATTAGGCATTCCCCCTCCCTGAAAATTGGGGGTTGAGAGTTGAAACTATGCGGCTCATGTGCCCAGAAACTCCTTGATAATTTCATCCCGGGTATCGCGCCTGATCATGCGGACCTCAGCCGAGGAAATTCGCCCATCAAATCGGCTGTTCTCGTGGATGGTCAGGGACCGTCCGCTTCCTGCACCTCGAGCCAAAGTGTTCAGAAGCGCATCCTGGGTCAAGCCTCCGCCGATGATATTCTCTGCGGCGCGGGTGGTCCGGTTGGATAGGAGGTACTCCACACCCATTTCACCGGTCCGCACGACCCCTGCGGTGTAACCACCTGCAGCATGTGCCGTCATAGGGGCCATGGTCGTACTTGTAGAGCCTCCAACGCTTGCCAGTTTCGCGCGATACTTTGCCAACCAGACGTCCGCGTCTGTCAGCATGGCGTTATAGTATTTGACCTTCAGGTTCTTTTCCCCGAGTAGGCTTGCGTCCAAGTCCCGAATCTCGGCAATGAACACTTCACGCCTTCTGGCGCGTTCAGCGTTTAAGCCTTCCTGCAGTTCTCGTAACTGCTGCATGCGCTGTTCATGGATCTGCCGCAGTTCCTCGGCGTGGGCGGCAGCGGCTTCCTGGAGTTGTTCCTTGCGCTGGGCTTCGTTCTCTGCCAGGTCCTGCTGGAACTGTGCCAGGCGCTGTGCCTGCTCAGCCGCGTGTTCATGGTCCAGCTCTGCCAGCCGTTCCGCCAAATCCTGGCGACGCTTGGCGATCTCGATCCGAGTGTTGCGGTTCTCCTCTTCCTGCTGTTCACTGAATCGTCTCTGCTCTTTTGCCAACCCAAGCGCGTCGCGCGAAGCTGTCAGATCCTGCACGCGCTCAGCATGTTCCTTGGTTAGCTCGCGCAGTCGTTCCTGATGGTCCGCTTCGATCTCACGGATCTCCTTGCCCCCATCCTTGATGATCTTGGCGCGCTGCTCCTGGTAGTTGGCTTCGTCCTGGGCAGTCGCCTGGAGATAGTTAGCCGTGATCGAGGCGGCGCGTTTATTAGCACTTTCGTTGATCTTGGAGACCTGGCTGGTATATTTTTTCGTCTCGTCGGCGACGCGTTTCTCAGAATCCGCGACGATCTTGACCCTCTTGTCGGCAGCGTCCTGAACCAGTTTTGCATCGTCCTCCTGCCAGGACTGCCAGGCAGATGCAACCTTTTGTTGCATCTCTGACGAAAGACCACCCAATCCAGTTGCAGCATTTTGAACACTGGCAGCTGTCTTGTCAGCTTCCTGTTTAAGGATGTGTAGTTTTTCTCCAATCAGTTTCCAAAACACTTCCGGCGATTCGAAACCAAACGCCCGCGCGCCGAAATTACTGGCGGCTCTTCCAATACCGGAATACAGAGCCGCGCCGGAAAGGATTGCCGCAAGCGGTCCGAGTCGTAACAATGAGGCGCCTCCCACCACCTTTTCGGCGGTTTTGGCTGCCCCAGGCACATCCACGCCAGCCCGTATCCGCGCCGCGATCAGTTGCTTGTCCGCGGCAGTGTCCTGCAACTTGGCAGCCGTTAGTTGCTGCGTGCCAAGTGCCAATGCCTGGACATCTGCATACAGCCGGATCCCTTTTGAGACTGCCACACCCACCGCGCCGAGTGCGACCAGGACCTCGCCGGTCTTGAGCGCGGCCGATACGATCTCGGGATTTTTCTCGACAAATGCCGCGGCTTCATTGGCGACACGAGCAGCCTGTTTGAGCAAAGGCAACGTCTCGCGCAGCAGCACCGTATCCACACGGGCACGCGCCTGGGCAAGTTCCTGCGTGGCTCTTGTCCATTCTCTTGTCGCCTGGGTCGCTTTGCCGGTGTCTTCGGCTTCCTTCGCAAACCGATTCGATTCGGCAAAGGCGCCACCCAGGATGGCGCCGCCCGCAACCAGCGCGCCGCCGGACGCCCTGCCGATCTGATCGCCAATGCTTTTGATCTGCGCGAGGCGTGCTTTTTCGAAGTCACTGGTCAGCGATGCGGCTTCCGCGCGAAGAACCCGCGCCTGCAAAGAGTAGGCTTTGGTGATTTCGGTGACCTGCTTTTCGACGTCCTTGAGCTGGCGCTGGAGGCCTTCAATCTCCTTGACACTCGTGGCTTCCTTGATCTTCTTATCCAGCGTGTCGAAATCTTTGTTGACGGCATCCAGGATCTTATCTACGTCGCCGATCTCGCCGGTCAGCGCGTCGACGCCAGCCTTCGTCTTTTGTTGCGAAGACTGGTCCATGATAAAGCGCAGGATCAGATCATAATTATTGCTTGCCATGTTTCGGTTTTTGTTCTTCTAATTGTTGCTTCGTCTTGGCGTAAATGGATTCCAGCTCTAACAACAAAGTAATGACACCCCCGTAACCGCTAGCGATCTCATTTACCAGCACAGATACATTCGGCGGCTTTCCAAGTGCCCGCCACTGCACCCATAAGTCATACGCCCACTCCGTCTCGCTGGCTGAGATCCCCCATTCAGATGGATCGGGCAAACTGCTGTCCGGCGTCTTGTTCTCTTCGACCGACAATCTCTGCATGCGGTCGTAGAGACGCAAGATCGCCGTTATGCGTTTTTTTCTTTCTCCTCCTTGACCCTTTTCGGCTCATTCTGGATGGAGAACCAATCCGGGTTCAAATCCGAAGCGACGTCCATCCACTTCTGAACATCCTCTTCCAGCAGATTCAGAAACTCCTCCTCGGTGGGGAGCTTGCCATGACTGCAGGCCACCAGCGATGGAAATAACAGCTGGTGTACATAGGTCACAACGGACGAATCCAGGTTCTTATATTCGCCGTTCGGCTTTTCCTTGTTCGCATCGGCGATCAGCACCGATCGTTGCAGGCTCATCACGTAGGACGCCTTGAAGACGGTGATCGCGCGGCCTGCAACCTTGATTTTTTTGGAAGGTAATTCGGCCATGTTACGCATTCGCCTGTGGGAACTGATGAATTGCCATCAAAATATGACCTGTAGGGACAGCGTAATCGAAGTCCAACATAGTGGTGGTCTTGGTGAGTCCGGATGAGATGGGCGTAATGACACCCGACGCGTTCGCGCGGAACACGCTGTAGGATGCGTCTGTGGGCTGGTGACTCGTATCGAACAGGAAATCTGTTACGACCCCATCGGCTTTCCAGGCCGTGACCATCGCCGGGTTGGGGGAAAAGGCTTCCACCCAGCCAGCGTGCTGCGTGCCATCCGCCAGGTCTGTCATCACCTCACCCCACAAGTGCGAATCGGAGGCACTGGGCGCCAGGTTATAGGTCGTCTCGTAATTGGCATCGCCAAACGAGCCGTCCTGCTTGATAGCCGTGGTGCGCGGCACGATCCTCGTATGCCAGCCGATATTCCCAGAAGAGTCCTTTGCCGCCTGGTAGACCAGGATCCCGACCAACGGCTCATTGCCGCGCTGGTCTGTCATGGATGGCAGGATCTCAATGCCCGAGATATCTCGTTTGATGACACTGCCGACCAGGGCGGAAATATCCATGTCCGAGCCATCGATCGTAATGGCTCCGGAAGAGGCATCCGTCGGCGGGAACGTCTGCTGCTGGGCGACCTTGTCGCCGTCGAAGTGGGAGATGATCCGGGCGGGTGGATCAGTCAGGTTGAAGGCCCGGATCCCGTAGAGATTCAAGCCGATGTAGGGACTGGTGCTGGGCGCTTTGGGATGACCATAGGTATCCAATTCATAGATCCTGCCCCGCCTGACGCCAAATCCGACAAAAGGTTTATCTGCCATAGTAGCTCCTATTTTTCTGCAATCTCAACGATGATTCGCTGCGAGAGAAAGACCGGCAGGCTTTCCGGCTCGTTCTCCACATAGCGGTCGTAGACAAAACCGATCGGGCCGCCCGAACGGATCGAGCGCAGCCCGAAATTCAGGTTGCCGCTGGCAGCGGCGTAGGCCTTGTTCACCAGGTGGTCCAGGACCGGCTGCCGTGTGGCCGCGAAGGCGACCTCACTCGTTCCCCAGTCCAACCATTGGACGAACAGGGTGAACGGGATCATCCATAGCCGGCTCGGGCTGGTCTGAATGGCGGCGATCGCAAAATCATCGCTGTTCTCGATGACGATGTAGGGCGCGTTTGCGATGGGACCGTCCAGCACATCCCAGTCATTGATCGTCACATCGCCCGTGCTGAAGAGAGAAGAAAGTGTCAGGAACTCTCTCTGCAGGTCGGCTTGCAGGGTCGCCTCGCTCACCGGGCGCCTCCATGAATGATCTGGATCCAGCGATCACCCAGAGTCTTGAGCACCTTGTCCACATCGACCTTCAACCGTTCAAGTGCACGCGACGGGAAGGGATTCGGCGGGGTCCCCGGATGCTGGACAAAGCCCTTGCCGATCCACAGCTTCCCGTTTGCCTGATGGGTCTTGAAGCCTCCACCTTTGGGGACCACGGTAAAGACACCGACTTTGGTCCAGAAGAAGGCAAGAGCACCAGCGCGCCGCGGTGCGATCTTGTGTGGCTTCGTTCCCAGGATGATGAAGTGTCCAATGGGTTTAGCACTCAAGCCGTAGAAACCAAACGAGTCCTTGTTCCCGAATTCCTGGAAGGAGATCGACTCGGAGAAACGCCCTGGCTTCGATAACTCTTCACGCGCAAGCTCTACATATCTCTTTCCCAGCACCCGCACCAGGGGACGCGCTTCTTCGGCAAGTTGATCGATACTCTTGCCGATATTGTGAAGCACGGATCGATCATAGGACAGCTCGAGCGTGATCATGATCTACTCGTCCGTCCAGTTCTCGAACACATTCCCAAAGGCATTCCGCTGGAAGATGGGGAACGATTCCTTGCCTGCCGGATCCACACCGCGCGTCAGGATCTCCATGCCGCTCGGCTGGTCACGCTGCGCGCCGAGGTTCTCCAGTCCATCCGCATGTTCCAGGATAAAGGCGCTGATATCCTCCATGATGATCTGGAAGCGGGATTGGTTCGGCGTCTTGGTGGTCGGACCGAATCGCCCGCTGCCGTTGATCCCCTCGGCGATCGCCGCGACTTCCTGCTCGACAAAGATGGTGATGGCCAGCTTGGCGTCTGCCTGTGTGATAGGGATATGAAAGCCATTGCTTACCAGGATCGCGTTGACGAGGCTGGAGATCTGGTCAATGAACGACTCGATCTGCGTCAGCTTCGGACGGGTGTTGGTGTCGAAGGTCGCGCTTGTATTGGCGTAGCGCGGGACGTACGAGGCCACACCGGGAGCAGAGCCGTAGGAATTGGCAGCGACCGTCACTTATTCCTCTGCCGCGCCTGCCCTCTTCGAGGGCGTGCGACGGGTCTTGGGCTTCTCTTCGGGCTCAGATGTGGCGGGCGATTCTTTTGCCGGTGCTTCCGCCGTTTCGGTGGAAACGGCAACGACTGTTTCCGTTGTCGGCTCAGGGGTAGATTCTTCACCTGCACTGCGCGCAGGCGCAAGTGTCAAGCCTGGCGCCATTGTGCCACCCCTGCGCACTTCCTCCAGGGATGGCTGGGTGTCCAGTAGTGGATGATTCTTGGCCTGTTCCTCGAAGCCGGCCGGAACCTCGCGCCATTCGCCGCGGACGTACTCACGACCAGAGAACGCGATCACCGGACCCGCTGCATAGTCTTGTTTCACTCTTGCCAACATGATTCACCTCATCAAGCGAAAAAGGCGGGCGGCTGCGAAAGCGTACCCGCCTTTTTGATTTTGGTTCTCAGGGATATGTCTGCTAACTATTTCCCATATAGGCGGTCCGCCAGTCACCATAGACATGGTTGTAGGCCGCGTGGAACTTGAAGAAATACGTCCCACCATCTGGACCATGCGGATCGAACCAGGTTGCTTGCAGATTGGGTTTCTCGCGCATGACGACGATGATCGGCTTGACGTTTTCGGTGGAGGCGACCAGGATCCAGGCCGTGCTATCCAGCTGTGGAGCAACGATGTGCTTCACGACTCCCGCATATTGATTACCCTTGGTGGGATCATCACTGCCGCCTCGGACCGCCGTGATCTGCCAGGCGACGTTCGCCAGGTCAGGCGACACAACCAGCAAATCGTAGGTGTACTGAGTGAACACACCCTGATCGTCGCGTGTTTTCTGTGCCTTTGTATAGACGGTCGGGAAGTTCGTGGTGCTCAAAGTCAGCGCGTCCAGGTTGTCCTGGACTGTCTGGTAGGCAGCACCCTTGTCGACGTGAGCGTTATTGAAAAACGACAGCCCGTCGTAGCCTGCGCCGAAACTGGGGGTCCCATCGCCATCGTTCAAGGCCTGGTAGGCTTGCTGGGCGATGTGGCGCTGGAAGTTATCGCCGGCAGCGCGGGCACGCTTTTCCAACTGCCCGGTCTTGTCGTCGCGGACGGCATTGTAGGAGATCATCACTTCGATATCCCAGTCGAGCGGCTTGACCGGCAGGGTCTTCTCGATGAAACCCTGGATGTTCGGTTGGCCTTTGGTCTGGGTCGGCATGGGCGCGCCGCCGATATCCACCAGGTCGATGGCGTTGGCGGGCATATCATAAGTCGATGCAATCGGAGCATAGAGAGGGACGGGTGGCTGCGCGCTGGTTAGAAAACCAGTCTGGGCGGCCATCTTGAGCAGGGTAGGGACTTCGCCACTAATAGTCATTTCGTCATCTCCTTATGCTCGCGACGCGTTTCTGGGCGTGGTGAGTTCGACAAAGCAATAGCCGTCTTCGATCTTACGCAGGATGCCGATCTCGGGATTGTCGGCATACACCATATCCGCCAGCGTGCCCGAATCGGACATATATACGATCTTACCGAGGTCATCATTCGTGCTGAACACGGTGGATTTGAAGCCGACCCAGGTCGGGGCGACATAGACCTCGATCTCCTTGGTCTCCGGATCGCCGGCCGCCACAGTCTTGCCTTCGGCGGCAATGCCCAGCACCACATCAGATGGGGCGATCACCGTCGCGTCCACGTAGCCGCGCGCGTTTTCTGTGTCCTCGCTCACATCGATGATCATCGGCTGGCCGCGGTAGAGGTTCTGGGCAGTCGAACTGTCCAGGTTCCAGCGCTCGGAAACGGGCGTTCCTTTGAAGCGCAGAGGGGCATTTGCAGTAAGGTCGGTCATGGCTACGACTCCTTCTTTGCAAATTCGGCGAGGTTGTAATCCTCGGGGTTGCCGAGTTCCAGGTTGAGCTTGAAGAACTCGCCGACGGTCTTACCCGCCTCCACCCAGGTCTTGAGGTAGGGCTTGACCTCTTTGGGGAGCTCAGGCTTCTGGATGAAGCCGTTACCATCCAGGCCGCGCATCGAGAAGTTGATCGCGCCATCCAGGGCATTCGCCAGGATCTTCTCTACCGCCAGGGCCTGCGGCTCGGGCAGGGAGAGCAGGAGCGCGACGACTTCGTTCGGGCGGACCTTCAACCCGACCGGATGCTCCGCCGTACCGCCTGCGAGTTTCGACGCAAATTGAACGGTGTGCATCTTGCGCTTTTCCAGATGGATCGCATCGCGCGCCAGTTCCTGCGCTTTCTTGCCCAGCTCCTCGATCCCTTCCGGGGTCCGCAGGAGTTCCTTGAGCTGCGGGCTGATCTCCGTTTCCAATTCGACAGGGGCGGTTGGGGTGGGGGGCGTTTCCTGTGGCTTCCCACCGCGCACCGCCTCGGCCACCTTGCCGGGAAGCTCGGCAAGGATTTCCATGAGTGTCTTTTCCATATCGATCTCCTTTATGGATTGGCTAAGTTCGACGGGGCGCAACAGGATCTGCCCCTTCGCATTTCGTGAAGCTGGCCAGTTGGTCAGCGAACCACCTAGAATCATTTTGTTCTCCGTATCCACGGAGGGAGAGAAGAACCGGCTGAAATTCCCCTTGATGAGATCGATCCCCTTCTCGGTCCAGTTGACCAGGAAGCGGATGACCCTTCGCGCGCTGTCCAGTTCCAGCCCGACGATCCAGCCCGCGCCGCCCTTGTGGTTATGGCCTTCCATATCGATGGGCAGTCCGACGATCTCCCCGCTTTCGGTCTTCGTGCTCTCGATGATCGCCTGTGTGTTTTCGATGTAGGCAGCCAGGTCACCGCTCTTGATGTATACCTCCTGCCCGCTCATGGAGATATACGGGTCGTTGTCATTGGCAGCCAGGCCGTCGATCGCCTTGTGGGAGGCCGACAGCTCTGTGAAGGAGAAGGCCCACAGGTCTTCGTGGGGTTTAGGTTCCTGTCCGGGCTCAGCTTTCAGCCCGAGGAACTTAAGAACGCGGTCCAGGAAAGACATGTCCACGTAATCGATCTTGACGGCCTGCCATTGGTCGCGGGCCGCGAAGGTGAGCTCGTTGTCGGTTTTGGTGTAGGTGACTTTGTAGAGCTTTCCCCTGTTCTCTACGATCACGTACTCGTCGTAGATCTCACGGATATAACAATAGGAGTCCTGTTCGGGTTGATACTGAGGCTGGAAGGTGTTGACAAAGCCCTCGCGCACCGCGGTCGCGCGCTGGTCCAGGGAATCCCCGGAGAGATGGACCTGCATATCGGCATTCGCATACAACGCCTTCATGTATTTCTTGGCCTGCGCTTCGGCCTCATTGCCTTCATAACAATGCAGGCTGTCCCCTTCTGCTTCGCCGTCCGCGCCTTTTTTATAGACACAGAACTTCTCGCCATTTTTTTTGACTAACCAGGGCATACGCTCTCCAGAAATGAAAAAAACCCGCGCCTCCGTAGGGAGGGCGGGCCAACAAAGACCACGTGCGTTATTCGATTGGCAAAAGTCTAGCACAAAAACAAATTTTTTACAATAGCGGATAGGTTACAAACCTGTTCGACCGAAAAACTCATGAGCCCATTGAAAAGCTATGCCTGCATTTTTGGCACACTGTTCATCTTCGGGACGATCACCGACAAACAAACTATTGTCCCAATCCACGATAATGCCTGCTTCAAATGCTTCAACTTCGCACAAAGCCAACATGCCGATATCAGGCTTGCGAAGTAGTGAGCGATGGTTATATGGCTCCACTTTTCCAAAGGGATGATGGAAGCAGGATTTTATGATATGGAATGGATTCTCGAAAAACAAGGCGAGCATCGCGTCCAGTTCTGCAAGATGATCATTATGAGTTTTGAAGCCATAAGCGACACCGCCTTGATTGGTAATACCGAAAACCAAATAACCCTTGTTGCGATATTCCCATAACTTGGGTTCAACACCTTCAAATAAAGCTACGTCTTCGGGCTTGTTGATAAACTCGCCGTTCTTGGAATAGCGAATCGTGCCATCCAGGTCAAGGCATAGGGCGGGGGCGACTTTATCAGGAACAAGTGTCACGGTCCTTTTTTGAGCGTCGATAACTGTTTTCATCTTTCACCTTTCCTGTGCATCAAGTATATCGTTACCTTACAAATCTACTCCGCTGAATACGATCCAGACTTTGACACGTAGAACTGCTCAACCTTTTTGAACTCGACCTGAAGAATCTCGCCAGTCCAATCCGCGGCGCGCACTTCGTTCTTGATGATGGTAAGTTGGTAAGTGCCGGGCGGCAGACGGTCGAGCCGCTGCATCAGCTCATGCACGCGCGGTGAAACATCGTTGAGGGCAGTTTCGACCTGGGTTTGGATGGGGTTAGTTGTATCCATAATTTCACCTGTATTTGATATGGCATTGGCAATGACTGTAACAAGTCGCCTCTCCGATGGGGACCATCTCGCCGATCGGCACCCAACCCTTTTTCCATAACTCCCAGCAGCCCGATCGGTCGCTGCTGTCACGACAATGGATCTCCGTGGGACCCAGGATCCGCCGCGCCTCGGTCAATCCCTTTTTCTTCGAGTGCTCCAATCCGAGGTTCTGCCAGAAGCTGTATCCGTAGCTGCCATACAGTCCGGCGCGGCTCATGGCCCGTCCGTCCAGTTTCTGAATACCCGTCTCGAGCTGGCGCTCGAAGTTATCCAGCCGGGCGAATTGAGGCAGGACCAGCAGATAGAAGAGATTGCGGGCGGTGTCGTCCTCGAAGAGAAAGCCGCCGATCGACAGGAGGAAGACCGTGCGGTAAAGGGCGGACATCAACGAGCGCATCTCCTCATACCAGGCTGCCAGCAGGATCACGCCGGCGATCAGCTGCTGGGTGGTCTTCTTCATCCGCAGGTTCGCCTGGTTGGAGACGTTGAAGACATATCGGCGCAACTGCGCATCCGTCACCGTGCGTCCACTGGCTACATTGGTGTAACGCTCGGCGTCCGGATCGTAAACATAACCAAAGCGTCGCTGGCTGGTCACAGGTGCCGCGTTGAGTAGTCCCGGCGCGCCCGAGTAGCGATCCCATAGGTCCAGCGCCAGGGCAGTGTCCGGGTCGCGTAGGAAAAGAGTGGAAACGGCGGTGCCGCGGGAAGGGAGAACCATATTACACGCTGTACTCGCGGATCAGCCGGTTCGCATCCCGCAGGCTCATCATATCGAATTCCTGGTGGGACACGTCAGGGAAAGAGAATTCACTGGAACCCTTCGAGCCGTTCGCTTTGACCTTGACGTCAGGCGGCAGTTGGTTATCGGGGTTCAGTGGCACTGGCGGCTCCTGCTTCCCGGCGTCATCCAGCGCGCGGACCTCTTCCACGTCGCCAGGCTCCGGGTTGTTCTCCGGCAGGAAGCCGCTCCGCTGCCGGAAAGCCTTGTAGTCGTCCAGCGACAGAGGAAGGATCCCGTTGATCTGGCTAAGGAATGTCCCCAGTGCCCCCAGGTCGATATTGTTCTCCACGTGGCTGAAACGGATATTCGGCCGCCTGGTGGCGTTCGGGAAGGCCTGTTTGTTCCATTCCCACAGCCGGCGCCCGATCTGGTCGTCGTATTGATTGGCGAAGCCATCCATCATGGAGTTAAAAGAGAAGATCGCCAGCTGCGTGCTATCCACGGCAGCGGCCCGCGCGCCGGTGTCGGTCAGAGTGTTGAGGATGATCGTCTGCATCATATAGACCGAGAGTGCCAGAATGGAATAATGCTTGATCGCCTCGAGCAGCGAGCCTGCCGCCTGGAAGGGGATGTCGATCACTTCGCCCTCGACCCCAAAGGGCAGGAACATATAGTTGCCTTCCTGCGCGCTGAGCAGGTTCTTGGCAGCCGTCGCCACGTTCTGCTTATCTTCCGTGGAGAGTGTGCCCTGCTCCGTCTTTTTGAACTTGGCGTGCCCCGCGGCGTGCTCGAAGCCGATGCCCTGAATGACCTCCAATCCATACTTGATACGCTCCAGGCGCCAGACCGCCTCGAGCGGCGTGGAACCTTCCGGATTATTTGGATCGCCGAAGGTCATGTGCAGGGAATCCTTCTTACTCAGCGTCACGGCGCGGTTGGGAAAGTCCTGCTGCTTCATGCCGATCATCTTCTTGGTGCCGTCGAATTCCCAGCCGTAGAAGGTGGATGTGTCGCGCCAGGCCAGGCGGCGTAGGCCGATCAAGCCGTCATCCTGCTCAGAGCGCCATTCATCCGGCGTGATATTCCCTTGCTGGTCGACATGATAAGGTGGGACCCAGGTTGGATCCCGGAGCGCCGGCACCGCCTCCCACCAGCCCCAGCCATAAAAGGGGACGTGGTTGACCATCGTATCCAGCAGCTTTGCGCTGCCGCCCTCGATGTTCTCGAAGTCGGAATAAATGAAGTCCTGGTAGCGCTTATCATCGTCGGTCGGTTTTTCTGGCAGGTCGACGACAGGCTGCATGTTGCGCGCCCAGGAAGAGAAGGCGCGCCGCACCATCACGATCTCCGGCATAGAGGTCCGGAGTCTCGAGTAGAGTGGCTGAACGTTCGGCCAGTAGAGTGCGGCGTTATAGGCGGCCTGGATAAAGCCACCCCATTGTCTCAGTCCGCTGGTGCCTTTCTCGTCGGCGTTGTTTAGGAGGATGCGGACTTGCACCTCCTCTTTTGCGTGACCGTTGGATTTCGTCTTCGTGGTGGTAGGCATGGGTAAACTCCTTTTCAATTCCACCGGGTTCGCTTTTCGTCCGGTGGTGGAAATTCGATCAAATACTCGACAAGAAATTTCGGGAAGGCGCGATCCCGCCAGACTATATCTCCGGACTCGTTGACCAGTGCGATCAGCCGTCCGAAGTAAAAGACGGTCATCACGCCCGAGAGAATGATCTTCGAGCCAATGAAATGGGCCGGGAAGGGTTGTATGAAAAATTTAGACATCGGTTACTCCCATGGGGATCTGTAACCCTCGACTTTTCCAAGACCTTCGGCGGCGCTCCAGTCGACGCCGATGAACACAGACCACCACGCAATGGCGACTGCATCGGCACAATCAGGGGAACGTCCCAGTCTTTTGATAATCTCTTCTTTACTCTCAATGTAGATCTTGCCTGTTCGGATCTCCCATTTTGGTGCACATAAATCACCCAGCAATTCCTTGTCAGGAGGCAAAGCAAGCGTTGCTCCGTAATCAGGATCCAGTGCCTCGCGTAATTTCCAATAAGCTTCCGCGCGGATGTTTGCAAACTTAAACTTTTTACTCTTGTCGAACTTATCGGAGCCTCTACCGAAATTCACGCCAATCACGGCTCTTTCGCCATCGTTCATCGCATCGTAGGCAGCCGCACCGATACCAATGACGTCCACGCCGATGATTGGTTTATGTTTCTCTATGATGATCTGCCCTGCCAACATGGCAACGGTTTTACCGTCCGGGGTTGCCGCGCCGGGGTATTTCTTCAGTTCATCAAATCTGTCCCCGCGCAATGGCGCAAGCACTGTTTTGTCATTACCCCCTCGCGCGACATCTATTCCGATCGAGGTGATTCGTAGACCTGCTTCGCTGTTGAGCCAGCGCTCTTGCGCGGCGCGCACCCATGCGGCGGGTATCACCTGGAATGGGTCAACGATCTTATATGCGCCGAACTTGCCTTTGAGCAGTGTCCGGATCGGCTCCGGCATGGCATCAATGGTCGAGCCGTATCCCGTCGCCTCCAGGATCGGGTTGTCCGAAAGCTTGGCATGAAAGAACGTGCGACTCTTGGGAGAGATGATTTCCCCTTCATGTTCGAAAGGCTCTTTGCTGGGACGCTCAACTTCCTGGCCGTCCACCATGGCAAACCAACGCAACTCGCCATCTTTAGCAGGGGAGGGATGTGTGTCATCTAACCACGGCGCGAAGTAGCGCGTCACCCATTCGCCAGCTTCGTCCATCGGCGGGTTGAACGTCATAACCACACGGCATTTTTGCCCCTCGCGCGTCGTGCGGTTCCAGCCCGTCACGAAGCGGACTTGTGTCTCCGTGAATTCCGTCGCTTCATCAAAGCCGTAGAAATCAAATGGGCGACCTTGAAAGTTCTTTTTATCGTTCTCGTATTGCATCGCCGCCAAACGAACCGTCCGACCCTCCGTCAATTCCCACCTGTGTAAGGATTCATTGTAGCGGTCTTTCTGGCGGTTTTGGGAATCCTGGTTATAGATCTCTCGGCTGCGAGCCTCGATGCCTTCCAGAAGTGGAAATATTCGTCGAAAGATGATCGAACGGTGATGCTTCGTACCGGCAAAACCGAGCAGCAGATCTGTCTTGCCCCCACCCGCCGCGCCACCATATCCGATGACATCCGCGTCGGACTCGTACGCGGCTGTTTGCGGGCCTGCCTGAGGCGTCCACGAAATCCGGACATTACTCAGAAGGTCATCGAGTTCGTCGCGCTCTTGCGGCGTCAAGAATTGCCACAACTCTCGCAACTCGCTGCTCGTCGGTAATTGGGTTTCCTTCGTCATCCTTCTCCGTAAATAAATTGTGATGCTTGCCGATCAGTTCCAGGGCTTCCTTGGCGCTGTAGACTTCTATCTTGAAACCGCCGGCGGACGCGGGTGTGATCGACTTGATCAGGTGACCATATTGCTCAAACGTTTCTGGCTTGAGCCGCACCATTTGACGATCACCCATGTAGGTTCCCTCTTTGTCCAGGATGGGCACATCATAGAGCTCCGTGAGTTCAGCCATGTTTGTGCGTGCCATATCCGCCAGGCGAGCCATGACCTCCTCCTGCTCCATCAATTTATCCTTCATCAGCTCCTTGATTCGTGCCCGAATGTCTAGTTTTGACAAGTTTTGGGAAGCTATTTTCCTGGCTGTCTTTTTGGAATAGCCGGCTTCGATCGCAGCGCGCGTGCCATTCCAGTTGACGACATACGCTCTGCAAAAGGCGTCTTCCCTATCGGTCAGGGTCTTTCCCTTCGGTGGCTTTGGCATGCCGTTACCGTCGTAACGCCTCCACGATCTGCAAATAGTATGCTGGCAAAACGAAGTCCTTCACGTGACCCTTCGCGCCGCGGGCATATAGAACGATATTCTGCCGGTACCAAAATTCCATTTCCTCGCAACTCCGGATGTCCGGCTGATGCCAGGCGGGCCCGAATCCCTCCTGGGCAAACAGATCCGCCCACCAGGATTGCCATTGCTCGTTGACATGCCCGGTCCCGCCCTGGCGGGGAATGGCAGCCGAGAACAAGACTCGGTCCGACAGGGAGCACAGAAAGTGGACCAATCCTGCCGCGCGACTGGGTTTCAGATGCTCAGCCACTTCCAGGCACAGGCACAAGTCGAATGTGCGGTCCAGCTGGGGGAACTCCCGGTTGAGGTCGCATTCGACGAGCCGCTCAGGCAGGATCAATAAGTCCTCGCGCCTCACCCGGTAGTCGACCCCGGTGTAATCCGAGTGCCCATTGCTCCATTCGCCCACGCCACAGCCGATGTCGACGATCGATTTCGGTTTGATACCGATTTCACCCAGAGCGCGCATAACCACACGGGCAGAAGCAATGCTCCCTTCGCTGATGGCGTCGTAATAACGCGTGGTGTATTGGTGACGCCAGGACCAGGTGCCGATATATTCACGAAGCGTGCGCTGATCCATCCGTCTGATCTTCTCGATCTCCTCGTTGTTATGCTGGAAGTACGGATTGCTTGGGGTCGAGTCGGGCCCGACCCAGTGGTTCATGTGGAAGAGCGATCCCCTTACGCGACGGATATCGAAGCCCAGGATCTTCGCCCGGTCGTGCCGCTCACAGTCCTCCGGCCCAAACGAGATGAAGTTTTCGTTCTCCATCCCCGCATCAATGAACGATTCCTTGTTCCACAGCACTGCACCGCCCACGCTGTTGTGGTCAAGCGTACGGCCTTTGAAGACCGTATTCCCCACGATCCCAATATCGCGTGCGCCATGGATCCGCGGCCACCAGTCCTCCCGACGCATGCGAGCAAAACGACCATCATATGGGTAAACCATATCCGCGCCTGCCCGCAAGCTTTCCACAGCCATCAGGATCTGCGCGGGCGGAATGATCACATCCACGTCCCAATTGGCGATGTAGGGCGTTTCCGCCGAAACGGCCATGTCGTTGAGCATCTTCGTCCGGTGAAACACATCCGAGTCCAATGTCATATACTTGCCCCACTGAGCGGTGTACTCAAATTTATTTCCGCCCTGCTCGCAAAAGATGTAGTTTGCATCGATGGAGGATTGGAGCATATAGAGGATCAGATTAAGATTTTCCTTCCGGTGTTCATGGTCATAGCGGAGAGGGATGGTAAACGTCAGGTCGCGCAGCGGGATTTTATACGACTCTCTCTTGTACTCCGTCCAGCGCGCGGGGCGGTAGTCACGGATGTCCTTGCGTGCCAGGTGACCGGCATACATGTGCCCGCTGTGGATGATCTTCGAGTGGGATTTCTCTCCAAACCAGGCGCACCACCAGCCAAAGGAGGAATTCGAGATAATGAAATGATCGCAGGCGCTTGCCAGGGCCAGGTCCTGGATGTCAGTATTGGATGAGGAGAAGTAGGCGTTAGGCAAGCCCTCGAACATCGTCCGGCAGTATTCGATATCGTCGGACGTGATCAGCAGGTTGAAGTCCTGCCAGTTGGGAAAGTGGGTCACCAGTGCATCAAGATAGAAATTCGGGGAGAGTTGGTAATAACCCGGGTTGCCGACATAATCGCCGCGGCGGACCTGGATGCAAATTGTTTCTCGCTGGAAAACATCGAAGGCCGCTTTGCATTCCTGGACGAAAGAAGGCTTGAGCTTCAACCGCTGCGTGCCGAAGTATTTCTCGCTCTGCATATAGCCCAACAGGTCGCAATCCCCGTGCAGGTCCCATTCGTAGTGGTGGAAGAATCGCTCCTCGACTTGAGTCGTCTGCAGGGGACCGTGAGGGATCTCGGTTTCGAAGTATGGCTCATATGCCCAGGCGGGGAAGGCAGCCTGCGCGCCGTGCTTTTCGGCGAGACCCATCGTGGAGGCAATCTGAAAGAGCTGGTTGCCCAGGCGGCCGTATTTGCCGAGCTGAGAAAAGGAAATCGTGGTCATTATTTCTTGTTCCACGGCTTGAAGTTTTTCAATGTTTTGATGCTTGGAAATGTGCCGTTGAATGTGAGTACCCGATCATCCAAGCCTACAAATGCACTGGGTTTGGATGAAGGAAAGTCGATATTCAGGATCAGTGCTGTGCGAGGTCGAGCAAGATTCGGATGATCGTTCCAGTATGCGGCGTCCCACTTTGCCAGCCATTCCCGCATCGCTTCGTTGCCACTCAGGGCTTCACTGCGTGTGGAGTAGATGCAAACATTGAAATGTTCGATCGCCTCGTAGAGAAATTCAATGGCACCATCGACCGGCGGATCAGGGATCACGTCGATACCTTTCCAGCCAGAAGTATAGGAATGGATGACACCATCGAAGTCGAGACAAAGGATAGGCTTCTGGTCTGGCATTCTCAACCTGCCATTCCCAAAACATAGGCCATATAGTAAGCCATCATCTTTTCGTATTCGGTAATGGTGACCTGAATACGGCGCGCCTGTTCGCTCCGCTCTTCTGGCTTGATCTTCCGCAGAGCTTCAAGGGTTTCCTGCATTTTTTGTAAAACCTCTTCCGCTTCGTTTACCATCGTATTCATCCTTTCTTGTTTTTTTTCTTGGGCTTTGAACCAAAACGCTTACGATAGTCAGGCTGGCTATTCTTGCCAGATTTATGCAACCTTGTGAGGGGCAAAAGCTGCTCTCCTATCGTCTTTCGAAGTTGCGGTGCGGGAATGGGACGCGCGGCCGGAACGGCTGCCAGATCTTTCTCGAACTCCATCTTGCGTTCCGTTTCCCAATCATTGAACCAGTTATTTTTATGGAATACCTCATCCTGCTTGACGCCGTATGTCTTGACACAGTTGTCACAGTATTTCTCATACCCGCCTACGATTCGTTCACATTTGATGCACTGAGACGCGCTCATTTTGATCACCACTCCAGTTGTTTGTTCCCCTTGCACAGCAAAGGGGTTTCATCGGTAACAGTACACTCGAAATCAATCACGTCACTCGCGCTGCTGTGCGGGTTCCAGATCACGAATCCGTGCGGACACTTCCGGACCACATGCTCGACGTACCAGGCTTTTGTCTCATCGTCGAATTCCCCGAGGGCGTAGAAGGAAACGCAGAAATCGTAAGATCTCGGGTATTGGAAATGAGGAAGCGATAATCCAGTCTGCCTCTCCACTTCTGATAGATATTTATCCTGGAATTCTTTGACCTCATCCAGATCGAAGATGTAGTATCTGCCTGTATACCCCAGCGCGCGCAAGGTGGCATAGAACTGTCCCACACCCCCACCGATCTCCACGATGGATGACGGGTGTCGCTCGATCACCTTCTGCGCGTAGTGAATCATACGCAAGGCCGTCCCGGAGATCCCTGAAGGCTGACTTCGCCCGATGCTATCGATGCGGGTCAAGAGCTCCAGATCCACACCCTGGGGGGTTGGCCCGGGCCACTCGATCTCACCGAGCATGCGCTTGACCATCGGGTGATCTTTGAAATTGTGGACCGTGGAGGACGCGAGCGCTTCTATCCATTGCTGATACTCATGCTCCAGCCAGGCTTTATGATCGCTCATCTATCCACCTCTCCAATATGTCGACCGCGCGCCGGGCACTGTGTCCGACATAGGGATATAGATCGGCGATCGCTTGGCGCCGTTCCTGCAGGCAGATCGTTGCGTATTGTTCGAGTGTCTGATCTATCGCGTCGAATAATTCAAAGGGACTTTCCACGTTGATCCCGACATCCGAGTAATCCCAGAACCGGATCCCCCAGTGGATCTCTCTCCGGAACCAGGGCGCATTGAGCACGACGACCGGCTTGCCGGTCAAGAGAAACTCATACATCGTCGAGGACAAATCGTTGAGATAGATATCCGCCAGGCGGCAGACCTCCCGGAAGTCTTCCACCCATTCGATTCCCACTCGCTCGAATGCCTCCCGGTAGATTGGCGCGGCCAGCGGGTGACTATGACCGATTACCTGATAACGCTCCCCTAGCGCGAGCAGAATATCCTTGTAATGTTCCCAGGCGGAGCCGGATTCGGGTGGGTTCTCGTTTCTATTTCCCCAGTGGAAGGCGATTGCCAGCACAGGGCGACCGGGATCGACCGGGCGGGTCACCGGGACCCATTCCGAAAGATAGGCATCCATCTTCGGCGTGCCGATGACTGCACAGGGAGTTTGTCGGACCGCGCGGAAATGCCGGGCTACGTATTCATTTGGCAGGAGGGCAAAGCTGGCCCGGTCCCGATTCCCGATTGTCCCGTTCGGATAGGCGGCCGTCCCGAATCCCTGGGTAACCCCGTGCTCGATGGTGATGATCTTGCGCTGCGGGTTGCGGATGACCTTGTTAAGATCACCATAAGCAGCGACGATGATGGGGTTGTCGCCAGCAGGGATACCGCCCTGAAAGATTTCCAGGCGCGGCTCCCGGAGCTCCTGCCGCGCATAAGACTCGAGTTCCTGGGCAATGTGGAACACGCCACGCCGCGCGTGTGGTAGGGCGTTATACACAGGCGCCATGTGATCGACATAATGAGGGCGGCGAGCAAAGAAGTCGAGCTGCATCAGGGTCCTCCTCGATTCAAATACAATTGGAATAGCCACCAGATAAAGGCGATGGTCCCGGTAACCGCGCCGACTGAGAGACTGACCAGCACTGCTTTGATGATCGACCGCTTGAGATCGAGAAGGAAGGCCGCGGACTCGTCTTTCCGTCGCTTCTCAATGTCTGAGAGAGCCGAAGCCGCGGCGGCTTTGTACTTGTCTCCGGTATCCTGGTTTTGATCCTTTATATTCTGCTTCTGTGAGATCTTCGACTCAATCGCCCTGAGATTCTCTTCGGCGACCTTTCTCTCCCGCTCCGCTTCTTCGATCTCAAGCTCAAGTCTCTTTAATCGACTGTCAGAGGATTCCGCCTCGATCAATTGCAGAAGCTCGAGGATCTTGATATCGTTCCTTTGCATGATCGCGAGCCGGTTCGATTGCTCTTCCAGTGTGCTCGAAATCCGCTTCGTCATGGTGTCGATCAATGTGAAAAGCCGGGCGCCATCCTGCGCGGTAAATGGATCGGCGGGCCTAGGGGTGACGGGGATATCTTCCTTTGTCATCCTCGTCCCACCATCTCTACAAATGTGTCGACCACCTCCGGATCAAATGACTTATTGCGCTCCTCGAGCAGATACGCGATCACCTTTGCCTTCTCCCAGGAGGCGCGATAGGGTCGATCATTGCTCAGCGCATCGTAGACGTCCACAACGGCAAAGAGCCGCGCGGCAAACGGGATATTGTTCCCCATCAGCCCGAGGGGATAGCCGGTGCCGTTCCACTTCTCGTGGTGGGAGCAGGGAATGTCCAGGGCATCCTTGAGGAAAGGGATATTCGCCAGCATCTCGCATGCCAGGGTCGGGTGCATCTCGATGATCTGCCGCTCCTCCTCGCTCAGCACATCCCGCTTAAGCAGCACGGCATCCGGGACGCCCATCTTGCCGACGTCGTGCAGGAGGGCCCCGCGATAGATGCTCTTGAAGTCCTCACCGCCGAGCTCGAACGCCCGTGCCAGGCGCAAGGCCAGGTCCGTCGTGCGTTCCGTGTGGCCCTGGGTATAAGTGTCGCGCAGTTCCAATGCTTTGCCCCAGGCCATGATCGTCTGCTCGTAGGCGATCTCCATCTCCAACCGATTCTGGGCGCGATTCTGTTTCGCTCGAAGCTCCCGTCGGATTGCCAGGATCAGACGGGGCATGCGGTCCTTTGTAATGAAATCCGAGGCGCCGGCTTTCAGCAATTCCACCGCCACGTCTTCCTGGACCGTTCCGGAGAAGACAATCAACGGGACATCCAGACCGCTCGCCCGCAGCAGTTCGAGTGCCCGGTACGGTGTAAAGCGCGGCATACGATAGTCACAAACAATCACGTCCCAGGCGCTCTCGAGCAAAGCGACCTGCATGGTCGCTCCCGTCTCCACGCGCTGGTGGGTCAGTAGGAACCCCGCACGTTTTAAGGCATCCACGATCAGATCCTCGTCTTCGCGCGAGTCTTCGATCAATAACATGAGCAGCCGGAGGGATGAAGATGAAGTCGGGCTCATGCGGACCTGTAGGGACTGGGGAGGGGTGCGTCTGGAGCGATCGGCACCAGGTTCGCCAGCGGATAGAGCACATCGCCATACCCGTGATTGGAGATGTGGGGCATGAAAGAATAGGGCGTATGATCACCGGTCCAGGGATAGAGCCCGCCGCGCGGGAACTGGACCACCTCGCCGGCGTTGTTCACGATGTTCGCCACAGCGAACTTGTCAGGGTCGGTCTGGGGTGAATACAGATAATCGTCCGGGTTGACATCCTCGACTCTCTTTGGGTAGATCCTGCCGGGTTTCAGTGGGGGAGGCTGGCGGCTGTCAAAGGTCCAGACATTGAGAACGTTACTCGCGGTGGTCAGGAGCGAGGCGAACGAGGCTCGAGCCGCCATGAATGTGGTCTGCCTCCTGATCAGTGTCACGGCAAGCGTGTACACCTCCTTGATCGCCTGGATCAGGCTGTATTGCGGCATGCCGGTCAGCACGTTGCGCACGCAGCTGCGGACCTTGTCCAGGTTGGGCGGCTTGCAGTCCAGATCTCGCCGGTGGAAATAGTCTGCCTTCGGGCTGCCGGGTTTCCGGAATCCCGTCTGGTTGGAAAATGCCAGCGCTTTATCCAGGAGCAGATAGACATCCTCCAGGTCCATGGCATAGTTCGCAGATCGAAGACCATATTGCCACTGCTCATCCATGAAGGCGTGAGGATCATCCTTGAGGATCACCACAGCTGGGCAGGGCGCGCAGGGACGAATGAAGCCGAACAGCTCCCGGTCCTCGCGAATCATCCACATTGGCGCGTGTGTCGGCTGGATGACCTGGCCGGTCGGTCGCTTCTCGATCGCTGTTTGAACAGAAACAAATTTCATTCAGGCCTGAGGGTGACCGTCACCGTCTCCGACTGGTAGCCGACCGCGGAGAATGTTTGCGTGAAGACGATATCCTCCTTGGGGGTTGGCGTTGGATCCGGCGTGCTCAGCTGCGTGATCGTCGCATAGCGTGTGCCCAGGTGGATCTCGGCGATATAGGCCGGTGCGTTGAGCTGCACGCCGTCGACCTCGAGCACTTCCAGCCAGACATCTCCGGCTTTGTTCACCTGCTTGTTCACGCCATTGACCATTTCCCATTTGTCCTCGGCGATGGTGATGCGCCTGTTGCCGAAGGCATATTTGCCATAGGGCAACGCAATGGTGAGCGGGATGCTGCCAGTGTCGGGCTCCGGGCGGACCTTGCTGCCCGTGGAATTGGTG
>Ga0065705_10002089_pt1 | contig 24243 bp, 18 predicted proteins | sample SwibulcommuniRL2_FD_59092 | JGI IMG/M metagenome (GOLD analysis project Ga0065705, IMG submission 59092) | Bulk soil microbial communities from switchgrass field near Rose Lake, East Lansing, Michigan, USA - RL2 Bulk Soil v2 (version 2) | ecosystem: Environmental > Terrestrial > Soil >...
GGCAGATTCTTGAGGTCGTCAGACACTGCCCATTTGCCGGTCCAGTTGTAATTGAGGCTACGAAAATCAATCGGTTGTCCCCCTCGTCGCGGCGCCGTTGGCAACGAATCGAGTTTTTCGTATCTCCTATCGCAGTAAAGCTCGAAAAGATTTCCCGATGGATCGCGAAAATAGATCAGCGCCGTCTTGTCGCGCCGGTACGGATAATGGGGCACATCATAAGCGTCGAGCCATCGCTTCATTAAGTCGAAATTGGCGCCGTCGATATAAAAGGCATAATGCGGATACTCGTCATCAGGACCGGTCCAGCCATCACTCTGCTCGGAAAGCCCGATGATGATGTCTTCTATTTTATACTCGACAAAGCCGGCGATCTCGTGCACCAGTTCGCCGCCCATGACCTGGGAATAAAATACTTTCGATTCGGCAAGATCGCGGCAAGGCAAGCTCACGTGGCTCATACCGGAAAAACGCGCCGGCATGATCGCTGATGATTGATCGACCGTAATGGGTATTGTCGTCGTTTCCATTTTGCTGCCCCCTATTGGTTTGCCCCACGTTACCACGCCAGCTCGTGCGGCCAATGCCAATCAGTCTCCGCACTATTTTTCCAATGCCTCGTCGCGCGCAACGGTGGTCGCACCCGTACTGTCCGAGAGGCAGGCAATGATCTCGGCCGGAACCGCCTGAGCTTTGATGGCGCCCGCGCGCTCCGGATGCGGCGCAGCCCAGACACGCTTCTCAAAGCCGTCGAGAGCGAGCTCGCCTGCTTTGAAAATCCGGTGACGCACGGTGAAGCTGCTGCGCCCCCACTCGGAAACTTCGCTCTCGACACTGACATCGTCATCGAAGCGGCACGGCATCACGAAGCGCGCCCCTACTTCGACCACCGGCATGCCGACGATGCCGTATTTCTTGCGCATCGCCGACGGCGACAGGCCGATACGTTCGAACAACCACCCCGTGCTGGTGTCGAACATGATCAGATATTGCGGATAGAAAACGATGCCGGCGGGATCGCACTGACCCCACTCGATGCGCAGCGCGCGACGGTTGACTAGCATGAACCCACTTTTTTCATGGCCTAAAATTTTTCCGCAAGCTCAAACGGACTCTGAGAAAAACGAGGGACAGGCTTGCGTTGCGTCGCAACGCAGGTCCTGCCCCACAAGGCATTATAACGACGAGCGATCTGCTCGCTGCCTACTTCGCCAATGGATCGGGACGAAGCTGGAAATGCACGGCGAGCGGCTTGGAACCCTTGCCGTTCTCCATCAGCCACGGCGCGCGGTCGCCGCTCGAGCTCCACAGGCCACGGCCCTTCCACCCAGCCTTCGGGTCATCAATGCGACCGTCGAAGCCTTTGGCGTAGAAACCAAGGGGATAGGGCACGCGCAACAGGATCATCTTGCCATCCTTTAGAGCGATCAGGCCGTTATGTAAGTTGCCGGTAGACATCGGCACGTCTTCACCGAGACCGAAGGTGTCATGCTGATCAACCCACGAATAGTAGCTCGACTCCGCGCTGTTCTCTCCCACCCCTTGAAATCCCGGACCGGGATATTGATAAAACGACCACCCCTCGGGACAGTGATCTCCTGTGGCCTTGGGACCATTCAAAGGTCCTTTACATTTTCTCCTATCGAAGCTTGCCAGGTGACCGCTCGCGAGCGACGCCCAGACCACGCCGTGCTTATCAATGTCCGCGCCGCGAATGCCGAAGCCTGGCAGTGGAATATTGTAGATCTCGGCAAGCGCGGTCTCTGAGGGATTCGGCCCTGCCGCTATGCGCACCACCGCCCCTGGAAATGTCCGAATGGAGCCCCAGATGGAGCCGTCGGCAGGATTCGGCATCACGGCGTAGAACGGCGCCGTGATCCGCTTGTCCTTTGTCGCATCCGCGGGCTGGTTGGGCTCGACGTAGGCGTCGCGTTTGCCGTTGCCGTTAGTGTCGAGGATCATCGGTGTCCAACCCTGCGCTTTCGCCACATCGCCGGTCTCTTCGAATTTCTTCATGTCAAACCAGCCGACGACTTGGCCGCCGCCGCTGGTCCACAGCACATCGTTGGCATCGAACTGCAAATGATGCGTGCCAAAGCAGGTGTCGATGAACGTGTAGTTGCCAGTCTTGGGATCGAGCATGGAAAGATGACGGGTCGAGCGCTCCAGGGGGAATGCTTTGGCCGACGGATGGTCCGAGCCTTTTTTACAAAAGGCCGGATTGGATGGACCGCGAACCGCCGCGGCGAACCACACGCGGCCGTTGCGGTCGAACATGCCGTTGTGGTTGTTCGCCTTGCTCGTCCAAACGTGTTCGTCTCCCCAGTACGGCGATGCCTGCATCGGCTTTTCCGCCATCGCCATCGGCGTATCCGAGTCGCGCACCGGGGTCGGCAAGTTCTTCGCCGTGCTTGTTTTCGGATCGAGGACCGGGATGATGTCAACACTCAGCTCGGTGGACCCATAGACCGGCCCATAGCTATTGACCGTAGGGAAGCGCCGGTCAGACGCGATCAGGTCGTGAAGGTAATGCTTGTCGTCGAGCCAATCCCAGGTCGTGACGACGATATTGCGCTCGATGCCTTGGGGCCGCGTTGGTTTTGTATGGGGCAGCTCACCCTTGGCGATGCGGTCCGTCCAGTCCGCCAGATAACGGAGAGGAACGCCGCCCATTTCCTTCATGGCGGTAGCGAACATCGGCACACCGCCTTGTCCTGACTGGATGCGACGAAACCATCTTTCTTGGGAATTCGGAAGCTTGTCCAGCGGAAACGGCGCATTGCTGGGAAACGTTCGCATGGAGCGGTTGCCTATCGAATGGCAGTTGGCGCACCCATTCGACTTCATCAAGTTGAGATATCCATTGCGGGTCAGGTTCTCGGGCATTTTCCCTTTGGCACCGAACTCGCTCGCTTCCGGAATCTTGAGCATGGAATACCAGTAGATCGCCGGATAGTATTGCGCCGCGGCGGCATCGTTGGGCGCGAGCACGGCCTTCAAATTAAGATTCTTGCCGGGCATTGCTTTCACCTTCGGTGAATCAACCAAGCCGTAGCCACGCACCCAAATATTGTAAGTGGCTTGGGGCAGATCCGGCAGCACGTAGCGCCCTTGATCGTCAGTGACCACCATTCTCGCGAACCGGGTGGGGAGATCATTGGTTTCGGCGATCACCCAGACACCGGCCTCCACCCCCTTCCCGCTCGCCACCACGCCGCCAATATCGTCATTATCGATGCGTACCGTCGCGCCCTGTTGGCTGCTCAGCGGCGTCGACCACACCGACAGGAAGACCGCCAACGCGACGGTCGGGACGCCGAGTAATAACGCGCTTGATCTCTTCATTTTTGCCTCCGTTTGAAAGTAACAGATGTCTTAACCGTCACGCGCGACCGAGATTATCCAATGGAAAGGCGGCATGTCAATGGAGTTTAAACAGTGCCTTGGTTCAAACCGAGGATGCGTCTGAGTGGGTAACATTAACCCCACCGCCACGAAAGTGGCGCGATCTGAACACTCTTGCGCTGTGTACGACCCGACTAAACAAAATTGTCAGCTAGTGCACCCAAAAGTGTAGTCTGGGTAATCTACGGTGATTCGTTCGGTAAATAAAAAAGTAGGAATATCGCAATAATTACGCGGGTTGTAGCGATGTCGATAAATGGCATACGAGTTGCACTTCCCGCAAGAAACCAAATTAAGCACTGGCGAATGATTAAATATCTTAACAGCCGCAATTGTCCCTCTTGTCGCTCCACCGTTACCACGATGATGGTGCGATACAGTTCGAGGTTGAGCGCGGTCAACGGCGTGTGCGGCAACTGTGACTACTCGATGAAATGGCTNGTTCTGCCGGGAAACTTATCGAAGCCGGCGAGCCNGAGTCCTGCCAACCCCAATATCGCGAGACGAAGTTTGAAATCCNNACCAAACAAATACGAGAGGTGGCTCAGCTCATGACGGAACCTGAACAGACTTTGTGGACCTCGGTACTCACATTGGCGATGCAAGATATCACGGGTCCCGACCATATCGCTAAACCGGCGCGGGCATGGTTTTCATCGAGAAACACTTCGCTCGGCAGCCTGATATGGATCTGCGACCAGCTGGGTTTGGATCCAAACGCAGTGCGTCAAAAGGTGCTGCGACGACGCGCTTCTGAACTCTCCGTGCGCGACCGCTCGCAGGATCAAGCGGCTTAAAGTAAAAGACCCGGATTTCGCAGCGCTCCATCCGGACTACAATCTCTTTGCGCGTCTGCGCACTGCGCAACATCCGTTGCGCGAGCGGTGCGCGCAGCGCACCCTACGAAAACCTTGCGTACTCAGCGTGGTGCAAGTTCCTTCGCCTTTGCCAGGATGAGCCTTTGCGGTAAATTCCGAATCCGAATCTTATTCCTTAAACGATTTGAACGGCTTGAACGTTTGGAACAACTTGAACAAACTTTGTTCTCATTTGGCTCTGCCGCGCTAGGACTCGCGGGACTTTCGATTTCGTCCCATCCGCAGCACCACGCCCTCTTTTCTAATATAAATTTGATTGCAGTCCGCGCGCCGGGCGAGCTCACCGATTAGGCGAACGAGCGGCTGGCGTGCGTTGAGATATTTTTTCGGCGCGCCGGCGTCGAGCATGGCTTTGACCGCCGCCTCGCCCGCAATCACGCGTAGCACCAGTTCTTCATCCGACACTCGCGCGCCGCCAAATTTTCGCCGCACTTCCTCAAGCGAGAGATCCGGTGGCGACCACTTTTCCCAATCTTTTGCCCGCGCGCGATTGAGGATTTTATCCTTGACGCTGGCGTCCATCACCAGCGGCGCTTCCTTGCCCCAGTGGCCTAGGGCATATTGAATCGACTGGTCGGTGACCTCCCTGTAGCGCTCGCCGGTAATGACATTGATCGCCGCCTGGCTGCCGACGAACTGCGCCAGCGGCGTGACCATGATCGGATAGCCGAACTCGGCGCGTACGCGGCCGGCTTCTTCGAGGGTTTCCTGCAAGCGATCTTCCATGCCCATGGTCCGGAGCTGGTGGCGCAAATTGGAAATCATGCCGCCGGGCACCTGATGTAGATATTGCGCATGATCGTATTCCCTCTGCGCGCCCACCGGATGGCCTTCCAGTTTACCGATAAATCCAAAATGATCTTCCACCGGTTTGACCGCGGCTAAATCGACCAGCGGTCGATAGCCAAGCGCTTGAGCATTGCGCGCAACGTTGAATATCGAAGGCTGACCGGAACCGTTCGCCAGCGGCGGAATGGCCGTGTGCAAAGTGTCGACGCCGAGCTTGAGCGCTTCTAAATAATTAAAGGGCGCCATGCCGTTGTTGCAGTGGGCATGAAACTCGAGTGGGATCGCGCCGATATTCTGCTTGATCAAAGGGATGAGCGCGCGGGTCCGGTCTGGCGTGAGCAAACCCCCGACATCTTTGAAGCAAATCCGGTAAGGCTTGATCGCCGCCGCTTGACGCGCCCGCGCGGCGAAATACTCGTCGTTGTGGCGCGGCGAAACCGAGTAAATGATATTGACGATCACCTCCATGCCTAACTTTTTCAGCGCGTCGATCTCGACGGCCGCCGCGTCGTAATCGTTCCACGGATCGGACGAGCGCGTAAGCGTGATGCCATGCGCTACCACGCGCTCGATCATCAGCAGGCGCACAGAGCGTGGAATCTTTTCAAAACCCGATGCCAGCCCGCCATGATAACGCAGCCGGGTGCGGTGAAACTTCTTGGCACCGAGCCCCATCCAGTCCCAGGGATTTTCTTTGTGCTCTTTGACGTACTTGAGATAGCCGGCAAAGCCGAAAAACTCCATGGACTCAAAGCCGCAGCGATCCATCTGTTCCGCGATGGCGAGCATCGCTCCGGTGCGCATGCCCAGCGCCCACAAGCTCAATGAGCCATCGCGCACCGTCGTGTCGACGAAGTGGATATCGTTCATCTTCGGACTCGAATTGTCGTCAATACCTTTTCAACCTTAGCGCGCTTATTTGTCGGAAACTTGCATTGCGTGCGTCGTTGATTCCTCTGTCCAGCGCATCACGGCAGTCACCAAGCCCACGGTCGCGGCATCGAGATTCTGATCCAGTAAGAAATGATCGAGTCCCAATTCAGCGACCGTAATGCCGCCAGGAAAAATCATGTCGGACAAAAGCAGAATGCCATCGTTCGGACCGTGCTTACTGAGTGGCGTGAAGCCTGGGCGGGCCCAGGAGGACACGCTTCCCGATAGCGGAATACCGAAATAATTCACCACTAGTATGTGATCGGAAAGGCGAAAACTTTGAAAGCGTCGCCGGCTTCGTTCAGTCATCAAACTTTGCATCCCGGCGACATCGACCGCGCCGACAAGATCTTCTACGTCAGGCAACAGCTGCTCGTCGGTGAGCGGCGTGCCTTGCAAAGCACCGACGGTGTTGATCCAGGCAACGACGTGGCGCGTTGCCGTGTTACCCAAACGCGTCAAAGCTAGCGCGACCTCCGGTCCAGACTTGCTGGCGCTAATTAGTATCAAGCGCCGGCCACTGCGCGCTCGTGCGACGATCGCGGCGGCGACGATATCGGCATTGGTCTCGACGGCGCCATCCTCCACGGTCTCGACGAAATGTAACGGCAGACCAATTTTCTGCAGCGCCTTCTTGGGTACGGCAAAATCACCGCCGGTGATTGGCAAACGTTTATAGAGATAGGTGGGAATGAACAGGACTTCGTAATCGGGTACTCCGACGGGCAGTTTCAATCGTTTTTGACTGAAGGCCGTTCGGTTTTCTTCAAACAGTTCTCGGAAGCGCCGATTTTCTGGGACGCGAATAATCCGATCGGCCAAATACGCAGCGGCGAAGTCGACTGAGAATTCTTCGCTCAAACGCTTCAGCTCAATGCGATCCGGCAATGCGCTAGGCTCATTCTTGTAAGCATCGGTGATTCGTCCGTCGAGCAAAGGATTGTTTCGCTGACCGGACAGATAGCTGGCAAGATAGTAACGCGCCACTTCCGCATCGACTCGCGTATCGATACTCTGCCCACCGATATTGCCGCGGACTGGCAGACCGGCGCACGCCGACAACAGCAGCGCAATCAACAAGACCAGCGAACGGTGCAACGGGTAGTTCATTTCGTCGGCAAAACACTCCCCGGCACGCTTCTCGAATCGGCCGGATCGCTGCCAGCGAGAATTTCATCACCGTCTAAGTAACCGTCTAGATCGCGATCGATGGCGCTGCGCCGGCCATCGCCGGGCGGCACGCAAGTGAACGTCACTGACTCTGCGGCGCGGCGATAGCGATCGAGTAAATCGCCGAGCAACAGCGGCGCGTCAGCGCCGCGGTCACTGTAAAATACCGGTTCGCGAAACAACCAACCGCGTTGAGCTTTTCCTTCCCACACTCGCGCGATCAGATCGCAGTCGCCCGCCGCGGCGCGGGCCGTGAACAGGTCGAGCATCTGCCGATCGGCGCCGGATAGTTCACCGGTCGTCGTGAACTGGCGACCAACGAGCGGCGCCATGCCAGTGTCGAACGCCATGATGTAGTGATGCAGCTGACGCCGAATCACCTCCTTCTCCTCTTCAGTCTTGCCGGGAAAGAAAAACACATCGAAGCGGAGAAAGCTGACAACGCTTTCGACCGTGCCGTCATGGAGAAAACTGAATCCGGAAACCTGCGGCCCGGCGACGTTGAAGCGGCCGACCTTGTCGTAGAGGTTGCGCAACTGCGGCGTTTTCATATCGCGGCCGATTTGAAATCCTTCGAAGTTGACCAGCCGGTTGGTGCCGAGCGGGAGTTTGTGGCAACCGACGCAATTCTGTTCGCCGTTATCGGACAGGAAGAAACCGGTGAAAAAATCAAAGCCAGCCTTTTGCTCGCCGTCCATGCCGCGGTCGAGCCGTTGAATGGGATTGGGCGGATGGCGCATCGTGAATACAAAGCGGGCGAACGCTTCCATGGCGCTATCCGGGATTTCGCTGGAACGGCCCATAAGATCGACGAACGCAGCATTGAAGTCTTTAAAACTGGCCATATCTGCACCCGGCTCGTAGGGCACGCCGAAGCGATCGGCACGCCAGTGAAACGGCGCCGTGTCGCTCAAACCGCGCAAACTCTGCGTCATCATCGGCCCCTTGAGCGGATGCAGAGCCTGACGCGGTTCGCCAAGCCCAACACTCTTGATCGCCACCGGATAGTCGATCTGCGTTCCGGCTGGATCGCCCAAGTCCCACGCCAGGCCGTCCATATCGCCAAAGACATGGCAGGTGGCGCAGGAAAGATCACCGTAGCCCGACGTCGACGTCGCATCGTAAAAAAATGGTCGCCCCGTGCGCACCAACGCCGGCGTCGGATCGTAGCGCAAGCGCACCGTCGCAACCGATGCACGCTGGCCGAGATCGACCACGGAAATCGTCGCGTCGAGATGGTTCAACACGTAAAGTCGCTGGCGTTTCGCATCGAGCGCCAAACCTCCGGGGCCAAATCCTACTTTGATCCGATCGATGACGTTGCCTGCGCCGTCGAGCACGCCAACCCTGCGTGAGCCGAACGCCGCGACGTAGGCTCGTTTGCCGTCGGCGGAAAAAACCAGATCCAAAGGTTGCGCCAAGCTGAGCTCGCGCTCCGACTCCGCGGCGGCTTGAACGGATCCGTCGACATGGCCGATATGGCGATTCAAGCCGACGGGACGAACCCGATGCGCCCCAGGTTCACCAAGTAGAATACGGGTCACGCGATTGTCGGCAAATCTCCCCTGCAACCGCGGTTCAAACTTAACGAGATTTTGGGCTTCGGTATTGGTCGTCCAAATCTCGCCGCTGCCGGGCTGCACCGCCAGGTTGAACAAAACGGTGCCGACGTGACTGACGGCATCGACAACGCGCGGCTCATCGGCTGCCGCATCCAGCACAAACACGTCGTAATCCGGCAATTCGAAAGGTACCGCGGCGCTCCAGTCGCGATCGTCAAAGTCGCGCCAACCGCGCTCGCCGCGCCGCACGATGGCGCCTTGCTTGGGCACGCCGGAATAAAGAAATTTTTCGAACCGCAAGTGCTCCGCCTTGCCAAGCCGTAGTGCGTCTTCACCGGACACGGTCGTCGTGCCGTTGCCGGACAAGAAGATCGCTACATAGACGTATCTGCCGTCGGCTGACGCCGCCAGCGCGCGCGGTTTCGACCCAAAGAGCGTGATAATTTTTGCCGGCGCGCTTAGATCTTCCGCATTATAGACCCAAACTTGAGCCCGCCCGATGCTCGCAGTTAGAGTTTCTTCGCGCCGCGCCGTCGCGATGAAAATACGATCGCCCTTCGGCCCGCCGACCGCTATACCTCTAGGCTCATCACCGACTTGCAAAGTTCGCATCACCCGTGGCCGGGCCGGATCGCGAATATCGACAACACTCACCGAATCGGAAAGATGATTGACCACCCAAGCTTGATCACCGCGCAACGCAATCGCCACCGGCCGTAATCCGACGGCCGTCTCACCGACCGAGCGCAAGGTGTCTGCCTGTGCATCGAATATCTCCAACCGATCGTCGGCCGTGTTGAGAGCGTAGAGATAATGTCCGTCGGAGGAAAGCGCCAAAGGCCGCACCGGTTCGGTTTCAAAATTCGTAAAGCCCTCTGAGCGGAGTGTTGTAAACACCGCCGTTTGAACCGCAACGCCACCGCCTTGCGAGTTGCATCCCGAAAAAACTAGGGCGGTAAGTGCGATGAGACTCGAAAGGAGCGCGTGACCAAAAGCAGCAAACATTTCGCCTAATCGTTAGCACAAAATTCCCATTTCAGTCGAGCGGAAATCCGTGGTCGACGACGTTTGGCAATTCGCGTGCGCGTTTTTACAGCGGAGCTGGAACTTCTACCGAGGGGAAAAGGATTTAAGAATGATCGATGAGAACAGTCGCAATCGTAGCTATCGCCGTTCGCCCTGAGGTTTTCGGTCAACAGCGTTGGCGCGCGCTTGTCTTTGGTTGGACGCGTCCAACCAGATCTCGCAGAGCTCGGAAACTTTCCACTCTTCGATGGCGTGTTCGTCGGCGCGCGTGGCGTATTCGAAGGAGACAAGCTGCCGTTGTTTGCGGATTTTGAGCAAGCGACCTGATTTCGCGTCGAGACATTCGCCCACGATGCGTAGAATCTGGCCGAGTTTATTCGAATCAGGACTGCCCGGAACGTGCGGATTGCGCTTGGCGATTCCCGCCGCATCTAATCTTAAAAGCCCTTCGGGCGTGAATAGTATGCGCAAAACATCAGGTCCCGGATCGGCCAGCTGTCGCTCCGGCGAACTGTTTCCGATAAAACTCCGCCAAATGTTTCGCACCCAGTTAAGCGCGAAGGTTTTATCGAAACGGATCATGTCCCGGCTTCGAATCAGAGTTCGCGGAATGCCCAAGGCAAAATACCCATTACCCTCGCCTTGGAGATCGAAGTCCTCAACTTCAAGCGATTCCAGTCCCTGGCCGACGGCTCGCAACTCCTGGGCGATCGTCATCGACGTGGTACTGTTGAGTCTCAATTCTCTTCCGTGGAGTGTCATGCGACTCAAAAGACGCAAAAAGTATACCTTGGCGTAATTGGACTATTAACTGCTTTTTTTTCCGCTTCTGGCCACCTGAACGGGCGGGCTGGCGATAACGCACGCGCGCTTTACGGACAAGATTGTTCACGCCCTGCAGCCCGTAGGCGCCCGCGCGGGCTCTGATTGGATAATCGTTTTGATAATTGTCGCGATTTGCTCGATGTCTTCAATGCTCACACTGGGCTCGCAAGGAAGCTCGATCAGATCGGGCCAAACTCTATCGGCATAGGAAAGGTTTTCCCAAACGCACATCGAGCAATGTGGCAGGTGATGCAGCGGCACATAGCTGCCTTGTACCTCGTAGCCCGCCCTGCGCAGCGCCTCAATAGCTGCGATCGCACGGTCTTCGTTTCGCCCTTTGCGTGCGACTCTGACAACCTGAGTCAGATAGGCCGACCCTGGCCGATGCGAGATCAGCTCCAGGCCCTGTGTGTCGCCGAGCAACTCGCGATAGGCTAGCGCTCGAACGCGCCGGGCTTCGAGGTTTTCATCCAACGATCGCACCAGACTGAGGGCGACACCCGCATTGAGGTTGGGCATGGATTCGCTGCGATAACGTTTCGGCTTGGTTTCCGGGCCAATAGAATCCGCGCGCGATGACCACTCATGCAGCGGCAACGTCCAGCGCCGCCAGCGGCGCCAGAACAGGGTGGATAAAAACGTGCGCAGCGTCGGCGCCAGCCGCGGTCGCTTCAAATTCAAACTCGCGGCATCGCTCAGAAAATCTCCGCGCCTGGAGAGCAAAGCTCCGCCGCCGAGACCAAAACAGACTTTCTCGGCGCCGAAGCTGAGAATTCCAATATCGCCGAAGCTGCCGGCTAATCTTCCGTCGATCGTCGCGCCGAACGCCTGGGCGGCATCGTCGATCACGCGAATGTTTTTCTCCCGTGCAAGATCGACGATCGCTTCGATCTCGGCGGGGTTGCCGAACAGATGCGGCACGACGATCACTTTGGTTTTTCTCGTGAGCACCGGCAAAACCGTCTCAGCCGTGAGATTGAGCTCATTGCCGACATCGGCGAGCACAGGAACTGCGCCCACCGCCACGATCGGCGAAACCACCGCGCCGCAGCAGAAAGTCGGAATCACGACTTCATCACCTTGCCGCACGCCGCACGCGCGTAACGCCATTTCCAGAGCCACGCTGCCGGAACCGCAGAGCATGGCATCCTCGATGCCGAATCGATGGATCAGCAAAGAGCGAAGCCCCTCAAGCGCCGCGCCGTCGATGACGGCGTTGGAGACGAGAGCGTTAATAATCGCACCGTAGGTGGAGCCGTTCCAATGCGGCACGGCAAGTGGAACGCGGGGAAAAAAAGAACGCCGTCGACGGGACGGCGCGGCAAGTGAAGCTTTAGAAAACAACGCTGCCCGGAAGGTTTTCATCCTTCATCTTTTATCTTTCTGCCCTCACACCGAACAACCCTCGGCTCCAAGCCGAGAGGTTCTCAATTTGTCGACTGGAAATCGACTCTTTTTTCCGTCGTTCCGGCTTTATCGTCACCCCGGTGAAAACCGGGGTCCATCCCAATCCCCCCTTAACCTGGATACCGTTTTCCAACGGTATGACGGACGCTGTACGTCACCTGGATGCCGGCGGGAGTTTATCCTGAGAACGTCGAAGGACGGCATGACGAACTTTCACTTCGCCTGAAGGCGAGGGATTTCAACCATCCCCGAAAGGGACATTAAACTTTGATCGCAAGGTTGCTGCGCTGCCCGGCGCCGGTGGCGGCAAAGCCGCCGTCTTTGACCGTCTCCTGAATGCGCCGCCATTCGTCGCGATATCCTTGGGTATGTCCGCGAAAATGCGGCATCACGTGCCGAGCGAATAGCTCGTAGGATCGGCGCAGCTTTTCCGTACCTGCCCACTCGTGGGTGGCCAGCAACAGCCCGCCGAAGCCGCCGGTCTCCGCCTGCATGCGCTCGATCTGCGCGATGGCATCGTCCGGCGTGCCGATGATCCAGTCGCGCCGGTCGGCGCCCGAGCGCGCGGTGATTTCATGCGCCGGCTGGCCGGGATAGGATTCATAGGGCGCTTTCAAGCCGATTGAAAAAAAATACTCTTTGTCGCGATCGATGCTCACTTCGACATCGCGCCAGGCCTCTTCACGGCTATCGGCAAGATAAACGCACGTCGCGATGCGCCAGTTGTCGCGCGATGTCGCCGTCCCATGTCTGGCGGCGATCGCTTCGACCTTCTTCCATTGCTCGGCCTTGGTCTGATTGTTTCTGATATTTTTCCCCGCTGGAGATAAGAACATCATGCCGTACTTCCCGGCGAGCTCAAGGCTGATCGCATTTCCCGATGACGCGATGGCGAGCGGCATGCGCGGCTGCTGATAGGAGCGGAGCTGCAAACGCATTTGCTTGATCTGCCAAAATTGCCCGTCGTAGTCGATCGGTTCCGCCGACTCAAGCAAGCGCACGATGATATCGACGGATTCCGCCATCATCGGATAAAGCTTTTCCGTGGCGAGTCCGAAAAGATTCTTGTCCGTAACCAGGGCGCAAGGGCCGACGCCGAGAATGGCGCGGCCGCGCGTGAGATGATCGAGAAACGCCATCCGCTCGGCCACGTGGAACGGATGATGAAACGGCACGCTGATCACCGAGGTGCCCAGGCGGATGCGATGAGCCTGCGCGGAGGCCTTGGCCAAAGCCATCTCCGGCGCCGGCATGGTTTCCCAGCCGCCGGAGTGATGCTCGCCGATGAAGAATTCATCAAAGCCGAGCTCATCGGCGTATCGAATCAAATCAATATCGCGATCAAACGCCAGCGACGGATTTTCCGTCGGATAGTGGAGCGGCATCATGAAGATCGAAAATTTCATGTTCAGGTCCCTCGCGTCGGAGATTGACCGGGATTTTCCCAGGCCCATCTTCATCATGACGACATTTATGACAGAAGCAGGGTCCGAGCAACAACCAATATGTTTTCCCTCTAAACCGAATTGAGCGAAATCGTAGGGTGGGTGGAGGCGCGCAGCGCCGATACCCACCGTTTCGAGGTGATGGGTATCGCTAACAACCCATTCTATTCAGAATCGCAAACTAGCAAGCAACGAGGACTTGGACCCTTGGAAACTGAACAACCCTCGGCTCCAAGCCGAGGATGCTCTATTTCGTCATTCCGGCTTTATCGCCACCCCGGTGAAAACCGGGGTTCATCACGCGATTTTTATCCGGTCCGTCAGAGTTTCGCCTAGATTCCCGCTAAAGACATGCGGGAATGACGGCCTTCGGAAGCAAAATTGATTTAAGGCAGTAAGCGGCGGATTGCACTCACTGCGATAAAAAGACCCATGCAAGACTCCAAAAGAACTTCGCTGCGGAAGATTTTCATTCCGGAGAAGAAGATAAAACTTCCGTTCTCCTTGTTCTCGCACGTTCGATCACAATCCTTCTCGAACAGTTCTTCTGATAATTCAGCGCTTTGATTTGCTGACAGTCACTCCCTCTATTGTGGCGCGCTGCTTGCGTTGGGCTTCGGCCAGAACAACAAAGGAGGACACCTTATGAAAAGGTTCTTTCAACTCGCCGTGATGGCGGCAGCGTTTGCGCTTTGCATCTCAGCGCCCGCTTTTGCCGGTCAGCCGGTCACGACCAGCTTGCAGATCCCGTTCACTGGAACGGTCTATATCCCGCTGGACGACGGCTCGACTGACGCGGTCGCCCTATCTGGCGTGGTCCACGTGCTAACCTACTTTGCACCAGAGGGTCCGCCGACCCAGCCGCCACTTCGCATCCAGATCAATCTCGATCAGGTCTCCGGCGTTGGGGACTGGACGGGGCTTCGTTACAACGCCACCGGAGCGAATCGAGTAAATCTCCCTGCCGTCCCTCCCGATCCACTAAATTTGGGCTTCAATTTGGTGCCCGATGGCCCGCCTATCCAGCCGCCGGACCCGATCATCCCGCTCGATATATCGTTCAACCTCACTTTCAATCCGGACACGGGCGCGCTGTTGAATGTGGACATCGAGTCGATGTCGGTGCCGGTGCCGTGATGAGACTTGCCCTCACCCCTGCCCTCTCCCGCGTCTGCGGGAGAGGGTGAAGAAATGCCTGGTGCGAGAATGAATGAGGTGCTGTCATGATCAGATCCGCTAAGATGGCGATTTGGGTTCCGATGCTCTGTTTGCTTGATGCGCACATGTTTAAGCTCAATGGATACGAGAACAGAAAAAGGAGTTTTGTGAACCCCGTACGCAGTGCACGAAACGTGGGAGTTGCGTTGGTCCTGTTGGCATCGCTCGTGGGACTCGGCGTCGCGGAGGTAACCGCGCAATCGATCCCTGTGCTAGCATACGTGGCCAACGAAAATGCCAGCCCGGAGCGGATGGCCACGTTGAAAAAAGGACTGGCCGACCTGGGCTACATCGAGGGAAAAAATCTCAAGATCGAATATCGCTACGCCAAACTCGATCAGGAGTATCACGCCGTGATGGCGGAGCTGGTTTCGCGCAAAGTGGACATCATCTTCGCAGGCAATGCTCCGGCCGCCGTTGCCGCGGGAAAGGCGACGCGCACGATTCCGATCGTCTTGGGCGCCGTGAACGATCCGGTCGGCCTCGGCGTCGCGGATAATCTGGAGCGCACCGGCGGGAACGTGACCGGCACGACGATCTATGCGCCGCACCTGATAGCCGAGCGGGTGCGCATCCTCAGGAGCATCGTTCCGAATCTCGACCGGGTGTCGATGTTCATGAACGGCAACAACACGAACAACCCTGGGCAGGTCACGTTACTCACCGCGGCTGCGAAAGATCTCGGCATCCAGGTGCAGTCATTGGACATTCGCACTCCGGCTGACGTCACGCCCGCGGCGGAGAAGGCGATTGCCTGGGGCGCCAAAGGTTTCTTTCACTGCGTGGACAGCTTCATCAATTCCCAGCGCTTCGCGCTCGCCAAGTTGGCGGCTCAGAACAATTGGCCTATGATTTTTACGGACAGAGAATATGTTCTTGCCGGAGGTCTGATGGCGCTCGGCGTCGGCCACCTTGAAGGCTACTACGGCGCTGCCGCATACGTGGATAAAATCTTGCGAGGTGCCAACCCCGCTGATCTTCCGATCGCGCCGCCGACCCAGCGCATCCTGAGCGTCGGCCGAGCCGCGCTACAGAAAATCGGGATAGCCCTACCCAAGGAAATCAACGACCGGGTCGCCGAGTGGTTGCCGTGATATTCACCCAGAGAATAAATAAATGAGCACTTACGCCTTTGACAACGCCTGGCGGCAAGCGCGGCGGCGCCTTGCGCTGCTCGAAGAATGTCTCGATCCGGCGACCTTCCGGCGCATTAAGCCGCTCGGGATTGCTGACGGCTGGCATTGTCTGGAAATCGGCGCCGGTGCAGGGTCAGTCGCCCGGTGGCTGTGTTCTCAAGTCGGTGCGAGCGGTCGAGTGGTCGCAACTGATATCGATACCCGATTTCTAGAAGGAGTCGAAACGGACAATCTTGAGGTCCGCCGCCGTGATCTCACCTTGGAATGCTTGCCGCAGAGTAGTTTCGATCTCATTCATAGCCGGCTCGTGTTGATGCACATTCCATCGAGGGAAGAACTTATTCCTCGCCTGGTATCTGCCCTGAAGCCCGGCGGGTGGCTGCTTCTCGAAGAGCACGACATCTATCCGGTTCTTGCCACGGCCTGCGGTTCCTACCGTGAGGTCTGGAACGCTTCGACAAAAGGGATGGTGGAGGGCGGCGCAGCCGTGGACTGGGGACGTCAGCTTCCGCTATTGCTGGCGAAGCAGGGGCTTAGCGACGTCGGCGCGGAGGGCGACATTCGCATGTTCCCCGGAGTTTCGCCCATGGCTGAATTCTGGCGCCTGAGCTTCGAGCAGGTGCGCGAGCGGATTGAGACGCGCTTAGTTGAGAAAGAAGCGCTCGACGATACATTGAAAATGCTCTGCGACGCCACGCATTGGTTCACCGGCCCGGCCGTGATCGCCGCCTGGGGCCGGCGCTGAGACAAAAGACGGCGCAGATCGCCGCAACTATATTACGGCTCAGGTACGGAAAGAAAGGAAGGAGCAAAATGATGAGACATAAAATTTTGGTCGCTGGATTCCTTTTCTGCGCGGAGCTTCTCGCTTTCCCCGCGCTGCCGTGCGCCGCGAGCGGCTCTCAGAAAGCGCGGGTCGCCTATGCTGCGTTTACCGGCGGCTACGCGCCGATTTGGATTGCCGCTGAAGAACGTCTCGACCGCAAGCATGGTTTGGAGCTTGAAGTCATCTATGGAGGCAGAATCAGCCCTGGGCTGCTCTTGCAAAGCGGCGAGGTGCAATACGCGATCCAGGCCGGGTTCGGAACGGTCCAGTCCTACGCGAGCGGCAGAAAAGACAGTGCGATTATCGCGTCGTTCGCGAATACCACCGGCCTTTCAATTTATTCGAAACCCCAGATAGCCAAATCGGCTGATTTGAGAGGGAAAATTATTGCCGCCGGAGGTCCGGGGAATTTGACGGCGACGCTGGTCAGATACGTTCTTAGAAGCAAGCTGGGGCTCGATCCAACGCGGGACGTTAAGATCGTCCGCTTCGGCGAGCAGCCCGATATCCTTCCGACGCTGGAGAAAGGCATCGTTGACGCCGCCATTCTCGCGACGCCGCCGAGACTGCTCGCAAGAAAAATGGGGTTTCGCGAATTGCTCGATTTTGACGAGATGGGAATTCTGATTCCTTACGTCGGGGTGACGACCTTGAAGGCCAATGTCAAAACAAGCCCCGACACAACCGTCAAGCTTATTGCGACGCTAATCGACGCCATTCACCTGTTCAAAACCGACAGAGAGAAAAGCCTGCTCGTGATGAAGAAATACCTGCGCGGGGTTAACGAAGAGATGCTCGGAGAAACCTATGGCTATTTCAGCACCAGGACTCAGAAGCTTCCGTATCCCTCGGTGGAGGCGATCAAAAACGCGTTGGACATGTTGGCCGATGAGTCCCCGCAAGCGAGAAACGTCGATCCGCGCGAGATTGCCGATTTGTCATTCGTGAAGCAAGCCGAAGGTGGTCGCTCCCGGTAGTTTTGATTCCTGGGGTCATCAATCATCGGTGTTTGGCGCGAGAGCACAGCCCGTATTTGAGGAGGAACCATGACCGCGAAACTCCCTGACCTAAACGAGACGGAATCCATATTCGCATCCCGGGAGGTTGCCGAACGATGGCACCAGGCGAAAGCGCGCCGTGGCGGACCGGCAAACGAGATGATGTTTGAGCTGGCCAATATCCGCGCCGGCGATAGAGTCCTCGATGTAGCGGCCGGCACCGGCGACCAGACGATCCTGGCGGCTCAGCGCGTCGGCCCCACCGGCTCCGTAGTGGCCGTCGATCTTTCTCCCCACATGCTAAAGATCGCCGATGAAGCGATCCGAAATGCCGGTCTCACGAATGTTGAAACGCAGATCATGAACGCCGAGGAAATCGACTTCGATGCAGACTCGTTCGATGCGGTCATATGTCGCATGGGGCTCATGGTGATTTCAAATCCGCGCACAGCGCTGATCGGCATGCGCCGCGTGGTGAAACCCTCGGGGAAGGTTGTCGCCCTCGTGCTATCGACGGCGGAGAAAAATCCGTGCCGTGGCATTCCTCTCGCGGTCGTTCGACGCATCGGAAGTAATTTAACCGAGGTATCGGGACTGCGCTCGCTGTTCAGCCTGAGCAAACCCGATGTTCTGGAAGAAACGTTCAGAGCGAGTGGGTTCGTCGATGTAGCTATTCATAAGGTGCCGACTCGAGCGAGTTATACGTCTGCCGCCGAGGCCGTCCGAATCACGATGGATTCATTTCCAGGGCTAAGGCATCTGATGGACCAGCTTGGCGAATTAGAGCGGAAGCGAGCTTGGACTGAAATCGAACATCAGCTCAGCGAGTTTGAGGGTTCGAACGGCTTTGAGGCGCCGGGCGAGGTACTGATCGGCGTCGGAATTAAGTAAGAGGAAATTGGGCAATGCCGCCGCGATCACTGCCAGGCCGGTGAACCAATGTGCAGCGTCGCTGGGACAAAAGGCACTGCAGATCTTCTGCAGCCACAGGGCGCTCAGGTACCGAAAGCAAGGAAGGAGCAAAATGATGAGACATAAATTTTTGGTCGCCGGATTCCTCTTCTGCGCGGAGATTCTCGCTTTCGCCGCGCTGCCGTGGGCCGCGGGCGGCGCTGAGAAAATCAAGATAGGATATCCCGCGTTCACCGGCGCCTATGCGCCGCTTTGGATTGCAGCACAAGAAGGCTTGGGCAGGAAATATGGCTTGGAGCTCGAAGTTATCTATGGAGGCAGAACGAGCCCCGGTCTATTGTTGGACAGCGGCGCGGTGCAATACACGGTACAAACCGGATTCGGAACGGTCCAGTACCACGCGCGCGGGGTTAAGGACCACGTCATCATCGCGTCGTTCGCCAACACAACCGGCTTTTCTATTTACTCGAAGCCGCAAATAACCAAGGCCGCCGACCTGAGAGGCAGAGTCATCGGCACCGCGATTCCAGGGGATGTTACGAACGCCTTGGTAAAATTTGTGCTGCAAAAACGGCTGAGCCTCGATCCTACGCGAGACATTAAGATTGTACCCTTGGGAGAACCCCCCAATGTTCTTCCAGCTCTGGAGAAGGGCGTGGTCGACGCCGCCATACTTGGAACTCCGGCGAGATTGTTTGCAAGAAAGATGGGATTTCACGAATTGCTCGATCTTGATGAGCTTGGAGTTCAGGTTCCTTACGTCGGGGTCTCTACCCTGAAGGCCACGGTCAAAAAAAGCCCAGAGACTTCCGTCAAGCTCGTCGCGACTCTAACCGACGCCATTCACGTGTTCAAAACCAATAAAGAGAAAAGTCTCGTCGTGATGAAGAAATACTTGCGAGGCGCGAGCGAACAGATTCTCCTAGAAACTTACGGTTATTTCAGCACCAAGACTCAGAAGTTTCCCTATCCTTCAATCGAAGCAATAAAAACAGCCTTGGAAATGTTGTCCGACGAATACCCGCAAGCCAGAAGCGTAGACGCAAACGAAGTGATTGATTTGTCTTTCGTCAAGCAAGTCGAAGCCGGCTTCAGGTAACCCTCAGTTCTCATGTTATCAATTGCCGATTTTCCGGCATCCGGATCGATGCCAAAGACGCAAAGCACATGCGGAGGAATGATGACCGCGAGATCGCCTGATTCAAACGAGACCGGATCGATCTTCGCGTCGCGCGAGGGCGCCGAAAGGTGGCATCGCGGCAAAGCGCACCGCGCCGAGGCGACCGGGCCGGCTAACGAGCTAATGCTGGACCTCGCCAATCTCCGCTCCGGTGACCGGGTTCTCGATGTCGCCGCCGGCACAGGGGACCAGACTCTCATGGCGGCTCGACGAGTCGGACCGAAGGGCTACGTATTGGCCACGGACATCTCCGCCAGCATGCTGAATCTCGCTGCCGAAGCGGCGCAGGATGCGGGGCTGAGCAACATTGAAACGCGGGTTATGGACGCCGGGAAGCTCGATCTTGAGCCGGACTCATTCGACGCGGTCATATGCCGCATGGGCTTGATGCTGATTCCCAATCCGGTAAGCGCGCTCATCGAAATGCGCCGCGTGGTTAAGCCTTCGGGAAAAGTTGTCGCTCTGGTTTTGTCCGCGGAAGAAAAAAATCCATACTTGGGGATTCCGCTTGCGGTGATCCGTCGCCGGGCAAAAATCACCTCGCCAGCGCCGGCGCGTCCCGGCGCGTTTGCTCTCGCTCAACCGGGTATGGTCGAAGATATCTATAGGCAAGCCGGCTTCCACGACGCAGCCGTCCAAGCCGTCGGCCTGCGGCGGCATTTTCGCTGCGCCGCCGGCGCTGTAGGCGCGTTGAAGGAATTTTCGCCGTTTTTTCTACGAGACCTCATGGCGAAGCTGAGCGCCGCCGAGCGTGACCTCGTGTGGAGCGAGATCGAGGACCAACTGGGACAATTCCAGACCCTGGACGGCTTGGAAGTCCCCGGCGAAGCGCTCATCGGAGTCGGCGCCAAATAGGATCAAGCACGGCTTGACGGCGCCGATCGTTGGCATTAAACAGGCAATCACTAAGCAACCATGCCGTCAAAACTTACTGCAAAAAAAGACGCGCGAAAATCGAAAGCGACAAAACCATCGCCATCCGATGAGGAGCGCTACGTCTACCTAAAGCAGGAAATCGGAAGCCTACGCCGAGAGCTGGCCGAAGCCCTTGAGCATCAGACAGCAACGGCCGAGGTGCTCGGCATCATCAGCCGCTCGCCGACGAATATTCAGCCGGTGTTTGACGCCATCGTCGAGAGCGCCGCTCAAGTGTGTGGGATGGATGACGTGGTGCTGAGACTTAGTGAGAACAACGCGATGGTCGTGCGGGCTCACTCTGGCCCGATCCCACTTGGCCGCATGGCGGTTAGCATTGATGAGCGACATTATAGCTGGATACGCGAGCATGGCGTGCTCCACATCCCGGACATTCGAGCTCAGAACGATTTTCCCACGGTAGGTTCGGCCGGCGACTGGCGGACGTATTTATCCGCTCCTCTCCGTCAGCAGGGCCAACTTATCGGGTGTTTGAATGCGCGCCGCCTCGAGGTGCGTCCTTTCACTCCGGCGCAGATCAAGCTGCTTGAAACCTTCGCCGACCAGGCCGTGATCGCCATCGAGAACGTGCGCTTGTTCAAAGAATTGGAACAGCGGAATCGCGATCTCACCGAGTCTCTCGAGCAGCAGACCGCCACAAGCGAAATCCTGCGCGTGATCAGCCGCTCGCCGACAGACTTGCAATCCGTGCTGGATACCGTCGCCGAGAACGCGGCACGGCTGTGTGAGGCGACCGACGCGCAGATTTTTCGCGTCGAGGACGGACTGCTTCGGCGGGTGGCGGCACATGGATCGATGCCTGTGCCGCCGGCCGGCCTTCCGATCAGTCGCGGCAGGCCTCTCGGTCGGGCCATCGTCGATAGACAAACGATTCACGTCCATGATCTCGCCGCGGAAATGGAAACCGAGTTTGCGGAATCCAAACCCTGGCAGCAAATGAGCGGGGCGCGCACGGTACTTGCGACGCCGTTGATGAGGGAAGGCGTTCCCATTGGCGTGATCTTGATTCGCCGCACCGAAATCCGTCCATTCTCGGAAAAGCAGATTGCGCTTCTAAAGACATTCGCCGATCAAGCAATGATCGCCATCGAGAACGTGCGCTTGTTCAAAGAACTGGAACAGCGGAATCGCGATCTCACCGAGTCTCTCGAACAGCAGACCGCCACGAGCGAGATCCTGCGTTCCATCGCCGGCTCGCCAACCGATCTTCAGCCGGTATTGGACACGGTTGCCGAGACTGCGGCTCGGATATGTGATGCCAGTGATGCTGTGATCCATCGAAAGCATGGGGATTTTCTCCGCTCGAAAGCTTCCTTCGGGCCGCTTCCGAACGTTGCCAGAGGCGAAGATCTTCCAATTAGCCGGCGCACAGTGCACGGCCGGGCCGTCATCGATCGAAAAACGGTGCACGTCCACGATCTGGCAGCCGAAATTGAAACGGAATTTTCTGGCTCAAAACTCCTGCAACAACGCCACGGCACGCGCACCGTTCTGGCCACGCCCTTGCTGCGAAAAGGCGTGGCGATCGGCATGATCATGATCCGCCGCACGGAAGTCCGGCCTTTCGCCGATGGCCAGATCAAGCTTCTCGAAACCTTCGCCGACCAGGCCGTGATCGCCATCGAGAACGTGCGGCTATTTAAAGAACTGGAACAACGGAATCGCGCGCTCATCGAATCCCTCGAACAGCAAACCGCCACAGGCGAAATCCTGCGTGCGATTGCTCAGTCACCGACGGACCTTCAACCCGTGCTGAAAACTCTCATCGAGAACGCTGTACAACTCTGCGCTGCGCAGGAAGGAAGCCTCTTCCAATTTGACGGCAGGCTCTGTCACCTGGGGGCGATGTACGGCGGCCTTGCTTCCACTGAAACATATCTGACCGTAAATCCTTTTTCTCCCACCCGGGGCACCATCGTTGGCCGAGCCGCGGTGGAACGACGGACAGTTCATGTCGCGAATGTCTTAGAGGATCCTGAATACACAGGTTTCACGGATTTGGTGCAACCGGGACAAAACCGATATCGGACCATATTGGCAGTACCTATGCTCAGGGAAGGATCGCTGATCGGAGTGATCACGATCCGCAGAACCGAAGTCGCGCCGTTTACCGACAAGCAGATCGAACTCGTAACGACTTTCGCCGACCAGGCGGTGATCGCCATTGAGAACGTGCGGCTGTTTCAGGAAATCCAGGAGAAGAATCAGCAGCTCGAAATAGCCAGCCAGCACAAGTCGCAATTTGTCGCCAGCGTGAGCCACGAGCTGCGCACGCCGCTCAATGCGATCATTGGTTTCTCCGATGTGCTGCTGGATCCGTCGCTGGAAGTTAACGAAGAGAAGCGGTTGCGGTTTCTGAACCACATCCTGAACAGCGGCAAACATCTGCTTGGACTGATCAACGAGATCCTCGATCTCTCGAAGGTCGAGGCGGGACGTCTGGAGTTGGAGAAAGAGGCGGCGGCAATCGCGGACGTCCTGGACGCGGCGACGAGCACGTTAAGACCGTTAGCCGCCAAAAAATTCATCGACTTGCGAGTTGAAAGCAACGGTCTCATCCCTCGCGTTCCGATGGATCCCGCCCGGATCAGACAGGTCGTCCTGAACCTGATCGGCAACGCCATCAAATTCACCCCCGAAGGAGGACAGGTCTGGCTGCGTGCGAACGCTTCGGATGAAATGCTGCGGGTCGAGGTGGAAGACACAGGGCCTGGAATTTCCGGCGAAGACCGCGAAAGAATTTTCCTCGAGTTCGAGCAGGCCAAGATCGGTAGCACGGGCAGCAAGCCCGAAGGCACCGGCTTGGGTCTGGCGCTTGCAAAAAAGCTGGTAGAGATGCACGGCGGGACGATTGGCGTAGAGAGCGAAGTGGGAAAAGGCAGCACATTCTACTTTACGCTGCCGGTTTCTGCGCAGGCGCCAATTACGGATTAAGGGGTTGAGTCAACGGTTTGCTGAAAGCTGATCACTGATTGCCGATTGCTGATAGCCGAAAGAAGCGGAAGGCGAGAATGGCCGGCGAGAAAATTCTTCTGATCGAAGACAATGCGGTGAACCGCGACTTGACTCAGTTTCTGCTCGAATCGCAAGGCTATCAGGTGTGCGAGGCCGCCAGTGCCGAGCAGGCCTTCGAAATTCTCAAAGCCGAACGGCCCGCCCTGATCGTGATGGACATCCAGCTTCCGGGAATGGACGGCCTCGAAGCGACAAAAAGATTGAAGGACGATCCGGCTACCCGCGACATCCCGGTCGTGGCCGTGACTTCCTACGCGATGAAGGGAGACCGGGAAGGCGCCGCGGCCGCGGGCTGCGCGGGCTACGTTACCAAGCCGATTGACAAGACGACGTTTTTACAAGAAGTTGCCGCGCACGTGCGGAGAGAGGATCGCTGATCGAGGATGGAAGATGGCGACTTTTGAGGTTTCTTGCGCTGAGAACTAGGCAAACACATTTGAAATTTGCATTGCTTTGTGAATTGCCGAGTCAGGAAAAGAAATCCCCCTTTCATCCCCCTTTGGCAAAGGGGGAAAGAGGAGGATTTGTTGTACTCGGTTTGTCGAACAAAAGGTACGTAATAATCTAATGATGGATGCAACC
>Ga0065705_10104279_pt1 | contig 24229 bp, 29 predicted proteins | sample SwibulcommuniRL2_FD_59092 | JGI IMG/M metagenome (GOLD analysis project Ga0065705, IMG submission 59092) | Bulk soil microbial communities from switchgrass field near Rose Lake, East Lansing, Michigan, USA - RL2 Bulk Soil v2 (version 2) | ecosystem: Environmental > Terrestrial > Soil >...
CCGGCGCCGGCGGCGGAGCCTCGGATCGAGGCGCCGCCTGGTGGTGCAGCGGCGGAGGCGCCGCCGGCGGAGCCAACGGCGCCGCGGCCGCTGACGCTGACGCCGCAGGAGCAACAGCAAATGCCGTTGTTCGGCGCCGCGCGCGACGCGTCGAACCTGGTCTCGCGCGAGGACCTGGCCGCGGCGGAGCTCCTGCATCAACGCGACCAGCTGATCTATGACGCGCCGGTGCAGACGCAAACCATTCAGGGCAGGGTCGCGCACGAAGCGCGCGTCGCCGAAGCGACGACGGCGCTCGAAACCGGCAAGCCGGCGCGCACCGAACCGGCGCCGCCGATCGACGCGCCGGCCTATCCCAAGAGCGACCAGCCGGCGAGCGGCGGCCGGATGACGGTCGAGCGGCCGGAGGGCGGCGGATCGCCGCTGCCGTTCGCGCCGAATTTCCCCGGCAACCGAGTGCAATGGTTTTTGGATCACGCGCAATCGTTGATCCGGCCGTCCGGCGAGCGGATGACGGTGCGGCCGATGGTGATGGAGCTCGGCGACGTGGTCGCGTCGCACGATCTCCTGGGCCGGGTGAATGCCGGTTATCCTGGTGAGCTCCAGCCGCGCGATCGCTCCGGCGCGGCGTCGCAGCTGTTCGTGACGGAGAAAGCGGCGCGGCTCGAACCAGAGCTCCTGGGCGACGCGCCGACCGCGGCGACCGGCGCGCCGGTGATCGGTCCTGACGGGATCGTGGAAAGCGGCAACGGGCGCGTGCTGCTGCTGCAGCGGGCCTATGAGGCGCATCCCGAACGGGTCGCGGCCTATCAGCAAATGCTGCGCGATCGCGGCTACGACCTCGACGGCTTCCAACAGCCGGTGCTCGTGCGCATGCGCGAGGGCGACCTGCCGATGACGGCGCGCGGCGCCCTGGCGATGGAAGCGAACATTTCGCCGACGGCGGGACTGTCTACCCGCGAGCGGGCTTTCTCCGACGCCAAGTATTTGAGCGACGATCTCATGTCGCACCATGCCGGCGGCGACGTGACCTCGGCGGCGAACCGACCTTTCGTGCGCGCGTTCGCGGAACAGGCGGTCGCGCCGGAGGAACGGCCGAATTTCATCGACGCCAACAATCAGCTGTCGTCCGAGGGCGTGCGCCGGCTGGAGGCGGCGCTGGTGGCGCGCGCCTGGGGCCAGGACGATATCGTGCATGGATTGTACGAAAGCACCGACCCGACCTCGAAAGCGATCCTCGGGGCGTTCGCCGACTCCGCGCCGACGGTGGCGCGCATGCGCGCCGCGATCGAAGAGGGGCGCATTCCGATCGAGTCCGATCCCTCGCCGCATTTCGTGGCGGCCTTCCGCCTGGTCGAAGAGGCGCGCGCCGGCGGGCCGCGATTGCCGGAGCGCCTGGCGCAGATCGATATCGAGCGCGGCCCGGTGCCCGATGAAGTCGCGGCCGCGGTGCGCCTCTACTTTCGCAACGATGGCCTGACGGTCGCGGCCGGCCGGGCGAAGATCGCGGAAAAGATCGAGACCGCGGCAAACCGGGCGTTGCTGCAGATGAACGCCGCCGGCGATCTATTCGGCCGGCCGCCGACGGCAAAGGACGCGCTGCGGGCGGCGCGGCTGACTGCCGAGAACGTGGATGAGCTTGAGCTCGCCGGCGTCGGCGCCACGCGTGACGCCGTGACCGGGGAGCCGCACCAGCCGGCGAATATCGACGAACGCACGATCGTCAATCCGATCGATCCGAAACTGTCGCAGCCGGAAAAGGTGGCGGCGCTGCGCGTGCTGACCGACGAAAACGCGCCGATCGTGGACAATTACCTATTCGACCTGGACTTGGAGTTTGGGACCAAATCGAAATCCAACATCAAGGCGCCGGAGAAAATCCTCGAAAAGGCGAACCGGCCTGGCGTGAAGGCACGCAAGCCCTGGCACGACGTTGAGCACATCCGCGATAGCTTCCGGTTCAAGACCGAATTGCCCGACATAACGCAGCTGCCGGCGATCATCGAACGCCTGCAGGAGAATTTCGAAATCATCAAGCGCGACACCGGCAAGTTTTTCAATCCGAAGGAGTGGGGGTTTCGCATCATCCCGTTCGACCTGCGCATGCCCAACGGGCAGCTGGTCGAATACTACTTGCCGTTAACGGAAATGCAGGCGGCGCAGGACGCCGGCGGCGGGCATTTGCTGTTCGAGAAATGGCGCAACAAGGACCCGAACACCCTGACCGAGGCGGAGCACGTCGAAATGCTCGCCGACCAGGCGACCAGCCGCAAACTCTATGATGATGCTTTTGCCGCGTACAAAGCGCGGACGGGTCAAACGGACAGTGATGTGCGGGCGGCCTTAGACCAGGTCTCGGCTTCCTTGTCGGAGAGCCGGTTGAGCTCCGCCAAATCGCCGACCGTCAATGCCGGCGCGCGGCTCCAGGTGCCCTCGGTCGAGCGGATGGCGACGAACTTGTCGCCGGAGTCCCAAACGACCACGACCGGGTTATCAGGATCGCCTCGATATGCGACTAAAGGCATCGAGCCCTCCACACCGGATATAACTACCGCAGAGGCCCCCGGCAAGGCAACGGCCTGGCCGAAGGAGGGCACCGGCGCCGCGGCCAAGGGCGACGAAATCCTGGTCTATCGGCTGGCGGAGCGGGATGAGCTCGCCGGCCGCAATGCGGGAAACTCCGAAGGCGTCGCCAAGCTGATCGAGCGCATCGATGGCGATGGGCCGCGATTCCCCGGCAGCGAAACGTCCGACACCATCTTCGCCTATCGCGTCAAGCTGACCGAGGACACCGGGCCTTATGTCGGGGTTGTCGCCGGCAAGGAATCGCCGGCGTTTCCGGCCAAGGAAGCCGATCAAGGCCGGGTCGGCAGCGAGGCGGAAGCCGGGGTCGTGTCCTACTTTTTCCCGAAGGGCGGCGCCGGCTACACGCACGAGCTCTTAGGCAGCGTCCCGCTCGCCAAGGTGCGCGAAAAGCTGGAGCTCGGCGACGCCGACCTCGCCGGCCGGGCCAAGACCGCCGAGGCGATTCGCGCGGCGTTCGAGGAAAGCGTCGGAAGTAAAGCCCCTATTGTTCCGACGCCTGCAGCTGCCAAGCCGGCCGCGGAACCAGCGCGCGCGCCGGCGGCCGCTCCTGGCAAGGCGGCGGAGCCGGTGCCCCTGGGCGATCCGGTGCTGCGCGCCGAGGCGGAGCGGGTTCTGGCCGAAATTCCCGGCGGCGTTAACGACGTAGAGATCACCCTGGTCAATCCCGATGGATCTGAGCGGAAGGTCATGGCGCGGCAACTCCTGGCCGAATCGGCGCAGGATGAGGCCGCCGCCGCGGAGCTCGCCAGCTGCGTCGGCATGTCGGCGGAGGCAGCATGACGGCGCGCAAATGTTTCGAGGGCAAGATCGCCGCCGGCGTTGTCGGCCGCAGGGCGGGCGCGCAAGTGCTCGATATGCTCGATCGGTTCGAAGCGGAGTACCAGGCCAAGCTCGGCGACGCCGCCGGCGCGCGCGAGGCGGAGCTCGAAATGATGGCGATCGCCAAGGCCACGGCGATCCGCAAGGCCGACGACTACCGGGACGCGATCATTCAGCAGGTCAAGGTGCTGCGCGGCGTTAACGGCTTCCTCCAGGTCGGCGAAGAGCTCCGCCAGGCCAAGGGCGATTTCGGTTTCGGCAACAAGGCGCCGGTGCGGATCGGGCGCCAGGACAAGCCGCTGATCGGCTTTGCCCTCGGGTCGTTCCTGGCGCGCGACCCTTACGAAATCGCGTCCTGGTCGAACGTCGAGCATATCGGCAATTTCATCCGCGGCGAGGCGCACCGGCGGTTTGCCGATGGGATCGAATTTCTCCGCGCGAAGGCGCTCGGGTTCCGCGCTGAGAGCACGCGCGAGAGCGAGGTATTGAGCGCGCTCTACGGCCGGGCCGGCGTTTCAGCGCAGGCGAAGGCGGTCGCCGAGTCCTGGCTCGATACCGCGAAATGGTTGTCGAACCAGTATCGCGCCGTCGGCGGCCGGCTCGGGGAACTGGAGGATTGGTTGCTGCCGAATCCGTCCTTCGATCCCAACAAGGTGCGATCCAACGGCGTCGAGCGCACAAAGCAGCTGATCCGCGAGAATGTCGATCGAGAAAAGATGGTCGATTGGGCGACCGGGAAAGTGATGAACGATACCCGGTTCGAGGAACTGATCCACGATGCGGCGATGCGCGGCATGGCCGGCTTTGCGCCGGAGCCAAGCGGCGCCTATCGCGGGTCCGCCATGCTGGCGAACTCGCGCGATGCGCATCGCGTGTTCTATTGGAAGTCGCCGGAATCGTGGATGAAGATCGCCGAAGAGCTCGGGACGTTCGAGTCGCCTTGGGAAGCGATGATGATGCACATGCAGGGCATGTCGCAGGATATCGCAATGATGCGCGTGCTCGGTCGCAACCCGGAGAACACGAAGCGGTTCATGCTCGGCCTGGTCGAGAAGGAAGCAATGCGCCTGGCGGAGACCGCGCCGGCGGGCGCGACGCCGGAGGAAATCCGCGCGTTCAAGCGCAGCAACGCCCGGCTGGAGGGCGACCTCGGGACGGAGCGCAAGCGGTTCGAAAACATTTGGGCGGAAGTGTCGGGCGAGAATCGCGTGCCGGTGAACCTCGCCAGGGCGGAGCGATGGGCGACCACGCGCTACTGGATCGCGGCGACCGACCTGGGCTCGGCGATCATTTCGTCATTCGGCGACCTGGCGACGGTGGCGATGACGGCGCGATTCAACGCGTTGCCGATTATGAACGTGATCGGGCGCGCGGTCGAATTGATGCGCGACGTACAGAACGCCGACATTTTCGCGGCGCAGATGGGAATGACGTTCGATAGCCTGGCGTCGGTGATCGGCGTGCATGATCGGTTGATCGGGGAGAGCGCCCGCTCCGGCGTGGCCGCCAAGCTGGCGTCCGCCAATATCCGGGTGTCGGGCCTGCGGCGCTGGTCGATCGCGCTGCGCACGGCGTTCGCGACCGAAATGGCGGCGGAGCTTGCCCGAGCACGCGCGGTTGCGTGGGCGGAGCTCACCCCCATGCTGCGCGAGCGGTTCGCCCGGTACGGGATCGGTGAAGGCGATTGGGACGTGATCCGCGCCAGCACGCCATGGGAGCCGCGCGAGAACGCGCCGTTCCTGCGGCCGGCCGATGTGATGGAGGGCGGCACGCCGGCGCACAGCCTGGCGGCGGAAAAGCTGTCGCACATGATGACCAACGAAATGAATTACGCGCTAGTCGATCGCGACGCTTTCACCCGCGCGATGATGCTCGGCGATACCAGGCCGGGCACGATCTCGGGCGAGCTCTGGCGATCGGCGACGCAATACCGCAGTTACCCGGCAACGATCGTCACGATGCACATAGCGCGCATGGTCGCGCGCGGATGGGACGGCACGCGCCTGGCGCACGGCGGCATGACCTTTATGGGGATGACGTTGATGGGCGCCCTCGCAATGCAGGCGAAAGAAATTTCGCAGGGCCGCGATCCGCTCAACCTCGATCCGACCAGCCAGAAGGGGCTCCAGGCTTGGGGCAAGGCGATCATGCAGGGCGGCGGGCTCGGTGTGTTCGGCGACATGCTGTTCATCGATCAAACCCGCTACGGCAAGACCTGGTCCGAAATGGCGGCCGGGCCGCTCGCCGGCAAGGTCGAGCGCGTGCTCGGCGATTTCGTGTTCCGCAACGTGCAGCTGGCGGCCAAGGGGAAAGAAACCCATTGGTTCGGCGACGCGGCCTATACCCTCGGCGGCCTGGTGCCGGGCTCGACGCTGTGGTTCGCGCGCCTGGCGTGGCAACGCAGCGTGCTAGATCAACTGGCGCTATGGAGTGACGACCGCGCGCCGTCGCGATTCCGCCGGCTGGAAGAAACCGCGCGCAAAGAGTTCGGGCAGCATTACTGGTGGCGACCTGGTGAGACAACGCCGCGCGAGCGGCCGGAGCTCGGCGCGATGTTTGGAGGACAGTGACATGACCGTCGGAACCGAAGCCTATTTCGGACTGCGCACCTGGACCGGAGTCGAAACCACGATCGTTCCCGGCTTTAGCGCGGAGCATCCCGCCGACGTGAAGGTGACGGCGAAGAGCTCGACCGGAGTCGTTTCGACTCTGAGCCAGGGCGTGCATTACACGATCACGATCGGCGCCAACGGCGCCGTGACCATGGCGCCGATCGCGCCGCAGATGCCGCTCGCGCCGCAGACCTTGACGATCTGGCGCGACACCGACGCGCTGCAGGGCGTGAACTTTCAAGACCTGCAGGACTTCTCGGCCGACGATCACGAAATGCTGCACGACCGATGGGCGCGGATCACGTCGGAGCTCAAGGGCGACATGCTGCGCACCGGCAAGGTGCCGTTGGGCGAAACCCTGATCGACCTGCCGGACGCGACCACGCGCAAGTCAAACGGGCACGGCTCGGTGTTCGCGTTCGATCCGATCAACGGACAGACCGCGCTTCTGGATCGTTTCGATATCCTGGCCGACGGCAGCGTGACGACGCCGAAGATCGCCGACGGTGCGGTGACGACGCCAAAGATCGCCGACGGTGCGGTGACGACGATCAAGATCGCCGACGGTGCGGTGACGACGGCGAAGCTCGCCGACGGTGCGGTGACGGGGCCGAAGCTCGGCGCGATCACGCAAATGACAATCGGCCCGACGCCGGGCAACAGAATGGTGCTTTTCGGTACGGCGCCTGGGCAGCAAGCGGTCGCGTTGGTGGTCGATCCGGCGAGCTCGGACCCGGCTGTAAATGTTTCGATCGAGTCCAAGGGCGGCGGCGGCGTCAATTTCTACACGAACGGCGCCCTCCAGGTGAACGTGTCGGGCTCCGCGCCGCCCGACGCGAACAAGTTCATCGTGCTCACCGGCGGATCGCCGGGGCTCAATCCGTCGATCTCTTCATCGTTCGGCGGGCCGATCGATATCAGGGACGCCTGCCGGGTCGGCATGCTCGGCGGCAACTATGCCCTGGTGACGGGGAGCCCGGCCGGGCAGCAAGCGGTGTCCTGGACCGCGGGACCGGGAAGCGCCGACGCTGACGTGAACATGCACCTAATCCCGAAAGGCGGCGGCGGGTGTCTGTTCTATTCGCATGGCGCGCTGCAGCTGGCGGTCTCGGGTCCGCCCACGACGACGGATTACCTGGTGATCTCCGGCGCCGGCAGTCTGGCCGATCCGATCATTGCCAACGCCGGCGGCGGGCCGATCCGAATTGACGACGAAATCCTGGTGGGTCCGGCCGGCGGAAACTTCGCCGGATTGCAGGGAAGCGTCGCGGGTCAAATGTCGGTCGCGGTGCGAGCCGACAACGTCACGAACCCGGATGCGGCTATCAACATCACGCTGGTCCCGAAGGGCGACGGCGGTTGTGCTTTCTGGTCCCATGATTGTTTGCAGGTCATTGTTACGGGTCCGCCGCTTGCGGATCACTTCGTCCACCTGTCGGGCTCGGCTGGCGGCAATCCGCTGATCCAGGCGGCGTTCGGTGGCGTGATCGAACTATTGAATCCGAATCTAGCGGGCATCCCGACGGCGCCGACGGCGGTGCCTGGCACGAACACGCAGCAAGTGGCGACCTGCGAGTTCGTCACTGGTGCCGTGCTGTCCGGCGGAGGGACGGGCTTCCTTCCGCTGACCGGCGGTTCGCTGTCCGGCGATCTCATAATCGACAAGGTGCAGCCGGGAATGTCGTTCAACTTTGCCAGCGGCTCGGCGGCGTTGTTCGCCAGCAGGGCAGCGGAGACCGGCAATTTCCGCTGGCAATTCATCATCGCCGATGGCTCGCCGGAAGTCGGCGGCAACGTCGGCAGCAACTTTCGTATCGATCGTTACGGCGACGCCGGCGATTTCCTCGGCACACCGATCACGATCCAGCGCAACGATGGCACCGTGATCTTGCGCAGGGTTGCAATCCAAGGCACCCCAACGATTGCGCTGCAATTCAATCCAGGATCGCCTGCTGTCCTTGCATCGCAGACGATGGAGGCTGTTCCAAAGTCACGTTGGCTGATCGCATTGGGTGATAGTGCGCCAGAGACAGGTGGCAACGCTGGTAGCAACTTTGGCATCAATCACTATGCGGACGACGGTACGCTGCTCGGCAGCGTGATGACGATCAACCGCGCGACCGGCGCCGTCACCATTCCAAACCTGGTCGGCGGCGGCGGCGGCTCCGGCGACGTGACCAAGGCCGGCAACAACATTTTCACCGGCAACAATTTCTTTACCGGGCCGGCGACCGTGATCGGCGCCAGCGTGGCCGACCCGATCTACAAGATGGCGATTCACCAATCTCGCGCCGGGCTGTTCACCTGGTCGGCCGATGCCGCGTTTTTCGGCTTCGACCTGGGCAAGAGCCGCGGCGCGACGCCAGGCACGCATGCGATCGTCCAGGCCGGCGACGGGTTGGGCCAGCTGAATTTCCGCGGCAGCGACGGCACGACGTTCGTTGGCGCGGCGGCGATTAGCGCCACTGTCGAGGGCCTGGCCGGCGTGCCGCCGGCGGCCGGCGACATTCGCGGCAGGATGACGTTTTCGACCCGCGGCGGCGCCGCCGGCGCCGGCGCGATGACGGAGCGCATGGCGATCGACACGCAAGGTACTGTCCACATTGGCGTGCCCATGGCGACCGGCCTGTTCGGTCTCCTGCAGCTTGACGCATTGGCCGGGGGCTCGGCGTCGATCACGGTCCAAAACTGGCAGGCGGCCGCAGGATCGGCTTTCCTCAACCTGCATCACAGCCGCGGCGCCACGGCCGGGACGCATGTGCCGTTGCAGCTCAATGATCCGCTCGGGACGGTTAACTTCCGTGGCAGCGACGGCGCGACCTTCCAACTTGGTGCAGCAATCAGCGCGTATTGCGAGGGTGCGCCGGCAAGCAACCGGACGCCGGCGTCGATCCGGTTTTTCACAACGTCGGTCGCGGTCGGCCTGGTCGAATGGATGCGGCTTTTTCCAAGCGGCGGCCTGGGAATTGGAAACCCGCCCGTCGATCCTGGACAAGGCGCCCTGTCCGCGAACTGGAAAGGCACGACCACGACCGACAACGCGCCGGCGGGATGCGTCGGCGAACAGGTGCAGTCCCTTGTCCAAGTCGCCGTCCCCTTGGGGGTGGCTGGCACGCAAACTGTTATCACAACGATTTCACTGACGGCAGGCGATTGGGATGTGTCCGCCATGTCCTCGGTTGTCTCCGGCCCCACCAGTGGGGGTGGATTTGAATATGGTGTGAGCAGCACCGGAGCTTTGACCGGAGTTTTCGACGCATACACAAACGGGTTTTGTCCGGTAGCAAATGCCTCGTGTTCCATATCGATCCCGACCGCCAGGTTTCAGCTATCAGCGACCACCACCATTTCTTTGGTCGCCCGACCTGGTGCTGATGGATTCACCGCGACTGCGATTTTGCGAGCAAGGAGAAAACGATGAAGGTGAGAACGGCACTCGAAATCTTGACCGGCCTGGCGGAGCTCGACGGCTACCTCAACGGCAGCGGCGATCGCAAGACGCCGTACAAGTTCGACGGGGCGACCCGGCTGGCGATCGCGCGCGCCAGGCGCACGCTGCGCCTGGTGCAGGAGGACTATGTCGATGCACGCAACGCCGCCCTGGTCGAGCTCACGGACGGGACCGGCGAGCTCCCGTCGATGACCGGGACGTTCGAGTCGGCGATCGCGCGCGACATGGTGCGCACGCAGCACTTGAAGTTTGCGGCGAAGGATCGCGAGCTCCTTAACGCGGAGCTCCAGGTGGAGCTCGGCACGATCGCGGTGCCGGCGCTGGCGTTGGACGACAACCCGATCCCTCCAAGCGTGCTCGATATGATCGAGCCGATGTTGAAAGATTGACGTGACGCGCGAGCGATGGATCGGTTTGCTGGTCGCTGGCATGACCATCATCGCCACGCTAATCATCCTGTGGCTGGTCGATGACGCCGGCGCGCAATACCGGCTCGCGAGTTATTGCATCAAGGACACCGACCGGGAGCTCGTGCGCAATCAAGCGTTCGCCGGCGTGGACAAAGGGTTTACCGATCACGTCGGGCACCTGTTCGAAATTTGGGTCCGTGATCCGCACGAGCAACCGAAGCGCGCCAAGGTCGGAATACAGTCGGGGATATCCGCGTACCTGCGGGCGCGCGAGGATATCCAGAAATGGGAGCCGCCACGATGCGAGTAGCCATTAGCTCGGGCCACGGCGCCAAGGTTGCCGGCGCGATCGGTCCCTCCCCATGGGGGCTCGTAGAGCATCCCGAAGCGGTGCGGGTGGTCGATGAAATGGCGCGGCAGCTGCAGGCGCTCGGCGTCGAGGTTGTCACGTTCGAAGATGTGACCAGCACGAACGTCCAAACGAACCTCGACACGATCATTGCGTGGCACAACATGCAGCAAAGATCGCTCGATATTAGCGTCCATTTCAATTCGGCGACGTTCAGCGGCTCGAACCAAACGAGCAACCCGGTCGGGACCGAGGTTTGGTACACCAGCGATGCGGGGTGGGATTGGGCGCAAAAGTTGGTGGACGCGATCGCCGTCGCGAGCGGGCTAATCAACAGGGGGCCAAAGCACACCGATGACCTGGCCGTGCTCAACGGCACGTCGGCGACCTGCGTGCTTTTGGAAATTGCGTTCGTGAATAGCTCCGCCGACGCGGCGCTCTACCGGGACTCGTTCACGGATATCTGCCGCAGCCTGGCGCACGCGATCGCCGGCGAAGAGGCGGTGCCAGGTCCAGAGCCGGACACCGGCGACTACCTGACGGCCGAAGAAATTGACGCGATCACGGCGGCGGCGGCGTCGAGTGCGATCGCGGACTACGTCTGGCGCGACCGAAGCAAGGCGCCGGCGGGCTACACGAAAGGAATGGCGGTCGCCTATGGCACGGTGCTGCGCCGATTCGAGGCGGACGATCCCGCCGCCTTCGACATGTCGCGCGCCGACAGCCACAAGCCCGATGAGGATGCGCTGTCCTGGTACGCGGCAAAGTTCGCGGAGCTCGGCATGGCGAACAACGAGGATGGCGTCGATACGCTGCGCCACCTGTTCGTGCTGTTGATGGGGCTCGGCATGCGCGAGAGCTCGGGGCGCTATTGCGAGGGCACCGACGCGTCGGCGTCGGGCGGGACAAGCCGTCCAAGCGATGAGATCGAGGCGGGGCTGTTTCAAGCCAGCTGGAATCTGCATTCGTGCTCGGAGGAAATCGACACCCTGTTCGTAGACTATGGCGAGAACGATCCCGATGCCGGCGCGTCGATCTTCAAGGAAGGCGTGTCGTGTTCGTCGAGCGATTGGGCGAGTTACGGCAGCGGCACCGGCAGAGAGTATCAAGACCTGGCGAAGTCGTGCCCGCAATTCGCCTGCGAAATGACGGCGGTTGGTTTGCGTCACCGGCGCAAACATTGGGGGCCGATCAACGAGCGGGCGGCGGAGCTCCGGCCGGAGGCGGACCAGCTGTTCATGCAGGTCGAGGCGATCCTCGGTGCAGAGCAGGAGTTGCCGGCGCCGGGGCCGGCGACGGTGACGATCACGACGACCGGGCCGGTGACGGTGACGGTCAACGGCCAGGTGGTGTCCTAATGCCAGAGGACCCGTTTCCGATCCCGCTCCCGGCATGGACGCCGGCGAACCCGAAGCGCGAGCGCGAGCTCTACATGCAGCGGACGCCGAACGCGTTGGGCGTGCGGAACCTCAATAGCCTGGAGGCGCGGGTCGGCGCGATCGAGGGCGTGGCGCTCGACAGGATCGAGGCCCGGCTCGCGGTGATCGAGGGCCGGCTCGATGCGATCGAGGCGTTCCTGGTGATGAAGTGAGGACCGACCAGGCGATCGCGATCGGCGCCTTCCTGGCGGTGCTGTTGCTGATGCTGGTGTGCGCCCTGATCGGCTATCCGAACTGGTCGTGAACGAGGGCGACCAGGGGTCGTGAGACATGTCTCACGGTCTAAGCCGTTGAAATCATTACGGCAGGGGCTAATAGAGCATGACTGCGAAAGTCTGAAAGCCCTGCAAAATCAACGGTCGAATTGGTCGTGAGACTAGGTATTGTCTCACGGTGTCTCACGAGCTCTGCGGAGACGCCACCTTGGCGGGGGTCGTCTGAAAAACCCCCCCCCCTTTTTCAGACTGCAGGTTTCCCGTCCTGTTCCCCGCGCGTTCGCTTTCCCCGCAATGTATTAACCTAAAGCGGGTTCGCGCCCTGTTCTCGCAGGAGAACATCCGTCCAATTTTGAATCATTGTCAGGTTCGCGGGATGTTCTCGTAATTCCGTTTGGCTATGGGGCAGAACGGAATCAACCGGAACAAAAAGGGACTCCCCACAATCCACAAGCACCGGACGTTGCGGCCGGAAGCGGCTGCGGTCATGTTGGCGTCACACTGATTCGCCGGCTGCGGTGCGCTGGCGTGGTCGCTGGCAGGTTTTTCCGGGGGGGCCGCTAGGGTGCATAGGGGGCAAGCCGCAAAAGCCATCCATGATCGGCTCTGCCCGTACTGTAATCAGGTACTCCCGGAGTTCCGCCTGGGCGTGCGGCTCCCGCCTGGCAAGGCGCGCCTGTTCGACCTGATCCAGCGATGCGGCGAGCTCGGGATAACGACAGCAGACCTGACAGAAATCACCGGGCTCTCGGCCCGGTGTATCAAGTCGCATGTCTGGCAGATCAACGAGCTAATCGCGGACAGCGGCTACCGCATCCGCAACCGAACGCGATGGGTGTATCGCCTCGTCAAGGCGGGTCCGCTGCCGGCGGCGCGCGATCGCCGGGGTGGCCGTGCTCGCCGAACATGATCGCGGCGTTGATCGGGACAAGGCTGCGCACGAGCTCGACCCATTGGGTGAGCACTCTCTCGTGCAGTTCGGTGCGGTGGCCGGCAAGCCAACGCGACACGAGCTCGGCGAGGATCGCGCCCTGGACGCCGGGGCCGCCGCCGTAGAGTTGCCGCCCGATGTTGTCGGCCATGCGCAAGGCGAGTTTGATCTCGGCCGGTTTCATCGCAGCGACTCCCCTCGGACCTGCGGCCGTTCATGTGCGCTGGCGCTGGCGACGACAACGATCTTGAAGATGCCTGTTGCCACGCACATGTCGCTGACCTGGTCGCGGGTGAGAAAGTCGCCGGGGAAATAGTCGGTGCTGCCGGCGACGCGGACGATCCGATAGAGATAGGTCTTGTTGTTGTTCACCGCGGACTTGGGATCGGGATGCGGCCAATCCAGTTTGAGGCTAATCATGTTCCCTCCGATCGTGGAAAGACGCCGCGATCGCTAGAGCCAGGATCGCGGCGATGGTGATGGCGACGTAGACAACCTCGATCATTTGTGAACCTCGTCGAGGATGCGCCGGGCGCGTTGCTTCTGCACGAGCTCCAGCCATTCGCGATAGTGCGCGGCGTTGCCGCTCTCCGCGATGAAAGTGCGCAGGTCGTTCCGTTCGTCGCGCAACTTCGTAATCTCGTTGAGGGTGTCGGCGAGCAGGATGCTTTCGGACGGGGTCATGGTGGTGGTCCTCCTTGGTTTACCGGGGAAGAAGTCGCACATCATGCGAGTTCCTTCATAAATTCTGCCATTCGTTCGAGGGCGGCGTCGGCTCGATCGGGATCGCGACCGAGGTAATGCTTGGTGATGAGGGCGGCGGAGCTATAGCTATGCCCCGTGACCTCGCAGATCGTGGTCAGGTTGGCGCCGGACCTGGCGAGTAGCGTCACGCAGGTATCGCGCAAGTCCTGGTCGGTCTTGTCGGCGACCTCCGGCTCCGCCTTGGCGGCCTCGGCGCGCACCTTGTTGAACCAGTGGCGGTAGCTCGCCGCGGTCCAGGGCTTGCCCTTGTATTCGCAGAGCACGACTTCCTTGTGCCTGGTGCCGTGCCGCACCATGAGCTCGCGCCGCCGGCGGGCCGCATCATCGAGCCGCGCCTTGAGCTCGGCGGTTTCGTGGAGGCGGACTACGGTGCCGGTTTTCGCCTGCCGCAGTTTGCGCCGGCCGTCCTCGTATCCATCATCGAGGAACCCTAGCCGATCGGACTGACGCTGCCCGGTGAACATCCCCAAGGTGATCGCATCGCCGACGCTCGGGCGACCGAGGCGATCGGCGGCCGCGACCAGGGCGTGAAACTCGCGCGGGGTGATGACGCTGATCCGACCGGGCGGGCTTTCGAAAGTCATTCCCGTTCGGGGATTCAGGTGGGCGGGCAGTCGCCATTTGGTGCTCTCGACTGCCCACTTGTATGCGCTGGAGTAGGCCGCGACGCAGCGGTGCGCGACGTGCAGACCGCGGACCCGCTTCACGTATTCGAACATGGCGCGGAGCTCGGGCGCCTTGATCGCAGCGACCGGCATGAGCCCCATCTCTTCGGGCTCCCGTTCGGTAGCAGCATGGCCGCGGTAGACCTTGCGCGGTTTGAACAAGAGCGCGTCGGCCGCGGTGCGGTAGTTGCGCCGGGTGTTGGCGGCGAGCGTGGCGACGTGATCGGACGCCAGCCAATCCTCCAGCAAGTCGGCGACGGTGAGCGCGCCGGCCCGACGCTCCGGCTTGGCGCCGGTGCCCTTGGCGGCGACGATCTTCGCCAAGTTCATCGTTGACCAGGCGCGGGCTTCCTCGAACGTGAACCAGGTGCCGCCGGGGTGGCGCAGGTCCTCGCCGCGGAACCCTAGTTTACGCAACGGTGCGGGCGGGACGAACCGCGGGCGGTCGTCGCGCCAGACCACATAGGGCAGGCGTGGATTTAGGTTTCCGTGCATGTGGTGCCCTCCTTTCACCCCTGATATGCGGACGTGGCGTCCGGTTGTCAAGGGTGTCTCACGAATTAACCCAAGGTTAACGGCGCTTTAGCCCATACGCATGATCGAACCGCGCGCGTAGATCGGGCGGCGTCGGGTCCTTGTCGGTAGCGGGCTGCGGTTTCTTGCGCTGCGGATCGTTGAGCCAGGTGTCAAACGACAGCTTGGAATAGCGGAGCTCGCGCCCGACCTGGATGCCAGGCGGCATGCCTTCCTCGTCCTCCAGCTTTTTGCGCAGGCGATAGAATCGCTCGCGTGTCAGACCAAGCGCCTCGGCGACCTGTGGTCCGGTGTAGACAAGCGATGGCGGCAGGACGCGACGCAATGCGACGTGACCAGGTTGGAGAGAGTCGCACGGAATGTAGGCACGGATTTTTTAGCTTGGCAACAACCGGAGGTTTCGGTTACGAATCGGAGTCATGCGGCGAACAAATGGATTCGCGGTGCGGCCGTTGGCCCGGCAGTTCCGCGCGGCAATCGATGAGGCGTGCGAGGTAGCGGGCGGGCAGGCTGCGCTCGCCAGGGCGTGCGAGGTATCGCCGGCGGCGATCCATAAGGTGCGCCGCACGCTGCTGATCTCCGAATCACTGGCAATGCGCATTCATCGCGCGACCGGCGGCAAGGTGCCGGCGTCGCGGCTGCGGCCTGACGTGTGGGCGCGCGCCGAACATGTTCCGATCTAGCTTGTGGATAGCGGGGATGAAGGTGCTTCCTGCTATAGCGACGGCGTTGGCGGTGGCGGTGGTCCTCACGATCATCGCCAGCTGCCTTCGATCCGCCCACGGGCGGAGCTCGTCGGCAATCCTGCCGGCGATCGCGGCGGCCTGGTTGTCCTCTGAGTTGCACCCTGACCGGGCCGCCGCACATCATGGAGGGCAAGATGAGTGAGCGACGATTAGTCAAAGCCGTCGAGGCGCTGCGCGAGGACGGTGACGAATTGATGGAACTACGGCGTGCGCACACGATGCGGATCGATGCGGCGATCGCGATCGCCGAGGACTGCGTGCGCAAGCTCTACGAACAACGCAACCGTTTCGTACAGGCACGAAACCAGGAGACACCCGATGCCCCTCAAACGAGGTTCCTCCCGCAAGGTAATCAGCCAGAACATAGCGACCGAACGCAGAGCGGGGCGCCCCGCCAAGCAGGCGATCGCGATCGCGTACAGCAAAGCCGGCAAGTCCCGGAAGTCCTCCGCAAAATCGCGGCGAGCTAAACGCTAATGGCGGACGCGTTCGAGGACATGGGGCTGTTGCCCCTGGCGCAGCATGCCGGCGCCCTGCCTGGGTTCGAGCACGCGCCGGTGGACCTGTCGCGGTGCGACGTGCTCCTGATTTCCTGCGGCCTGACTAGCAAGGAACAGGCGCTCGGCCTCTCGATTGCGGAGTGGCCGGCCGGCGTGCGCGTGCGGATCACAAGTCAAATGGTCGGATGGATCAAGGCAAACCCGACGCGCAACATTCTCCTGTTGTCCTCCGGGTTTGCCGACGGCGTGTGCTTCGTAATGCTGCACCATGCGCCGACGGCAAGTGGCGAGGCGCAAGCCTGACAGTGTCTCGCTGGCCCCCGGCGCGGTGGTGACGCACATCGCGCCGGGGATTTTCAACATGGAGGGCACAATGCGACTTGAGGATTTGTTGCCGGCCGGCACCGCGGCGGAGTGGACCTGCGGCCATACCGGCGGCGCCCACTGTGCCGAGTGCTATCGCATCCTGGCGCGCCGGGCGCACCAACTCGCCGAAGAAAACATGGAGCTCCGCGCCACTGTAAGCCGGTTGCTCGTACCGGGCAGTCCTTCGACGGCGACACTCGCGGACGCGCGCCGGCTTCTGCATCTAGGTTCCGGTGATGCCTACGACATGGGACCGATGTGGCCTTGAGCTCGGGGCCGCGACGCCCATCCCGATGAATGGGCGGACACCCCTGCCGGCTGTGGTGACTGAGAGCGGATAACCACACCGGACCCTTGGCGGTGGCACGGAGTAACCGCCGGCGTGTCGGCCCGCCTTATGACCGATCGTCCCTGGTGCGGAGCCAGGCGACCTGGGCATGTCGCAAAACTGCCCTTGGAGATTTCGTTTGCGAACACGTCCGCCGATCGAAGAGATCAAGCGCGAGGGCCAGGCGCGAATCCTGGAAGTGCTCGGCGCTCTCGGTGTGTCGTGGCGCCAGCAACGCGGCAATTACATTTCGATCTGCAACCCGATGGTGCCCGACAAGCATCCGAGTTTCACGATCTGGATTCGCGGCGCCGCGGTCGGCGCCTTCAAGGATCACCGCGGCTGCGCCGAGGGCGACCTGATCGACCTGGTCGCCTATCTCCGCGGCGACTCCGCCGGCAACGACAAGGCCGGGCGCAAGGAAGCGATCGAATGGCTCGCCGGATTCCTGGGTTTGCGGGATCTGAGTTTGGCCGATCGAATGCGGCTCGCGAACAAGCACCGGGTTAACGCCAACGCGGCGCAGGCGCGGGCCTCGCATGACCTGGCAGTCAACCAGGAGAAGGCGCGCGCCACCTTTTACCGGGCGGCGCCGATCCTTGGCTCGCTCGCCGATACCTATCTGCAATCGCGGGCGATCGAGCTCGTCAACATGCGCCGAGTGCCGGGCATACTGCGCTTTCTGCCGGCGACCGATCCGATGGCGTATCACGCCGAGAGCGCGCGGGGCCTGCCGTGCATGTTGGCGGGCTGTTACGATTGGCACACCGGCAAGATCAAGGCGGTGCATCGCACCTGGTTGAAGCCCGACGGCAGCGGCAAGGCCGATATCGATCCGGTGAAAAAGGTTTGGCCGGCGTTCGCCGGCCTGGTGATCCCGATATGGCGCGGCGCCGGCGACCTGCCGCTCGATGCTGCGATGAAGGAGACTGCCGAACACGGCGTCTACGAAACGCTAATGCTGACGGAAGGGATCGAGGACGCGCTCACGTCGGTCATGCGCGAGCCGGAGTATCGGACCTGGGCTTTCATTTCGCTCGGCAACCTGGGCCGGGTCGAGCTCCCGCCGAGTGTCGATCGCGTGATTCTGCACCAGCACTATGAGCCGACCAACAAGGCGGCGGCGCAGTCGTTCGCCAACGGCAAGCGTGCGCTGTGGCAGCAGGGCGAGATCGAGATAACGGTGCGCCAGGTGCGCGACCCGCGCGAGGGCAAAGATTTCAATGACGAATGGCGAGCCGAACAGGCGCGCCGCAAATCGTCGGAGGCGAAGTTGCGTGACTACCAAGGAGGCAAACGATGACCGTTGACCTGGTCGAGTCACGGCATGGGAGCGGACCATGGCCGACGACGACACCCCGACGACGCCTGACAATGTTGTACCTCTCCCGACCTCGACGCCGCGGCGGCGGAGACATGTGAATCCAGAGCCGCACATCCCACGCGGCGGAGCTCTAGCTGGCAAGTGGACGAAAAACGAAATCGGCTTGCCGATCGAGGACCCTTGCCCGGTGCAACCGATCGGGTTCGAGGGCGATAAGTTTTACGTGATCGATGCGGCCGGACAATTCCGCGCCATGCCGGCGTGGAATTGGAATCAATCCGGTATTCAAGATTTGTTTGCGCCGTTCGATAACTATCCGAAGTGGGCCTGGCCGCGCTACGGCCGGCCGAAGGATGCGAACACGCCGCCGCCGATCAATTCGTTTCAGGCGGACCACGTCAAGGAAGCGATGTTCGGGGCGTGCCGACTCCTCGGGCAGTTCTCGCCGACCGATCGGCTGCGCGGCCGCGGTAGTTGGGCGATGCGCGACGGCCGGTTGATCTATCACGCCGGCAATAAGCTATGGACGTGCGACCAGGCGGGAAAGTTCACCGACCTGGAGGTGGGCTTCTACGACAACATGCTTTACCCGCGCCTGCCGGAGCTCCCCTGGCCGATGACGAAACCCGTTAGCCTGGAGCTCCGCGCCCGTACCGTCGGCGCCTTCCTGGAAACGGTGCGCAAGTGGAATTGGGAGCGGCCGCTGGTCGATCCGGTGCTGTTGCTCGGGTGGATCGGCGTTGCGTTCCTCGGCGGTGCGCTCGAATGGCGATCGGCGATGCTGTTGCTCGGCGACAAGGGCACCGGCAAGTCAACGCTGCAGGAGGCGTTGCGCCAGCTGTTCGGTGCGTTGCTGTTTCACTCCAGCGACACGACGGCGGCCGGCATCTATCAGCAGATGCAGCACGACGCGCGGCCGGTGGCGCTCGATGAGCTCGAACCCGATATCAATTCGTTCAAGTCGCGGGCCGCAATCCAGTTGATGCGCGATGCGAGCTCGGGCTCGGTCGGCCGGCGGGGAGGTAGCGATGGCACGGCGAGCGAGTTCACTATGCGATCGGCGTTCCTTTTCTCGGCGATCAACAATCCAATTCAAAGGGCGCAGGATTTGTCACGCGTGGCGATACTGCGGTTGCGGTCGCTCGATGCGACGCAAGCGAAGCCGCCCCCTATCGCCGCCGACGAATGCGGGCCGGTGATGTTGTCGCGGTGCATGTCGGAATGGCACAAGTTTCCGGCTTTGCTTGCAGCCTATAGCGGCGCCCTCGCCCGCGGCGGACACGACGGCCGCGGTCAACAAACCTATGGCACCTTGCTCGCATGCGCGGAGCTCCTGCTAGGGCACGAGCTCGGCACCATGTTTCACATTCCGCTGTCGGATGATCTCGACTATTGGGCGGAGCACTTGAGCATCGATTTCCTGCCGGAGGTTGGCGATGCGATGCAAAATTGGCGCGCCTGCGTGACGCACTTGCTGACGGCGCAGGTTCCGATGTGGCGCAACGGCTCGCGCACCACGATCGGGCAGCTGATCGTGGACCTGGACAAGGGGCAGGAGGATTTCAACCTGCACCATGCACGCAAGGAGCTCGGGCTCACCGGGCTCGGGCTCCTGGTGCCGGGCGACGTGGCGCCCTACGACTACGGCCTGGTGCTCGCGATCCCGAACAGTTCGCCGCTCGTCGCGGCGCTATTCGAAGGGACCATGTGGCAGGCGGAGGCGGGATCGGGCGGACCATGGAAGGATGCGCTGCGCCAGGCGCCGGAGGATGTGGTGCTGCCCGTCGATCGGCGGACTGCCCGGCAGCGGATCGCCGGCGTGCAGCATCGATGTTGCCTGCTAGTGCTGAAACATTTTGCAGCGGAGTCGGAGCGATGACCGATCCCTAAAGCGGGTTCCCAATTAGCTTCGCCATGCGCCGAGGCGTGATGCCGGTGCGCGCTGCCAGGCGCAGCAGAGCTCGCGTTGTCGGCGGGATCGGGTGGCGACCGATCCACCAGTTGCGCCCGGTGCGATCGGGCAATCCGATCAATCGGCAAAACTCGTAGTTGGTTAAGCCGATGAGCTCCAGAGCTCGGGCATATTCTTTCGGTGTCATGGTCCCTCCACCTATGCGGACGCCGCAACCTTACGGATGCGGCGTCCGGTGGTCAATCGGCCGGCGGGGCGAGCGGCGCCAAAGCTGAAACGCCGGCGTTCAACTTGAACATGGCTTCCCGCTCGGCGACCTTGGCGCGCAGGTCCTCCAACGCATCGTAGTAATCGCCGGCGTCGAACGTCTTGCCGGCGGCGATCGCCTCCAGCATGGCGAGCGCACCGCGCAGGGCGGAAAGCGTAGTTGCGGTGTTAATCAGTTTGTCAGCCATTGGACCCTCCATTGTTGCAGACTGCCTCGACCATCCGCTCGAACTCGACCGCGGTGAACGTCACGTTGCGCAGGCTGACCGTGCCGTCGGCGTAGAACTCGCCGCTGAAATACGGCTTGCCGTGCCACACGCTGCCGGACCTGGTTTCGCCCTCGTTCAAGCGAACATCGAGTCCCCACTCCCGCAGCCGCGCGGCCCGCGCGACCAGGTCGGAGCCTCGATCGGCCACAATCTTGCGGTGCTCGATCCACCTGGCGATCGGCGCCCTCGCCGGCTCGACCACTCGCCGCCGAATGTCGCTCGCCAGGGCGGCGAGCGGCCGGCCGGCGGACACGTAGGCACCGGGCATCTTGTAGTCCGTGCCGTAGGGGTGATCGTGATACTTGCCCTCGAACACGGGATGGCAAGCGGTGACGTGGACCCGATCGAAGGCGGCGCGCCAGGTGCTTACCGCCAGGCGAATCCGCACGCCGTCAACCTCGATGATGTCGCCATCGCAGGAGAAGCGATCGGGCGGCCGGGCCTCGACCTTGCCGCCGATCGCAACCGCCAGGTCGGCGGCAAAGCGGGCCATGTCGAACTTGTTCTCCCGATGCCCCCATTTGTTGAGCTCGGTTGTTGCGTAGATGCAGGTCATGCGTTGCCCTCCTTGTTGCGGGCCGCCCACGGCGAGCGGCCCTTTCGAACTTTGACGATCGTGTCGGGGGTGGCGACGGCCGGCGTGCCGTACCGCCCGCCCATGTTCAGCACCCATCCGTGCGGGCCTCGCATCACGGCGCGCCCGGTGCGCACCTTGCCGAAGCGATCAACGATCGAGACTCGATCGCCGGCTCGGATCATTTCGAGATAGGTCATGTGCCTAGTTCCTCCTTTCATCTGACATGTGGGGTGCGGACGTGGCGTCCGCAAGTGGTCACGCCGCAAGGGGGAGCTCCATCTGCCGGCGTTCGAGCGTGTAGTTCGCGTCGAACCATTCGACCAGGCGCGCCAGGCTGGCGTCGAACCCGTCGAGGATCGGGCGTTTGATTTGATGGTCGGCCGGCTCGCCGGCGCTTGCCTGAATCTTCGCATCGATCCGCGCCGCGAACTTGCCGACGCGACCAGGTGTCCCGCGGTAGCGTCCGTGATTCCGCGCCACGTTGCAGCTGTCGCTACTGTCGAACGGGAATAGGTGCGCCTTGCTCTGCACCTTGAACATGTGCAGCCGCGGCCGGAGGTTGGCGCCCTCGCCCTCGGCTTCCCACTTGTCGATCGCGGCGAAAGCCTCGGCGACTCGCGCGTGCCAGGCCGGCGAGTTGTAATTCGAGTATCGGCCGGCCGATCCGAACGCCACAAAGTTGAGGCTTTCGCAAAGCCAAATCAGATATTCCAGGCTTTCGTCCAGGTGCCAGACACCCATCGCGCGATCGCGATCGAGAAGCGTGGTCCGCACGAGCTCGGCGTTCTCCGCCTCGGTGCCATCGATCACGTCGGGGATCACGGCGACGGCCTGGGGGCACAGCCGAAGGATGTTGTTCGCCCACGCCTCGAACCCGTCGAGGTACGACTCGTCGCGCGTTGCCACGCCGCGCCGATGCAGGCTGTAAGCGCCGTTATCGACCAGCAGCATGCCGTGCTCGCCCACCAGGCGGATCGCGTCGGCCAGCTGCGGCCCTAGTTTTTTTCGCGTCGCGTAGCTCACACAAAAGCTGGCGCCGGCGAGCTCGTCGAGCGCGCGCAGCGGATTCAGCGGCAAACCGAAGATCGTTAGCTTTTCCATCGCGTGCCTAGTTCCTCGCATCACGCGCCATGGTAGTCGGCGGGATCGTTCGCGCCGGGCTTCCGCGCGAGCTCGACCAGGTCGAGCGGGGTGTGATCGGCGAAGAGCCCGAAATCACAGCCGATCGGCGGCGCCTTGGGTTTCAGCGGCGCCGCGGCTTTCATCCGCAGCATGCCGGCCAGGTCCGGCGCCGTGCCTGGTAGCGTGGGGGTGTTCGTCATGGGAAGATTCCTTTCAGGTCCGTAGTGACCAGCGTGGCGACGCCGGCGATGGCGAGCCACCCGTAAACCCACGCGATCCAAAATGTGGCGTTGGTCATGTCAGCCTTCCTTTCCGTTCCAGGTGAAATTGATCTTCGTCCAAACCCACTCGTGCCCGAAGTACGCGAACACTTTGTAGACAGCCTCGGCGCCGACGACGGCGGCCGCGACCGACGCCTTGCCCGTGACGGCATAGGCGACGGCAAAGCCATAGAAGCTGTTCATGGTCCGATAGGTCACGGTCTTGGCGATGCACTTGGCGACACACATCACGCGACTCCTTCCGAATTGCCGGCGCTGTCGGCGCCGGCCGGTGGGTCCAAAAGCTCCGACCAGTAGAGGCAGGGCGGCGGCGGGGGGTTGTGGAGCTCGGGGATCACCGGACCCCAGAGCCACACGAGAGCGAGCCAGATTTTCGTGAGCATTGGATCAGCCCTCCGAACCCCAGAACGAGTCGTTGAGCGCGCCATTCGACTTGATGAAGAGCCAGGCATGGGCGCCGGCGAACGCGACGGTGAAGGTGGCGAGAGCGAAAGTCAGAGAAGCGAAACCCATTTGAAATCCTCCGAGGGCGGAATGCCCTTCCGCCCATTGGTCGTGCGGACGTAGCGTCCGGTTCAAAGAAAATTCTGCAGCGGACGCAACGTCCGCAATTCATGAATCAAACCAGCGGGTTGCGACCGGAAATAATTTCCGCACCCTCGCCCATTTACCTGCGGTTAACGATCCGCGATCGGATTGACTTTGCACGCAGGGCGAGCGCAGCCTCGGCGAATCGCCGGCGGAGTTATGCCCGCCAGGCGGGGCGCAGGGATCAAAGGTTGCTGAGACACCATGGCACACGCTGTCTCACCACTGTCTCACCGCGAAAGCTCAAGCAAACCAAGGGATTAGCGTGCTTTTGAGACGCGAGACACTCAAGACGCCTCGCGTGACGCGCAGGTGCGCGCGCGCGTCACGCGAGGCGTCACAGGTGTCACAGTGTCTCAATTTAATTCTAACATATTGAAAGGATTGAATTATTACTCTGAGACACTAGTGAGACACTGGCGCCGACGGTGTCTCACCAATGCTCGGTTGCAACCGCTCGGCGGGAATTAAATATCGAGGGAAATCAAGGCGATGCTGACCGGCGAGGTAGGCAAGGCGATGGTCGAGGCGGCCGCGGCGGAGCTCGCCGGCGACCAGGCGGACCAGCTGGAGCTCCTGCCGGCGACCAGGTTCGAACCTGGCAGCGAGGCGCACAACGAGCTCGTCGCTGGCGTGGCGCGAGCTCGCGCTGGTCGCCCACCTGGCGCTCGCAACATCGCGACGCGCGACATGGTCGCGTTCGTCCGACGCACGATCGGCGACCCATTCCTGGAGAGTGCGCGCGTGCTTTTGCACACGCCGGCGACGCTCGCCGCGGAGCTCGGATGCTCGAAAGTCGAGGCTTTCGACCGAATCGAGCGCATCCGCTCGGACCTGCGGCCGTTCATGTACGCTCGCCTGGCGCCGACCGACGCGAACGGCGCCGCGGTGGTGCCGGCGTTTCAGATGTTTTTCGGCGCCGGCCGGCGATCGCCGGACGGTGGCGCCGATCGCCCGCCTTGGATCGAGGATTTCGAGGCAAACGGCGCGCTGTCTCACGACGGACAGTCTCACGTCGAGGCTAACCCGCTGCAGCTGCAGGCGAAACCATGAGCCTTCGCAGTCATGCGAGATCATCGATCGGCGTGCTCGCACCGTCACGCGTGCGACGACCAGGCGTCGATCGCGTCGGCCGGCGAGCGATCGCCGGCCGGCGCTCGACCTGGCGCCAGG
>Ga0065705_10001991_pt1 | contig 24219 bp, 16 predicted proteins | sample SwibulcommuniRL2_FD_59092 | JGI IMG/M metagenome (GOLD analysis project Ga0065705, IMG submission 59092) | Bulk soil microbial communities from switchgrass field near Rose Lake, East Lansing, Michigan, USA - RL2 Bulk Soil v2 (version 2) | ecosystem: Environmental > Terrestrial > Soil >...
CCGCCGCAACTCCGGCGGCAGCCTTCGCGGCGGGCTGCTTGCCGCCGCGCACGCCGGCCAGATCCTGCAGCACGTGCCAGTTCTCCAGCCGGTCCTGCTTGGCGTAGAGCAGCGTCGGGCTGGGGTTGCCCTGCTTGTCGAAGTGCTTGCCAAAACGGCCTTCGCTGCGGGCAAAGTCGATGAAATCGACCTGTTGACCCGTCTTCGGGTTGACCCACCAATCGTCATTGACCGCCGGATTGCCCTGGAGACTGAGCCGCTCGCGGATCGTGTCCCCCTTGCGCGGATCGTAGATCAATAGCGGAAACGCCCGCGTATCGACCGCCAGGCGAGCCTGATCGGTCGCCATGTTGTCGGCCACGCCGTGCTCCGGCTGGCAGGTCGTGTAGCAGCAGACGATCGCCGGGCCGTCGAATTCCATTGCGTCGATCACCGAGCGATAAAAGTGGTTGATGTGGGCGCACGTCGTCTGGGCGACGAACGTCCGCGGGTGCATCATCGCGATCTGGGCAATCTCCTTACGGCGTTCTTGTTTGCCGGCAATTGCCTTGCCGTGCACGCTCATTTTCGTATTCTGGCCCGTGTAGCTCGAAGTACTCGCCTGACCGCCGGTATTGGAATAGACCTGCGTGTCGAGCACGAAGACCTTGATGTTCATACCGCTGGCGAACATTCGCGAGAGCGACTGGAAGCCGATGTCGAACATCGCCCCGTCGCCGCCCAGGCACCACAGCGGTCGGTCGTGCCAGCCCATCTGGTCCCACCGCGACCGCACGCCCATCGCCATCGCCGGCGCGTTCTCGAAGAGCGAATTGGTCCACGGCACCAGGTACGGGTTATACGGATAGGTCGAGGTATAAACCGTGTTGCAGCCGGTGGCGGCGATAATGCCCCACTGGTCGCCGTACTTGGCCCCGGTGGCGGCGCACATCATGCGCAGCGCGGTCCCCTCGCCGCAACCCGCGCACGAGCCGGCCCCGCCGGTATAAACGTGCGTCTTCTCGTGCAGCATCATGTCGATCAGCAGGTTGTCGCTCACGTACCGCTTGTCCGACGGGCCGAACTCCTTAAAGAGCCGATGGCTCTTGCGGACCGTGGTCATCACCTCCTCGGTCTTCGGGATCATCTTGAGCGCCAGGTCATCGCAAACGGTGACGCACTCGGCGCAGCCCTTGCACTTGCTGGGGTCGATGATGATGTTGAACATCCCCCCTTCGCCCAGCTTCTTGGCGGGACCTTCGTAGTACTTGCGGGTCTTCGACCACTGGGCGCGGAACATTTCGCGCTCGGCCGGATCCTTGATCGCAGCCATTTTCTGCTCGAATTCGCTCTCGCTGACGACTTTGCCCAGGATGGCCGTGTCGGGACAGAGCGTGACGCAGTCCATGCAGCCCGTGCAATTGCTGGGAATGTACTCCGGGATATCCGGGGCGATATAGCTGAAATCACGCAGCGTGGCCGTGCCCGCTGGAATCAGCGAGCGGGCCAGCGAAAGTTCCGCCGGCATGCACTTTTCAGCCGAGCCGTCTTCATAGCTGCGAATGATGCGATCGTTAAAGTCATTGGCATCGAGGATCGAGGACAGGGCCGGCTTGTACCCCGAATCGAGCAGCGTGCCGTAGCTGTTGTTATTGAATGGATCGCGCTCGTTGGCTTCGTTCATCGAAGCGGGTTTGACAGCAACACTCATAATCAGTGGTTCCTTTAGCACGCGGTTACGCGTGAATGATGGTTTGGGAGACTTCTTGCATTTCCTGATACCCGCGCTTGATGCAGGTCATGTTGTCCTCGACGACGCGATCGCCCCGTTTGCCGAAATACTTGCGGATAGCCTTTTCGACACCCGCATAGACCTGGTCGTCGGTCATGCCGCTGTTGCGGCCATAGGGAGTGAGCTTGAGAAACGCTCCGAGCAGCACGATCCCCTGCATGCGCATTTGGAGATCGGCGACCGAGGCCACGTCGCGGGCGATCTGCACCATGTCGGCGAAATACACGCGAATCTTCTTCTGCCGGATGAATCGCTTGTGATGCTCGGGAATGCGGGCCCACACGTCCTGCGGGTTGCTATAGGGCGACTGCATGACGATCGCCCCACCCTCCAACAGGCCGTCGAGCGGGTTGCCGCTGAACAGGGCGGTCGTGTCGTTCAAGACGACCAGATCGACGAATTCCAACTCGCTGTGCAGGTAGATGTGCCGATTTGAAATGGTCAGGTAATACGTCGTCGGCAGGCCTTTCTTTTCGGAGCCGTACTTGGGATAGGCCTGTACGTCCTTGCCGAACACGTCGCCGGCAATCGTGGCGATGACCTTGTTGGTGGTCACGCTGCCGAAGCCGCCGATCGAGTGCCCGCGCATCGAGAACGAGCCGGGCTCGCGGAGATCGGGGTCCTCTGTCACCTTAAGGGCCAGAGCATGGTCGATCCCAATGCAAAAATAGTGTTGGCCTTTCTTGATCATGTTTTCGACCACGGCAAAGATGTCGCCGGGCCGGACATCGCGGCTCCCCAGGCCCGCCGAGCCGTGATAGATCCGCGGGATGCGGTCGATCTTCTCCAGGCCGTTCTGGCCGGTCGCCGCGTCGCAAAACGCCGCCTTGATTTCACGAGTGAGGTGGTTGCCCGTCGTCGAGAGCGGATCGTCCATCCGCTCGAACACTGTGAAGGCGGTGCAGTTCTTCAGAGCATCAACGATTTGCTGTGACGGGAACGGCCGGAAGCAGCAAACATTGAGGACGCCGACCGGAATTCCCTTTTTTTCGCGAAGGTAATCGACCGCGGTCTGGCAGGTCTCCATGTAGCAGCCCATGCCGACAATGATGAACTCCGCATCGTCACAACGGTACTGTTCGACGAAGTCGTACTTGCGGCCCGTCTTGTCGGCGAACTCGCGGAAGGCATCGACCAGGGCCGGACCACAGCGATCGTAATACCACCGCTGGGCGATCTTGCCCTTCATATACGAATCCTGATTCTGAACGACGCCCGACATCATTGGACTGGCCGGGTCCATCAGGTTCATCAGGTGATCCTCGGGCTTGCCGATATAGTCCTTCATGAACTCCAGCTCGGGCAGACGGACCTTCTCGACGGTGTGCGTCGTGAGGAAGCCGTCCTGAACATTGAAGAAGGGCGTTTGCGATGCCTCGGCCGCCCGCCGGGCGATGAGGCACAGGTCGGCCGCTTCCTGGGCATTGCGGCCAAAGAGCATCCCCCAACCGACATCAGCCACGCTCATCAAATCGTCATGGCCGGCATGGACATTCAGGCCCTGGCTCGTCAGGGCCCGCGCGCCGATATTCATCACCACCGGCAGCCGTTTGCCGCTGATCGTGTAGAGCACCTCTTTCATCAGAACGAGCCCTTGCCCCGACGTGAAGTTGGTCACGCGCCCGCCCGCCGCGGCAAAGCCTTCGCAGAACGTTGCGGCTGAGTGCTCGCTCTCGGGCTCGACAAAGATCAGCATGTCACCCCAGAGGTTCTTGTACCCATTCATTACCGCGGCGTTGTAGCCGCCCCCCATCGTCGTCGAGCTGGTGATGGGGAACGCGCCCGACGCCTGCGTGACGTTGATTTCGACGTGAACGACCGCTTCGGCGCCGTCGCAAGTCGTGGGAATGCCGGGATACTGGTATTTGGGTTGTTCCCGCTGGGGTACGACATCCGGAGAATCGAGGCCCGATGCGGCCCCACGGGAAACAACTGAAGTGCCTTCAAGCATGGATCGCTCCCGAAAACAAATCGACCGCAGTCGCCGATTCTCGGCGACGCGGATCAAGATCGCAGTGAGTTCTATCGGATCACCGCGACGGGAGCCGTTGCTTCCGTCGCAGAGAGAATGCGTCGGAACCTCAGGCCGGCGAGTCGGGAGCAGAACAGGCAGAGAAGCAGACGGCTCGCCAGTCGTCAACCGTCAACATAACGGGACTGGCGGGCGAAGTCAAAACGAATCTTGCGTCGTTAGTCGAAGAATGGAAACAACTTGCGAATCGAGGCTCTGCATCGGCAAGAGAGTCGGAGCCTCCAGGAAGTGCGTGCCCAGGCGGAGCCTGGGCACGAGTCGTCGAGGCGGTTAGTCGAAGAATGGAAACAACTTGCGTATCTCGTCGGGCGAGGGGCGGCGGCCGTATTCGCAGATTTCGAACGTCTCGGCGTATTTGACCGCCTTGCCGCGTTCCTCGCCGTACCACTGAGCCAGGGCCGCCCGCCCGCGGGTCGCCTCGCGGCTCTGGCGGTCGATCCAGAGATCCTTTAGATACGCCCGGCGGCCGGCGTCGTCACTGGCGGGCGGAATGCGGCGGACGAACTCCTCGCTGCCGCTGGCCCCCCCTTCATAGATTTGCGAGGTCAGCTCGTGGATCGCGTCCAGCTTCTGCTGGAACACATCGTCCACCGACACGGCGATGTCCGGCTGGAAAGGATAGGGCTTCTGAAAGCCGTCGCTGGAGAAGAGGAAGACCGGGTTTTTTGTCAGATGCGGAGTGTCGGGGCAGATGAACGGCACGGTGACCATGAACGCTGCGTCCTGCACAAGCACGCCCACATAGCGATGATCGGGGTGATAATCCCACGGCCGGTGCGAAATCACGATGTCGGCCTTCCACTCGCGGATGAGTCGCGTGATCGTGCGGCGGTTTTCAAGCGACGGCACCAGTTCGCCGTCGTGGATGTCGAGCACCTGCGAGGTGACGCCGAGCTTTTTGGCGACCGCTGCCGACTCCGCCGCCCGTCGCTTGGCCAGTGGCCCGCCTGCCATCTGCCAGTGCCCAATGTCGCCGTTGGTGACGCTGACCAGCTTCACGTGATGACCAAGCTTAGCCCACTTAGCCGCCGTGCCACCGGTCTTGTATTCGGCATCGTCCGGATGAGCCCCAAACACGATAATTCGCAGCTTGCCGTCGTCGGGCGGCGGATCGGCACCGACGCTGTTGGATGCAAATGCGGCGAGAAACAACACGATTCCAAAGATGCAGCGCATGGGCGGGCTCCGATCGAGAGACAGGACTTGGCAGAAATGACGCCTGAATTCGACCGGGACGTTGATGCATTGTCAATCAAGCGAGGTTCACAGGCATCGCGAAGGTGACTCGGCGAACCAGTCAGCGGGAAGGCGTGTCGCTGCAAGTTGCGGCGGGCCCTTGCGCGCCGTACGACCCATGAAATCGGAAGGCACCAACAGCTCAGAAACGATCCTCTCCAGGTCGCTCGCGGCGGAGGACCTCGCGTGCGGAGATTTTGTCGCCATCTTGCACGAGATTGTCGAATGGCCTTCGTTTTTCTGGCATTGCGACGGGCAACTTCTGCCGCCGGACGAGCCCGTGCGGCTTCAGTGCCGTGTCGCCGACGGCGGCACTCCCTTGAAGGTCAAGGCGATTAGCCTGCCGTTTGTGTTCGTCAAAGAGCCGTGCGGGCAGCACAAGATTCTCGACGTGCGGCAGCACCGGCTGGTGCGGCTAAGCAGCGAGTATTCAAAGCCCGTCTGGAAGGCTCTTGAAAAGCAAGCGACGGAGGCCAAGGCCTAGCCGGGGGTGGCCCAGAGCGGTGATCTTACTTCGCGGGCAAGCGCGCGACGAATTCCAGACTGCGGTCGATCCAGTCGCGGAGCTGGCGGTCGTCCTCGAGGCCATCCGATTCGACCAGTACCCAGCCCCGCATCGGGCGGCCCGTGATGTCGAACTCGCCGACGTGCGGCTGGCCGAGCGCTTCATCATATTGTTCGGGGCCGAGGCGGACGATGAGCGACGTTTTCCAGACGCCCACGCAGATGTTGCCGTGCAGCAGAAAGCCCACGCCGCCGAACATTTTCCTTTCGACGAGGCCGCGCTGCTGGCCCAGCACGTGCCGGATGCGGTCGGCCAGGGACTGGCTATAGGCCATTGCTCGCTCCTGGGAGCGCCCCCATTCTAGCCTACTTCTTGCGATGGGCCGGTTTCCGCTCGCGCAGCCGCTCCAAGTCCTCTGCGGTCGGACGCTGGCCATCGCTCAGGGCGAAAACGGCGGACTGGGCCGTATCCCAATTTCCATTTTTGGCCTGACGGATGATCGATTCGAGCGCGCTAAACTCGGCGTCGGAGATCTCGCCCTTCTTGCGCGTCTCCTTCACCTCTTTTTCGACAGCGTCGAGCCAGGCGGTGTTCTTAGCCGACACGGCTGTTTGCAGCGCTTCGAGCAGGTGACGGTTGGTCGGACTCACCTGTGTCGCGCCGCAGCCGGACAATGCCAGCGCCAGCGAGCTGGCGATCCACAGCAGCGCCCTTAGGGTTCGAGTTCTCATTGCGATGGCTTCCCGCGCCGGCAGCAGCGCGGGAACGAAGAGTTCTTGGTCCCAGCGTTACCATTCACCAACCGGTTCGCCACCGGCCCGCGTAGCCACAGCGGCCCAGACGGCTCCGTTGATCGTGCGGGATGCGAAGCGAACGCTGCCGTCGCCCAAGAGCACGTTGCAGCCGCCCGGATGGTCGGCGAACATCCCATCGACATAGCCGAAGCTGCTGTTGGGGGGATGGATGGTGGGCGGAACGGTGTGGCCGCCGGCATGGACGTTGATCTGCGGCGCGGCGGCGTCGCAGCCAGCGTAGGCGTAGCGCGGCGTGGGGCAAGTGACCGATCCCGGCACGATCCCGACCCAAGTGGAATCGCTGTGAGTGGGCGTCTGTTCGCCAAAGAAGACGGTGTTTGTCAGCCCGTCGAGGATGTCGCTCATGCGGGTCCGGCTGTTGCGGTAGAACGGGCCGTCNGCGATCGAGGAAAGATCGGCGGCTGGCTCTTCCCAAACTTCAGGGCGGCCGGCGCTCGCCACATAGTTGCTGCGCGCAAATTTGGCGAGCAAGTTGCCGCTTGCGTCCACGACGGAATAGGTGGGCGTGTTCTCCGCGGCCGATGGGCAAATGTAGGTGGCGATGGTGCGCCCGGCCGGCGCGGCGTTCTGAGTGTCCCAGCACGGGATGTTCATATTGAACGAATTCTGCTGGTTGGCCTGCTCGATCTGGGGCAGAAGCAGCATGAGCACGGTCCAGCCGGGACCTGTGTCGCCGCTGTCGGGATCGGGCGGTCCCATGACCGCGTTGCCCCCCGGGACGGTCAGATAGCCGGGGGGAAAGACGAGCATTGCGTCGTGGTAATTGTGCAGCGCAAGACCGATCTGTTTCAGGTTATTCGAACATTGAGCGCGGCGGGCGGCCTCCCGGGCCGCTTGCACGGCGGGCAAGAGCAGCGCGACCAGCACGCCGATAATGGCGATCACGACGAGCAATTCGACGAGCGTAAAGGCAGTTCGGCGGGAGGGCATGATCATGTCTCGCTGGGCGCCAAGCGGTTTCTCGGTATGCCAAACGTCTGGAGGCTCATTTTGGACGAACATGCCCCTGAAGGTCAAGTGCATACCAATTGCATTTTCATCAAATCCTCATCACGGCTGGACGGTGCATGTGCAATTCATGTGCAATTCGCTGCCGCACATCGAGGCGACTCCAGGGGTGCTGGCGGCAGACTGCACCGCGCATGTAAGTTACGGCTCTCGTTCGAGTTGGGTTCGTTCCGCGAGTCCTAAGGTCCTGCCATGAGCACCCTGCACAGCACGATCGCCGCCATCGGTTTCAACCGCGTACGCACTCTGGCTACGCTCGAGCGGGCGATTCAGGAGAAGGACTCGCAGCGCGTGCTGGGATGGCGGCCCGGGCCGGGGCGGGCGCACGTCGCCTGGCAACTGATGCACCTGGCGATCACAGAGGAACTATTTGCAACCGAGCGACTCGTGCCCGGATCAAAGCCCGCCTGGCCGGACCTCGTGCCGCGGTTCCGCGGGGGAAGCACGCCGGACGACGAGATTCCCTCGGGCGAGACGATTCGCCGGCTATTGGCCGAATCTCGCGAGCACTTGCTGGCGACGCTGGCCAGATTCGGCGACAAGGACCTGGGGACGATCCCCGAGGCGCTCAAGGAGCGGAAACTGATGCTCGTCGATGTGCTGCATATCTTGTCGTGGCACGAAGCCCATCATCAGGGGCAGGCCCACATCACGCTGAACCTCTACAAGGCAGCCAACGGCTAGATGAGAGCGTGGCGGTCCGAGCAGTATGCCGCGCGCCTGGGCTACTCAGCGCCCCACTTGATCTCTTGCCGATAGGGCACGCTGCGGGCTAGAACGTTCATGTCGCGCGAATACTGGACCGCAGCGACGCCAGCCAGTGGCTTTCCCGTGGCATCGACCGGAACAAGCGACAAAAGCGCGGTGCCCAGGTCGCCGCCAGTCAACGTCCAGCGCAGCGGCTGCTGGCCTTTCACGAGCGATAATGTGCGCGTGTCGTCCTTGCTGCGGTCGTCGCCGACCTCACTAATGCTCTGGGGACCGATAAAGAAATTGTGCACGCCCCCGGAGGAGGAGCCACCGGCGTGGCGCACCTCAAGCTGCGCGTCGCTGGTCAGCGTGAGCACGCCTAGCAAGTCAATGCGCAGCGAATCGCCGGCAGTCGCACCCGCCGCGGCCAGGAGTTTTTGCACGTCATCCTGAGTCACCGTGTAGCCAGGCTGGTAGATCACGATGATCCCCGCGTCCTGTCCACGGGCGACGACTCGGCCGATCAGTCCGGGCAGCACCGCCGCGCGGGGTACTCGCGTTCTCGTGGTCTTTCGCGGCGCGGGCGTGGCAACGTCTTTCAACTCCTCCAGGCGCTTTTCGACCCGCACGCGTTCGAGCCCTACCAGGCCCGCCAGTCCCGCCGCCAATTGCTGCCTGGCTCGCCGCTGAATAGCCGGGCGGTCGTCGCGGCCGATGGCCTTGTCCGACGCCAGCTTGAGCCAGGCTTCGCCGGCCGCCACCAGAGCATCCGACTTACCCGGCAAGGCAGCCTGGTCAAAAGCCGCAGGTGTGGCGAAGAGCGGGTCGCCGCTTTTGGCAAGATGAGCCAGGCCGGCTTCCCAATCCTCTAAAACGAAGCAGCGGAACTTGCCCGCTGCCAGGTTCGCCGCCGCGTCGTCAGGCTTTTTCTTCAGCAACTCAAGACTGGGCAGCGCCGCCTTGGCTGCGGTCGTTACACGGACGATTTGACTGCGGCGCTGGACAATATCTTTCCTCAGTTCGGCGTCCTTCTGTTTATTGGCGGATTGCGAGGCGATGGTCGAGAGCTTCTCGGCCTCGTCGTACTCCTCGTCATCGAGCAGCTCTTCGGCCAGTTCGATCGTGGTTTTGGCCAGGACCGTCCGCTCTTCCGGCGGCAACGTGTTCGCATCGAGCGCTTCGATCGTGGCGATGACGAGTGTAAAAGCGATGACGTCGAATTCTTTCTCAAGCAGTTTGGCGGCCGCCAGCGAATCGTTCACTTCGCCGGCTTGAATGAAGACCTTGCGGGCCAGGTCGATCAGCACATAACGGGCGTCGGTGTCGCTCTTGGTGTTGTCGGCCGCGGTGAGGATGGTTTTGGCCAGAGCCGCCTTTTGGGCCGGCTTAACGGCTTCCTTAAGCTGAACCTCGAAGATCCCGCGGGCTTCGGCCAGGCGACGAGCCAATTCGTCAGCCGCGGGGACGGGCCGACGCTTCGCAACTGCGGGTGGCGGACTCGCAATTGGCGGGGGCTGGTTGACCGTGGATGGCGGTGGCGCGACGTCGGGCCGGCGGCCGTCCAGGTCGCCCAGCGTCGTCAGCGCGACCCATTGGGCCTTGTCGCGATCGATCTTGGCGCGGCTCGGTGAAAGGTCCGGCACCGTGTCTTGCGCGTCAGAGGAAAACTTCGGCAGGATCAGCGTCGAGTCGTCCGATTGCAAATGGAGCGAGGGCGTAAAACCAGCGGCGTAGCGGGCCACTTTGGACACGCGAAAGTCCCGCAGGCAGCCGCTGAATCCCGAAGAGGAGCCGGCGCCGGTCTGGCCGAAGACCAGCTTCTGTCCACCGCCGTCGAGCGCATAGCGATCGGAAACGCCAAATGTGCTTACCGGCTTTCCGTCGCAATAGAGCCGCAGTTCGTTGGCATGTCGAACCAGGGCCAGATGGGTCCAGCGCTCGGGGCGCACCGGCAAGGGAATTCTGTGGACTGTTCGCTCGACGATCAGATGCAGCTCGCGCGTTTCCGACGGTGCCGGGCTCGGTTGCGGAGCGAGAAACATCGTCAGCGAGCCGACGTTCATCAGCCGGATCAGATTCCGGGGTTGCCAGGGATCGAAGCGCAGCCAAGCCTCCACCGTGAAATCGCGGCGTTCGGGAGTGATCTCGGGGGGGAGCGTCATTCGCAAGGCCGAGCGACCGTCAAACGACAGCGCTTGCCATGGCGACTCGGTCCGCGAGGCGGGACTTGTCGGCCCGGGACGAGGAGTTCGCTGGGCAAATGTCGGAAGCTGGGCGACATCGACCCAGCGGCCCTGACCCAACGATGCCCAGTCCTGCGACGGCGTACGGAACGCCACCTCGTTGTCGCGCAGCCGCAGATCGACATTGCGGAGCGGATCGAATAGCAGAAATTCGCTGGGCGAGGCGTCGCGAACGACGTACCAGGAATGCTCTTTCTCGCGGAGCTCGACCCACCGGCCTCCCGTCAGGCGAATGGCGAGCTGCTCTCCCCCGTCCGCCAGCCAGGCCTTGCCGGCCATGGCGGCTGTCGCGGTAGAAGGAGCGCTTATGGAGTTATTGGCGGTGCTCGCGGTGTTCGTTGCACCGGAGATTCCCGTACTTGTGTTGCCCGCGGACGCCACGGTCGCGGGCAAGACGGCTTTGCCCGCCGGCAGCAGCTTGATCGAGTGATAGCGGATCTTCGCGTCGGTGGAGCCCCAAAACAGGGCCGATTTTAGCGGCATTTTAAGCGCGCCTGGAAGCGCCAAGTTGCCCAGGAAATCGCTCACTTTGCAGACCTCGGCGCCGTCGATCGTGACGCGGAGCGAGTAGCGATTAGACGCGGGATTGCGGACTTCCACAACGACCCGCTGCTGCTTGCCCACCAGGAGTTTGGGCTCGTGTTTTACGAGGCAGGCCCGTGGCGCGACCGCCGCCAGGTCCGTTGGCAAGATGCCGGTGAAGGGACCTCCCTTGTCGGGGAAGGCCTCGATCGCCAGCGCCAGTTGCCTTCCGTCCGGCCCGAGCGCCAAGCCAAAGAGGAGGCCTCCCTTGCCTTCCAGCCGCGTGATTTCAAGGTCCAAGTCATAGTCGCCCGTTGGCTGATAGGGCATCAGCACCTGACAAATGCCTGTGACGTTCGTCGAATCGCAATATGCAGGATTGTTCTCGGTGGTTCCCCGCAACGTGTGGATCGAGGCGGCAAAGGTCCGCTTCAAATCGAGATAGTCGGCTGGCAACTCCGCCTGCACGATGCCTTCGTCCATTGTGAGGGGCAGCCACTGTGCCGTGCCGCGCGAGCCGTGGTGGCCGTGGCCTGAAAGATCCTCGAGCGTGTCTCCTTTGTCGGCCTGAAACTTCGGCAATAGCAGTGTCTGGTCGTCCTTGGCCAGCCGCAGCGGGGGACGAAAGGTCTGGGCATACCGTGCGCCGCGCGAGATGCGGACCTCGCGAATCATCCCGCGGAGGTTCGGGCCCTGCTGAGGCCCGCGCCCGCCCACCAAGAGCGACGGCGCACCGATGGCAAACGTGGCCTCGAGCGGCAGAGCGGCACGCGATTGGCCGTCGATAAACAATTTGAGCTGGCGGCCGGCGCGAACAACCGCCCAGTGATGCCAGCGGTCTCCCAGCACGGGCGGCCTGACGGCGATGCCTAGCGGGCCGCTCTTGAGGTCGGCCATGAGCATCGAGGGCGTTCCGCCAATCTCGAGCCGCGGTCGCGTCGTATGCAACTCCAGCGGACCTGCCAGGAGCAGTCGCGACTCTGGAAACCTGGCATCAAAGCGGACCCACATTTCGATCGTAAAATCCGCGTCCGGGCCGGCTATCTCCGGAGGGACGGGGAGCGATAGCGACGAATCTCCGTCCAGCACAAGTGCATGCCAGCTCGTGCCCTGCCACCGCAGCGGATTGGGCTCCTTGGATGCAGGTGGACGTTTAGCGAACGCCGGCAAATCATTTACGGAGATCCAGTGTCCGTAATGCGCGACTGCCGGTGCCGAATTGAAGTGACTGACCTCCGCTCGATCGTCGAACAGCTCGACGCTGATCCGTCGCGCGGGATCGGAAAGGCGAACCGGGCCGCCGCCCGGAGGCCCTGGCTGGTACCAATCCTCCGTCCGCTCACGGAAATCGATCCAGCGGTTGCCGATTTTGCGAAACACGCGCTGTGCGGGCGCGTCGGCCAGCCAGATTTGCTTGTCGGCTGCGGTTACCACGGAGACCGGTGTTTCGATCTTGCCTTGAGAGCGCTCGACCGTGCCGTTGCCGGTTTGTTTGCCGCCGCGCTTGCCGGCTGAAGCGTCCTCCCCCACCAGCACATCGCTCCCCTTGCGCCGGCCACCTTGATCGTTCGTCGCAACACTCGGTCGATCGACAGTGTTGGTTCGCAGGCTATTGAGCAGCCACCAGCCGCCAAGACCGAGGATGATTAGCCCCGCCAGGCCCACCGCTGCAGCAATGGCGGGGAATAGATGCGGATTGTTAGTCGGCTCCAGCGGACGCGTTGACGCGACGCCCTTAGCACCTGCTTTGGTAACTGTTGTGGCGCGTGCTATCGGCTCTGGAGCCGCCGGCATTGTCGCCACCGGAGGCTGGCTTCCCCAAGCACTGGGAGGCGCCAATTCGATACCCGGCTCGCTTGGCTTGGGCGCGACGACAAGTGGCGCCGCTTGCGGCAGCGGTTTGGCGATGGGTCGCACCGCTGCCGGAACGGGGGCCGCCGACGGGACGATTGCCGGCCCGCGGAGCGATTGATCGTACTGCTCTTTCTTTTCCCGATTGAGCAGGACCACGCCCGCTGTGGATACCTCATTCAGGAGCTTCTGCGACAGGGCCCCGCGCTTGCCGGCCTGTAGCGTCCTTAGGAAGGCCAGTCGCTGGTCGAGCGCGTTAGAGATTACGTCCGAGTCACTCTCCAGCAAGCGCAGGCCGAGCAGCCGATAGTGATTCGGCGGCTGCTCCTCGGGCGGAATGCCCAGCCAGACATGGTAGGGATCGAAATGGTCGGACATCCTGCGCACCGTGGGCGGTAAACATCAATCTACTAGTCATTCTCCGGGGAGGTCAATGGAGTTGTTACGACGGGTGCGTGAGTGGTGTGTAGTTAATTGGTAAGTTGCGCCGCCGCTACAATTTATTCGTCCGTCACGCACCCCTCGCTCGCGCTCTTTACATTCTTGATGTACTTATAGAGCGTGCCGCGGGTCGCTTTGTAGGGCGGAGCCTGGAATGCGGCCTTGCGCCGGCTCAGCTCTTCGGCGGGGACTGCCAGGTCGATGCGGTTGGCTTCGGCGTCAATCGTAACTTGCTCCCCGTCGCGGACGAGGGCGATCGGGCCGCCATCTTGAGCCTCGGGCGTAACATGCCCGACGATGAAGCCGTGCGAGCCGCCGCTAAAACGACCGTCGGTCATTAGGGCCACGTCCGAACCCATGCCGGCACCCATGATCGCGCTTGTTGGCGTAAGCATCTCGGGCATCCCTGGGCCGCCCTTTGGGCCCTCATAGCGGATGATGATCACGTCCCCCTTTTTGATCTTCCCCTGCTCCAGGCCGCGGAGCATGTCTTCCTCGCTGTCGAAGCACCGCGCCGGGCCGGCAAACTTGAGCCCTTCCTTGCCCGTGATTTTCGCCACGGCGCCAAGGGGAGCAAAATTGCCCCGCATAATCCGAATGTGCCCCGTCTTCTTGATCGGCTGCTCGAGCGGATAGATCACCTTCTGCCCGGCGGCCAGCCCTTTCACCTCCACCAGATTCTGGGCCACGGTTTTGCCCGTCACCGTGACGCAAGAGCCGTCGAGCAGCTCTTTCTCTATCAAGTATTTCATCACCGCCGGCGTGCCTCCCACGTGATGCAAGTCCTCCATCACATATTTACCACTCGGCTTGAGGTCGGCGATGAAGGGGATGCGGTCGCTCACCTTTTGGAAGTCGTCGATCGTCAGTTTGACTTCGACGGCCCGGGCCATCGCAATCAGGTGCAGCACGGCGTTGGTTGAGCCGCCAAGGGCCATGACGATGACCATTGCGTTTTCGAAGGCGGCCCGCGTCATAATGTCGCGCGGCTTGAGGTCTTTTTCGAGCAGGCTGTGAATCGCCTTGCCCGCCGCCACACATTCGCCCATCTTCAGCGGGTCTTCGGCCGGGATCGACGAGCTATAAGGCAAGCTCATGCCCAGCGCCTCGATCGCGGAGGCCATGGTGTTAGCGGTGTACATGCCGCCGCACGCGCCCGCTCCAGGAATCGAACAGCGGATGATCTCGGCCCGGTCCTCCTCAGTAATCTTGCCCGTTATGAACTCACCGTACGCCTGAAATGCCGAGACGATGTCCAACTTCGGATGCCGCGGCGTACAACCGGCGCGGATCGTTCCGCCATAAACCATGATTGCTGGCCGGTTGAGCCGCCCCATAGCCATCACGCAACCCGGCATGTTCTTGTCGCAGCCGGGAATGGCGATCAGGCCGTCGTACCACTGTCCCCCCATGACGGTCTCGATCGAGTCGGCAATCAGATCGCGCGACTGGAGCGAGAAGCTCATCCCCTCCGTCCCCATCGAAATGCCGTCCGACACGCCGACCGTGTTGAACCGCATCCCGACGAGCCCGGCACCCTGCACGCCCTCCTTCACTTTGTCAGCGAGCTTGTTCAGATGCATGTTGCAGGTGTTGCCGTCGTACCAGACGCTGGCAATTCCCACCTGAGCCTTCTGCATGTCCTCGGCGGTCATCCCCGTCCCATAGAGCATCGCTTGCGACGCCCCCTGGCTTTTGGGCTGGGTAATTCGGCTCGAATATTTGTTCAGTGAACCTGGCATGTGTTTATGCGGCGACGGTGGAGAGGACTGAGTATTCAGCCAGTTTACTGCGGGGTCAAAGACCGGGCCACGGCGGGGCAGGTTCGGTGGTTTCCGGGCCTGCCGTTGAGAGTAGTCGTCCTCGTCGTTGTGCTCGATTACGCGCTCGTCGAGCCGAGATACTCGAGGATCACGCGCTTGCTCGGCGCACGCCACGACGGCTACAGTGCAGCGCTTGGATATTTCGGGGCGTCCGCGAGCGTGGCAGCTTAAAATGTCCATGGGGCAGATCACCGAATTACTCTATTGCCTGGTGATCGCCATAACGCTGGCGGCTCTGTGTCTGGTCATTGTCTGGTCCGCCACCAGCGATCGGCCCCGGCTGCTGCGGGCAATTGTCGTTTGGATTGCGATTGCCCTACTCATTCCGATTCGGGCCTACCTGCCGGCCCTCGTGCTGACGATGACCGCCGCACTCACCTGGAAGCTGGTCGCGGTGATTGGCGGTTGGCAACACGGGCCCGCAGAAGGTTCCAAGCCCGCCCGTTCGTGGTGGCGATTTCAGCTGGGTGACGTCTTCGTGCTGATCCTCTTTGTTGGGACGGTCGCAGCGCTGTTCCGGCAATTTCCTCACTTCCGCATCGTGGCAATTCTCTATCTTCCCATGCTGGGATTGCCGCTGGCGCCGATTCTCGCCCTGTCCCACTTTGCCGTCGCGGGACGCGCGCGTGTGCGGACAACGATCGCCCTCGTCCTGGTGATCGCGGCTGCCGCGGCGAGCTTGGTGCTCCTGGAATTGGGCCCCTATCTGGAAGTCCCCTGGCTGATTCGAGCACAGGCCTACCATGCAGCGCAGCAGCGGCAAGAGGTCGCGCTGTCACTCTGCCTGGTGGTCAGCCTGGTGGCTTGTCTCGCTTTGATGGAGTGGCTGGTCAGGCAGCTCTGGGCTCGGCCGCCCGAGCAATGGAAACGAGCTGCGTATGGCTTGTCACTGGTAGTCACCGCCTCGTTGACCGTCTTGACGGCCTGTCGCTTCATCGACGATCTGTTTGTCGTTGTGTCTTGGGAGAGCGGCCCCGAGTTCCTGTGGATCGGCCTCCACGCGATCCCACTGATTAACCTTTCGGGACTCGTGGCGTTTCAAACATGGCTCACCCGCGGCGGCCGTGGGCCAGACAAGTTGCGGCGGGTGGCCCGCTGGATTGCCATCGCGACTGCCGCCGTGGTCGCCGTTCCGCTTGCCGGAGTGTACTACGAGATGGTGCGCCCGCTGCCCTTTCCTCCACCTCCACTGTCGTCGCAGAACAATTACAACCGGATCGAAGCGATCTGCATTGAACTCGGATCAGCCATCAATTCACGCGGAAGACCGTTGAAAGAGGCAGAACTGCGTGCGCTGGTGGATGAGGCGGTTACGTTGCTCGAGGCGCCCAACTTTCTGCCTACGGTAATTCTGGAGGAGGAGGCTCTTTCGGTCTATCCACGCCGCGTCAACGCCAGGGACCTTTACACATTTCCAAGCCACCTCGATACCGCAGCCAGGACCGCCGGCCATCCAGGAAACTACGACCGCGCAGCGGACTACAGTTTTGCGGGGCTTCGCTATGGCGAGCTGTTCCATCGGGGCGGCACGGCTGGTCACGCTTCCTTTGCATCGGGACTGCAAGGGCGATCACTGCAATGGCTTGCGGAACACCGTGACCACGTTTCCCCGGCCAAAGCTCGCGAGGTCGTTCAAGCGATCGAACAGACTTTCTCCCAGCGGGACGACTTTGCAACGTTGATAGCCCGCGACCTGATTGCCTGGGAACGGAAGTCTGGCTGGATGGGGCGGCTGAAGTACCGCCTATCGCAGTGGTTCCCTCACGAGCTGCCTGGCAATTCGCTGAAAGACGAGTATCTGGCGTCCTGCGCCTCGTTGCGAGCCCTCCAGACGGTCTATGCGATCCGTCTGTTCCAAGACGACCACAGGCGTCTGCCTCATTCACTGGCGGAGCTTACGCCGGACTACCTCCACACGGTCCCGCTTGATCCTTACTCCGACAGCCCGTTGATCTATCGTCCCGCCGAAGACGACTTCGAACTTTACAGCGTGGGCCGGGACCGCACTGACAATGGTGGAAAGTTCGATGCAATCAAGTATTACCGGGAGTCTGGCTTTGATCTCGATGTCTCGTGGAATGATCGGCACGGAGCGCAGTAGGGTTGACTAATTCACAACGGCCGTCGCGTTCAATTAAACCAAATCGCAAACCCCACGAAGTTGCCCCGATACAGCCGCTCGAATCGGCTAAACGTCTCTTGGGTGACGACTTCGCCCGCTTCGACGTAGGGGACGGCCCCCGCGCCGTGGGCCCAAAACACCAGGTCGAAATCGCGCGGCTCCTCAAACACCTTCCGCAGGGTGATTCCTACGCCCGGCTTGAAGCGCGAATGTGGAACTAGCTTATTTCCAGTGAGTAGGCTCTCGGCCTCATTCAAAGAATCTTGCCAGCCGGCTATCATCTCGGCCAAGACACGGACACTGGGGATTACACTCTCCTGTTTGCTGTTGGGCACCCACTCGTGGTCATTGTCGGTCTCAACCTGGATCGCCTTCCAGCTTTTGCGGCTCAGCGATTTCTGGATTTGCCGTAACTTTGCCTAACACTTTGACGTTGCTGGCCGATTTTTTCGTAGATGCTCGATACCTCGAGCCGACACAAACACCAACGTTCCGTGCCCTGGCTCATGACGCTGCTCGATGAAGCCAAGTTCATTGGCTTCTTCCCACACGGGAAGGCGTGGACACGACGAGCGCCAAGCGTCCATGACTTCACCGTAGGGCCGCCCTTCCGGCCCGATCCATTCCAGCAAATCGAGGATGAGCGGCTCTACGGTGGACACGAAAGATCTCCTGCGCACAGCTCCACGGCAAGCAACGGCGAGCGTCATCGAGAGCCTACAACACAATCGTACGCCAGCGGTGGGACTTGTTAATTGTTCAATTGAACCAAATCGCAAACCCGACGAAGTTGCCCCGATACATACGCTCAAATCGCCGGAAGGTCTCGGCCATGACGACGTCGCCCGCTTCGACATAGGGGATGGCGCCTGCGCCGTGGGCCCATAACACCAGGTCGAAATCGCGCGGCCCCTGAAACACCTTCCGCAGATTGATTCCCACACCGTCCTTCAGCCGCCAGTGCGGAATCAGCTTCTTGCCCGTGAGCATGCTCTCGGCTTCGTTCAAAAAGTCGTGCCAGCCGGTGATCATCTCGGCGGAAACGCGGACGTTGGGAATCACGCTCTCTTGTTTGCTGTTGGGGACCCACTCGTGGTCGTTGTCGGTCTCGGCCTGGATCGCCTTCCAGCTTTCACGACTGAGGCGAATCACCGCAATCAGATGTTCGTGTGCCGCCTTCATTTTGTCGGGCTGCTTGAGTGGGAAGCTGGCCAGGTGAATCGCCACGATGGCGTCGGCAATGTCGTGCTCCCAGCCGCTACGCTCTTCGCGAAGCAACTCGGCAGGCAATGCCGGCACGTCGGGCCGATCGAACAGTTGGTGTGCGATCGCGTTGAAGAAGCGCTCCTCGTCATAGGCCAGCACGGTTTCGCAGATGGCCGAGAGCAGGTGGCAATAGCCGCGGAGCCAGAACACGTCTCCTTGATCGAAGCCGATGACAAAATCCTGCACGGCCTCCGGAGTCGCATCGTCGGCGAGGCGCAGGCCGCGATTGAGCCCGGCGTAGAGCTTCCACAGCGTCTCGTCGCCCCCGGTGGCGCCGTCGCCATTTAAATCCAGGGCAATCAGGCCAAAGTGCAGCGGCAGCTTGACGTTCGGATCCTCGACCTTGGCCAGCGTCGCCTCGGCCTTGGCCAGGTCATCGACCAGGTCCTGGAGGATCGCCCGGACGTTTTCATAGCGCACTTTGGCCGGATTCGGATTTTGAGGAACGGCCAGCCGCACAATCGGAATCTGGCGGCCGAGGCGGCTTTCGGGGCCGATCGCGCCGTACTTGTAAAGCGACTGGCCCAAATGCTCCACCGCGCGCAGGAATTGCAGCGTCCCCTGGCCAAACCGCGCCTGGTTGTCGGCCGGATGGGTCTTGAGATGGGCCGCGATGGCCCGTTCCCCCTCGGACAAGCGACCGTCGGTCAGAAACTTCTCGACCAGCGGCGGCTCGGCGGCTGCGAGCGAGGCCGGCAAGAGCAATACAAGCGCCACGAGCGACATAAGGCGAAACATAGGAGTCTCCCGGAAGGAGGGAAGGCAGATGGGTCCGACAATTTGGAGCCCATACGGCGACTGAAACTTCGATCGTGGCCCAATTTCTCTCATTTTTTCCGCTCCGCTCCGGAACGAGGGGCCTTTCGCGGAGCAAAAGCGACACGAGCGGCCGCAACGGCAAACGCCGTGCGCAAACCCAGGCGGGCGCCGGGCTCTTTTCTCATCAGGTCGAAAGAACGCCTGACTTTCGCGCTGCCGGGCCCTCCAGGGTTCGTCTATATTCACCCGGCAATACGACCGGAAGTTTCAGCGCCGCAATCGATTCACCGAGAAGGGCCGACATGGATGCCGTTCACACCCCGTCAATAGCGCAGAGTCCGGCAATCGCCGCGCCGCACGCTGCCGGCTCGTCGCTCGCGAGCGCCGGCTTCTTGGGCCTCTTGGCCACGCAATTCCTCACCGCCCTGAACGACAACATCTTCCGATGGCTGGTGATCGGCATCGGCAAGGATCAGGTGGCGCACGCCAGAGACGCCGGCGCCGCGGGCTGGCTCACGGATGACAACGTCCTGATGGCAGGCACGCTTTTCCTTGTCCTGCCGTACTTGCTGCTGGCCGCTCCCGCAGGGTATATGGCCGACCGCTATCCCAAGCGGTCGGTGATCGTCGGCTGCAAGATCGCCGAGATCCTGATCATGATCCTCGGCGTTGGAGCCATCATGAGCGGCGGGCACTTGCCCGTGCAGTGGGCCGTGGGCCTCTTGTTTCTGATCGTCGCCCTGCTCGGATCGCAAGCCGCCTTGTTTTCGCCCGCCCGCGCGGGAAGCATCCCCGAGGTGTTGCGGCCGGAATTGATCTCGAAGGCCAACGGCCTGTTCACTCTGGCCACCGTCGTCGCCACGGTTGCCGGGATGGTGATCGGCAATTGGCTGGCGGACAAAACGGGCGACCGGGGCCTCGCAAACTGGTGGCTCTCGGCGGCCGTGCTTATCGGAGTGGCCGCGGCAGGCACACTCACCAGCCTGCCGATCAACATTCTCCCAGCCGGTGACCCGCATCGACACTTCCCGTGGGACGCCATTCAGCAATCATGGCGCGATATGCGGCTGTTGGCTTCGAACGTCCCGCTCTTTCGCGTCGCCCTGGGCATCGCGTTCTTCTATGCGATCGGCGCCCTGGCTCAGATCAACATCGACCAGCTCGTCGATGCCGGCCTCGAAGCGGGCCAGCAATCGGACTCGGCCAAGAGTCCACTGCTCCTGGCACTGATTGCGGGGGTCTGTGTGGGCAGCGTGCTGGCGGGCCTGTGGTCGGGCGATCACGTGGAACTGGGCATTCTTCCGCTCGGTGCGCTCGGTGTAGCCTTGTTTTCCCTGCTGCTCTTTACGGTACCAACGAACCTCTTTGAGGTGGGTTCGGCCATCATCACCGGCTTCAGATGGGCATGCGTGTTGCTCTTTTTGCTAGGGACGAGTGCGGGGCTGTTTAGTGTGCCCTTAGAAGCTTACTTGCAGCACCGCAGCCCGCGCGAATCGCGCGGGTCGATCATTGCTGCCTCCAACTTCCTGACGTTCAGCGGCATCTGTTTAGCGTCGCTCCTATTTGCGGTCCTGCGGATGCCGGTGACGACGGCATCCGGTGACATGGCCGCCCTTTATTCCCCCCAAGCGATTTTCCTGATTGCCGGCGCAATGACGGTGCCGGTTTTCTTCTACATCGTGCTCTTGATACCCCAAGCTTCGATTCGCTTCTTCGTCTGGCTGCTCAGCCACACGGTCTATCGGGTGCGCGTCTATGGTCGCGAAAACTTGCCGCGCGAGGGAGGCGCGCTCTTGGTGCCCAACCATGTGAGCTGGGCCGACGGCATCCTGCTGATGCTCGCCAGCTCGCGGCCGATCCGCATGCTCGCTTGGGCCCCCAATTTCGAGCGCCGTGCCTGGATCAAACGGCTGGCGGGACTATTCGGCATGATCCCCGTCGATCCACTGAAACCCAAGATGATCGTGCAGGCACTGCGCTCGGCCCGTGACGCACTCAACCAAGGCGAGCTGGTTTGCATTTTCCCGGAAGGGGGACTGACGCGCACCGGCCAAATCCAGGCCTTCAAACCTGGCATGATGAGAATCCTGGAAGGCACGCACGCGCCGGTCGTTCCCATTTACCTCGAAGGGATGTGGGGGAGCATTTTCAGCTTCAAAGGCGAGAAGTTCTTCTGGAAATGGCCCGAGCGGCTGCCGTATCCTATGTCGATTCATTTCGGGCCGCAGATCACGCAGCCCCAAGAGCCGCACGAAATCCGCCAGGCCGTGCTGAAGCTAGCGGCCAAAGCCGAGAAATCATCGCAAGCGCACAAGATGATCGTCACTCGCCAATTCATTCGCCGTGCCAAGCACCGGAAGCGCGCGCTGAAGGTCGCCGACACGCTGGGCACGGAGTTGACCGGCGGTCAGGCGCTCTTGCGGGCGCTGATCCTGCGGCGTCTGCTCAGGCGACACGTGCTGGCCAAGGATGAGCAATATGTGGGCCTGCTTCTGCCGCCTGGCGCCGGCGGTTTTCTGACGAATATGGCCCTGGCCCTCGATCGCCGCGTGGCCGTCAACCTGAACTATACGGTCTCGTCGGAAGTGATGAACGCCTGCATCAAAATGGCGGGCATTAAGCACGTCCTCACGAGCCGCAAGTTCATGGAGAAGATGGAATTCAAGCTCGACGCCGACATCGTCTATCTCGAAGACTTCAAAGACAAGCCGACGATCGCCGACAAGGCGATCTGCTGGCTGCAAAGCTACCTCGTGCCGGCGGGCATGCTCGACCGCGTGCTCGGCCTCGGCCATGTGAAGCCTGACGACGTGCTCACCGTGATCTTCACCAGCGGCTCCACGGGCACGCCTAAGGGAGTGATGCTGACCTATGCCAACGTGGGCTCCAACGTGGACGCGATCGACCAGGTCGTGCATCTCAAGCCGAGCGATGTGCTGATCGGTATCCTGCCGTTCTTCCACTCCTTTGGCTACACGGTGACGTTGTGGGGCGTCGCCGGCCTCGATATCCAGGGCGCCTACCACTTCAGCCCGCTCGACGCCAGGCAGATCGGCAAGCTGACGCAGAAGTACAAGGGGACGCTGCTTCTCTCTACGCCGACGTTTTTGCGGACGTATCTGCGTCGCTGCGAAGTCGAGGAGTTCAAGTCGCTCGACGTCGTTGTTTGTGGGGCCGAGAAGCTGCCCAAGGACTTGGCCGACGAATTCGAGAAGAAGTTCAGCGTGCGACCTGTCGAAGGATACGGGACGACCGAATTGTCGCCGCTGGTGTCGGTCAATGTGCCTCCCAGCCGGAGCATCGATAATTTCCAGGTCGATCGCCGCGAAGGGAGCGTCGGCCGCACGGTGCCAGGCGTTTCGGCCAAAGTGACGAACCTCGAAACGGGCGAGGAGCAAAAGGCGGGCGAGTCAGGAATGCTCTGGATCAACGGGCCCAATGTCATGCAGGGTTATATGCACCAGCCGGAACTGACGGCCTCGGTGATCAAGGACGGCTGGTACCAGACGGGAGACGTGGCCTTCATCGACGACGAGGGCTTCATCCACATCACGGGTCGCGAAAGCCGATTCTCGAAGATCGGCGGCGAAATGGTGCCGCACATCAAGATCGAGGAAGAATTGGAGAAGCTTGTCGGCTCCACCGATGATGGCAAGCCGCAGGTGGCGGTCACCGCTGTCCCCGACGCGAAAAAGGGCGAACGGCTGATCGTGCTGCACACCAAACTAAAAAAGCCGGTGGAGGAACTACGCAAGGGCCTTACAGCGGCGGGCCTGCCCAACCTCTTCATTCCCGCAGCCGACGGCTTTGTTGAAGTCGATGCGCTGCCGATTCTGGGCACTGGGAAGCTGGACTTGAAGGCGATCAAGGCGATGGCGATGGAGCGGTGCAAGGAGTAGGACGGATTTTCAATCCGTCCTGCGTTATCATTACGCCATCGCCCATTCCACACTTGCCAACCGTTTTCCATGCACCGCTTCAAACAACGTCTCGCCGCCGGCAAACTCTGCCGCATTTTCTGTGTCGGCCGCATCATTCACCCCGCCGTCTTCGACGTGCATGGCATGGTTGGCGGCTATCACGGCTTCTGGATCGATCAGGAACACGCGGGGATCACCTACGAACAGATCGTCCTCGCCGCGTGCTGCGGCAGGGCCAACAACATGGACTGCTTCGTCCGGATGCCGATGACCAATTACGCCGACTGCACGGCCAATCTCGAGGCTGGGGCCGGCGGTCTGATGGCGGCCCGCGTCGAATCGACCGCCCATGCCGAGGAGTTCTTGCAGTGGGTTAAGTTCGCCCCGCGCGGCAATCGCGGAATGAACGCCAGCGGCTACGACTGTCTCTACGGCGGCAAGACGCTGCCGCAACTGGCCGCCGACGCCAATCGCGACAATTTCGTCGCCATCCAGATTGAAACGCCCGGCGCATTGGAAGAGTGCGAGAAAATCGCGGCCATCGACGGCGTCGATCTTTTGTTCGTCGGGCCGAGCGACCTCTCACAAGTACTGGGCGTCTTGGCCCAGTGGGAGAGCGACAAACTCTGGTCCGCCATTGAAAACGTCGCCGCGGCTTGCAAAAAACACGGCAAACACTGGGGCACGATTGCCGTGAACCCCAAGTTTGCCGAGCGGGCCTTCACCGCCGGCTGTCGAATGCTGAGCTTTGGCATGGACATCGTGATGCTCCGCCGCGGCCTGGAAGCGACGCGGGCGAATTTCGGGCCGCTGTTCGAGAAAGAATCGTAACGCCCAGCCAACTAGCCTGAAGCGCAAGCGAAGGCATGCGCGCTCTCGCTTCAGAAATTCTCTTTCAGCCCATGCCGCCCATAGCGGATGTTGCGCGGGTTCATGGTGTGTCCAAAACTGACGTCGGCCAGGGGCACTCCGAAGGCCCGCGCGATCCGTTCGCGTTCGTCTGGGCTGGGTGTCCAACGCCCCTCGGCAATCGCCGCCACGCGCTCGACGGTCAGGCCGGCCCGGTCGGCAATCTCGTCAATTGTCAGCCCGGTGACTTCGAATAAATGCTCAACGGTCTTCATGCAATTTAGTGTGCTAGGCCACCGCCAATTCGGCAAGAGTTGTCGTGATCAGAAAAGGCGAATGCCACATTCTGGGAGGGCGAGGCTCCTG
>Ga0065705_10104281_pt1 | contig 24021 bp, 15 predicted proteins | sample SwibulcommuniRL2_FD_59092 | JGI IMG/M metagenome (GOLD analysis project Ga0065705, IMG submission 59092) | Bulk soil microbial communities from switchgrass field near Rose Lake, East Lansing, Michigan, USA - RL2 Bulk Soil v2 (version 2) | ecosystem: Environmental > Terrestrial > Soil >...
GGCGGCCGCCTGCGCGAGCTGTTCCGCGCCGCCCGCCGACTGCGCGCGTTCATCAACGTCGATATGGAGTCGTACGACAAGAAAGCGCTTACACTGCACATCTTCCAGTCGGTGTTGGACGAGAGCGAATTTAGCGACTGGACCGACGTTGGAATCGTCATTCAGTGTTATCTGCGGGATTCAGCGGCCGACCTCGTCAATATCAGCGACTGGGCCGGCCGGCGCGGCACACCGGTTTGGGTGCGGCTCGTGAAAGGGGCCTACTGGGACTACGAAACGATCAAGGCCAAGGCCAATGGCTGGCCGATCCCGGTATTCCAGAAGAAATGGCAAAGCGACGCGAACTTCGAGGCATGTACGCGGTTCGTGCTGCAAAACACTAGGCATCTGCGGCCCGCACTCGGTTCGCACAATGTCCGCTCGCTGGCGCACGGCCTGGCCGCGGCCCGCGTCCTGGAGTTGCCTCCGGCGGCGCTGGAGCTGCAAATGCTCTACGGCATGGCTGATTCGCAGAAGCAAGCTCTGGTCGATCGGGGCCACCGCCTGCGGATCTATATGCCCTATGGCGACCTGATCCCCGGCATGGCCTATCTCGTTCGCCGGCTGCTTGAGAATACGTCGAACGATTCGTTCCTGCGGGCTGGCGTGATGGAGGAGCGTCCGCCGGATGAACTGCTGGCCGATCCAGCAGAGCAGGCACTCTTTTCCGATAGCCGGGAGCAAACCTGCTCCCGGAATCCGCCGAACGACTCCGCACTTGCCGATCACCGGGACCAGGTTTGGTCCCGGCTGGAAGAAACGGATGCGCCAATGGTTACGAACCAGTTCACCAACCAGCCGCCGATTGATTTCGCCCGCGCCGACCAGCGCCGCGCGATGCACGAGGCGCTTGACACGGTCCGCCAGCGACTCGGCCGACATTGCCCGCTGGTGATCGGCGGGCAAACGATCGACACGGCCGAGCGGCTGGCGTCGCACGACCCGTCGCAAAAGGACCGCCTGATCGGCACATTTGCCGTGGCAACGCGCCAGCACGCCCATCAAGCCGTCGCCGCTGCCAAATCCGCCCTGCCTGGCTGGGCCGGAGTGCCGGTCGAGCAGCGAGCCGAGTTCCTCCGCCAGGCGGCCGACGCAATGCGCGGCCGCCTGTTTGAATTGGCGGCCTGGGAGGTCTTCGAGTGCGGCAAGGGTTGGCGGGAGGCGACCGCCGACGTGGATGAGGCAATCGACTTTTGCGAGTTCTATGCTGCGGAAGCGGTCCGGCTGCAGGGCTGGGTTAGGAGTTCCGCGCCCGACGAAGCTCAGGGCGTCGATATGCCCGGCGAGGAGAATCGCTTCGACTACCTGCCGCGGGGCGTCGTCGGAGTAATCGCTCCGTGGAATTTTCCGCTGGCGATTCTCACCGGAATGACGACGGCCGCGCTGGCGACGGGAAACACGGTGGTCATGAAGCCGGCCGAGCAATCGTCGGTCGTTGCGGCTCTGCTGATGGACATTTTCCGTGAGCTGGACCTGCCGCCTGGTGTGCTCAACTACCTGCCCGGCCGCGGCGAAGAAGCGGGAGCCGCCCTCGTCGAACATCCCGACGTTGCCTTGATCGCCTTCACGGGCTCGCGATCTGTGGGGCTGGCGATCAATGCGACTGCCGCCGCTGTATCCAAAAGTGGAATCCCACTCGTGAAACGCGTCATCGCCGAAATGGGGGGCAAGAACGCGATCATCGTCGATGCCGACGCCGATCTCGATGAAGCCGTCGTCGGCGTGACTAAGAGTGCCTTCGGTTATCAGGGGCAAAAGTGCTCGGCCGCGAGCCGGGCAATTGTCTTGGCTGACGTCTATGACCCGTTTCTCGAGCGGCTTATTGAGGCGACCAAGAGCCTCAAAATCGGACGGGCCGAGGATCCCGCGACAAGCATCGGGCCAGTGATCGACGAGGAGTCGTATCGCCGGATCAAGCGGTATATCGACATCGGCCGCGCTGAAGGGAGTCTCGTGCTCGGCGTCGAGGCGGCTCCCTACTCCGAGCACGGCTGGTTCATCGGTCCGCACATTTTTGCGGACGTGCCGCCAACAGCCCGGCTAGCTCAGGAGGAGATTTTCGGACCCGTGCTCGCAGTGATTCGGGCCGCCGATCTGACCGAAGCGCTGCGGATTGCCAACGGCACCGACTATGCACTTACCGGGGGCATCTTCAGCCGCAGCCCGGCCAGCCTCGACCGGGCTCGTCGCGAGTTTCTCGTGGGCAACCTCTATCTCAACCGGGCCATCACCGGCGCCCTCGTGAACCGCCAGCCATTCGGCGGCTTCAAGATGTCGGGCATCGGCAGCAAGGCAGGGGGCCGCGACTACCTGCTTCAGTTCGTCGTGCCGCGGACGATCACCGAGCACACGGTCCGCCGCGGCTTTGCGCCGCCGGTGAATGAGGGAGCGTGAGCGCGGGCGTCTTGCACAGCCAGGTGCCTCGTCAATTATGATGGCAGCAGGAACGCCAAGTCCCCATGAAGCTCCTCTTCCTCGGCACCGCCGGCTACCATCCCAACGAGCAGCGGCAGACCACCTGCCTGATGCTGCCGGAAGCCGGGATCGTGCTCGACGCTGGGACGGGCCTGTTTCGGATTCGCGACCATTTGCAGACGATCTGGCTCGACATTTTTTTGTCGCACGCCCATCTGGATCACACCTTCGGCCTAACGGTGCTGCTCGACGCTTTGTATGAGAAGAACGTCGAGCGGGTGACTGTCCACGGAGACAAAGGAAAGCTGGCCGCCATCGAGCAGCATCTCTTCGCGCCTGACATTTTCCCCGTCCCGCCGCCGTTCGCCTCGCGCCCGCTCGTGCAGGAATTGCGGCTCGACTGCGGCGCTCGCGTGACGCACTTCCCGCTCGACCATCCGGGTGGATCGATCGGTTATCGGTTCGATTGGAAGGATCGTAGCCTGGCCTTTGTCACCGATACGACCTCGACTGGCGAGCAGTCGCCATACGTGCCATACATCCGAGGCGTCGATCTTTTGGTCCATGAGTGCAACTTCCGCGACGGGCAGGAAGATTGGGCCGAGAAGACCGGTCACAGCTCCACTACGCCTGTGGCCCGGGCTGCCGCCGCGGCCGGCGTGAAGCGGCTCGTGCTAATGCATTTCAACCCACTTGATCCCAGTGACGACCCCGTCGGCCTGCCCGCAGCCCGCGCGATCTTCCCGGCCACAGACCTGGCTCATGACGGGATGGCAGTGGACTTTTAGAACTGCTCGTCGTTGTAGCGATGGGTCAATCCAAACGCTGCCAGATGTTTCGCCTCCGCCGCGCGCATCGCCGTCTGACACTCAGGAGTCCGGTCGTCGTGGCCAACCAGGTGCAGGCAGCCGTGAATGACGTAGAGCAATAGCTCGTCGTCAGTCGTCCAGCCGTAGCGGGTTGCTTCGCGGGCGGCATAGTCGGCACTGACGATGACTTCGCCCTCCAAGCTGCCGGTCCCTTCGTCGCGGTCGAGGACGAAGCTGAGCACGTCGGTCGGATAGTCGTGAGCTAGATACTGCCGGTTGAGCGCGCGCATCCGACCGTCATCGACGATCGCAACACTGATCTCTGCCGAGCGGATGCCGGCATCTTGCAGCACCGAGCGCACCGCCCGCTTCAACCGCGCGTGGTCAAACTTGTGCGCGGATTGCTCGTCGGCGATTTCAATCGTGAAGGGCAAGGTTCGGAATTCGGGCGGTTTGACTTGAGGAAGACCTTCCCTAATCCTAAATCCTCAATCCTAAATCCGAAATCGGCTTATGCCGCTTCCTCCCGATACAGCCCCGGCTCGTCGATCCCGTCGCCGTTCCAGTCGCCGACAATCGGCTTGTCGTCGGCGGTGCCCAGGTTAATTTCTCGGTCTGCCGCGTCGATCTGGCGATTGCCGTTGGTGTCGATGATCCAGCGGCCGGCGCGGTAAATGCCGATTTCCTCGATGCCGTCGCCATTGAAGTCGCCAACGATGGGAATGTCCCCCTCCTGGCCGAATTTCGCGACCTGGTCGCCGTCGGACCAGCGGCCGTCTCCGTCCATGTCGAAGTACCACTTGCCGTTGCGGTAGATGCCGACCGAACGGATGCCGTCGCCGTTCCAATCGCCCGCGATGGGCACGTCGTTTGCCCCGCCGAACTGGAATACGTGGTCGATTAAGTCGGCCCGTTCGTGGCCCTTCGCACCCAGTCGCATGAGACGTTCGCCATCAGTCGCCTGCTCGGGGTTGGGGGGCGGGTTTTTCGGGCGGATTTGATTGTCGGGCTTGGGCACACGGGCGTTAGCCGAGTCGGGCAGGCCGGGCTCCGCATCGAGATGCCGAGGATCGCCGGCCCATTCGGGACCGAACACGCCGATGTCGTCCTTGCCGTCGCCGTCCCAATCGCCGACGATCGGCCGGTCTCCATACACGCCGAGCTTGGCCCACAGGTCCTCAGGGTCCCACTGACCGTTTCCGTTGAGGTCGAGGAACCACTCCCCCTTGTAGAACAGGCCGATTTCGCTCCGGCCGTCGCCGTTCCAATCGCCCACGACGGGAATGGCCCCGGGAATGCCAAACACATGGGCTTCGGGCGCGCCGACCGCGCCTGCCTCGTGCTGGCTGAAAATCGTCCAGATCCCCTGCCGCAAGCGGGCCGGCGTCCATTCGGCGCGATCGACATACAGAGCCGGCCGCCAGACGACATCGGTCACACGGGTGCTCTTCTTGGCGATGCGCGGCAGGCCGGCGTCGATCACCGACAGATGCCAGGTAAAGGTGCTCGCTCCGCCCGTTACGATCTGCTGCGGCTTCGGCGGAGCAAAGACCTCAGGGAAGATGATGATCGGTGGCGGCTGGAACTGCGGCTCAGTGAGAACGGGCAATTCGGGCGGCACCTCGCGCGGCGGCGGCGGAATGACAATCCGCGTGAGCTGCACCTCACTGAAGTTGTTCATCACCGAGTTCTGGCCGGAACCAAGGGGAATCTGGAGGATCGCGTCGAACTTGAAACTGACTCCTTGCACGGCAAAAGTCTGCACGACAAGCGGGCTGACGAGCGTATTCAGATTCACCGCCAATCCGCTGGTCGAGCCGGGCGTGTCGATGCTGTCGAAGAAGCCTTCGGGGTGTACCTCGAAGACCGAGTAGTTCCCGGCGGCGAGGCCGCGGAACACATAGAAGCCATTGGCGTCGGTGATCGCGCGCACGGGCCCTGGCGGATAGGTTCCCGGCAGGCAATCCTCGCCCAGCACGGGTTCGCCGGTCAGCGTGTGCCGCAATTCGAGGACGACTCCCTTGATCCGCAGGTCGTCAGACGTCAGCTTGCCGTCGCGAATTTCATAGAGATTGTCCGGCAGAGTGCCGTCCAGGCTGAAGATCAACCCGCCGTCGCGAAAGACGTAACCGGACAGCGTGGCCGGCGGTTTTTCGCAGAAGTTGTAGTCAGTGGCATTGTCGCCCGACTGGAGATTGACGTTCCTAATGATGTCGTTCTCCGACGCGTCGCCGCCGTGCGAGCCGGCCTCGTCTTCGCTATCGAAATAGCCCGCCGGCTGGAGCTCGCGGACGCTATACACGCCCGGCGGCAGTTTATCGAATTTGTAATGGCCTTGGTTGTCGGTCAATTTCGTGGCGATGACGCTTCCTTGCTCATTGAGAAGCTGCATCGTCACGCCGGCGATTCCGGACTCGCCCGGATCGAGCTGGCAGTTGCCGTTCGTGTCGGCCAGGACGCGGCCGGCGATGCTCACCGGCAGCATTTCGCAAAAGTTGTAGTTGATCGCATTGTCGCCCGACTTGAGCACGATGCTGGCAAGCAAGTCGTTGCCCGTATCGATGCCGCCGTGCGAGCCGATCATCTCGTCGCCGTCGAAGTAGCCGCTGGGCTGGATTTCCTTGACGCTGTACGTGCCAGGGGCGAGATCGTTGAATTGATACTTGCCGTCCGCGTCAGTCAGTTTTGTGGCGACGACGTTTCCCTGAGCGTCGAGCAGCTTGATCGTCACGCCGGCGATGGGCGATTCACCCTGGTCATAGAGGCAGTCGCCGTCGCGATCAGCCCATACGAGGCCAGCGATGCTCACGGGCAACAGCTCGCAGAAATCATATTCCACGAGGCTGGCTTCGGGCGTAACCGTGAGCTGCGTGATCAGGTCGGTCACGCTGGCATTGCCGCCGTGCGAGCCGGCTTTTTGGCCCCCTTGCAAATAGCCCGCCGGCTGGAGCTCGCGCACGCCATAAACGCCTGGGGCTAGACCGCTGAAGAGATACTCGCCTTGGGCATTGGTCGTCGTCGTGCGGATGACGTTGCCGCCCGAATCGAGCAGTTGAATCGTCACGCCGGCAAGCGGTTGTTCGCCCGAATCGAACACGCAGTCTTCATCGGGATCGACCCACACGCGGCCCGCGATGCTCCCCGGCTTGAGTTCGCCGAAGTTGTAGTTGATGCCGCTGTCGCCGTAGAGCAGGTTGACGCTGCTGATCTTGTCGGCAGCCGAGTCGGCCGTGCCGACGACGACGCCGGCGATCGTGCCAGGGGTGTCCTTGCCGTCGATGAAGGCCGCCGGCTGCACTTCGCGGATCGTGTAGCTGCCCGCCGAAAGGTTGGCGAACTTGTAAAAGCCGGTGTTATCGGTCGTCGTCTGGACGACTTGCTGCCCGCCGGCATCGAGCAAGATCACCGTCGTGCCGGGAATCGCCGCCTCGCTGGCCTCGAAAATTCCGTTGTTGTTCTTGTCGTAATAGACAAAGCCGCTGACCAGGGCCGGTTCTTTCTCGCAGAAGTCGTAATCGATGCCATTTTGGCCGCCATTGAGGGCGATGTTCGTGATCGTGTCATTGGCTGCGAGCGTGCCAACAGGAACACCGTTGATCACTCCGACATGTTCCTCGCCATCAAGCAGGCCCGGCGGCGTCTCTTCAACGACCGTATAGATGCCGGGCATCAAGTTCGTGAATTCGTACTCGCCATTGGTATCCGTGAGTTTCACGCCGACGATGTTCCCCTGCTGATCCTTGAGCGTGATTTTCACGCCGGCCAGTGGGCGGTTTTCAGCTTCTTCGCTATCGCAATTCCCCTGACGGTCGGTCAAATGCACGCGCCCGCGGATCGACGCCGGCTGAGCTTCGGCGAAGTCGTAGTTCACCGCGTGCAAATCGCCCAGCGGAATGTCGATCTGGGTCAATACGTCGGGATCGCCCGCGACCGTAACGCCGCTTGGCGTCCCGCTGACGTTGCCAGGAATCGCCCCAATGCTGAAATAGCCCGCCGGCTGGGTTTCACGAACTTGATAGACTCCCGGCTGGAGATTCAGCTCCAGGCCGAACTTATACCGCCCTTGGGCGTCGGTCTGTGCGGCGTGGCCGGTGTTCGTCCAGACGCCCCCCACCTTCTTGAATAGCGTTATCGTCACCCCCGCCAGGCTGGGCTCGCCAGCGTCCTGCGAGAAATCGCGATCGTTGTCGGCAAAGACCTTCCCTGCGATCGACACCGGCAGTGGCAATTGCTGAAGCGTCAGCATCGTGCCAGTCGAGCGGTCGCGCTTGCCCTGAAAGTCGTCATTGGGCAGGCCGTTCGGGTTCCCTTGCGTGATGAGCAGCGTGGACCCATTGAATAGCGGGTCGTAGAGGTTGCGGAACTCGCTCGTCCCCTGCACATCGTGGTAGTGCGGGGCGTGGAACTTGGCGTTCAGATTCGAGCTCTGGAACTCAACGCCCGATGCGATCGGATCGATCCCTTCGTTTATGATTTGCTGGTTCGTTTCGCTGGGGTCAAACTGCTGCACCTCATCGACATCGACTGTGAAGACGAGTTTCTCGCCCGCGTTGAATCCCTGGAAGTTGAACGTCAGCGTCATGCCACCGTCGCTCACCTGCCAGCTCACATTCTGAATGCCGGTGGACGAAACCACCTGCAAATTGAACGCCTCGTCGGCGCCGAGGCCACCCTTGATCGTGTCGAAGATCATGTCGCCGACCGATAGTCCGACTGGGCCGTGGTTGCCGTTGATCACAAGTTGCGTCAGCTCCGTGCCGGGCGCGCCGCCCTGAAAGAGGACTTCGAACCGGTCGCCGTGCAAGTCCGAGCCGCCATCCTCTTCGTGGTAGGTCACGCCAATCTTGAGCGGGTCGGCATCCATCAGGCGGCGGTCTTCGAGCGGCTCGAAATGGCCGCGGCGCAGGCGGCGCTGGTCGGCGGCTGAACCGTCACTCGTTCCCCAGCCGGTCAAAAGACTCCACAATCCCACAAGGCACCTCCGTGTGCGCGTTCGTATCCCTCTGTTCGTGGCAGAAGGTGGGTCAGAGTGTGTTGTGATAGGTGATTTGTGTTTCGTGCCGCTGGCTAGCGTGCGTGTGGCAGCGTCTCGATCGTGGGCGGCCTTCCTACTCGCGGCGGAGGCACCTCAGCCCCTGCGACGTGATCGGCAATGGTCCAGACGCGAACGGTCGTATCGTAGCCGGCCGAAATGAGCACCTTGTCATGGCACTCCAGGGCGGCGATTGTGCCGGTGTGGCCGGCCAGGACGCCCATCTCGCGCCGCTCGGCCACGTCCCAAAGGCGGATCAGGTTGTCGCTGCCGGCGACGGCCAGTTGCCCGGGCGCGTAGAACGTGAGGGCCTGCACCTTCGCCGGGCGTGCCGGCAGAGCAAAGCTGGTCGCACCGTCGGCCAGCGGCAGCACGTGCACGGTGCGGTCCTCGCCGGTCGAAGCCAGGTAGGAGCCGTCGGCCGAAAAGCAGAGAGCCCGAACCCGCTGCCGGTGGGCTGAAACGTCGCGAATCACGTGACCGCTGCTGGTGGAGCAGAAGCGGATCGTGCCGCAGCGTCCGCCGGCGGCCACTTCGGCGTCGCTCGTCGTGAAAGCGACCGTCCGCACGTCCTGGCACGGAGCCGGGGCCTCGGCGATGAGTTGCTTCGTGGCCACATCGTACAGGCGAATCACCCCTTCAAAACCGACCGCAGCCAGGCGCGTGCCGTCGTGACTAAAGCGGATGGCGGCGATCGCATGCGGATGGATGGCAAAATCGTCGCGCTTCTCGCCGCTGGCCGCATCCCAGAAGATGATCCGCCGGTCGTTGCCGGCTGAAGCGAGCAGCGTGCCGTCGGGTGAGTAGTCGATCGTCCGCACCCAATCGGCGTGCAGACCCAGCCGATGGAGCAGTTTGCCGTCCGTCAGGCTCCAGATTCGGACTAGGTGATCGTCGCCGGCGGTGGCGAGCTGCTGGCCATCTTTGTGCAGGCGAACCGCCGTCACGACGGGCGGTTTTTGACTTTCATCATCGTCGGGCAACTGCACGACGCGCGACGGCCAACTGATCAGATTGGCCTCCAGCGCGAGGACGGCGTGGCGACCGGCCAGCCAGGTGGCCGCGGCGGACCCAGCCAGCGCCGCAAGGAACTGTCGGCGAGTGGACATGCGTAGCGGGATGTAGGAGGGCGTTTGCGGGCACGGCCAACGCGCAGCCTGCCTTCAGCAAGGGCAATGCAGGGCGCAGCGGCGCTTAACTCTCTATCGGCCTGCCCCGGTTGGGCCGTGCAGCTTCGGGTCGCACAAACTTTTCCACGGCAGAAAACCACACAAAGTGAGCAAACTTTGCGGGCGCGAGAGCGGTGCTGGCATCTGGTTGGCGCTGCAAGCTAAAGTAGCTGGAGGCCCCGGCAACGCTTCTCCGTCCTGTGGGGACTAGTACGTGGCGAAAAAGAAAGCGGCAAGCAAACCGGCCAAAGCCCGGCAGAAGACAAAGGGTGCTGGCACGAAGAAGCGCCAGGCCAAATCGGCCAGGCCAAAGTCCGCTGCCAAAAAGGCCGCTCGGGCGACGGACGACGCAGCAATCGGCCGCGTGCTCGTATCGCAGGAAGAGAAGCTCTACATGCTCTTCAAGGAAGACTATCACGCCCGTCAGATCTTCGAGTTTCTGCGGGTCGAGACGGTCAAGGACTTGGAGGAATTCAGCCCGCAACAGATCGTCAAGCTCCTCAGCCAACCGATTCAGGCGACGGTTTTGCGAATCCGCCGCAAGCTGGCGGACAAGAACCGGCACCTGGCGGACGACGCCGAGTTTGTGGTGGAGTACAAGAAGTCCACGGCCAACAAATAGCCGGGAAAAATCTGGTCAGCCAGCCTTGACCGACGGCGGGCCATGAGTGCCTGAATCACAGACAGCTTGCCAGCGCCGTCGCCGCCAGCGCTGTCGCAATCAGCGGGTCGTTCTCGCGCATCCGGTCCGACTCGTTGATCCAACTGCCGTCCTTGGTTTGCAGGCCCACGATGTGCTTTGCCAGCGCCTCACGGCGCGGTGCGATTTCCGACGCAGGAAAGAGCGGCAGCACCTGCGCCAGGCCGGCGCAGTAGTAAAAGCGCAAACCCCGCTGCCAACCAGCTTCCGCCGGCAGGCCCTCAAATCCGGGAACCAGCTCCAGCCCGGGACTCTTCACGAGCCACGCAATGGACTTTTGCAGTTGTTCCTCGGTGACTTGAACGCCGCAAGCCACGAGCGCCAAAATGCCGTCACAAGTCGCCGTGCCATAAGGGCGAGGGTCGGTTAGCTCCTTGTCGGCAAACGCGGCCTTGTTGCTGAGCGACATCGGCTCACAGGTGAAGACGAAGCCGCCATCGGGCCGCTGGCAGCGCATCACATACGAGTTGCCGAGTTTCATGGCCTTGGGAATGCCCGACGCTTGGCCTGCCACGCCTGGCTCCTGCGCGAGGGCCTCCAGGACATACCGCGTCACGGAAATGTTTGTTCCCGTTGTAATCGCCTGCGCGTCCCCCTTGCCGAGAAAATCCCAGCCGCCGTAGCTGGGCGAATCGACGGCAAAACCACGGGCCTCGATGACCTGTGCCCCGAGCAAGTAGCCAAGCAATTGGCGGCGGGTGTCGCCGGCGATCCTCATCCCCAAGCGTCGCATTGCCGTGAGATACAGCGCGGCAGCATACGTTGGAAAATCGAGCGAACCATCCGGACTGGCTACCGTTCCCCGTTTGGCCAGGCCGCTATCGAGAAATGCAAAAGCCTTCTTGGCTGCGACCAGGTGCTTCTGCTGGTCGATCGGTGCAAGATATCCCAGTGCATCGAGGATGAGCGTCGTAATCGCCGCTCCGTCCTTCAGCTGGCCGTAGATCTGCGAATGCCAACCGCCATCGGCAGCTTGCTGAGCAATGAGCCAGTCGATGCCGCGTGAGAGCGAACGTTTGGCCTCTTCCGACATCCGCGTTCTCCGCGCAATCCGCGGTGAATCATCTTTACGCCTGCGAAATCGGCAAATACCGATTGGGGCTGGTCAGCACCAGGATCGCTGCCGCGGTGCAGAACGTGCGGCTGGTGATGCAGTGATGGCCGGTCCAACTGCCGTCGCTGTTTTGCACGCCGACGATTTTGTCGCGCATCGTCGGGAACCACGTCCCCCAGTCTTCGCCGCCCTTCTGGAGCATCGTCTCGGTGATTAAGTGGAACGCGAGATACTCCTCGCCGCCAGCCTGCGAGAAGGCGGTGTTGTCCTTGTTGACGAGCTGCTCGACGTCGGCAAACGCCTTCTTGGCGATCGGATCGTCGTCCATTCCCATCGCATAGAGCACGCGGATTCCGGTCGCATTCTTGTAGAGCGTGTGCATCCAGCTCCCTTGATTCTGGGCCAGGTTGACCCGCATTTGATCGACCAGATGCTTGGCGGTGACTTCCGGCGAGTTGCCGACCTTGATGCCGGCATAGTGCGACGCCCGGAGCGAAACCCAGCCCATCACGGTCCCCAACATGGGCGCCCACGACTGATCTCCCCAGTTTCCTTGGGCGGTCTGCGAACCGCAGATGGCGGTGACGACCCGTTTCAGTCCCGTGCGAACCGGTTCCGTGTCCCAGCCTTCGCCGATCACTTCGGCCAGGAAAAGGGCGGCGAAGAAACTGTGAGCGTGGCGGCCGATCTTGTTCTGAAGCTGGGTGCCCGTCATCGACGTGATGTCGTCCTGCGGCATGTTCTCGGTCACCCGCAGAATGAATGACACAATCCGCTGCACCTCGCGGCTGCGCGGCCCCTCGACCGGCGTGTTCCCCTGGGCCATCAGAGCCAGGCCGACCATCGCCGAGCAGCCGATGTCGGTCGGCTGACCAATATCGACGCCGCAACCGCCGTCACGGTGCATCGTCTTCATCAGCCATTCGTCGCCGCGGGCCACGGCCCGTTCGCTTTGCGGCGTGAATTCATTGAACGACTGAGGCTCACCGGTAGCTGCCTTGGGAAGGGGCAGAGTGGGGTCTTGAGCGCGGCCAGTGAAGATCGGAATCGAAACCGCGGCCACGCCAGCCGACGTAGCCGCGACAAACCGCCGACGCGAGAGAAACATGATCGCTGCTCCGGGGGCGAACGAGTACGCCAGCCCTCATTCTCCAAAGTCACCGTAGCGGGGTCAATGCGCGCGACGGCCATGTTACGTGCAGCGGGTCTTAGCCGGGGCCAAACCTGGTCCCGGTGAACGGCGAATGACGTCAGTTTGCACAGCGATTCCGGGAGCAAGTTTTCTCCCGGCTAGGTTCACATGAGGGCGGTGGGACCTACGGTTGCTCTGGCTGCACCCGGCGGAGGGGCATAGAATCGAGGCAAGTGGACAGATACTCCTCTAGCTCCTTTGCTCGATGAGTGGCTATCGGTCGCTAAAGCGCGTATTGGGCGAGACGAACCTGGAACGCAAGTGCCGGATGATCTTCGGTATTTGCGTCACCGCGCTCATCGTCCTGGCGTTCTGGTCCGCGGGGCAGAACGCCGCGGGACTGATTCGCGACACGGCCAATCATAAGGGGCGCGATCTGGTCCGTCTCGTGCTGTTCCGAATCCATTGGCAATGGTGGACCAGGGAATACGAAGGGAGGGGAAAGCATTTCGAGGCGGTGGAACGACTGAATCAATCCCTGACTCAAGAGGCCTATCAACACCGAATTATTTCGCTCGATCCCAAGACCGAGTCGATCAGCCCTGTTCGCCTCGTGTTTCCTCCCGGTGATGGCGTTGAAGAACAGATTGTGCAGCAGCTTAAGCAACGATACGAAGAACAGTTGCTCTCGCAGCCCAAACCCCAGGAACCGCGGCCGGCAATCGGATCATCCAACGATCAAACGTTCCGCCCAGATCCGGATCCCATCTTCAAACCGGTTCCGGCTCAGGATCAGGGGAAGTACTACTACTACCAGGTCGTCCGGTGGGAGGACGACTGCAAATTCTGCCACGACGCAGTGCACGGCAGTACGTTTGCCGACTCGGCGGCCATGGTCGAAGGGAGCGTCTTCGACAGCGCCGCAACGCCTTTCCGCGTCGTCCGCATCACCATGCCCTATGAAGCGACGCGCTCGGCCATGAACCGAACGTGGGCAGTTTTAATTGCGGTGGGCATTGTCACTGTATCGCTTTCGATGCTGGCCTTTTGGGCCGTCGTGCGGTACGTGGTCGTCAAGCCCCTCACGCATCTCCGCGATGTGAGCGAAGCGGTATCCATAGGCGACCTGGCCCAACGGGCCGACCTGCACACGGGGGATGAATTCGAAGACCTTGCCGCGTCGTTCAACAAGATGCTCCGCCACTTGCTCGAAGCGCAGGGAGAATTGCGCGCCGCCAACCTGAAACTGGACGGCAAGGTCGATGAACTGGCCCGCCTGAACATGCAATTGCACGAGATGAACCGCCTGAAGGGGGAATTCCTGGCGAACATGAGCCACGAGCTGCGGACGCCGCTTAACAGTATCATCGGTTTCTCCGAAGTGCTGCAAAACATCGAAGGGCTCTCCGACAAGCAGCGGCGCTATGCCCAGAACATCCAGAAATCCGGCCGAAACCTGCTCGACATGATCAACGACATTCTCGACCTCGCCAAAATGGAGGCGGGGAAGATGGAAGTGCGGCTGTCGGAGTTTCGCATCGACAGCCTCATCGCCAACCAGTGCGACGTTGTCCGTCCAATGGCCGAGGACAAGAACATCGACCTCGACGTCGAAATTGCCAGCGACCTGCCGCTCCTTTACCAGGACCAGCCAAAGGTGCAGCAAATCCTGACAAACCTGCTCTCCAACGCGATTAAGTTCACACCCGAAGGGGGTCGGATCACGGTGGGGGCGCGCGGTGATTCTCGGGGGCGGATCGAATTCTGGGTCAGCGACACCGGCGTAGGAATTCCCGACTCCGAGAAGGAGATCATCTTCGAGAAATTCCGCCAGGGGAAAGCGGTGCTTGGACAGGACCTTTTGACCCGCGAATACAGCGGCACCGGTCTGGGTCTGTCCATCGTCAAGGAGCTGTGCAAGCTGCTCGGTGGGGAGGTGAGCGTCGAAAGCGAGCTGGGCAAAGGCTCGACGTTCCGCGTTATTATCCCCTGGTGGATGCGAGCCGACCAGCCAGTCGCCAGCACCAAACTGAGCGCGAAGCTGGACGAGATCACCCGCCCCCGCAAATCCGAAGAGCCGGAAGCAACGGCGGCGCGCTAAGCTTGGCCAGCGCGGTGTGTCTGCATCCCGATCGCGCTGCGGTGCAGGCAAGCGTTCGGCCCCATCGGGAGGCCGACGCCTCCCGCTCGCCAGGTGCCTATTGCAATAGCAACGTCTCGACCCGCTCGCCCGCGCTGAAGACCTGATCTCCCGCTGGGAAATACGCCAGGCAATTCGCGTCGGTTAGCGTGCGCAGATCTCCCGAGCCTTGCCAGGGGAGCGGCGTAACTTTTCTTTGATGTCCATCTTCGACGAGCACTGCCGGCCAATACGTCGGCCGGTCGCCACGCTGCTTGTGCTCGCGCGTGAGGGTAGCGGTTGCTCGCGGCAGGCCTTTGGGCTCGCGGCCGTTGAGCTTTTCGATCGCCGGGCGAACGAATAGCTCGAAGCAGACGAGGCCGCTGACAGGGTTGCCGGGGAGGCCAAAGACGAGCGTCTGCATTTGTTGCTCGGGCCAGCGCCGCACGCCAAACCACAACGGCTTGCCGGGCTTGAGGTTGACTTTGTGAAAGACCTGCTCGACGTGCCATTCTGCTAAGACTTTCGGCACCAGGTCGAGCACACCAGCTGACACGCCGCCGGAAAGGAGGACGATACGGCTTCCCATCGCCATGGAAATGAACATGCCCAGCCGCTCCGGATCATCGGGCGCGATCGGAAACTCGCGGGCCCTAGCGCCCGCGCTTTGGGCCAATGCCCGGAGCATGGGCCCATTGCTGTTGCGGATCTGGCCAGGGCCTGGTGCCTGCGACGGCCGGACCAACTCGTTACCGGTCGGAATGACCGCTACGAGCGGCGCTCGAATGCCCTCCACGCTGGTGCGTCCCACTTCCGCCAGCAGGCCGATCTCGATCGGCCGCAGAACTTTTCCTGCCGGCAACACGACCTGGCCTCGAGCCAGGGAAGCCGCCCGCCGCATGATGTTCTGACCGGGCTTCACCGGCGATTGATGAATGCGCACCCGTTCCCCAGTCAGCGTTGTTTGCTCAACCATTACGACCGCGTCAGCTCCCGGAGGCAGTGGCGCCCCGGTCATAATCCGTGTCGCCGTGCCCCGCTCGACTGGCCGCGTAGGAACCGCGCCGGCGGTGACTTCCTCGATGACTTGCAGCTCGGCCCCCTGAGCATTCACGTCAGCCGTGATGATCGCGTAACCATCGACGATCGACTTGTCGTGCGGAGGTGAATCGATGTCGCTGGTGACCGGTTCGGCCAGGACGCAGCCTAGTGCCTCGCTGGACCAGGCCTCGCTGGTCGTCAGCGACTGCGGCCAGAGCGGTTGGGCATGCTCGAGGACCAGTTGCAGGGCTTCTTCGACGGAAAGCATGTTCAATCGCCAATCGCGGAACGCGAAGGAAGTGTTCCCTGCAGCGCGGACCGCGACGAATGGTCGCGGCTCTGCATCAAACCCGCATCGCCAAGAACGCCCGCAGCATGTCGTGCCCATGTTCGGTCAGGAAGCTCTCAGGGTGAAACTGGACGCCGACCACCGGCTGCGACTTGTGGCGGATGGCCATGATCTCTTGCGTGCCATCGGGGGCGTCAGCCCAGGCCGAAACGATGTAGTCCTTGCTCAGCGTGTCGGGCCGGATCACCAGGCTGTGGTAACGGGTCGCGGTAAGCGGATTGGGCAGGCCAGCGAAGATTCCCTGGCCGTCGTGCTGGATCCGGTCGGTCTTGCCGTGCATGAGCCGCTTGGCCCGGACGATCACACCGCCCGTCGCTTGGCCGATCGATTGATGGCCGAGGCAGACGCCCAGAAGCGGCACCTTGCCCGCGAATCGTTGAATGCACTCGACCGAAATGCCGGCCTCGGTGGGCGTGCAGGGGCCGGGCGAGACGATGACGTGGCTTGGCTTCTTAGCGGCGATTTCGTCGCATGTGATCTGGTCGTTGCGGTGGACTTCGATCGCCAGCCGCGAGTCGATCTCGCCCAGCCGCTGGACGAGGTTGTAGGTGAAGCTGTCGTAGTTGTCGATCAGCAGGATCATGGAAGTCCATGATAATGTCACGTCCCTGTCGAGCGAATCCCGCGTGTCCCGCGACCACTGTTCGCGGCTATGCAGGTTGGTAAAGCAGCGGGAAGAACTGCCCGCCCATCGCCTGGCCTTTCGGAACGGGGGGTACCCCATCCAGCGGCGGCTGATCACTGTCGCTCCGGGTGCCATCGCGGAAGACGTTGATCACTGTGGCGCGCCGCGGGCGATCGACGCGGTTCTCGAAGCTGCCATGAATCATCAGCGGATGATGGAATGAGCATTCCCCTCGCTTGAGCTCGATTGCCGTCGGCTTTTGGAACTGGGCCCATTGCGCGGGGGTGAGAACCTCCTTGATCGCCGCCATGTCGCCAGCCAGCCCAGTGATGGGGAGCAGGTCCCACTTGTGGCTGCCGTCGATGTAGTGTACGCAGCCGTTGTCGCGCGTGCTCTCGTCGAGGCCGATCCAACAAGTCAGGTGAGCCATCGGCTTGGTGCGGGTCCAGTACGAATAGTCCTGGTGCCAGGCGACCACGCCACCATGTTTGGCAGGCTTGCAGAAGAGCTGGTCGTGCCAGAAGCGGACGGCCCCACCCAGGAGCTGGCTGGCCGCGACTGTAAATGCCGGATGCCAAAGGACATCGTGAAAGCCGGGACGGATGCGCCACGCGCCGAGAGCATGGAACAGGACCGTGTCGGGCTTTGCGGACTCGTTCGTGTGATACTCGTACCACAGCTCGTGCCCAGGATGCTTGGGCGAGAAAAACTCGGCCAGCTCGTCACACAACTTGTCGCACTGCGCGTCAGTGAGGATGCGCACGCCGGCCAAATAGCCGTGCTCGTGATAGAAGGCAACCTGAGCGTCGGTCAGGCGATATCGGTCCCACTCGGATTTGGTCTTGGGAAGCGCGAGCAGATCGCCGACGAGCTTATGGTGCGTGGAAAGGTCAGCCACCATCGTTGGCTCCAATCAGTTTTCAGATGCGATACGAACGATGTTAGCCTATCGCAGCCCTCGCCGCAGCGCGGTCAAACGAGCGGAAACCGCAGCCACTCGAGATCGAAATAGCGCCCTTGGTACTTGAAATACCGCGGCTCGACGTACTCGGGTCGAAAACCGCAGCGAAGGTAGGTCTGGCGGGCAGCCTCGTTCCCGACCGTAACACACAGACAAACCTCCTCGACGCCGCCCAGTTCTCTTGCACGGTCAACACAAGCCTTGACAAGACGACTGGCGAGCCCAGCGCGGCGATGAGTCGGGGCCACGTACATCCCCACGATCGTCGCCCGAAAATTCAGGCGAAGTCTGGCAGGTCGGACGAGCGTGGCAATGCCCACAAGTTGACTGCCGTCAAAGGCACCGAAGGTCAGCGCGGCCTCGCTCGGCGCCAGGCGGGCTTGTAGTTCCTCCATGCTCTGCGCGGCATCCTCTTGAAAATCGGTGACGTATGCCGTCGGGTGGTTTTCAAGTGCTTCGAGGCGCAGCTGGCGATAGGCAGCAACGTCGTCGGGCACTAAGGGACGAATTTGCATGGCAGTTCTCGGGCACGTTGGAAAATGCGCTGGCCAGCAGGAGTCGTCCCGCGGGAACAAGGTTCGGTCCGGCCGAATTGAGCGGTCACGCTGGCTTGGTTAGCATGAGGGCGTAACTGGCCGTTTGAAAATCACAATACTGCACTGCGAGGTCTGTCCATCATGCCGCCGGTCAATTGCCTGATTACCTTCGTCCTTCTGTGTGTGCTCGGTGCCCAGTCCACAGCGGCGGAGCCCAAGACCGAGCTGCTTTGGCCAAAAGGCGCGCCCGGCGCGAATGGCGAGGAGGCCAAGGACAAGCCGCAACTCATTGTCTATCTGCCGGAGAAGCCGTGCGGCGCCGGCATCGTGATCTGTCCCGGCGGGGGTTATGGCGGCCTGGCGATCGACCATGAAGGGCACCAGATCGGCCAATGGCTCAACGAAAATGGCATCGCCGGTTTCATCTGCGACTATCGTCACCGCGGCAAGGGTTACGGCCATCCTGCGCCGCTCTCCGACGCTCAGCGGGCGATTCGCACGGTCCGTGCGCGGGCCAAGGAATTTGGCGTCGAGCCGACGAAGATCGGAATCCTGGGTTTTTCGGCTGGTGGTCATCTCACGTCGTCCGCGGTCACTCATTTCGACTCAGGCAAGCCTGATGCCGACGACGAAATTGAGCGCGTCAGTTGCCGTCCCGATTTCGGCGTGCTGTGCTATCCGGTGATCGCCTTTGATCAGCCGTTCACGCACAAGGGATCGCAGAACAATCTGCTGGGGAAGGACGCATCGGCAGAGCTGATCGCGAGCATGTCTAGCGAGAAGCAAGTAACCGACCAGACGCCGCCTTGCTTTCTCTGGCACACGACCGAAGACAAGGGTGTGCCGCCCGAGAATAGCGTCGTGTTCTATTCCGCACTGATCGCCCACAAGGTGCCGGCCGAGTTGCACATCTACGAAAAAGGGCGGCACGGCGTCGGCCTGGGGAAGGACATTCCCGGGACCGACGGCTGGCCGGCCGCGTGCATCGCCTGGCTCAAAGGGCGCGGCATTGTCCCATAACGTGCGGCATCGGCCTGCCGACGGGCCCCGGCACGGGGCTAGTTCGTCACCAGGTCCGCGACTTGCAGCCGCGCCAAGAGCGGCGCGAGCGGTGCACATTGCGGTTGCATGTTGTTGCCCACGAACTCGGTCAGATGCACGCCGAGAGTCCAGAATCCGCCGCCCCATTTGCGCAGGTGCTGCACTTTGCCCAGAAACAGCCAGGGCACTTCCATCGACTCCGGGTCGAGCCAAAAGCCAAGCAGCACTTCCTCGTCGCGAAACGGGGCATTCAGCACCAAGCCGACCCCTTCGTTCGAGAAATCCTTCGTGAGTGCGAAGGTGTGATGCTCCACCACCGGCGCGCCATCCTTCCACGGGCAGAGGAGCGCCGGAATCACTCGGATGCTGCGGCAATCGACACGGTCGCGCTCCAGCTCGGGCGAGAAATTGGGAACGGTCAGATCGAGAATCCGCCGCAAGCGACTCTGGATGTGAGGGGCCTGCTTGGGTGCAAACGTAAACATGGGTCCTCCGCGGTGCAACAAAAAAAGAATAGCCTTCTATGGCAGACCGTTCGGCAAAATGCGGGGCCCCGCCGGGCCGCGCGCCAGGATTGCTGGCTTGGCCACCGGCCTTTCTCTCCCATTCGCCACAACCCCTATAAGCGTCTGTGCGGGCGCAGTAGGCAATCTCAACGGTAAGGGGCGCAATTCGTATGCCAGACTTAACGTGGAATCGCATCCCCGATTCCCTACGCCGCCCCCATCCCTTTGAGCTCGTCCTGTGACTGTCATCACCGCCCGCACCGACGAACCGATTCCCGGCTACAAGGTGCTCAAACGGATTGGCGCGGGAGGATATGGCGAAGTCTGGACCGCCCAAGCGCCGGGCGATCTGACCAAGGCGATCAAGTTCGTGTATGGCCTGCTCGACGAAGATCGGGCCGCTCGCGAACTCAAAGCCCTCAACCGCATCAAGAGCGTACGGCATCCGTTCCTTCTCTCCCTCGAGCGGATCGAGATTGTCGATGGGCAGTTGCTCATTGTCACGGAACTGGCCGACCTGAGCCTGAAGGATCGCTTCGAAGCGTGCCGCAAGGAGGGCAAGCCGGGAATTCCCAAGGATGAGCTGCTGAGCTACTTGCGCGACACGGCGGATGCGCTCGACTATATGAGCGAGCAGCACTCGCTCCAGCATCTGGACGTGAAGCCCGAGAACCTGTTGATCCTGGGCGGGCGCGTCAAGGTCGCCGATTTCGGCCTGGTCAAGGACATCCACGATCACACCGCGTCGATGATGGGGGGCCTGACGCCCGTCTATGCTCCTCCCGAAGTCTTCGAGGGGAAGCCGAGCCGCCGCAGCGATCAATACAGCCTGGCGATCGTCTATCAGGAAATGCTGACGGGCGTCGTGCCGTTTCCGGGACGCACCGCCGCGCAGCTTGCGGCACAGCACTTGAATGCCAAGCCGCGCCTGACGTCGCTGCCCGTGGAAGATCAGCCGATCGTGCTGCGGGCGTTGGCGAAAAAGCCCAACGAGCGATATACCAGTTGCCGCGAATTGATCGAAGCGCTGCTCGGCGGCAAGCGGGCCGGCGGCGGCTATCATCTCGCTCCGAAACCGGACGTGGACGACAAATCGGTCACACTCGGTCCGACCCAAGCGGCCGTGGTGTGTCCCGCGCCGGGCGGCGTAACCGGCACGCAGGGGGGCGTGCCGACGAATCTTGCCAGCGGACCAACAAATCTCGCCAGCGGACCAACGAATCTCGCCAGCGGACCGACGCAGGCCCGCACCGCGTCGGAAATGCTCCAGCATCTGGAGTCGGTGTCCCAGGCTGTCGATGCGGCAGTCAACGTCTCCAGCCCGACGTCGCCGCGCATGACCAACGCGACATTGGGCGCGATCGTGCCCGACATGTCGGCCGATGGCGTTGCAAGCTTCGCGCCGCCGACGCTTGAAAACCTGGGCGAATGTCCGCAGCAGGTCGATCAGCCGCCGCTGGCATTCGACGCGGCCGCGTGGCAGCCGCGGCCTACCCTGTTCATCGGTGTGGGAGGCACCGGCGTCCGCGTGCTGTCCCGCCTTGAACGGCGACTGAACGACCGGCTCGTCGGCGCTGCCCGCGAATGCTTTCCACTCTTGGTGATGGATTGCGATGCCCGCGATCTGACCGAAGTGACACACGCGGCTGGCGTGTTGCGACGGGCCGAGGAATCGCTCACGTTGCCCTTGCGCAAGTCGCAGGAGTACCGCGACGAGTCGCGGCGGATTCTGGAGTGGCTCAGCCGCCGCTGGCTTTACAACATTCCGCGGTCGCAATTGACCGAAGGCATGCGCCCGCTCGGGCGATTGGCGCTGATCGACCACGCTGATCAGGCATTCGGGCGAATCAAGGCCACGCTGGCCCGCCTGCTGAAGAACAAAACCGAGTCGCAGCCCCCGCCGCGGGTCGTCGTGGTAGCGGCGATCAGCGGCGGCACCGGAGGTGGCATGGTCGCCGACGTAGCCTATGCCTCACGACAAATCCTCGACGAACTGTCGCAACCCGAAGCGGAAGTGGTCACGCTGCTCTGTCATGGAACCACGCGCAATCCGCAGCAGCAGGAGTTGGCCGGTGTGAACGCCCTGGCCACGCTTACCGAGTTGCAGCACTTTTGTCGCAGCCCGTTCCCCGGCGACCAGGCCTGCAAACTCAAGGAGCGTCCGGCCAGCAAGCCGGCGATCAACGACGCCTACCTGGTGCACCTTGGCGACGAGCTGCCTCAGGAGCAGTACGAGGCATCGTGCGACAAGGTGGCCGAGTTCCTGGTGCTCGATAGCGTGACCGTGACCGCCGCTGCATTGGCCGCTGCCCGCAAGGTAGCACCGCCTGCGACCCAAGGGCTGCGCCTGCGGACCTTTGGAGTCTGCCAGATCGGTTTTGCCCACGACCAGCTTGTCGATGTGGCCGTCAAGCGCATCTGCCGCGGCATCGTCGAGCGATGGCTCGGCGCTCCGCGCTGCCTGGACCTGAAAAAGAGTGTGCGCCTCATTCGCGCAGCCGGCGCCAGCGAGTCGGAACCCGAAGAGAACCTCAAGGCACTGGTGGAAGGCAAGGCCGGGGCCATTGTCCAGGAACTCCACCTGGAGGTCGATTCGCTGATGCAGATCGTGCAGCAGATGGCTGCCGAGGAAATGGGGGGCAAACCGGATGTCTTCTTCCGCCAGTTTCTGTCCGACGGCGCTCAGGTCGCTAACCGGGCCGCCATCGAGCGGTGGTTTGCCTCTGCCAATGAAGTCTTCGGCCGCCGGCCGGACGAGATCGTCACGAACCCGCCCCCCGCGAAGCTGGTTTTGGCCCTGGAACCGCGCGTCACGCGAATCATCAACCAGGTCGGCAACGCCCTGCAAAAATCGATTGTCGGTTGGGTCGATGAGCCTGCGCTCCGTGTGCATGGCACGCAGCGAATCGCCAAGGCTGTGCAGGTTCACCTGCGCCTGCTCTGTGATCGTCTGCGCGATGCCCGCAGCAAGCTGTCGAACGAGTCGCAAGCATTGGAGGCCGCGCTGCTCGGCTCCGTGCCCGATGCCTCGGGCAAGAGCAAAGGCGCCCGCCGCTCGCCGGCTGAGTTGCAGACGATGTTCTTTCAGGATTGCAAGTTGCGGCTGTATGAACTGGGTGCGCAGATCGCCGCGAGCATGGCCAACGCCCTGCAAAGCCACGCTGTAGCGGCGCACGACACGCTGGTCGAATTGACACGCGAGCTGCACCACCTTGCCGTGCAATTCGCCACGGCCGAGCTGGCCGAGGAGGAGGAAGAACAGCCCCAAGCATCCGACAACCTCGCGCCCCTCCGCATGATGGTGGACGAGCAGTTGCGGCAGGCCGACGAATCGATCGCGATGCAGCTCGACCAGGAACTTTCGGCGAGCATGCTGGCGCCGGTGGGGGGCTTGCGGCAAGCGATCTCGGTTGGGGGCCCGCAGCGCGAGGCGCTGGTCAGCCAGTTGCATACGTCTGCCCGCAACTCCGTACTCGCCCGGCTGGGCAGCATCGACATCGCCGGCTCCGCTTTGACCGCCGCCAGCGCGGACGATCAACCGATACGCCGCTGCCTGGCTGGGGCAAGGCCGCTTCTGGCGATGTGCGGCGGCAAGCGGTGGCTGTACTGCATCCTGCCGTCCGAATCGGCCCAGAAAATGACCGCCGAGTACCTGGCGTCGCAGATCGGGCCAGGAGAATTTCAGCAGACGCCCGCTGTCGTTCCCGACACGTCGGGCGACGTGGTGCTCCTCTATGAGACGGGCGAACTCTCCCTCAAGCATGCCGCCGCGTCGCTGATCGATTCGCGGGCCGATCTGACCGACGTTGCCACGCGCGTGCACACCCGAGCCGACGTCGTCTGGACGCCGCTCCTAGGATGATTTCAGATTTCTGATTGAGGATTTAGGATTTGGGATTCAGGATTGACCTGGTCCGCGATCTGCAATCTGAGATTTGAATTCCTAAATCTTCAATCCCATGAAGATCGCCATCATCGGAACCGGCAGTGTAGCAACCGCCCTCGGCACGCGCTGGTCGAAAGCCGGCCACGACGTGACGTTCGGCTCGCGCCAGCCGGAAAGCGAGAAGGTGCTGGAGCTATTGGAAGAGTGCGCTCCAGGCACGAAGGCATTGACGCCCCAGCTGTCGATTGTCGGAAGCGACGTGATCCTGCTCGCGGTGCCGTGGCCGGCCGCAAAGGGGATGCTCGCCGTGCTGGGCGATCTGGCGGGACGCGTACTCATCGATTGCTCCAATCCACTCACGGCCGACTTCTCAGGCATCGAACTGGGCCACTCGACCAGCGCTGCCGAAGAGATCGCTCACTGGTCCAAGGGGGCCCGCGTCGTGAAGGCGTTCAACTCGGCCAGCGTCAAAGTGATGCTCAATCCCCAGTTCGGCGACTATCGCGCGACCATGTTCTATTGCGGCGACGATCCCGCGGCCAAAGACCTCGTCAAACGGCTCATCTCCGACCTCGACTTCGACCCGGCCGACGCCGGCCCGCTCGCC
>Ga0065705_10104282_pt1 | contig 23948 bp, 15 predicted proteins | sample SwibulcommuniRL2_FD_59092 | JGI IMG/M metagenome (GOLD analysis project Ga0065705, IMG submission 59092) | Bulk soil microbial communities from switchgrass field near Rose Lake, East Lansing, Michigan, USA - RL2 Bulk Soil v2 (version 2) | ecosystem: Environmental > Terrestrial > Soil >...
GCCGGCGGCACGGCCGTCCCCGGCACCCAGGCATCTGCCGGTGAGCCCGGACGATTGGTATCCGGCGTCAGCTTGCCCGGCGGGACCTTCAGCATGGGCGATGCCTTCGGCGAAGGCTACCCCCAGGACGGCGAAGGCCCGGTCCATGAGGTGGCGATCTCGCCCTTCCACATGGACGCCACGACCGTGACCAACGCAGAATTCCACCGCTTCGTCGAGGCGACAGGGTTCCGCACCGAGTCCGAGGAGTACGAGTTCTCCGCGGTCTTCCACGTGCTCGTCGAGGCCGACGACCGCGACATCCTCGGCCGTTCCAGCGAGGTGCCGTGGTGGATCACCGTCCGCGGTGCCGACTGGGCGCACCCCAGGGGGCCGCGCTCGTCCTGGGAGGAGGACCCGCAGTTGCCGGTGGTCCAGGTGTCCTTCAACGACGCCGTCGCCTACTGCCACTGGGCCGGCCGATCACTGCCCTCCGAGGCGCAATGGGAATATGCGGCGCGCGGGGGCCTCGAATCCCGCCGGTACGCCTGGGGCGATGACCTGCTGGGTCCGAACGGCGAACACCTCTGCAATATCTGGCAGGGCCGTTTCCCCCTGCAGAACACGCTCGACGACGGCTACCTCGGCCCGGCGCCCGTGGCCACGTTCCCGGCCAACGGCTTCGGCCTGCAGGAGATGGCGGGCAACGTCTGGGAATGGTGCGCCGACTGGTTCGACCCCACCTACTACCGCCACTCCCCCGCCCAGGACCCTGCTGGACCGGCCACGGGATCCGCACGTGTCATGCGGGGCGGTTCCTTCTTGTGCCACGATTCCTACTGCAACCGGTACCGCGTCTCGGCACGGTCGGCCAACACCCCGGACTCGGCCAGCAGCAACCTCGGATTCCGAACGGTCTCCGCAGCTGCCGGGTAGTCCGGGCGGCGGTGTACCGGGAGTAGAGTGCGGGGCATGAATTCTTCTGTGGACTGGCTTACACGACTCGTCGCTTTCGACACCACCTCACACCGCTCGAACCTGGAACTGATCGACTGCATCGCCGGGGAGCTGCGCACGCACGGGGTCGAACCCGTGCTGTTCCCCCACGAGCAGGAAGACGGGGTGCGCAAGGCCAACTTGTTCGCCACCTTCCCGGCGCAGGATGGGCGGACGGAGGGAGGAGTCGTGCTCTCCGGGCACACCGACGTCGTTCCCGTGGAAGGCCAGGACTGGGACAGCGACCCCTTCACCGTCCAGGAGCGCGATGGCCGGCTCTATGGCCGGGGCACCGCCGACATGAAGGGTTTCCTGGCGGTCATCATGTCGCGCTTGGAGGCCATCGGCGCCGCGCGGATGACGGAGCCGCTGCACCTGGCCTTCTCCTACGACGAGGAGGTGGGGCTGCTGGGCGCCGAACGGATGATCGGCCAGTTCCCCGAGCACGGGATCCAGCCGGCGTCCTGCATTGTCGGGGAGCCGTCGGGCATGCGGGTGGTGCGCGGGCACAAGTCGATCAACCTGTTCACCGTCCGCTTCCGCGGTGTGGCAGCCCACTCCTCGCTGACCCCGCAGGGCGTGAACGCGATCCACTATGCGGGCCGGTTTATCGAGTACTACCGGAAGCTGACGGCGCAATGGCGCCAGGACGGCCCGTTCGACGACGCCTACCCGGTGCCCTTCACCACCGGCGGCGTGAACCTGATCTCCGGCGGCATCGCCGGCAACACCGTCCCGGACGCCTGCGAGATCGAATTCGAGTTCCGCGCCCTGGGCACGGTGGACCCCACCCCGGTGGTGGAACAGGTCCGGGCCTATCTCTTCGAGGTGCTGGAGCCGGAGATGCAGGCCGAACAGCCGGCCGCAGGGATCGAGCTGGTCATCAAGGCCCAGGGGCCCGGACTGGACACCGGGGCCGACGCGGACGTGGTCGAGCTCGCCCACGCGTGCGGCGGACACCGCACCGACGAGAAGGTCACCTACGGCACCGAAGCCGGGCTGTTCCACAACGCCGGCGTCGAAACCGTGGTCTGCGGGCCCGGCGAGATCGCCGTCGCGCATGCCGCCAACGAATACGTCGAGCTCGAACAGCTCGAGGCGTGCGAGGCGTTCCTGGATGCGCTCATCGGCCGGCTCGGGCAGGCGCGGGCATGAGCGGGACCAACGCAGCAGCCGGTGCCGCCTCCCCGGCAGGCACCATCACCGCCGAGGACCGCTCGCGCGCCCGCCGTGCAGTCATCGCCTCCTCCATCGGCAATGCGCTGGAGTGGTTCGACATCATCGTCTACTCCTCGTTCGCCGTCGTCATCTCCGCCCTGTTCTTCGAACCCGCGGGCCAGGCGGGCGGCCAGACCACCGGGATCCTGCTGACGTTCGGCACGTTCGCCGTCTCCTACCTGATCCGTCCCATCGGTGCCATGGTGTTGGGCTCCTTCGCCGACCGGCACGGACGCAAGGGTGCCCTGACGCTGACGATCCTGCTGATGATGCTCGGCACGCTGATCATGGCCTGCGCGCCGACCGCCGCCATGATGGGCCCCGGGGCGGCTCTGGTGATCCTGCTGTCCCGGCTCATCCAGGGCTTCTCCGCCGGCGGTGAATTCGGCACCGCCACGGCGTTCCTCATCGAGAACGCCCCGGACAAGAAGGCGTTCTACGGCAGCTGGCAGGTCGCCACGCAGGGCGTGTCCATGTTCCTGGCCTCGGCGTTCGGCTTCACCCTGTTCACGTTCCTGGACCACGACGCCCTGTACAGCTGGGGTTGGCGGATCCCGTTCTTCTTCGGCCTGCTGATCGGCCCCGTGGGCCTGTACATCCGGTTGCGGATGGAGGAGACCCCCGAGTTCACCCAGGAGCGCGGGAACCTGTCCAAGTCCCCGCTGGCCGAAACCCTGGTCAAGGCGGCGCCGCGCTGGCTGACGTCCGCTGCCATCGTGGGGCTGGCCAGCGTCTCGGTGTACCTGATCCTGTTCATGCCCACCTATGCGGTGCAGAACCTCAAGCTGCCCTCCTACGCCGGCTACCTGGGCGGCATCATCTCCGGGATCGTCACGCTCATCGGCGCCCCGTTCGCGGGTAAATTGGCCGATCGGATCGGCTGTGTGAAGGTCATGTTCAGTGCGGCGGTGGTGGCTGTGGTCGTCGCGTTCCCGCTCTTCCTCATCCTGGTGGCCTCCCCCAGCGTTGCCGTGCTGACGATCGTCCAGGTGGTGCTGGGCATCCTGATGGCCGCCTACTTCGGACCGCTGCCGGCCCTGCTGGCCGACATGTTCCCCACGAACATCAGGACCACGGGCATGTCCATCGCCTACAACGTCGGCGTCACCCTGTTCGGCGGCTTCGCCCCGCTGATCCTGGCCTGGCTGGTCAGCACCACCGGGTCGCTGCTGGCACCAAGCTACTACTACATCGTCATCGCCCTGATCTCCCTGATCGGGCTGGTGATCGCGCGCCAGCGCTTCGGGAAACGGTGAGTTGGTGGGGTGGTGAGGATGCGCGGGGTTCACTGATGACGACGGCGGGGGCTCGCTATGCGGGCTTGGTCGCGCTCTCTGTAAGTCCGCAACGAGGAATGCAGCCGAAGACGTGCTGGTGTCCGACTGATGGCCTAGTTCCTGCTCCTCACCGCGATCGTCAGCGAGGTCGGCGCGACCCTGTCGCTGCGCACGGTCACCCACGGCAGCAAACGCCGGTCCGCCAAGTCGCCGACGGCTATCTGGTCGCATTGTCCTGTCTGGCACTGACCCCGCAAGTCGGCATCGGACTCGGCGTCGCCTTCGGAATCTGGGCCGCCCTCGGCGTCGCGCTCACCGCTGTCGCCAGCCGCATCCTGTTCAAGGAACCACTGAACTGGGCCATGGCGACCGGCGTCGCGCCCATCATGGGCGGGGTGTTGTTCGTCGAGGCCGCTGGGGTGCACTAACGCGACGAGGCCGTGGAGTACGACGACGGACGAACCAAGTATTGAGCTCGCCTCAGGCCGACAGTGCGGCAACCTACACACTCGGTGCCAAAGTGGACAAGTAGAGCAACAGCCTCACGGCTGATGCTTCGACGCCCATACCAGTCCCTCCGCCGAACGTCATGCACGAAGTGGATGGATTCCTGTAGTTTGCAAGCATGGCAAGCGTAAGTGAACTCTTTGCGGCAGCCGACGTTTCCCATTCCGGCGTTGTCCGATGGGGCTCATCGGTACCGGCATCTCGTCCGGGTGTCTATTGCATTGCCACAACTGCAGATCCGCATGCAGTCATCGACAACACCACTCACTACCGACCGTCTACCGAAGCTTTGGAATGCCTTCTCAAGGCAAGACAGCATTTGTCCATCCAAGGCGTCCCAGCGACTCCTGAAGCGCTAGCCGAACGCCTCGGCCATTTTTGGATCCCGAATCAGCCAGTCCTCTACATCGGCAAGGCGGAAACCTCCCTGAGATCCCGCGTCGGCCAGTACTACTCCACCAAGCTCGGCGCTCGCACCCCTCATTCCGGTGGCTGGTGGCTCAAGACCTTGGATGCCCTGGACGAACTGTACGTGCACTTCGCCGTCTGCCCCGATCCGGGCATTGTCGAGCAACTCATGCTGAAAACGTTCGCAGAACGGATCACGGAAGACGTAAGGCGCTGCCTGCTTGATACAGAGCGCATTGCTCCTTTTGCCAACGTCGAAACGGAATTGCGCCAATATAAGCGGCACGGCCTCCAGTACTACAAGTCCGATCCACCCGCAGAATTTGTATCGGACGCAGCTTCCCCGCTCCTTGACGAACTCCACGCTGCTTCGGGCAGCACATCGGTCACCCACACATCTCCATCTTCCGATGGGATGCGCAGCGTCTGGAGCCTGCCCCTGACTGAGAAAGATCTAACACGCAGCAGCCTTCGTATCCCTGCGGCGTCCAAACATGCATTCCCCTCGGGCCCAACTCAAGTTCCAGTCGTCGTTGATGGACAACCCCGAACGGTCGCGTGGAACCCCAACGGATCTCGTTCGGGCCTACTGGGGGTGGGGAAGGCCACCATGCTCAAGCTCGGCCCTCCGGGTGAGCGCGTCGAAATCGGGATAATCGGCGCCGTCTACACATTCAACGCGCGGCGCGTGGAGTTCAAAACCCTCGGCGTCGACTTGGCAGCCTCGCCGAAGAAAACGGCGATGTGCCTCATCGAGTGGACTGCGCAAGGTGCCCGCGTTCACCATATCCAATTAGGCGCCGAAGATTCTGACATTGTCCACGGCGTCGGTTCAGCCCAAATGACCGGAATAGACTGCCCTCTCGGCTGGCCGAAGGCTCTCGTACCGTTTCTCACGGGCGTCGAGTCGAGTGATCCCACAGCTGTTCTGCCGTTCGACGGGCTCGCCGGCCGAGACCGATTGGCCTACCGGGAAACCGACCGCTTCGTTCGAGAGAAAACCGGGTTGCGGCCGCTCAGCGTTGCGGCCGATCGGTTGGCCCATGCAGCCATGAGATGCGCCGTCATCCAAGCGAAGATCGCTGGTGAATACGGCGTCCAGCCCAAGGATGGAAGCGGGCGAATTGCTGAAGTCTATCCGGCCGCTTCCCTACGTTTATGGCAGATGGCAGGAAGCAAATACAAGGGGAAGACCACCGCGGAATCGTCAGCGCTCTCCGCCCTCGTCGACCAACTACTCGCCTCGGCTCCGTGGTTGGACCTTGGTAACCACGAAGAGTCGATTCGGACGTCTGACGACGTGTTCGATGCCGTCATTGCGTCAATAACAGCCCATGCTGTTGCGACGGGGTCTACGGCGGCTCCGCAAGACGAAGCGAGAGAATCGGCACGTCTCGAAGGTTGGATCCATTTGCCCCAAACATCACTGGCGGAACAACTTTCTACTGGCGTGGCGGGCGGCCCCGGATCGCGCCGGAGGCCTCACTCCCAACACGATTGACAGCGGCGGACCGGCACCGCGCGAGAATCTGCGCGTCGTGGCTGGTGAACGTGCCGCTATTGATTCAGTTTTCGTCTCCAACCGTTTCATCCACCTCGTGCGGCCCGCGCCGTGCCATCCAAATCACGATGTCCAGCACTCGAAGTAGGGACAGGTGGCCCTGACCAGCTGCATGACGAATTCTCCTCAGCCTCTCGATTCCAGCGGCTCCCCCTGCGCCACGAAAAGCTTCGTTCCAACGCGTCCACTGGTCAGCGCTGTTGGGCAGGCCTACTGCGTGAGCGACGACCGAGTCGTAGATAGGGACCAAGTGTGGCCGTTTCCTCGCAAGAATCTTGCTGGCTGTTGTCTGCCCAACTCCCCAGCGTGCAGCCGGCTGTCTTAGTAACGTCCATGCACCCGCTGCCGGGCCAGCGTCACCCAAGTACTTGCCGAAATCTTCCTCAGTTAGGTCTTCAAATCGAGCATCCACCGGCAGTCGCTTCAGGTGATTTTCGAGGTCGCCAGATAGGTCACCGAGGATGCCGAGGGCAGCCTGGGCCGGCACATGCACCGAGAGCATGGACACGGCAATCAAATCTTCAGCTGTAATACGGTTGGGCTCGTTCTCGTCGCCACCATCGGCAAATGTCTCAAACCGCGAACCTGAGTAGGACGGACGTCCACTCGACGCTAAGCCGAAGTACTCCGCGACATACGTGATTGCATCTTCTTCACCAATGGCGTCCAGAACATTCAATGGCACCTTTATCCCCCCATGTCTTGATTGTACGGCGACTCTCGCGGCTGTTGCCCAGAGTAATCATCATTCTCGAATACGGATAGCGTGACTGGAAAGCTCGTCGCACGGGTTCGACCCCCTGCGCGCGTACCCATCTGAATGTCTGGTATTTCATGGCCGCAGATCCAACGCGCGGACGTCGTGATTCCGGATCGTTTCCAGCAAATCATCCTGTCGTGCCTGTCCCAAGGCCAACCTGTAGGTGGCCAATCCGGAAAGCATGCGCCTGGTGCGCGGCACATCGCGGCTCAGCGGATGATCGAGTAGGCGTCGCTCGATTTTGTAGTCACCCGGGTGGACCCAGTATGGAGCGAACTCCCGGACGCCTAGTGGCTGGAGGGCCGCATGCTCCTCGGCACGCTTGAACAGCTGCTCCCAGACATTGCTTGCGCCGTTGCCCAAGACTTCGCCCCGGTAGGTCGCCGCAACGTTCTTTCGGACGGCGTGCCCCATGTACCGGTGCACTCGTCCCTCGCGCTGTTCGAAGTCGACGGGGTTCGTCGGGACATTCCAGTGGATCACGGAGTGGCTCCACCAATGGAAGTCGATCCCCTCCTGGCCCACCGACGTCGACGTGAGAACGAACGGCCAGAACGGACTGTTGAACGCCGCGCGCACATCGGGCATGCGCTGGGCAGCTCCGTCCTCGGCTCGACCGCCCCCGTATCGCACGGCAAACCGCGTCCCCAAGGCCATGCCGCGGCCCTCCTCGGCTGGGTCCTTCGCCCACAACGTGGCGGAAGTCAACGATAGCGCACGTCGAATGCCCATGGCGATCTCGTCTAGTTGGCTGACAGTGACCGCTCCACGTGGCTGTTGGCTGCGGAGTTGGAAAACGTACTCGTCGAGGACCGATTGTAGGTTGCCATCAGCGCAATACCTCAGCACGGCTTGCCAGTAATCGAGTCCCGGATACAGGCTGGTCAGCAGGACGGTGGCATCCTGCCGATTGAACATCGTCCGCAGCCCCTCGGCGGCGAACAGTGCGGCGCGCCAGTGTTCCACTTCGTCGAACGATGCAGGAAGGATTCGCCCCAGCGCACGGTACACACAGTTTGCCGGAGAGTTCAGGGCAAGATCGCCCAGCCCCTCGCGCCATTGGCCCTTACCAGCGGCCGCTAGATCCAACAGCCGTTCAACGTGGATCATGAAGTTCGATTGCTCGGATTGCGTGGCATCCGCTGGCGATGGCGACTCATCAGCGGCAAGCGAATCGATGGAGGTGATCGCCTCGCTGGCGGCTTCGCGCTCCCGGGTCCATGCGGGCGGCAACGCCTTCCCGGCTCCGTAATAGTGCCCCCATAGCGTTCGGCCGTCATCATCGTCGCCCAATACCAAGCGTTCACGCAGTGCCCTCTCGGCTCGCTGCCGAAGTTCGTCCGCCTCGGCTGGGGATCGTCCTGCCCCTTCAAGCAATCGCAAAGGATCCACAAGGTCAGCAAGTTCTGCATGAGGGACAAACAACGCCAAGGCCGACATCGCCTGAGGTGCACCGTCCCGGACTCGCCACGTCAATCGCTGGGCGAAACGCGCGCGGGCTTCGGCCGTGTTTTCCGCGACCTCGCCGGGCAGGGTCATAATCCGGCGTTCGGCTTCATAGGACAGCAACGTGCTCACTGAATTCGGGGTGGCATTCCACGCCGAGAAGAGCACCTGTTTCGTTGCCCCGGCATCCACCTCAGCATAGGCACCGGCAGGTTGGCTGTAGGGGAACGACGGCGGCATCCACAACAGCTTCCACTGGCCGGAGTCCAGGACGTGTTTTTCCACGGCACGGTACTTGGCGTTGTCCCCTTCCAGCCGTTGGAATGATCTGAATTGGTCCCGGTCGATCGTCGTTGTCGATGTCGCATATGCCCGCAGGTCGGTGCCGTCGTCTGCCGGCTCCCGTTCGAGTGCCTTGCCCAGTTGGTACTCCCCCAGGAAGTTGGCGAAGTACGGCACTGACTTCCAGTACTCGAGGGGATTACCCGTTCCTGCGGCGTGGGACAGCCGGGTGAGTGACGCCAGGCTCCGCAGATCGGCCGGGCGAACATCATCGGGTGCCATCTCGATGACGCGGAGCATGTCATCGTCTCCGAGCTGCGGCCGTTCGGTCCTGCACATGTACTTCTTCAGGTGCCGTTCTACGGATGCCGCGTTGTCCCCCGGTTCGATGGCGGCCAGCTGGCGGCGTCGGCGGGCCAAGAGCTTGTCGAGGTTGGCCATCCACGCTGGTTCGTCGTGGGCCAGGAAGCCCAGCAACTCCGTGAACTCCTTGGCGTGGTCCTCGCCGGCGTCATCCTGTCCGGTGGTGAGCGCCTTGTAGGGCGTCGCCGAGAGCAGCAGGAGCTTGGCGCCGTCGTAAGTGAGGAATTGCCGTGCCAGCTCGGCGGCGTTGACCAGTTCCGCGTCTGCCGCCGGAGGGCGCAGCAGGTCCTGGAAGCGCTGGAACTCGTCGAGGATAATGAGGTCGGGCTCCAGGCACTCAAGGCCCACCTCGGCCATGGCGGCGCGGAGGTCTCGGATGAGGTCGGGCATGCCTTTCCGAAGTTCTGCGGTGGGTTCGGTGGAACGCAGCAGCTTGTTGAAGCGGCGCATGAGGTTCCGCTCGGTGGCCCGGTGCCGGAAGTCCTCGCGGACGGACGGGGAGTAGCCCTCGGGGTGGAGTCGCTTGAGCCGGTTTACGTGGTAGCGGAAGCCCCGGGTACCCGATCCTCCGCGGAGGAGTTCGACGACGTGCGGCTCGACGTCGGCGGGGAAGCGCTTGGGTTCGGACCGGCTATCCCGTTCGCCCAGCAGTTCCTCGAGCATGAGGTAGAGGGCAGCGCGTTCCTCGGCGTTGCCCAGCCGCTGGCCCTCGCTGAACGAGGTGCCGGGGGTCAGCGAGATGAAGTTGACGCGTTTGGCAGTGTTCGCTGCGGGGGCTGCATTCAGGCGCCGCAGTTCCAGCGGCAGCAGGGTCAGGCGTCCGGATTCGACGATGTCGGTCTGCCGGGTGACGTTGATGCGCGCGATGTTCTGCTTGGCCAGGTCGACATTCGAGCACATGTAGACGACGTCGATCCGCCCCACCGCGTCCACGGTCTCGAGATGCTCTATCGCCCGGGCGACCACACCGGCGGCGACGACGGACTTTCCGAGCCCGGTTTCATCGGCGACCAGGAAGCGGTCCGTGGAATCGCTGCCGTTGTAGAAGCGCTTCATCACGTGGTTCACGGTGCGCTTCTGGAAAGGCTTCAGGCCGGACAGTATGGGCTTTGCGTTGAAGGCCGTCATGCCTCCACCCCGATGGCTTCGACGGCCACGTTCCAGAGCCGGCGAACCTCGTCGATTTCCGGGTCGTCACCCATGACGGTGTCCAGCCGGTCCATGATGGATTTGAGATCGGAGAACATCTGAGCGGCGCCGGGGCTTGCAGCTGCTGCGGCCACTGCCTCGAACAAGCCCGTGAAGGTGCCTGTAGTCGACGCAGCGCCGAACAGGCCATGGAACGCCCCGCCGTTGCCGAGCGGGATCACATCCTCCGGGGTGAGGAAAAGCAGCAGGAAGGCCCGCAGCTTCTCCGGCGTATTGAGTTGGCTGGCCACGATGTGGTCGATCCGGCCCTCGATATCCGCTCGCAGGACACCCTGCACAACGGCGGTGCGCACCAGTCCGCTGGCCATGTCGCGGAGTTCGATGAGGACGTACGGGGTGACCAGCTCGAGCAGGACTCCCCGGAACAGGTGATGCTGTGGGCTCCCTTCCGATTCCACGGGTCTGAGTTGGGATGGGAGGGTGAGGAGCCCGACGCGGGCGGTCATGGTCGACGGCGGGGCATAGTCGTGTTCGATCCTCACCTCATACGCCGACGAAGCGGCCTCCCGTGTGGCATCGAGGATGAAGGAGTGGGCGGCCGCGTTGATGAGTTCGTTTTGCAACCGCCATTCGGCTTTGTCGTCTTCGGTGCGTTCCACGCCACCGTCCCCGCTGAATTCAGCGAAGGGAAGCCCCCTCAGCGATTCGCGGATCTTCTCCGTGCCGATGCGGCTTTTCGGACCGGTCATCTCGAGCGAGAACTCGATATTGCCGTGGAAGGCGGCCCGGGTGGCGTTGGCGGAGCCCATGAGGACGTGCGTTGTGCGGTCGAAGTCGGTGAAGAGGGCCTTGGCGTGGAGTCCGCGCAGGTCCTCTGCGGCGGGGCCCGGCCCGGAGGCGTCGTCCTCGAGGAGACTACCGATGTCGTCCAACGCCTGGAAGGTGATGCGGCTGTTGGCCAGCGTGTGCGGCGAGAGGCGGTCCAGCTCGGTGCCCCGGCCGTAGACCTCGAGTCCTCGTGCGCCGTGGCCGGCCAGGATGTCGACGGTGGCGTCGTCAATGAAGGGTGCGACGAGGAGGCGCTGTGCACCGAACGAGCTGCTGTCACCAAATTGCCCGTTGTAGCCGGTGCTGGTCTCGGGGTCTGCCAGGAGTGTCGCCAGGGAATCAGAAGGTAAGGTCTCCCCGGCCCCCAGAGGGCGGAAGGCTAGGGAGTTGATGTCCTGGGGCAGCTCCCACCGGACGGTGGCCACGCGTTTCGCCAGCTCGGCGATGCGCTGGGCCCGCGGCTCAGGCAGCGAGGCCGTGGCGAGGTCGGGCAGGCCGGCGACGAAACGCGCGAGAGGCGAGTTGTCGATGGGAGCCGGGGCTTCGTCGTCGTACTCATTCTCGAGGCGTCCGTCGAGGCGGATGAGCAAATCCCAGGTGGTGTCGGGTGTGAGGTTGCGGCTACCGCACAGGAAGCGGTAGCAGCGGTCGGCCTCGGATTCGAATTCGAGGATCCAGATCTTGGGGTGGAACAGGGTGCCGAGTCTCGGCGGTAGGACCTGGTGGATGATGGGTTCGAGGACGGCGAGCAGGTCGTTCGCCTGGTGCGGGGCGCGGATCAGGCCGGCCTGGCAGAAGATGTCGATTCGGTCGGACACTTTGCGGACGGCGTTGAGCACGGCGACAGCGTTCGAGGGGTCGTCTCCGGATCCCCTGACGAAGCTCAGCGGCACGGCCAGGGCACTGAGCATGTCGAGCGTGAAGGTGGTGCCGACAGCGTGCTTGAGGCGATAGCCGGCCGGTGGTCGGAGTTGTTCGGTGAGTGCTTCGCGGGCGCTGGGGTCAAGCACGGGCGAGCCCGTTCCGGAGGTCGAGGATCATGGTGCGGACCTGTTGCCAGCGGAAGGTCTGCGTGTTGACCCGATCGGGCGGCGTCCAGGAGCGCAGCCGGCGTTCGTTCACGAAACGCGAATTGGCTCCCTTGGCGCGCTTTTCGCGGGCGCGGACCATGCTGTGGAGTTCGTCGTTATCGGCGAGAGGTTTCCCTGAGGCCAGTTCCTCCACGCTGCGGCGCAGGAAGTAGGTACTTCCCGGTTGGATCCGTGGGTTGGCCTCCTGGGCACGAGTCATGAAGTCGTCGAGATCCCATCGTCGGAGGAGCTCTCGGTAGTGCTCGTCGTCCTGCCACTCGTCCACGAGTACATGGTCAGGATCGTCCGCTTCGCCCCCGTACCGGGCATGTGCCTGGGAAGTGACGAGGTGGTAGTAGGTCGTGTCGAGTCCGCGCTGCAATGCCGAATAGCCCTCGGCATGCTTGAGCCAGATCGCCGCTTCGCCGGCGGTCGCTTGGGAGCACGGATCGGCCCACGGGGTGGGGCTGGTCTTGAGAAGACGATGCGGTTTGGCTGCCATCTGAGCCAACAACGAGTCGCCAACCGTCGCCAAGAGGCGGTCTCGAATCCACTCCGCCTCGGAACGGCTGAGCTCCATGCCCTGTTCTTCCGTCGAGGGAAACCCTACGGGTGCTACCGGAAGTCCGGCATGCCAAACCGGTTCCCCGGGAAGGCCTTGTATGCGAAACTCCGTTTCTTCGATCATCGCGTCTCCGATACCGCTGCGCTCGATATCCTTGCGGACAATTCCCCACGCGCGGAGCGCTGACCAATAGGCTGCAGATGGTAGCTGGGCGACACGGTCCCCGGCGCTGCTTCCGATGAAACGGTTCACTGGCAATTCCTGGAACCGGCGGATCAATCGGCGCTCAGTCTGCTCGCCGAGTGCTCGAAGAAGCGCACCCGACTTGACGTTGGACGATGTTTGATAGCACCACGGCACCAACAGCAGGTATCGGGCTGCAACATGCAGGACAGACGTTCCCGGAAACAGCGAGTTGCTGATGATGTCGCGAAACTGGCCAATGGCGAGATCGTCGACGCTTTCAGGCATCTCAAAGAGTTTCACGAGCTCGCGCATGCGGCTCGTCTCAGCGGAACTTGCGTCAAGCCAGGCAATCACGGAAGGAATGGCGATCCCATTTCCAATGCTCGGCACCGACCCCGAGTTATGTCGAGCCGCATGTTCCCCCTGACTCCTGCGTGCAATACCGTTACTCGGTTCTACCACCACAGGTCGTGCTTTCAGAACCATCGCGCCGCCCCTTCCGGCTCAGCTGCGGGACAGGTGTCGTGATACCCAGCATGTCCAACGGGTCGAAATCCGTCGAGACGACCTGAGACGAGCGAACTACTTTCGTACGCGGCATGACCGCATAGGGTCTGATCGTCTCATCCACCGCCCTTTAACGAAGCTTTGTCCAGAACCCCCTTTCGCGCTGTTCTTCGGTGCGCGCATCGCCATTATTCGATCGTGCTCCCCAGTCCGAAGAACCGCTCAAAGAACCGCGTCAGGGCTTCGACCACACGCTTCTTCTTCTCGCCGTGTCCAGCCTCCCGATTGAAGCGTGACACAGGCGGCAGGATCCGGGTGATCTCGGTGCCGCTGGTTCGGAGCTGGCCGTCACGAAAGGCACTATCGACGAACTCACGGGTCTGGTCAGGCTTGAGGATCTCCTGCTCGATGATCGCCTGCAGTTCGGCCTGACGCTTCGCCTCAACGAACGCCTGCCACTGCTCATCTACAGCACCGTCCACAGAGACGGAGTCGACGAAGCTCTCCACGAGGTCGCGCTTGCTGCGCAGGCTCGGGCTGGCGTCGACGGCGCGGGTGATTTGAGCGCGGATCTCCTTGTCCTCGCCGTCGCCCTTCTCGCTACGGAGCTTCTCGACCAACAAGAGGATGTAGTCGACGTTGATCTCGACCTGCTTAACGAGCTCGATCTCGAAGACGACGTCGTCGTCGTTGATCGTCTCCTTGTCGCTGTCGCGGCCCTTGCTGAACTCGGCGTAGAGGTCGAGGTAGACGGAGCGGTAGTCCTGCCCCTGGCGCTCGGTGAGCAGATCCTGGCCGGCGAACTCATCGAACGACGTCAGGATGTTCTGCAACCGCAGGATGGCGCCGAACAGCCCGATGAAATCCTTCTGAGCGGTCTCACCGACGGTGACCTTCCCAAGCGGGTAGGTCTGCAGCAGCTTGATGACCCGCTCGGCGTACTCGGCGTAGTACTCGCCATACGGCTTGAGCAGCGCCACACCACGAGCGTCCTTGTTGCCGAACAGCTTGAGGGCGCCGTTCGTCTCCTCCTCGAGGTCGCGGAAGGCGACGATGTTGCCGTACGTCTTGACGGAGTTCAAGATGCGGTTGGTGCGCGAGTAGGCCTGGATGAGGCCGTGAGAGCGCAGGTTCTTGTCGACGAACAGCGTGTTCATGGTGGTGGCGTCGAAGCCAGTCAGGAACATATTGACCACGATGACCAGGTCGATCTCGCGGTTCTTCATCCGCTGCGACAGGTCCTTGTAGTAGTTCTGGAACTTGTCGGCGCTGGTGTCGTAGCTCGTGCCGAACATCGCGTTGTAGTCACTGATGGCCGACTCGAGGAAGTCGCGCGCTCCCCCGCTGAGCTGGTCGGTATCGAACGCCTCATCATCGAGGATGCCGCCGTCGGTCGCCTCGTTGGCGCCGTAACTGAAGATGATGCCGACCTTGAGCTGCTGATCCGGCGTCAGCGACTCCTGTTGGGCCTTGAACGCGAGGTAGTACCGCTGTGCGGCATCGATCGAAGCCGTGGCGAATAGGGCGTTGAAGCCGCGGACGCGCTTCTTCTCCTTGATCGCCTCAGCCTGCCGGCGGGTGCGGACCGACTCGGCGACATTCGTAACAACCGAGTGCTCGTAGCTCGAGGTCCGCCGAGTCTTCTGGTCGAAATGTTCGAGCGTGTACTTCACAATCTCGCCGATACGACGGGAGTCCAGCAGTGCCTTCTCTCGGTCGATAGACGAGACCTGCTTGTCGTCCGGGTTCCCGATCTTGACCGTGTTAATGTAGTCGATACGGAATGGCAAGACGTTCTTGTCCGTGATGGCGTCGACGATCGTATAGGTGTGCAGCTTCTCGCCGAATGCCTGCTCGGTGGTGCGCAGCTGCGGGTTGCCACCGGCGCCGGCGTTGGCCGAGAAGATCGGCGTGCCGGTAAAGCCGAACAGGTTGTAGCGCTTGAACGCCCGCGTGATGTCGGTGTGCATGTCACCGAACTGCGAGCGGTGGCACTCGTCGAAGATGATCACGACATGGCCCGAGTAGATCTCGTGGCCCTTGTTGGCCTTGATGAAGGTCGACAGCTTCTGGATTGTCGTGATGATGATCCGCGCGTTCGGATCCTCGAGCTGCCTCTTGAGGATGGCCGTGGAAGCGTTCGAGTTGGCGGCGCCCTTCTCGAACCGGTCATACTCGCGCATCGTCTGGTAGTCGAGGTCCTTGCGGTCGACGACAAAGAGCACCTTGCTGACGTCTGGCAGCTTCGAAGCGAGCTGCGCGGCCTTGAACGAAGTCAGGGTCTTGCCCGAGCCCGTGGTGTGCCAGACATAGCCGCCAGCTTCGATCGTGCCGAGCTTCTTGTAGTTGGTAGCGATGTCGATCTTCTGCAGGATCCGCTCGGTCGCCACGATCTGGTACGGGCGCATGACCAGCAGGTCACGATCGGCCGTCAGCACGCAGTACTTCGTGAGGATGTTGAGCAGAGCTTGCTTGGCGAAGAACGTCTTGACAAAAGCCGTCAGCGCCTGGATCGGCTTGTTCTGCGCGTCCGCCCACCACGAGGTGAACTCGAACGAGTTGCTCGACTTCTTGCCACGGCCAGGCTTGGCGCTCGCTTCCTTCAGGTGCTTGGCGCGGGTGCTGTTGGAGTAGTACTTCGTGAGCGTGCCGTTGCTGATTACGAAGAGCTGCACGTACTCGAAGAGGCCGGAGCCTGCCCAGAAGCTGTCGCGCTGGTAGCGGTTGATCTGGTTGAACGCCTCGCGGATGTCGACGCCGCGGCGCTTCAGCTCGATGTGAACCATCGGGAGGCCATTGACCAGGATAGTCACGTCGTAGCGGTTGGCGTACTTGCCACCGCCGTCACTCTCGTCGCCTTTGGCGATCTCGTACTGGTTGATGACCTGCAGACGGTTGTTGTGGACGTTCTTTTTGTCGATGAGGGAGATATTCTTGGTTGACCCGTCATCCCGCTTGAGGGTCTGTACGTGGTCATCCTGAAGGCGCACGGTCTTCTCGACGATGCCGTCGTTGCGCCCGGCAATGCGCGTCGAGAAGAACGCGTCCCACTCTGCATCCGAGAACCTGAAGTTGTTGAGCGTCTCAAGCTGGGAGCGGAGGTTAGCGACGAGCTGCTCCTCAGACGTGACCGGAAGGTACTCGGACGCCTGACCCTCCAGCAGACGGATCATCTCGCGCTCAAGGTCGGCCTCCGACTGGTACGCCGTCGCCTCGTGGGCGTCCGCGATGTACTCCGAAACGACCGTGCTCTCAGCGGAGACGGCGATCGGGTCGTACTTGCGTGCAGGCGCGTCGCTCATAGTGCGAGCTCCTTGAACGTCAGGAGGCGGTCGCGATAGTACTCGTACTGCTTACGGCGCGCGGCAAGTTCAGCCGGGAGACCGATACCGATGTCGTTAACGAGGGCGTCGAAACGATCGAGGATGTCCACGACGCGCGTCTGCACCTCGATTGGGGGTAGAGGCACCTCGACGAGTACCAATTCCTTGCGGTTGAGGGCGGGCGTGCCACCAGTCTGCTGAAGCGCCCGGATCGACGGCTGAATGGACTTCAGGAAGTAATAGAGGAAGCGTGTGCTCAGGCGCTCCGTATTGCTGTTTATCCGATAGCAAAGGGGCCCACACCAAAATGGCTTGTCCTGATACCCAACAATCCCAACTCCACCTTGTCCACGAGACGGGATCGTCACCGCGCCGGCATCGGTATTACGCTCGGGCGAGCGCCCAGACTCGGTCGTTCCCGCGTTCACGAAAGCGTAGTCGCCCGAACTTGCCGGAATTCCTTCGGGAGGCGCCTGGCCTGTACGCACACTCGCAACTTCGCCGAGCGGCGTCCAAATCTCATCCTTAGAGGCACTGATAATCAGACTTTCCCGGTAATGATCGTACTGGGTGCGCCGAGCTTCCAGCTCCGCTTCCAGCTCCGCTTCCAGCTGAGTGAACCCATCCAGTACTCGCACGATCTCGCGCTGCACCTCGAGCGGCGCAACGGGAATTCGGAAATTCAAGATGGCTTCCCTATTTCCGCGCGGCATCTTCGCGCCTTTCGCGTGTCGCATATTGTACGCGAAGAAGCCATCGGAGGACAACAAGTAGTAGAGGAACTCAGAGTCAAGTGATTCGCGATGCTCTTGCGCGATACGAATAGCGAGGACATCGCCGCTACAGCCGCCCGCGTTCGTCGCGCGCCAGACCTTCATAAGGTATGGACGGATGTTGCCGATGAGAATGTCGCCGGGCTCGTACGCAGTCAGACGCGCGCTGTTCGGCGGGTAGCTCGCATCGACACGACCGCCCTTATCAGCGACCAAGTTGTCGACGCCAACGAAGTTCGTCTCGTCAAGTTCAGACGCATCCACCCGCGTATCGGAATAGCGAGCGACGTCGCCCAGAGTAGGATGCGGCACGCCGCTCGGCGCAAGTTCTGAGATAAGCTCATCGATGCTACTCATGCGGCGTCCTCCTTTCCGGCGATTGCGTTGATTACGTCAATGTTCCAACCGAGGTCCTCGATCGCTTTGGCGACCTTATTGTCCCGGCTAACCTCATCAACAACGCCGAGCACAAGCTGAAGACACGGCTTGAACTTCTCTAGCGCCTCCGCCTCACTTGAGTCACCGTGAATGATCCCGCTGAGTACACTGAATAGCTGATATCCATCGCTCGAAAACCGCTGCGGGATGATCATTCGCTGTTCGTTCACCTCCTTGAGCACGGCAGCGAACGGACGAGGGTTGCCGTTTGTCTTCTTCGTCTCCACCCCGACGAGGTCGGCAACTTCCCATGTGATCTTCTCGAAGATCTTGCGTAGATAAATGACAGCGCCCGCGCCGAGGCCACTCTCGTAGGCGAGCTGAGCACGTTCGACGAGGTCCGCGAAGGGGCCGTCGACAGCTCCAATTCTTTCCGCCCGATCTCGAAGATTCTCGGCATAGCGGTCAACGCGGACTTCGGGTGCCCGCCCAGAGATGTCCTCGTCAGCACTGACGAGGAACCAGGCTTCCACCGAGGCTTTGCAGACCATGCATCGCAACGTTGCGTCGATGCTGATCTGCTCAGCGCCTAAACCGAGACAGTAGAGCTCCTCGCCCGATTCGAAGGTACGCACATCACCACAGCTGCGGCAATGGAAGTTGTGGAATATCTTGCCCACCTTGATTTTCTTGTGCTTGCCCCAGGCGAGCGGGCGATCATCAAGAAACCCTTCGACCTGCGCGGAGGTGACGCTCGGTGCTTTTGAAAGCAATTCAGACAACCGCATGTCCCCCCGCTTCCAGGTCAGCGACGATCTCGTCGATGGAGGTGCGTAGCTCAGCCTGACGCGCGACGATGCGCGCGATCTCGGCGTTGAGCGCTTGGATGTCCACAACCTCTCGCGTGTCCTCAGCCTCGACGTAGGACGACACGGCGATGTTGTAGCCATTGGCCGCGATGTCCTCGTTACTCCCCAGCTTGGCGAAGTGGTCCTGGTTGTCGCGGAGCTCATAGGCGCCGAGGATATTCTGCTGGTTGTCCGGCAACAGCTTGTTCTTGTTGCCGACGCGCTTGAACTCGGCCGAGGCGTTGATGAACAGGACATCGTTTGTCTTCTTCGACTTCTTGAGCACCAGGATGCACGTCGCGATGGTGGTGCCGAAGAAGAGGTCCGGCGGCAGCTGGATGACGGTGTCGACGTAGTTGTTGTCGATCAGGAACTTGCGGATCTTCGCCTCTGCTCCCCCGCGATACAACACCCCAGGGAACTCGACGATCGCCGCAGTGCCATTGACGGCCAGCCAGCTGAGCATGTGCATCGTGAAGGCGAGGTCGGCCTTCGACTTCGGCGCCAGCACGCCTGCCGGCGCGTACCGCTCGTCGTTGATGAGCAGCGGGTCCGCATCTCCGTCCCAGCGGATCGAGTACGGCGGGTTGGAGACGATCGCCTCGAACGGCTCGTCGTCCCAGTGCGCCGGATCGATGAGGGTGTCGCCGTGGGCGAGGTTGAAGTCGGCGTAATTGATGTCGTGCAGGAACATGTTGATCCGCGCCAGGTTGTACGTGGTCAGGTTGATCTCCTGGCCGTAGAAGCCCTGACGGATGTTGTTCTTGCCGAGCACCTTGGCGAACTTGAGAAGCAGCGATCCCGATCCCACCGCCGGGTCGTAGACCTTGTTCACCGACTTCTTGCCCGAAACCGCGATGCGCGCCAGCAGCTCCGACACCTCTTGCGGCGTGTAGTACTCACCGCCGGACTTGCCGGCGTTGGCCGCGTACATCTGCATGAGGTACTCGTAGGCGTCACCGAATAGGTCGATCGAGTTGTCCTCGAAGCGCCCCAACGGCAAGTCGCCGATGGCGTCGAGCAGCTTCACGAGCTTCTCGTTGCGACGGGCGACGGTGGCGCCGAGCTTGCTGCTGTTGACGTCGAGGTCGTCGAACAGGCCCTTCAGGTCGTCCTCGGAGTCGGTGCCGAGCGCCGAGCCTTCGATGTTCTTGAAGACCCGCTCGAGCGTTTCGTTCAGGTTCTCGTCCTGCGCCGCGCGCCGACGCACGTTGGCGAACAGTTCGCCCGGAAGGACGAAGAAGCCCTTCTCGGCTACGACCTCGGTCCGGGCGAAATCAGCCTGCTGGTCGTCCAGCTCCGCGTAGTCGAAGTCCACGTCGCCGGCCTCGTGCTCGCCCTTGTTGATGTAGGCGGTGAGGTTCTCGGAGATGAAGCGGTAGAAGAGCGTGCCGAGCACGTAACTCTTGAAGTCCCATCCGTCGACCGAACCCCGTAGGTCGTTGGCGATGCGCCAGATGGTCTTGTGTACTTCGGCGCGCTGGGCTTCGCTGGTGATCGGCGGCATTCTTGAGTACTCCTTGCGCGTCGACGCGCGTCCGTTGGTTAAGCAAGCTTGGGCTCTCAGGCTATCGGCGAACCACTGACATTCCATGGCGAGACTCGGTCGAGTCGAGTCGAATTGCGGCACGCAGCTCAGACCGACTCTCGTTCAGCGCGGCCCCGCGCCGACGACACCACCTAGAACGACACGCCGTCACGGTATCGGTTCCGAGGTTCACTTCGTCTGGACGAAGTTTAGCGGCAGCACCGTATGCTTCAACGCCGCGACTTTTGGTAGCCGTAAAAGGATTCACATGTTCGATTCGGAGGACGATCAGCACGGCGTGAGCTTCTCGCGCGCGAAGTTCAAAGCCGCCACAGTACTCTTCCTAGGCGCGAATTTCACCAACGGCCGAGTGAAGTTCACGGGCGCGTTGTTCTCAGGTGGCAGCGTGGATTTCACCGACGCGAGATTCCCGGGGGCGGAATTCAATTCGAACGTCCACATTCCGGATACCGAGGACTGGCCGTTCAAGAGTGGCTCAATGGAGTTTTTCAGTACCTCGTTCAGGGACGGCAGCGTAGATTTCTCCGGGGCAGATTTCGAGATCCCTGTCCACGGCCCCTAGGCCACGGAGCAGCCCCCCTCCGTTGTATCCACGGGAGACGTAAACTAGTTCGGCTCCCGACTTGGCTCATCCCCCAGTTTCCGGTGTACTGATTCATCAGTTTAACCGAGGCTCCCCCGCCGGCCGACGCGCCTTTCCCCAGGGATGACCGTAGATGAGGGACGTGCTTCCGCTGGCTCAGAGGGGCGGTGCTGAGTGCCTTTCCCCTATCGTCCTCCGGTTTCGGGCGGCTATGGCGCTGTATGGGACGGCGCTTTCGGACTGTGGGAGGGATCCGTAGATCTGCTCGGCCCAAACGTCCAAACTCCGATAGCGGCCTCCTCTCCGGCGGCCCCGCTTTGACGGTGACGGTAGAGCCAGCTGGATCGCTCGATAGCCTAGGTATTCGCACCAACTCTTCAGGGGGAATCATGTTTGGAAAGCCGAAGTCGACTGCTGGAATGTTCTTGCTGGCGGGAGGATTCTGGGTAATTTCAGGGCTCTTCGGTTTTTTTGCGTTCGGTTCCTAAAACCATACAGGGGAGGTAGCGGGGCGCTAATTATCCTCACGGCCCTCACTGGGTTGGCTGCTTTGGTCACCGGAATATGGGCGGTGTGGCGAGCGGCTTAGGCATTGGAATTCTTAGTGGCCGGCGCGAGTGCGCACGGCCGAGACGGCGGGCTTCTCCCCCGCCGCGACCATCTACGCTGCCGCTCCGGCGGCGCACTGCATTCCAATTTCGGTCGTTGTCCACGTCCGCCGCCTGGACAGCGTGGCTGTTGGGGTAGATTGCTGGCATGACCCGTGACCCGGCTCGGCGCGCCGAATGGCTGCTGATGTACCTGCAAGGGCTCGACGCCGGCGATATCGCGCGAATCTGCTACACACTCCCCCACCTGGTCCAGGACTACCTCGACGGGCAGGTACATCGTGACCCCTCGATCTTCGACAGGCGCCTGGGCCGCTGCCTGGAACCTTCCCTGCCGGTATACCGGGACAAGGACGCCACCCGGGGGTGGGAAGGCAATCGGCTCTCCCTGGCCCGGTTCATCAACTCCCATGGGAAGTTCCCCCGCCGCTCGGCAGACACCACCACCACCGCGGGAGCGCTGGAGGTATTCCTGTACCGCTGGGTACGCGCGCAACGCGCCGCCTCGGCGGCCGGAGGACTGACATCACAGCAAGAACGCCAGCTGGAGGCCCTGCCGCGCTGGACCGTGCTGGGCCGTGACCAACTCAACGCCCGACATTGGGAGAACCGTTTGGAGGCCTGTTCGGCCTTTATCGAGGCCAATGGGCGGTTGCCGCGCTACCGGGGAGGAACGACCGAGCGGGAACGGTCGCTGGGTGCCTGGCTAAGCCGGCAACAGGCCCGACGCCACCGTGGCGCGATGCCGATGAGCCGGGCGGAGGCCCTTGGCAACCTCCTGCTCAAAGTCCCAGGGAGAAGCGGCTAGGAACGAAGCGGACTTGGAAGAAGCGGCTTGTGAAAAAGTGGATTATCCACCGCTAAGGGTTTCGCCCGCTGACAAGACCGGGCTTGAACTGTACTTGGAAGGGCACTTAGGGCACCTCCCAGTGTCCCCTCATGACCCCATCCAAGTACTCGCTAGACGTCGCTAAGGTCCTCACCGCACTATCGGCAGAACGTTGGCCCGTCGCTCAGGCGAGTGGGCGCGTGCGACCCGTGCCAGGCCTGTACGCGGTTTACGGTGATGCCGAGGCCTAGATTGACCTGGGTCTCGAACCACAGCCGGGCTCCTCCACTTTGGCCATCAGCACTTCGACCCCGGCATCATGGAACGGCTCCAGCTGCTCTTCGGTCGCGGAATCGTCGGTGACAAGCGTCCACTTCTCGGGCAGTTTTGCCCAGGCGTGGAAGGGGGCGGCGCCCAATTTGGAGGCGTCGGCCAGCACCACGATCTCGCGGGCCTGCCGGCACATCATCTCCTTGAGGCGGGTCTGCTGCAGATCCGCCTCGCAGATGGAATCCGCGGCGACGCCGTCAGCCCCAAGGAAGACGCGGTCAAACGTCATGCGCTCCAAGGCGGCCTCGGCCAGCGGTCCGACGAACCCCTGGCTGGGGTGGCGCAGGGTGCCGCCGAGGCATTCGACGTGGATGGCATCGACCTCGGCCAGTTCCTCGAGCACGGCCAACGACGTCGTGGCGACCGTGAGCGAGATGTCGTGTTGCAGCTCGGTGGCCAGCGCAGCGACCGAGGAGCCGGCATCGAGAAGTATGGATTCGCCGTCGTGTATCAGGGTCCTAGCCAGACGGGCCATGGCGCGCTTGGCGGAGGCAGCTTCCTGATTGCGTTGGCGGAACGTGGATTCTCCGCCACTTCCGGTCAGCGCCATGGCACCACCGTAGGTGCGGGCGATCTTGCCCTCGCCGGTCAGCCGGGCGAGGTCGCGACGGATCGTGGAGGCGGTGACATCGAAGTGTGCAGAGAGTTCCTCGACGCTGGTCAGGCCACTGGTGTGGGCCAGGAGCACGATGTCGTCCCTGCGCTGGCGTGCGCCGATGGACATGGGTGCTCCTGTTCCGCGCCGGCCGGCCATCAGTGGACCGGGCTCGGCGAAAGGTTGGTGGCCTGGTGAAGTGCTTCGATCATGCTACCCACCTCCACCGCCCCGGTCCCGGCAATGTCGAACGCGGTGCCGTGGTCCACCGAGGTGCGGATGACCGGAAGCCCGACGGTGATGTTCACTCCGGCTTCGATGCCGAGCACCTTCACGGGGCCGTGCCCCTGGTCGTGGTACATCGCCACAATGAGGTCGTAGTCCCCCCGACCGGCGAGGAAGAAGGCGGTGTCCGCGGGCAGCGGGCCGATGGCGTTGATCCCGTCCGCCGTCAGCACCTCCAGCGCCGGGATGATCTTTTCCTCTTCCTCGCCGTAGCCGAACAGTCCGTTTTCCCCGGCATGCGGGTTGATGGCACACACCCCGATCTTGGGATTCGCGACGCCGGAGCGCACGAGGGCCTCGTGCCCGCGCCGGACGGTGCGCTCAACGAGGCCCGGTTCGATGCGGGCGATGGCGTCGATGAGGCCGACGTGGGTGGTCACGTGGATGACCTTCACCTTGGGGGTGGAGAGCATCATCGAGACCTCCTCGACGCCCATGAAGTGGGCCAGCAGCTCCGTGTGTCCGGGGTAGATGTGCCCGGCACTGTGCAGTGCCGCCTTGTTCAGCGGTGCGGTGCAGATGCCCTGGACCTCCCCTGCCATTCCGAGCTCGCAGGCGATGCGGATGTAGTGGTAGGCGGCGTTGCCTGCTTCGGCTGATTCGCGCCCCCAGGGAAGATCCTCCGACAGGAGGTGAGGGTCGATGACGTTGACGGTGCCGGGGAGGAAGACCGCCTCGGAGACGTACTCGATTTCCACGATGTCGGCGGTGACGCCGAGGGCCGCGGCGCCGAGGCGGAGGCGGC
>Ga0065705_10001905_pt1 | contig 23893 bp, 30 predicted proteins | sample SwibulcommuniRL2_FD_59092 | JGI IMG/M metagenome (GOLD analysis project Ga0065705, IMG submission 59092) | Bulk soil microbial communities from switchgrass field near Rose Lake, East Lansing, Michigan, USA - RL2 Bulk Soil v2 (version 2) | ecosystem: Environmental > Terrestrial > Soil >...
ACTCGATCTGGGCGACATTGCAGGCTTGGGGCATCGAGTGGTCTCAACTAAAGATCAAGCCATGAACTGTCCAGTCTGCAAGCGCCCCGGGGGCCATGACTGGTGCCCCGGCTGCGGAAAGAAAGTCGAGATGAAGTGCTACATGGTCATGGGCTCAACTGGCAAATACTCAGACCGGCGAGAATGGGCTGTGCGAGCCTTCTTGAGCGAAAGCCTAGCCCAGGACTTCATCAAGCTCTGCGATGCCGAAGCTAAGCGCATCGAGGTGGAGTTAAGGGCTATCAACGATGGCAGAGTTTGGTACTCGATCAGCGATACGGGAGAGCGTGCTAAGACAAATAAATATGATCCAGGAATGCATCTGGATTACACAGGCATATATTACTACATCGAACAGGCAGAGTTAGATGAAAATCGTTGAGCAACCAGGCCAGGCATGGGAGAGGATATGCCTGTATGGCCCTCCCAAGGTCGGCAAGACGACCTTAGCGACATCCCTACCCTGGGGCAGCTATTGGGGCGAGAGGGCGCTTTATGTGGCATACGATGCGGGAGTCCGCAAGGGGGCATCCGAGCAGGAGATCGCATCGGCTACATCGAGCGCCCTCAAGTCTGTACTCGACGAGAATCAGAACAGGCTAGTGGTCGTGGCTCCAGTGGGCGAGCCGAACTGGATGGAAGAAGCCGTCGCGATAGCGAGGACGGATTGGCGCAAGACTTATCCAGAGATCAAGACGATCATCGTGGACCCATTAACTGAGCTAGCCCGGCGCATCCTACGCGAATACTCAGACAGCGGCGTGTTCAGTGACAAGCACGCAGTTCAGGTCGGGAAGCGCGATGCGGGCAGCTGGCACACTTCACCTATGGAGGGCGACTATGGTGCAACCCAAAACACGATCGCTTTCTTGCATGAGCACCTCTGGACTCAGCCCCTTCATCTGATCGTCGTCTTCCATGAGGATGTCGCGGACAGTGACAGCGGCAGCGATGGCATGGTAGGGGGACCGCAAACTGTTGGAAAGAAAGCAATTAGGTGGGTCCCCGCCAAGTACGACACAGTTTTGTACATGCAGCGCCAACAAGTCAGCCAAGACAAGTCTGTTATCGTGGTGAACACGCAGCAGAGGGGGATCTGGAGAGCGGGAGTTCGGAATGGTAATCCTGAATTCAAGCTGCCAGCCCAGATTCCCCTCTCTAGGAACCCAGTTGAGTTTTGGAAGCAATTAGTCAGTGAACCAGCAGAAAGGATAGTCAAATGAGCATGATCATCAGCCCCGATATCATCAAGTCGTTCAAGATGGGCCAGTTCTTGGACGCCCCGGATTCGGCCAAGACCAGCATCAAGAACGGCGAGGAGGTCAAGACCTGGCGAGAGGTCTTTGTGGTCCGCGATGTGCGAGCTGGAGAGACCGATGATGGCGAGTTCGTGAGCTTTGATCTGACGGTGCCAAGTGACGTGATCAGCACGAACCAAGGCAGGACTGCCCAGCTTTATCTAGGATTCCCGGAAGATCAAACCTCAACGCGCTTCCGAATCGCAGGTCAGCAGCTATTCGAGCTGTTCAAGGTCGTGGGCTATTCGCCTGTCATCGACGGGGGCTTTAAGCTGAGCGCGATTGACAAAGACGCCTTGAGAAACATGCGCTTCAATGCGCAAGTGAAGCTCGGGCCCGACAAGGATGGCGTGATCCGGCAGAATCTGGGCTATTTCAGGACACCCAAGTGAACGCCCAGGACACAGAACTGGTTGCCTCCATGGCAGCAGCACTAGGCGAAGCTCTGGGGCTATGGAAGCAGCGCCAAGCGGAGTACGGGCCTGGAAATGTTGCGATGATGGGTGAGTTTGGTGTGGTCACAAGGCTCAATGATAAGGTGCAAAGAATCAAGAACTTGATCAATAAACCAAACGAATCGCTGCGTGACTCCTGGCTCGATGCGATCAACTACGCGGCCATGGGNNTGNTNCTCAGNGANGGCAAGTGGCCATTGGGCGATTTGAGCGATGACCCAGCCAAGTGTCCGCACTGCGGCAGGGCCCTATGAAGCGAGCTAGGCTAGTGAGTGAGGTTCATCAAGCGGAGCTAGCCCTTGAGCGCCTCGCTGGGGAAGTTGTCAAGTGCATGGAGAAGCTCAAGCGTCTAGCCGACGCACTAGAGGAGGAACATGACACTCACATTCAGCCGAAGAGTCGATCCAAGCTATGAGCTGACTGTGGCTCTAAGCTATGACGACGCGGACATTAACAATGCTTGGGACGTGGCGGAGCCAGACGAGCAAGGATTCTTTGACGTATTCGGGCCAAAATTTGATACAATGCCAAAGCTCCAGCAGATGCAAGCGCTGACGAAAATGACAGAGCTGGTAGAACGAGCGAGCAAGCTAGGGCTCAGCGCGAGGTCAGCGGAGCTCAAATAGGAGGAGAAATGCTTGATCTGATTTGTACCAACGAAGAGAAGATCCTAATCACGGTGAATCCCATGACGAGTGCGGGCAAGCCAGCTAGGCTGGACGGCCCGATCGTCGTGACTGCGACGGGGGAGGGCATTGTCACGATGGTGGATGACCTGCACTTCTTCGTCGTGAGCGGGGACAACCCAGGCGACACGAGTTACTTGGTCGAGGGGGACGCGGATCTAGGCGCGGGGGTTGTGAGTGTCCAGGACGTGATCGTGTTGCATGTCCAGGGCGCCCAGGCGCAGAGCCTAGGCCTCGTCGCGGGAAACCCCGAGCCAAAGTAACGGAGGTAGAGCATGAGAAAGGCATTGATCACGATCTTAGTGTTGAGCCTACTGGGCTGCGAGGGCACGAGCATGGGCCCAAGCAAGCCAGGCCTGGGCAAGGGACCAGGGCTAGGCCCACCCCAAGATTGGGTCACAGGCGGAGGGATCATCGAGGCAAGTCCTGGTGACACAGCCAACTTCGGCTTCGTGGCAGGCGAAAAGCGCAACGAGCTGGAATTCGGTCACTTGACTTACATCGATAGTCTAGCGGGCATTGAACTGCACAGTCTAAGCATCGACAGTTACACGATTATCGATGCCGTGACGCGGGAGTTCACGGGGACTGCGACAATCGACACGCTTGGAACGACTGCAACCTTTACTGTGACGGTGGCAGATCTAGGCGAACCCGGGAGGGACGACACCTTCGCCATTACGATTGTGGCAGCGGACCAGCGCACCTATGCGGCGAGTGGCACACTCATTGGCGGGAACATCCAGCTTCACGAGCGGAAGCTTCGGATCAAGCCGCGTGAGCCATCTGAACCGGATTCCATTCCTTAATGAGGGGAGATAGATCAATGAGACGACTAGCTCAAGAGGCGATCGCGATCCTCATGCTGGTTGGATGGGCGAGTGGGGCAAGCGCGGATCCAGACTATCGCTATAACTGGACGGATGGAGATGTTTGCAAGCATGTCTATGTCGCACCAGACCACGACTTCGGGGCCTCGATCTGGGTGAAACAAAGCTACACCGCAGGATCAGACTGCGTGATCGCGGATGATCATCGAGCGCTCTGGTTTAGTGTGGTTGCGAAGGCGAGTTCGGGACTTACCTGGGTTACGCTATCTGGGCGGGACTCGAACTGGCCGAACCCATACTGGGCTTGGGGGCAATATGGCAACGCGCCTTATGTCTGGTTCTTCACATATAACGGCGGGCTAGAGGATCCGGATCGCTATGACCAGAACGGGACTTGGAAGAAGATGGTGAACTATACGCTTCACTCTCCTGCCTATAGCGGCACCTTCTACGTCCAGATCGTCTATGACGCCCCAGGGGTGACGGACACGGTGTCCGAGGTCCAGGTGGTTGACTCGAGTGGGTATCCTGATGGCTGCGACAATCGTTGGTGGGCGTTTCCATCATCGGGCGCGAGTTCATGCAGTGGGGTAGGCTCGCCCGCACCTTCACTTTATACACAGACGCTGACAGTGCATGTGGGGATCTTTGACCCGGGTTGCACCCATGATTGTCAGGAGCTTGAGAAGGCCTCACCAGTCGCAACATGGTCAAAGATCAAGGAGCTTTACCGATGAAGTGGGCGATGATCGGGGCTGTGATAACACTGGCAGGTTGTATAGAGCAACAGCCTACACAGGTTGTTGAGAAGCCCAGGTTGGCAAGCACAGGCCAAGAGGTCTTTGAGCGGGTCTTTACCGACTCAACTGGGCTAGGCCCCCTCTTCAATGGGAACTCCTGCGCTGAGTGCCATGAGAATCCAGTACTAGGCGGCTCTGGCGACGAGATCGAGCGCCATGAGGTCCAGGGGAATGAATGCGCTGTCGCTGTGCTGCACGAGTTCCCGACCCCGGAGGCGACGACTGGACTCATCGGGCTCCGGAGCAGCAACGATCTATTTGGCCTCGGGGAATTGGATAAGCTGACTGACCAAGAGATCCTCGCCTACGTCAACTCCGAACCCAGGTTCCTCGGCTTCATCGATGGGCAGTACTGGTACAACAGCCCGAGGGTGAACCTCATCGACGGACAGATCGGGCGCTTTGGGCGCAAGGCAGATGGCCGAAGCTTGGATGAGTTCGTGAGAGGGGCATTGGTCAAGGAGATGGGAGTTGAGCCGGGGGAACTAGCAGAGCCAGAAGTAGCAGCACTAGTGGAGTTCGTGCAGGGCATCAAGAGGCCTTCCAGTAAGGCCATACCTTCTATCACTGATCCCCCTGGGGGATTCAAGCGATTCAATGTACCACCTGGGCGAATCAAGACGCCCAGGGATAGCGTGCCGAGTGATCCAGGCCAGCCCCCAGATACAACCCAAGCGCCTAGTCTGAGTATCGGCCAGGTGCTGTTCAAGGCCATTGGCTGTGCGGTCTGCCACAACCCAGAGACGCAATACACAGACCTCGCACTTCATGCGCTTGGCGAGAGCGATATCTGCAACAAGCCAGAGGCTGCCCTGGGACAAGAATCTGGGGCAAGGGCCTTCGAGTTCCGCACCGAGCCCTTGACGGGCCTTGGCCTCCAGACTCGCTTCATGCACGATGGAGCTTCGACAAGCCTGATCGATGCGATAGCGCGTCATGGGAGCGAAGCGGGCTTTAGCAGGGCGAACTTTAATCACTTGAACGATCGGGACAATGCACTCAGATCAACTGGCCAGGGGGCTATCCTGGCATTCCTAAGGAGCCTATGATGTCCATTCCAAATGGCACTCTTTTTAACAACGCAAGCGGCACAGCCTACGCCGCCTGGCTGGAAACTCTGATCGAGAGCCTCGTCAACACGAAGGGGAATCTCGGGGTCCTCTTCAACCGGTTGTCAACGAAGGTCCAGGCCCCCGACCCTGACATCACGAACTGGAACACGGTTCAGGCTTATCAGTTGCAGGAAGTTGCAAACAACCTGGAATCAATGCGCGCATCGCTCGCGGGGGACGAAGCCAAGCCTCCATTCCCTGAGGGATGAGCGATGCGACAGTGTTTAGTTTCTCCCCGACCTAAGACCATCAAAGGCTATGTTCAGATTACATTTAGAGGAAAGGCAACCGGCTTGCATAGGGCGATGTGGGAAGCTTGGAATGGGAAGAAGATTCCTAAGGGGATGGTTATAGATCATCTATGTGGAAACAAGGCCTGTTTCAATCCTGAACATATTGAATGTGTGACATCAGCAGAGAACGGCGTGCTCTCTTGGGTAAAGAAGTTCCGCATAAAAAGAAGAAATGGAAAGGGGAGCGCGTATGGCTAACCTGGGAAACCTAACAAGAACAAAATACGAAATCCTTTTTCTTCCCATAACCAAAGGGGCTGGAATGAGAAAGCTCTTAATCCTGATTGCGCTCTTGATCCCATTCACAGCAGAGGCCCAGTGCTTCAGCGTGGATCCCTGCTGCTACAACTGCAAGGACTGGGAGGGCGGGCGGAAGTGTTCGCTTCAATGGGCCGCAACGGGCGCGGATTGCGCAAGCCTGATCTACTACATGTGGCACCAATTAGACGAGGGCGGAGATGCATGTGGGGCGACCTATGCGTGGGCAGATGGGGGCTATAGCGAGAATGTCTCGCCATGCCACTGTCAGCAGGGAGGCGTGGGCTGCAAGGTGGGCGAGGGGCCTAGACCTGATCATAGCCGCATCATCGCAGGATTTCCATTGCCTAAGGAACCACCAGCCAAGAGCCTGTGGGGCGCGGTCAAGGAGCTCTATCGATGATGAGGAAGATATTCATCGGCCTAGGCATCGCAACGCTGATCGGCTTGGGCATTTGGCGCGGCCAGATGGTCGAGGATGTCCAGGCAGTCCCAGTGATCAGTGGGTTGACTGGTCAGTTCATCGATGGGGCGAGCGTGACGATCACGGGCAGTGGCTTTGGGACCTTGACAATCAGCGACGTCGAGTGGATAGGCGGCGCGAATGGCGAGCTTGAGGGCAAGCCGCTCCAGATGCTGATGAAGAACTTTGATGGTACGCGCCCTCCCTGTCCGCCTGTAAGCCCACCTTGCTTGCAGCTTCCACCTCCTGGCTCGACCTGCATGCAAGACTCGACCTGTCCCAAGGATACCTGGGGCGAGGGCATTAGCTCAACGCCTAATCAGCCCTTTATCACGAACGAGAGGGCGCATAGCTATAACAAATCGATCAAGTGTTATGAGAACTCGAACATCAATGGGGGCTTCCAATCAGGCTTTGATTATAAGGCCAAGCACCGTTTCAGTCAGATCTACGCGACCTGGTGGACCTACTTCGAGCCTATTGCAGGATCGACCACGACGAATTGTTTAGGCCCGCAGTGGAAAGTCTTTCGGGTGGATGATGGTCCAGAGGGGGAGAGGTTTCAGGACACCCCAGGCGATTGGATGCTGCAGGAGAGCTACAACGTCGCGAATCAAGTGAGCTGCAATCCTCGTGGGCCGAAACAGCGCCTGATTAATGTTTATCCGAACAAAGCAAGTTGTAACATTCTTTGTAAGAACTGCCCCAAGACTGTTCCCACACCGAATGGGTGCGCCACAACGACGCCTTGTGCAGATTGCCCGGGGCTTGGGCCATTGCTGGATTGTTATCGGGTCGAAGGATGTTGCAACTGCGCCGATCCTTATACCCCAACCCAACCAAGTGGTGGCGCCCCCAATCAATCCATCGCGGGGGATGATGGGAACAGATGGGTACGGTGGGAGGTCTGGGCAAAGGAATCGGACTTCGACGTGAAGAATGGGACGGTTAGATGGTGGATGACGATGGGAGATGGAGTGCCCACTAGGCTAATTGGGGATCTGTCGCCCGAGGCAGGCACACCGGTCTGCACCCGGCGCGACGTAACAAATGATCCCTCACCTAACCATAATCAGCAGGTGCTTCATTGGATTTGGGTGTGCTGGCACAATTATTGGGGCAACTCGGCCACAGCGCCAGTGATAGCAAATTGGTACATTGATGATCCCTATATCTCGATCATGAATGGCCAGGCGAGGGTCGAGCTAGGCGATGCCGCGACCTTCGCAACGTGCACCCACAGGGAAGTCCAGAGCCCAAGCGCATGGGCAGATGGCTCAATCACTGTGACAGCGAACTATGGCAGCTTTGGGCCAGGCCCAGCATACCTGTACGTGGTAGATGCAGCGGGGGTGGCGAGCAATGGCTTGGCTGTGACGTTGCCTTGTTCCAAGGCCGCGGACCCAGACCGAAGCGGGGGCACTGCGACAGTCACGATGAACGACTCAGTGACGACTGGCGCGGGCCTTACCCATGAGGTGACCTCAGCGGCTGCAGCAGTGGGCGACACGGTCACAGTGTCGCTCAAGCTAACCGGCGCTTACAACGTGACGGGCTTCCGGGCAGGTATCTATTTTGAAGAGAAAGACTTTGTTGACTTCACCCAGAACATCGAGCCCGTGGCGTTCCATGGCAATGTCTTGAATGGGACGAGAGTGGTCTTAACTGATCCCACGACCACTGGGCGCTGCGTGGACGATGGGTGTGCGAGGTGTCCTGCACTCGAAGCAGCGGGGACACACCTTAGAGGTGTCAAGTGGGTTCAATGGGCTGGCTCGGCAATTGACTGCACAGCAGGAGTCGAGATAGGGAGGCTCAGGTTCCGGGCCAAGCAAGCGGGCACTTGGACTGTGCGTTGGGGCTGCGGTGTTGACACAGGGCCTTCTGAGGTTCAGAACTATGACCTAGCCCAGCACCGCATCTATAACACACTAGGCGGCGGCATCACTGCGGCAGGTCGAGGCACATTTACTGAGACAAGTGTGGGCGACATGACGCCCCTTAATACGAAGTTCCTTGATTCGGCTGGGACCATTACGGTAACAGGGGGTGTGTTTGATCCTTGTGCGCTCTGGCCGCTTGGCCCGAACGCGGATTTTCCGTGCAGCGAGTTCGCGGTGGGCATCGGCAGCCACATAGCCAATACGACACAGACTGTCCCGATTCCACTTAACCTATGGGGCACGAACCTAACAGGCGGGACCCTTCAGCTGCTCTATGACAGCAACATAACCTTCGTAGGTATCGACAGCGTGAGAACAGGCTGGAAGGTCACGGCAGTTGACACAACCATTACCAGCTCGACCTGTATAACCGAGTCATGGTTTATAACGCCCAGGAAGCTCAAGGTCCAGATGTGTGCGAACCCAGAGGTGATGACGGGGGCAAGGGTTTGCCAGCTCAAGTTCAGGGCGCTCTCTGTAGGCTCAGGCTTTATCTGGATCGACTGCAACCAGGCCAAGGCAATCGACACGGAGACCTGTGTTCAGGGCGTGGATCAGAATCAGCAGAGTGCGACATTCAAGGACGGCAGCTGGTTGACGGTGGGAGAGCTAGGGCCTTGGCAAGGGATCCCCAGGCTGATCAACATCAGGCATGAGGCGGGTTATCGGAGGTTCTTCCAAGTAGACCCCGGGAGTGTCGTTGTTGAGCAATAGCTTCGATAAGGTGCTGGGGCATGTGCTCGGCTGGGAAGGCACTGGGCTAGCACACAACGCAACGGAGTCGTTCAGGACCTTTTCGGGCATCAATGAGAAGGCCTACCCAGCATGGCCAGGATGGAAGAAGTTAGACAAACCTGCGCTTATGGGTGAGACTGCTAAGGCCATGCTGATGGATGAGCTGGTTAAGGAATTCTACCTAGGTCTCTGGAATGAGACCAAAGCCGCGGAGAGCGGGGTTGATCAGGATTACTTCGACACGACAGTGCTACAGGGACCCAGACTGGCACTAAGGTTGCTCTGTAGAATGCACAACATGCTAAGCGACGAGATTCTTAGCCCAGATGCACCAAGGGACGCCGTGATGTTCAAGATCAAGCAATTTAACATGCAAGTTAGACAAGAAATTAGGACAGGTGTCTACCGGGCGCTTCGCCAGTCTCACTTGATCGGCCTGGTCGAGGCGAATCCGAAGTTTGAGATTTACCTGTGGGGATGGATCAGGCGGGCGAGGGGAGACGTAGCATGAGCTGGCCGATTGAGGACAAGTGTAATTCTTGTGGTGGTGGGCTCAGTAAGTGTGTTGGTGGATACTTGCGGGGTGTTGATCTGATAGGCTACAGAACCATGGATGGAGTGATGACGATTTTATGGATCCATCGGGAATGCCCGAAGAAAAGGTCGCCATTGATAATTCGGATCGAGACCGCGATGATTGAGATCAAGAACGCGTTAGAGCAGATGGGGCGTGAGGGATGATCTGGCTCGTTCTAGCACTAGGCATCGTGATCGGGATGGCCTCGACTATCGTGATCTGCATTCTTGCGGTCGCCTCGATGGACAGTCAACCTAGAAAGCCGGTTAAGCGTGCAGTGCGCAAGCTGCCCTAGGCGAGCTGAAGCAGCGCTATCCTGCGGCGCCCGTGGCCCAGTCGGAGCGAGGGTTCTGATCGTGGGCATGGCGCCTGGGCAGAACGAACTCTTGGCGGGGGTGCCATTTGTTGGCCCAAGTGGCAGGCTCCTTGGCGCAGGGCTAGCCAACGCGAGTATGAGCCTAGATCAATGCCGCATCATCAATGTGATCAATTGCTTCCCCCTAGGCAAGAACGAAAAGATTTCACAAGAACAAGCCTTGGCCTGCGCGAGTCGCTTCGAAGCCGATGTCGAGGCCAGTGGGGCGGAGGTAGTGCTAGCACTCGGTGGGGACGCACTGCTTCGCCTCACTGGCCACAAGGGCCAGATAACCAGATGGAGGGGTCATATACTGCGGCCGGAGGACATGACACCAGTCCGGCCCGCGAAGGGGGCGATCCAGCCTGTGCTACCTCCCGGGTGTCGTTGGGTCGTCCCCTCGCTTCATCCAAGCTTTGTCATCAGGAACGGATTGAAGCCGCTACCATTTCTATTCGAGGACATCAAGCGACTTAGGCGAGCGCTGGACGATGAGCTTAGGATTGTCCAGATCAACGGCAGTCTGGATTTGACGCGACTAGATGATTTAGAGCCGTTGGTGCTGGACATAGAGACGGGTGAAGGAGGGATCGAGCGACTTGGGCTGGCAACGGAGCATGGCTCCGGGACCTATGAATTTGAGCCCAGGCTAGGCGAGTACCTTTCCTCACCCTCTCTTAAGCTAGGCCATAACTTGAGCTTCGACGTGCTTCACCTGCGGAAGGAAGGGGTGGAAGTAAAAGGCCCGCTCTTCGACACCATGTGGGCGGGCCAGATGCTTCAACCGGACCTCGACAAGAACTTGGACACGATGAGTTCGCTTTATCTGGATATCCCAAGGTGGAAGCATTTGTCAAGGGAGCGCCCTGAGTACTACAACGAGATGGATGTGGTTGCGACGAGGGAATTGTGGCGTGCCCAAGTGCCGCTATTAGAGGAGACAGGCCAACTTGACCTATTCAAGCGTGAGATGGATTGCTTGCCTATCCTGATCAACATGACACATACCGGGGTAAGGGTCGATGCCGTGGCTCGGGATGAGCTTAGGACTCAGATTGAGGCCAAGCTTGCTTCCTCGACATCCCGTTGGCAGAGCCTTTGCCCCGGTGTTAACCCAGCTTCCCCAGCGCAATTGCGGAAACTCCTTTATTTTGACCTTGGACTTCCTGCGGCACATAAGAAGGGTAAGACGGATCCCACGACAGAGAAGGCAGTGTTGCAAAAGCTAGTGCGCAAAGCGAAAGGCCAGGCTCTCGATGTACTATCAACGCTCTTGGAGATTCGGGAAACTAGCAAGCTTCTCTCTGTCTACTTCCAGGGGGGAGATCGGGTCTATCCGTCCTACTTCCCAGTGGGTAAGGATGACGATAAGTACGGCACCGCAACAGGGCGTCTCAGCGCACAGAATCCTAACATTCAGCAAGTTCCGAAACATCTCCGTTCGATGTTCGTTCCTGAGGTGGACTATGTCATGGTGGTGGGGGACTGGTCGCAACTGGAACTTAGGATCGCAGCAGCCCTAGCCCACGACGAAGCTCTACTAGCGCTGTTCAAGGCTGGTCGGGATCCCTTCGATGAGATCGCACGGGACTTCACCAAGGTCGATCGAACTCGAATCAAGAACCTAGTCTATGGGGGAGGTTGCTATGGCGCGGGCTGGAAGAAGCTTGGGGATACGCTCCAAGCGCAAGGCTATGACACGCCAGCCAAGACCATCAAAGAATTCCTCGAATGGTTCCGACACGCATTTCCCGGGATCTCCCAGCGCAATCAGAACGTGGTTAAGGAAGCAAGGCGGCAGGGTTATATTGAGAATGCCTTCGGGCGGAGACGATATTTTTATGATGCTGATCAACACGTCCCGGAGATCATAAACTTTCCGATTCAATCAGCTGCTGCAGACATGCTCTGGGTGATCATGGGGAGGATTGATCAGGTGTCTGGGCGATTTGGCGGGCGTTCCCCTATTGCATTTATTCATGATGAGATCGTGATACAGGCGCGACAGAGCGATTCGATCCAAGCAAGTCAAGAACTCAAGTGGATCATGGAGAGTGAGTTTAGCGAGATAGGCGAGGGCTTTAGAGTCCCCGCCAAGATCTCCATCGGGCCAAGTTGGGGAGAACTTATATGACCCTTCTTTCATGGCTTGCTACTGGAATCGGACTGCTTCTATTCACAACCATTGGGATTGTGCTTTTTCCTCTCTGGCTCATTATCATCTGTTTAGTCAAGGCAGATAAGTGGGCGGAAAAGCACATATCCTGGTGGGAATCCTGGACGAATTGAGGGAAGTATGAAGGGCGGTGGTTCACATCATTCCGAGCAGCACCATTGGAGATGTCTCACCATATGCACCGGGATGGCTAGGGCGCTATGTTAAAGCAATGGGTCGTGATGTTGCTCCTCTCAGCTTCCACCTGCTCAGTGGGATGGCTGTGTTGGGTAGTGTTATCGGAAGGCGGGCTGCGCTCGAAAGGCACGGCGGTACACTTTGGCCCCCGACTAGCGTGTTACTTCTCGGTCCTAGCGGTACTGGTAAAAGTCTTGCTTTAAAGGAGAAGGCCTTCAAGGTTGCCCAGGCTGCGATGGGAGAGTCTGAGACGTTCTACCTAAGCGAGGGCACCTTCACGGTAGCGGGCTTAGTCAGCGAACTCAAGCGACTTCAACAACATGGAGCAGATCCCCTAGAGGGCCTCCACGTCGAAGATGAAGTCAGCATGATCCTGACAAAGAGGACAGGAAATGAAACCGTCGCCCAGTGGATCATCAAGGCCCTGGCTTATCAACCCACCCTTGAGGAAAAGACCGTGGGGCGAGGCAAGGTTGTTCTTAAGAATCTCACGGTCGCCTTCGGCTTTGGCACGACGCTTGAGTACCTTAGAAAGAGCGTTGGTGTCGATGAGTTCACGGGCGGGTTCATGAACAGGTTTCTTATCGTGCATGAGGCAGATCAGAGGGAGTGTGATGAGCCAAGGAGTCCAAGCGAAGGCGAGATCACAGGGCTGGGACAGGAACTGGTCGAAATTCGGGAATCACTTGGGGATTACCTTAGCGTCAGTGAGCGGGTTGAGTCTAGGCTTAGTAGTCTTGGTAACCAGGCCAAGAAGCGACACTACGATTCAATACACCTCACTGGTTATTGGAATAGGTATCCTGTTCTGCTTCTTAAGCTTGCGTCTCTCATGGCGATGGCGAAGGGGGCCTCGACCGTCGAAGTAGAGGACCTCGACATGGCGCAATCGTTACTCGACACGAAGCTTTATCCGGTCTTAGAGGGCCTGATCGATGAACTGGGGGCTAGCTGGGACAAGAAGAAGCTGATCGAGCTGAGCGATAGCTTGAGAAAGGCTGGGCCTGAGGGATGGGAGATGCGGGAATTGAGCAGGAGGATGAATCTAGCGAGTTCCCGAAAGCAACGCGAGGCCATCGAAGCCATGTTAGCGATGGGAATGATCTGGCAAGTCAAGCAGCGCGTCTATGGAACAAAGCAATGGGCGGAAGGTGAGAGCGATGATTGAGTGTCCGAACTGCAAGAGTCGAATCATGGTGCCGGAGCAGAGGCCCCTAAGCGTGCTCTGTGCGTTCTGCGGCCAATGGTCAGTGGTGATGGAGGGGGAGAGAATTCAGCTTGAGGAACCTGACTTTGTAAGGCCTCGACTCACGGCATAGAGACCCGCGACAATCGCTGCGACAATGGTGGCAGTCTGGGCTGGAAGGATCCCGGTGAGGCCTTCCAGCCCAGCAGCCAAGGCAGCGAGAATCACAACCCAAAACTCGGTGGTTTTATAGCCCGGCTTGATTGGGGGAGTCTCAGCTTTGATCTCCCCCTTGAACTCGACGCCACAGGATGGGCACTTGTCGAACTTAGCCACGATGTTCACCGCCTGAGCAACAATCGTCAAAGTACCAGCACCTTCGACAAATGAGCTTGCAGCGCCAGTCTACCAAGCGAAAATCACAGCGGGGGCAATCCATTCTTTTCCCTCCACGCCTGGACGAGCGCCATGGTGGCCTCATCAGTCAGGATCGCTTCGTCAGCTAGGTGCTTGATGTTGACGGTGAATTCGTCGCTCGGAAGCTTGAAGATCGCCTTGATCTTGAGGGCAAGTTCTAGGCCTTGGACAACCAGGGTGCCTAGGAGTTCCGCGCCTTGGAGAATCATGAGGAGGTACATCAGTCGATCACCCCTACTAGGCGAAGATCCCGAAGCAGGGCTTGAGTTATAAGCTTGATGATCTCGACCACGGGCCCGAGCTTAGGCGGGAGAATGCCGCTCTGGATTTGCCTATCGAGCGCTGCTTGGATCGAGTCGAGGAAGGCTCGGATGGCCGCTTCGTTCCGCTTCGCACCCTCGGGCCCCAGCTGGAGCAGCGCGGTTAGCTCCTTGTGCTGCTTGGCGATGAGATACTGCGCGTTGAGCACGCTTTCAGCTTGTTCTTTAGTCAGCAGGCCCTCTTCTTGAGTCGTGATGACAGCTTTGGCGAGCGCTAGGTTAGCCTCAGCCAGCGCTGCATTGTACGCCATCACATCTTCGTAGGTTGTAGCGGGGCGGCTCGGAGCTCTGGCACAGGCCAGCATACTGAGCGCAATCAATGCGCTGGCAGCTAGGCCAGAACGGACAGGCTTGATTAGCATGAGTTACCTCCAGGAGCATTATAACATAGGCTAAGACAATCATTTGAGGAGCGCGAAGGCGGCTATGGCAAGGGAGATGAGGGCGAGAGCGACGCCCCAGCTTGCCTTGATTCCGCCTGCTGAGCCTTGCTGGGCCTTTACTAGGTCGTTGATGACTTGGCGCCACTCGTTGGTGTTCTCAAGCCGCCGCTCGACTGCCGCCTCGGCCTTCGCAACGGCTTCTTTAGCGGAGACCATAGCAGTCGCAACGGCCTTTTCTTGCGCTGTAAAGCGCTGGTCATAGAGCCGATCTCGCTCATCCATAATGCTGATTAGATGCTCCTGGAGCGTTTTGAATGTCCAATTGTTAGGCTCGGTCAATGGGCTTTCCTTGTGCGATCTAGGAGGCTCAGGTAAGACCAGAGATAAACGCGTTGGAGGAACTTGTTGTCTTGCATGGCCAGGACATCCCTACTTACGTAAGCTTGCTTAAGTCGATTCTGGACCCGCGACTCGACTTGCTGGGGATCAGGATAGAACTGTTTACCCTCAATTTCAATAGGCTGGACCAGATCCCATGCCGCCTTGGCAAGCGCATCGCCATCATGATCGTGCGCTGAGCGTACATAACGCTTGGCGCGTTGATCGAGCTGATAGTCGATCTTCCGCATCGCCCGAGCTGTCCTAGTCCTGAGGTTCGAGCGCACGACCTGGGTGGTTGATCGTCCTACCAACCAGTTTGTAATAACCTCCTGGTGCGTGATCGGGACCACACCATCGCCCAGCTTCTGCTGTTCAGTCCGCCACATATCAAGCAGCCCCTGGCGCCCTGTTGGGCTCCCCGTGATCTCAGTCACAGCAAGCCAGGGGAAGGGGATCTTAGCCATAAGAGGCAGCGTCTCGCCCAGCTCCTTGAAGCGAGCCTCGGCAGTCTTGAAGTCATGATCGCCTAGGGCTATTAGCCCCTGGATAGACGATCGAAGCGCCCGAGTTGGCGGAGCCTCAAGGAAGCTCATTGCGCCACCGAAGCCTCGGGTCATAGGCGTGAAGCCCCAACCCAGGAACTGCTCAGCGCTTGCGCCGCCCCATTCATTGGCCTTCTCGATCAGGAAGCCATGGAGGCCCAGGAATCGCAGGAATGCGCTGCCATCATTGACGAAGGTGCGCCTCAAGAATTCGCCTTGCTTGAAGGGATAGCTGAGCAAGCTCGTGAAGGGCCTGAGCAATGGATTCGCTAGGGCGGGGGGACGCCCTAGCGTGCCATAGACAAACGCCCCATTCTGCGACTCGAACCGGGCGAACTTGATGGCATTATCAAGCTCATGAGGCGCGAGTTGGGAGATCTCCTTCCCAATGTTCTTTGCATAGACATCCATCCCGACATTGAACCCAGTGCCCCGGATGAGGTTCTCCGCGACATTGAAGGGCGCCATGAGCACGTCGCTCCATCGAGCTCCCCAGCCCTTGAGCCATATGTCCTCTTTCCAGAGATCATGATAAGCGCGAAGAAGCCCGGCGCTAGCCCTCGCCTCCTTGAGCGCTCCTCCCGTCTCGCCCATCTGGAACACTTGATGGAGCATGCCCTTGAATGTGCTGGGGATGCCCCGCACCAGCGCGAAGTTCGCGACCTGGGTTGAGTTGACGATGGCACTCTTGAGCCGGCCCCCTAGGGCGTTGACTGCAATGGAATGAGTCAAGAGCCCCCCTAGCTTAGTCGTGGGGCTAAAGTCCGGCATGTCATCCACGTGGCCATAGCCGAGCTTCTCGAACATGCCAGCGACCCGGCGATAGACAGGCGTTGTGGCAAGCTTCTGCCAGAACTCAAGCACGGAATAATCCCAAGAGATCTGCTTGCGGCCTCGGCCATTGCCCGTATAGTTGTTGATCAGGTCTGTAACATAGCGCCGAGCCGCGGGACCTAGCTCCTTCGTCAGGGGATCCTCGCCCACTTGGCCCACCTTAGGGGCGAAGCGAAGGAGCGCGGGGGCAAGGTGCTGCTTCTTGTTCGCGGCATAGAGGATGTCTCGGGAGATGGTCTCGATGTCGAAGAGCTGGGCTGGGAGTTTCCGCATCTTGGCGAGCGCCTCGGGTGCACTTGCTGCGACTTGCTCGACCGTCGGCCCGATCGTGACAATGCCCAGGTTCTCAAGCCGCCAAGATTGCTCGATATCAACTGGGATGTTATTGCCCAGCAGTCTACGCGGGGCTAGGTGCTTGAGCACTTGTCGCCCTGGGGCCTGCTCGAACAGGCTGAGCTGGGTGGCCTGGCCAGGGATAGCCGCGGCAGCACTCAAGCGATTCCGCAACAGGTCGCCATATTGATCTGCGAGGGGTTGGAGTTCCTTAGGCAATTCATCAATAATGCCTAGATGATATCGCGCAATGAGGGACTTTCTGGGATCGTTCCGCTTGAACTTCGCCAGCTTGGAGATCGCCTGGCCTGCCTTGAGATCAGCCTCCAGGGATTCCCCCATCGCTTCGTTGGCCAGGCTCAAGTGAGGATAGATCTTCGGGATGACATCCTCAGGCTGCCGGAGCAGGTTGGCAAAACTAAGCGGCCCTCTCGCCCCCGCGCTGAATGCCCTGCCCAAGACTCGCTTCGAGATATACCAAGGCGGGTTGAGCACGGCACCGCCTATCTCAGCAGTCCTAGCCAACGCCGCGCCCTCTAGACCCGCCTTGGATAGGAGCCGGGTGCCTGCGCCCTCGGGCGTTAGAGCAAGCCACGAGAATGGATCCGCAAAGACTTCCGCCCCAAGCGTAGCCAAATCGCCATAGCTCACTTGGCCCTTCTTCAGGCGCTGGAGGAAGGTCTGCTCGGGATTTGTTATTGCGGGCATCCACCCCGGGATGAGCGGGGTGCGCTCCATGTTCTGCCACTGCCTCTGTGACACAGTGAGGTGCCAGAAGTCACGGCTTGACATGACGGCCTTGCCGGACCAGGCGAGCGAGGCGCGCTGTCTAAATGTCGAGCGCGGGACAAAGCCCCCAGCCCAGAGCACAGTCTCTCGACTCGCCTGGGTGGTGCGCCGGATAGGCTCATAGGTCAGCGCAAGCGTCGCCATGGCCTTCCCCAGGATACTCGGCGCATCCAGGATATCGCCTGGGCTAAGGGGCTCAGTGGGTTGGAGTCCCGGCAGCTCCGCATTGCCCATGACATCGCGGCGCTTCTGCTCAGCGATATTGCTATTCACTCGGCTCATGATTGCAACGGGATCTGGCATTTATTGTGCTGCCCCAGCTTGTTTAAGCCTACGTCGTAAGCCATTTGCTGTGAGTGAATTGCCCCTTCCACTCGCCTCTAACTGAGCAAGCTTCCTCTTCCAACGCTCCACCTGCTCAATGTTCTCAGTCCTCTTGATATTTGGTGTAGCGAAGCCACTTCCAGTTAGAGCAACCCGACGACCCAAGTTTCGGAAGGTAGGATGCTGGGTTGTGAACATTGTGGTATCAACAGGGGCTGAAACATCCCGAGCTGGACCAAATGTGATATCGCTTGGGGCTGCTTCATTTGTCAAAACATCTGCCGCTGCGATATCTGCCTCATCAGAGGATAGCCCAGCTGCTGTAAAGGCTTTAGAAACCGCCGTCGCAGCAAAAGGCGTGAACATAGGCCCAACAATGTTATGCAGCTCAGTGACTGACTTCATCCAAGAATCTACCGTCACATTGTTAGATGGCCTAGGAATGTTAAAGGCCTGGGTAAGCAGCGCGCTCAAGCGTTCCTCAGGGATATGGGGCGCAACCGCCTTGAGATCCGCGAGAATCTCCGCTTGCTCAGGCGCCCGGACAGTCAGGGATTCCTTATAGAGCGCCGCGATATCCGTTGAGGGCTTTTTAAGCTCAGCCTCGATCTGATCAGCAGTCAGACCAGCTGCCGCAAGCTCCTGAGCTGACTTAGGTGCAGAGGCCTTGGCCGCGATCTCAAAGGCATCCTGCTTTTGCTTGATCAGGAAATCCAGGTGATCCCGGACGCGCTTTAATTCGTCTGCCTGTTCCTCAGACTGGGCATTCTGGATGCTCTGATCGACGGAGGCGAGGGTTGCCTTGTGCAGCGCAAGCTCCGTCTTGGCGTTCTCAAGCGCGAGCTCATCAGCCCTGCGCTTGTTCGCTGCCTCCTGCTCAGGCGTATAGACGCCGGCTGCACGCGCCTCTCGCTCGCTCTGCGCGACATCTTGCTCGCCCTTCTTGATCTGGAGGGCTTGGAGCTTTGCTTCACCAGGCGCCTTAGCTGCCTCCTGCTGAAGCCCGAACTCAGTGATCCTCTGCGCGTTGATGGCCTGGGCCATGGCAAGGTCATTCCGGAACCTCTGCTCAGCCTCAGCTTTGGCCTGCTCATCCTGGGCTTGGAATTGCTGAGAGAGCGCGGCGGCTAGGTCGGGTCGTGAGATACCGGCCAGGAACACCGCCAGCGCCCTCTTGACATTGGACGCGGTGGATAGAGGCGCGACAGCCTCAGGGCCACTAGGCAAGCCCTTTAGCTTAGGCGGCTCTAGCGAGTCCAGCTTGCTAAGGGGATTCAGCTCATCAGGCATGGGCTAGAGACCTCCGATGGCCGCCCCCGCTGCCCCTGGGATGTTCTGGAATAGCTGCTCCCACCACGGCCTTTGTGCACTCCGTGTGCCGATATCGCCTAGGGCTGCACCTAACTGCATTCCCGATGTACCTTGGGCGCCCTGGTTGGCGAGCCCCAGGAGCTGCTGGAGGAACCCGGCCCGGGCTTGGGAGGTCTGATTGGCTGCAAGCGTCCCTGCGATAGACCGAGCGATGAGCCCAGGCCCAGTCCCGCTTGCGCCCATCCTAGCCAACGCACTTGAGATGTCCTGGCCTGCACTTTGGCCTTGGATCGCGGCGCTTCGACTGATATCGCTCAAGATCGGCGCCCCAGCCGTCTGAAGCTGCTTCAGGATGGAGGCAAAGTTCTGTCCGAACTGCTCCCTAAACAGGCGCCCCGTCTCAAGAAATGTCCGCGTAGTATGCTGAAAAGGATCTGGCATTCTAATCACGCTCCTTTATTGAGCTTAACACATTACAAGTCTGTCCCGCCAATATCCGGATCACCAGAGAGCGTCGTGGCCTTCGTCTGTACGTTCCCACCCGCCAGGGCAGTTTGTTGCTGCCGATAAAGCTGGAGCTCTTTTTGGCGCGTATAAAACTTCGCTAGCGCAATAAGTGCGTCCTTGACAGTCATCCCTGGGGGCAGTACAGCTAGGAATCTCGTCACCATAGCTGCGGTAACATCAGTCCCATCAGGAGGACTACGTATATTTATGACAGCCATTTATGCCTCAAATCTGCTGCTTTTCTAATAGTAGCCATTATGGATCTATCCCTTCCACAAACACATCAAAGGTAAGAGTTGTAGCGACCCCTACAATCGACACTCTAGCTTTGATCGTATCATTTATGCGGACAATGACAGGAAGGCCAGCCAAGATTCCCGGTAACACCAAATCAATCGTAGAGAGCCCAGTCAAAGCTGCTGCCGTCACGATATTATTGAAGTTGGGCGAGTTCGTTCCCACGGAGACTGTAGGTGCTGATACAAACCCAGTCACAGTCTTACAAACAAAATGGATCTTCGAGGGGATGAACTCAGACACCCCCTTTACGAGGGTAGTATCCGCGATCGTTTTCCCATCGATGTTTCGGCCGATTGCGGCTGCTGGCCCCCCTGCGGTCTTGTAGCTCATCTCAACTCCTCGAAGCCAACTGCCAGTCATTCCCCGTCGCGTAGGACACGAGCATCACCGCGGCTCCATTTGTGTTGAGCACTAGGTTTCCAGCTACCCCATCAATCGTATCGGCCCCATTTGGGATGATCGTGATATTCCTGACCGCCGCATTCCGATCCTCATCAACTACCCAGATAACCCGCCCATTCTTGGTCGCAGCGGGGGGCAGAGTGACGCTTCTAGCTGAGCCTGTATCCATTGAGAGATAGGTCTCACCAGCATAAGTATCGTTGACCGTCACGTTCGCAGCATTATGCTGGAGCGGCACAAGCAGCCGCCCCCGGATATCATACTGGAGCCCAGTAAAGCCCCTGAATACCCCTGTAGTATCGCTCCCGACATAATGAGCAACGGAGGTCAGATCCCCGATATCTCCATCGAAGTAGGCTGCGACACCGGATTGCCCACCCACTATAAGCGGTGCTCCACCACCAATAGAGGCCATCCCAATATAGACTGTGTTGTCCACGCCTTTGACAAGAAGCATGTTGGCTTGGGTATCCGACTCGACCCGGAAGTCTGCTTGGTTGCCCTGCTCGTTGAACACACTTGCCCCAGTTGCACAGTCGAAGGTAATCTGTGCTGCTGGGGCAGCTCCTCCAATTGTGGTTGTGCTATAAAGCATGAGTCGCGGGGTCGCACCTTCGATACGAAAGACTTCCTTAGTTGTCCCAGCATCTTTGACTGTGAAGAACGTCGAGCTATCTTCACTCCCCGCCGTCACGACATTCAGCATGTTGAAGATTGAACCAGTTGCCGTGGTGCTCCCACTTGAGTTCTCGGTCTGGAATGCAAGCTCAGAGCCAATGCCCGCCGCTGCTGCCCCCGTAGTGCTCTTGTAGATCCCCACGATCTGGCTTGTGGTAGCGTTGTTCGCGTCGTTGATTCGATAGGTGCCGGGGATGGTGAAGTCAACTCCACTTGGCTGAATCACAAGCTTGTCATCGAAGGCGATGGCGAAATGCATCTTCTGCCCAGAGGCAACACCGAAGAACGTGTCATAGCCAGCCTTCTGCCTCCCAATCCAATAGCTTCCCCCATCATCCAGAAACGAGAGCGCATTCGCATCGTTGGTTCCAAACAAGTGGATCCACTGAAGCCCTGGGCTCGATCCCCCGCTCGGCTGGATCTGAAGTGCGGCACCCCCATAGGAGCAATCATCGAAGAGACCAATATCGACAAGTGCACTAGATGCACCGCCCGACAGCCTGAACTGCGGTGTCGATCCACAGATATTCGCCCCAAACAGATCGAACTTTCTGGCTGGGGTCGCGGTGCCTATCCCCACGCGATCATTTGCATCATCAAGATAGACAATGAAATTAGAGGCCCCAAGGTCCAGAATCGGGGCGATGGAATTACCTGAGAACAGATTATCCTTGATAAGATTGTTATCCGCCCCACCTAGTATGCGCACCCCATAACCTGTATTGGAATAGCTCCGATTATCCGTGATCCACCCACTAGAGCTTTGGGTGTTGATCCCATCGACAGTATTCCCCGTCGAGACATTGTTGCGGACAATGGTATTGGGGGCGGTCTCCTCAAGGAAGATCCCCGCTGAGCCAGAGCCACTGATTTGATTCCCTTCCACCACAGTCGAAGTGGTGGACTTCGCTGCGAGATTTAGCCCAACCCGAATGCCATTCTGCTTGCAGTTTATGCAAATATTATTCTTGACATTCACCCCAATGATGTCATGGAGCGTCGCCCCTATGCTTGGAGGCGCAATCCAGATGCCTATTCCAACGACAGGGACCGCAACCTTGTCCTCCACCTTATAGAGCCAATTACCTTCGACAATCGCGTTACTCATGCCGACCCGGATGCCATAGGGTCCAGGCTCACGCAGGATGTTTCCCTTGATGACAATCCCATTTCGATCTGTGCCGCCCAGGGAATTCTCTATAACACTGATTCCGCCATGGGTATCATTCGATCCGGGGCTTACACGGCGAATCGTCAGGCAGTTCTCGATGGTATTGCCGATGATATCAATGAACTCGGTTGGGAATCCTGGCGATCCCGTATCGACATAGATCCCTGAGAGGCGACAGTTTCGGATGGTGTTGTTGATGATTGAGATGGTTTTGTTTTTCTCATCAATATTGATCCCACTAGCCTGCGCCCCTGCGTCTCCATATTCGAGACTGGGCGGGGTGTTAGTGTCTTGACCAAACGCCCCGTCGATCGTATTGCCAACAATCGAGACGCCCTCGACACAGGGATGTGTATGGACATTCCCAGTTGTCGAGCCTACCATGTTATTCCCAGTGATTGTGACGAGCCGGGAGAAGAACGATACATCTGTACAGTGCCGAAGCCGCTTGAAGTAATTGTCTACGATAGAGATCCTGATCCCACCATACATGGAGATTCCATAGCCATGCCCGCCCGTCCCATCGAATCGAGCCGCATCCCGAAATGTGCACTTGATTATCTTCGCTTCTTGGACCCGAACGAATGCAAGGGCGCTGAAGTAGCACTTCTCAAAGATAATATCCTCAATCAATGCGTTGGTCACATTCCAGAGGCGCATCCCATGCGTCGCAGCGATCCCAGCCCCATCTACTTCATCTTGGATTGTCCCGCCGCCCCAGATATGGAAGTTCTCAACAGGGCTGATTTGCCTGAGCTTTGGCGGCACAGGGCCCGGGAGATAAGATGTGTATGAGTTGACTAATGGCGCCCATAGATCAATCCTTCCTGCGCTTGTTGCTTTGACACGGCAGATCTCCATATGATGCTCAAGCTCATAAGTCGGATCGGCCGATAGTCCAGCAGGCTGGGGCTCCAGATCCTCGATGGTGAGCCATGAGTTAATAGGGAAGAATGCTTCATCTCCCGCCGCAACATAGATCGTCCGATCCCCACCAAACGGATAGTTCGCCGCTGGACTCACGACAACATCTTTGGTATTCACCGTGTCGATCGTTCCCTTGACATGGATAACGCCGCTCATCCCTGCGATCGCGATGTTTGCCTTGAGGATGCACCCGGGCGGCAGGAAGATCGACATGTTGTTGCGGGTCACATTTACGCCATTGACAATATAAGTACCTGGCTCGAACACAAGGATGCAGCCATTGGGGCAGTTATCGAGCGCACGTTGGACACGGCTGGTCATATCTGCGGCGGTATCGGGGACGGCGCCATAGCGCCGCGCCGGGACGAATGTCTCAGCCCCGGGGCCACGGGTTGCTTCCAGCCACGATGACCCATCGCTCAGCCACTCTACTGCGGCATTGGGATCAGGCGTGAAGGGCGGACCAGCAAGTCTTAGATTGCCCCCACTAATGAAGGTTGGGGAATTCGAATAACGTGCACCTCGGAGCGTCCCCGCTGGCGCAATGGGAATGCTTGTGATGGTGCCGCTGGACTGGTCCTCGGCATAGGTAAGGCTTGGCTGGACAGCCGTCTTGAGATTGCTTGGGGTTGTCGAAGCGGCCGCATTCGTTGCGGGCTTCGCTTGTTGTTGGTCCCGGACAGCGAGTTCATCTAGATCCGTCAGGAGCTTCCGCATCTGCTTGGGCAAGTTCTTCGGGATCGTCCCGCCGCGATAGCTCATGACAATTTACCCCGCTCCTCATCAACCTCAAGGCCGATGTAGTTGATTGCGATGGGGCTTGAGCTGGAGCTTACCTCAAGCTTTATTTGGTAACGCTCTAGCATGCTCACATGGGGCATTGAGACCAGC
>Ga0065705_10104283_pt1 | contig 23734 bp, 39 predicted proteins | sample SwibulcommuniRL2_FD_59092 | JGI IMG/M metagenome (GOLD analysis project Ga0065705, IMG submission 59092) | Bulk soil microbial communities from switchgrass field near Rose Lake, East Lansing, Michigan, USA - RL2 Bulk Soil v2 (version 2) | ecosystem: Environmental > Terrestrial > Soil >...
TACTCGAAACCCGCAGGCTCCGCGATGGCCGCCGCCACCGTATTTCACGGCAATCAGCGACAGGTCGTGGTGCTCCTTGCCTGTTACATGGTAGAGCGACACGCGCCATTGTTTGCCGTCGTAGTTAAATCCGAAGCAAGCGTCGTGCTCTGGCGTGAGGCCCGCTGTGAACAGGTGCGAATTGTAGCGGGCGGCGTTGCAGGCGAGGAAGCGCAAGCCCTCGAAGCTGATGGTGAAGCCGCTCGACTTTATGATGGACTCGTTCTCCCGCGTCTTCGCGTATTGAAGCGCCTCGCCCGCCGCCAGCAACTCAAGCACAAGCATGTCGTCTTGAGCGTCCGCACCGTCGCCAAGCAAGTGCGCCCATGTGTCTGGTGTGAGTTCCCGGCTGCGTAAGCCATGCTGGAACAGTTCGGCGTTCGGGTCGCGCTTGTCCCAAATGTCGTACTCGCCAGCGAGGCGAACACTTAAAGGCTCGCTGACAAGGCGCTGCTGGTATTCGTCCTTCGACGGGAGCCCGTCAGCAATGCCCTCTGCGGTTGGCGGACGAGCAAACCACTGCCACGCCAATCGGCACGCGGCTACGCCGTCGATGCGATAGCCCGCAACCGTCGCGGGATACTTCTCCATCGCGCTCTTGTGATGGTCGATCCACACAAGACGCGGGTGCTCCATAAGCCCGTCCACGGAGATGTCGAGCATGAACAGCTCGGCGTCGAGCGGCACCTCGGGCAGCGGGTCGCCGTAGTCCCACCCGATCAGCGTTGCGTCGGGCAGGAACTTGCGGGCGATCTCGCGGCAAAAGATACCGTCGAAGTCGGCGCGATGGTAGATAACGATGGCGCTCATGCGGCGGTCGCTGTCGTGTTCGTGTTGGTGGGCGGTGCGGCGACGACGCGCTTGGAGCGGCTGGGGCGCTTGGGCAGCGTGCCCAGTTGCTTGCGCAGGTCGCGCAGGAGACGCAGCTCGCCACCGAGGCGCTCTGCCTCGGCGACGGCGCGTGCCACTTCCAGTTCGAGCTTCTGCTCCTTGTCGGCGAGCAGGCGGTCGGTTCGACTTTGGCGTGGCATAGGTCAGCGTGGGATGCGGTTAAACGCCTTGGCGTCGCAGAAGCCCTTCTTGACGACGAACTCGACCAAGAGCGGCTTGCCCTTGAGGCCGGGCCACCCGCCCTGCGCGTCGATGGCTGCGACGACGTTCTCCTTCGTGTTGCGTTCGAGGCCGAGCACGGCGATGGCCAGTTCGCGTAGCTGCGCTCGCGCTTCGTCTTCGCGCCCTTCCCACACGTTGATGCTGACGGCGGTCGGGAAGCCCGCTTGGACTTCGTCGCCGTCAGTTGTGCGTGCCGGTTCTTCCAACGTCAAATTGACGATGGTCTTGGACAGCGGCCCTTTGGCCACTTCGCCGTTGTCGCTGCTCCGGTCGATGTCACGCACGTCGCCGAGCTGGCAACGCTTGATGCCGCTGGCGAGTGTGCGCTGAAGCGGCGTCGTTCCGTAGTCTTTGTTCGCTAATAGGCCCATAACTGTGTGTCCTGTGGTTGTGCGCCGGTCAGGGCGCGGTTGAAGCGGGCGCGGGTGCGTCCGCTGTTGGTTGTGCTCGCTGGCGCAGCATAGCGTCAGCGTAAGAGTAGGCGCGTTTAGCCTCGTCGTCGAAGCTGGGCGCAAAAGGCGGGCTCGCCAGCAGCCCCGTCAACGCGGCGGCGGCGAACTGGTCGCGCAAGGCAGCGTGCTCGCGGACGAACTGCTCGTACTGTTGCTGTGCCTGCTCGGTCATGCGCCCTCCTTCGGCGTCGCGGGCGCGTCGGGCAGCGTCGGCAGATACACCTGCGCCCAGTCGTAGATTGTCTCGTCGCCTTGTTTACGGCCAAGCGTGAGTTCCTTGCCGCGTAAATGTCGGCAGTAGGAGCCGCACACAGTCGTCTCGCTCGTGCGGAAGTTGAGCATCAGCGAGCCGTCAACTTTGCGATACATGAAGCCGATGCTGGACGATTCGCCGCACACGAGCTTGCGCAGCGACCCGGTCAGGTCAAGATCGTTCGGGATAACGTCGCCGGCGATCTTGGGCGTCGTCGCGTGCAGCGCAAGTTTGTCTCTCATATGGCACACAAGAACTGCGTGCGGGGCGCACCGCTGCATGGCCCACATTGTCCGGTGCATCTCCTCGCGCACCCAGTTCCAGCCTGGGCTGCCCATGTTGCCTTGGCCGGGCAGGTCGGTGATGCGCGTGAGCTTGTCCCCTGCGTAAGCATCGCTGCGCCCAATGAGCGTGCTCTTGAACGCTTTAAGAGCCTGCTCAAACACCCAGTTCTCGACGATGCCGAGATGGTCGAACGCGATGTAGTCGGCGCTCGGCGTGCCCGCTTTGCGCAGTTCAAATAGCTGGTCGAGCGTGCTGTAAAAGGCTTCGCTGTAGGTCACGCCTTTGCCGAACTTGCCCGCGTCGGTGAGTGCGTGGATGTCGATGAAGCGGCCGGGCAGATGGTCGCCGCCGCCACGCTGGCACATGACGACGAGCGGGTCCGCGCCGTTCGCCGACTTGGGCAGTTGCGTGCAGGACTCGGTCTTGCCCACCTTCGGCCCGCCGTAGATCGTCAGCGTTTGCGGGTTGCGCGTCAGCGCCGCGCGAGGCTCTGGGGAGATGTCGCTCATTGCTTCGCCTTGTGGTAGTAAGTAGCTGGGCCGCCGGGATAACACGTCTCCTCGTAGCCGTTCTCCATCATCGCCACGATGCGTCGGTTCCAACTTACCACGCAGACGATGACAACGAGCGACCCGCACACAATCGCGAGTGCGCCAAGGAACCAAGGCCAGTCTTCGCGTCTCATACCGCGCCCTCCTGTTTGCGTTGCTCTGCGGCAACGCGGTCGTCGAGGCGCTCGCGCACGTCGCAGCGGAGCAGTGCCTGGTCGCAGCGCTGCACGAACAGCGCGAAGTTGCTGATGCCCTCAGCGCGCAGCACATCGTTGCAGGTAAAGCGGCCGTTGACGAAGCCTGCTCGGGCTTCGCGCAGGCACGCAGCGAGTTCGTCGCGCTGCCGTTCCAGTTCGAGTATGCACCTGTGGTGCGCTGCGACAAGCCGCTCGACGGCTTCGTCAACGGTCTGCGATGGGCACAGGTCCGGGTCGGTTGTGGGTGCGGGTGTGTTCATGGTTCTCCATTCGTGTTGCGCTCCGGTATGCGGTCGCGTTCCTTGCCCGCATCAGCAGGCTCAAATTCGTCCGTGGACAGCTTCAGGGCGCGGTCGGCGAGCGGTAGCTGACATACCGGCAGGAAGTCGCATGTGCCCCATACGCCGCGGCACGCACCGTTTACATGGGAAGCCAGCGGCCAGTCGTCCAAGTCCTGCGGGTCGCGTTCGAGGATGCCACGCACCTTGCGCAGCGTGTGCCGCTGCCATTGATCGAGCCTGTCCGCTGGAAAAAGGATGGCGTCGTCAGGCGGAAATTCGTAGCTCGTCCCGCTCTTGCTGGGCTTGCGCATGATGATGCGGCCGAGGTAGGCACCGTGAACCGGCAGGCCCGTCGCGATAGTGTAGCTGCGGCAATAGCCCATGAGCGCACCGCTGTTCTTGCTCGCCTCGTACTCCGCCTGCTCGTTGCGGCTCGCGCTTTTCCAGTCTACCAGGTAGCGCATCCCGTCCGGGTTCACCGCCACCAAGTCCCTTCGCACCTCCCATCGCACAAGCACGGTTTGGCCCGACAACGGGCCGAGGCGTGGCTCCACGAAGCCAAGCTCGACCGTGGCCTGGGCTTCGCACTCCTCAACCTTCCACGAGGCGAACAGCGCACCGCGCTCGACACGCCAGTGGGCGAGCGCATCGCGCACAAAGCCCGCTTGGCGGTAGTCGTCCGGGGGTGTTGGGTCGGCGGCGAACACCGCATCTATGGCGGCATCCTGCTCGGCAACGCTCTTGCCCTTGAAGAAGGCGGCAATGCCGTCGTGCAGGGCTGCGCCCGCAATTCGTCCGGGCATAGTACGTACCGCGCGCCGCCCAAGCACCTTGGTAATCCAGTAGGCGTAGTTGCAGCGGTCGTCCAGCGACAGCGAGTTGTTGCTGATGGTAATGGTGCGCTGCGTTGTCACGCGACCACGCTCCTCTCTCCGTTGCGCTGCGCCCGCTCGTTCTCGACGAGTGCGGCGATGGCTGCCGCGGCGATACCGATGCTCGCCATCTCGTTCCGCCTCTCGTCCGCCTGACACTGGAGCAAGCTGCACAGCGCGGCGACAAGCTGCTCACCGTGCAGGCTCTGCGGGCACTCTGCCACGATGTGTCGGACGGCCTGCTGCGCCTGCAAGATGCCGAGGCGCTCGATGTCGTTGAGGGGTTTCATGCGACCCTCCAGCAGCGGACGCCGCCGGACTCGGTGCGCCGCGTTATCTTGATGCCTACCGACTTAGCCGCGTAGCTCTGCTGCCCCGCCAAAGCACTTATGTGAACGCCGGGCACAAGCACGGAATCGCCCACCCGCATACGGCGAAACAGCTTGATCCAGTACCCCTTGCCGTTTGTGCCCGGCGGCACAGGCACACCCTTCTCAATGCGCAGTTCGTTGCTCATGCGAGTGGCTCCGCAGCTTGGCTCAGCACCCGCTGAATCTCCTCGTCGCCGACCACGAGGCCGTGCTCGCGGGCGAGCGCCGCCCGGGCAAGCTCGAACAACGTCGCCGATGAGGCGCACGGGAAGGCGCGCTCGGCGTTGTGAACGGCGCGGTCGATCAGGGTGGTGCGGTCGCGTAGCGTCATGGCGTGGCCTCCTCAAAGCGCTCCGCGATGCGACGGCGCTCAAGCTCGTCGGCTTCGCGGTCCATCCATGCGGCGACGGCTTGTTGGCTTTGGTAGTGCCCTACGTCGTGGTCGTGGCAAAACTCCAGCCGGGCAAAGTCGTCGTCCTCCATCCCGTGGGCTCGCAAGGCACCGATAACACTGCGTATGTCGAGCCCCGTTTGTGCGCAACGCTGGGCGTTTATCGACCACGACCCGAGGCAACGCTCGTCACTCAGCCGCACGCGCAAAGCAACGCCGTCCATATCGAGCAAGGTCTGCGCTAACTGCCCACAGTTGCAGGCTTCGGCACTGTTCCAGCGGTAGTCCACGCCAGATTGGCGCAGCTTGTGCGCCGTCTCGCGCAGCCCGCGTATCAGTGTTTTCGTCGGTTTCATGGCAGGTCCACGGTGTTGAGGACGGTTTCGCCCGGCAACGGCTTGGCCTTGGTCAGGGCGCTCTCGCAACTGCCCCGCACCGTGTCCATGCGCACGTAGTATTCGGCCTGCTTGTTGCCGTTCACGCGCTTATGGGCGTTGCTCAGCTTCGTTGGTGAACCGTAGAATATGGCTGCTTTCATGCGTCGTCCGGGTTGGGTTGGTATGCTGCGTGGGCGGCGAGCGCTGCCTTGACATTGCCCAGCAACGGCTCGCGCAGGTTGAAGTTCGTCAGCGCATAGCGCAGGTAGTCCGGGTCGGTGCGTGCGATGTGCGCGATGCTCTCGCCTGCGTGCTTCTTCGTGAACGGCCACAGCGGGCCATCGCTGCCCGGTTTGGGTGCACCCGCAGGCGTGACCAGCGACGCTGGCATTGTCATCGCCGGCCCGTTCGGCGCCGTCCCCAAGGCCTGCCCAACGTCCTCGGCGTCCAGGCGCATCTTCCTGAACCAGACGAAGGCGTCGAGCGCTTCGAGGTCGGTGGTCGCCGGGTCGGTCAGGCGCTTGAACAGCTCGGCGAGCTTGCTCCGGGTGTCGTTCATGGCACGCTCCTTTCCTGCGTGAGCGACCGCTTCGATTCCGCCTCATAAAACGCGCGACGCGCCGCGAGAAAGCCGTCCCACGATTCCTGCGTGATTATGCGACCGCAGCCGAACCAGTCAGGCGCTTGCTTGCGTCGGCGGTGCGTCTCCAGCTTGGCGCGGGTGTCGGTGGTGCTCATGGCCAATCCTCCTCCTTGAGGTCCCTGCTGGGCGGCTCGCGCCGTGCGGCTGCGCGGGCGTCTATCTCGCGCAGGATGGCTTCAGCCTCGTCCACAGAGCCAGCAGCGCCCACAAAGTCGGCGGCGCGAATCGTCGCCGCCATCATCGCTATCAGTTCGCGCTCGCTCATATCACGCTCCTGGGTATTTGTCCGCGTTTACGTCAATCGAGCTTTGCATCACGTCGATCTCGTCCTTGAGCGCTTCCAGCTCGTCCACGGTTTCGCGTGGACTTAGGCGGGTGTCGCCAAACAGTTTTCGGATCGCGCCGAGTGCGTCCTCGCGCAGTTGCTCAGTGGTTTTCATCGCTTTGCCTCCTTCGTCTCGGTTTCATTGGTTGCGTAAACCCAGTGCCCGCCAATAGATTGCCGCCTGAGCGCAATTACGAGCCAGCGTACAGCTTCGGCTTCCGGCGAATCTACACGCCACAGTTTGAGTTGCTCGTCTTCGATCAACTGAATTGCTTGCGCCCACGTTTCGGCCTTCGCTTGTTGCACCGCTTCTTGCAAATTGGAAGCAGTGGCAATGAGCTTGGCGCATTCCTCGTCGCGCACATTGCAGGCCACGGTCAGCTCGCGCCCTTCTTCCTTGTCGCGGACGTGAATGTCAATTTGCCCGCCGTTCTGCACCGCATACCAGTCTCGCATCAAGTGCGCTTTCATCGTCGTCCTCCCTTGTGCTCGAACAGCGCCTCATACGGCAGCTTCGTCACCTCGACGATGCGCGCCACGGCGTTGCCCGGCAGTTGATTGTTGCCGTCCAGCCAGTCGCGCACCGTCATGTAGGGCACGCCCCAGTGCTTCACCGCCGCGTTGAGCGAACCGTGAATCGTGATGAGTGCCATGAACTTCTTGCTTGGGCGCAGCCGGACGTTTCCCATAGTTACCGTGCGCAAGTTTACGGTATGCGTGAATCGCGTCAACACTTTTGTGCGCGTCGCGTGCGATTGTCCGCAAGTTACGGGGTGCGTGAAAGTTGCCATGCGATTTGTGGTTGACGCTGGGCGCAGTTGGCGCACAATTCCGCGCGAACAGTCAAACAAAAGGGCGTCGGTGCGTTTGCTCTTGTCCGAGCGGGGCACCGGCGCCCAATCACCAACGGTAACTTATGGAAAACACTACGGTCCCCTCCGCAGAGACGCAAGCAAACCCGTCAAGCAGCGCCACGAATTCGCCCAAGGCGTTGCACAACACGCCCGTTATACCTGGAGCGCAGTTCATGGCAACGCCGATACCCAAGCCCGTCGAACTCATCGGTGGCATTGTCGATCAGGCCAGCAAGCTCGCCATCGGCGGCGGCTCGAAGGCGCACAAGAGCTGGATATTCGCCGACCTCGCCCTGTCCATTGCCACGGGCACGGACTGGCTATGTTTCAAGACTGGCCCGGAACCGCAGCGCGTGCTCTACCTCAACTTCGAGATACCGGCCTACCACTTCCAGCGCCGGCTTGAGGCGGTCGCCGCGGCTAAGGGCATCACCGTGCCCGACGCGCTCGGCGTCTGGAACCTCCGCGGCTGCGGCATCGCCGTGGACAAGATCGAGTACGACCTGTCCCAGGCACTCAAGGCGTTCAACGCCGCCATGTTCATCACCGACCCACTCTACAAGCTGCTCGGGGACACTGACGAGAACTCCGCCAGCGAGATGGCGAAGCTGTTCAATTCGCTCGAAGCCATTGCCGTCAAGGCCAACGCAACGGCCGCCTACGCTGGCCACTTCTCGAAGGGCAACCAAGCAATGAAGCAGGCCATCGACCGGATCAGCGGCTCCGGGGTCCACGGTCGCGACCCCGACGCCATCATTAACTTTACGCCGCACAAGGAGACTGACGCCTACACCGTTGACGTTATCCTGCGCTATAACCCGCCAGTTGCGCCGTTTGTCGTGCGCTGGAAGTACCCGCTCATGGAACTGGCCCCGGACCTCGACCCCAAGACGCTACGGGCCGGCGCCGCACGCAGGCAGTACTCCGCCAAGGAGTTAATCAACATCCTGCGGTTGCGTGGCACGATTGCGTCACGGAAGGAGTTCTGGGTCCTGGCCCACGACCGGCTCAACATGAGCGAGAGCACATTCAAGAAGCTGCTAAAGATGCTGGACACCGACCCGCAGGTGCGCCACGACGAGCCCGAAGTGTGGGCGTTCGTCGAGGCGAATTGAGCGCGTCCACAAGCACGGCGCACGGTGGCAAAAGCGTCGGATGGCTTTACACTGTGCGCGGTGCCGCACGCCCGGTTTTTGCCCTATAAAGGAGATAACCACACGGTGGGGTACTCCGTCCCCCCCCGCTCGCATACAGCACCACCCGCTCGCGGGAGCCGTAGCTTCGGGGCATCGGGGACTTAAAGCGCGAACTGCGATGCGCTCGCCCACGCTCCCAGCACCCCGCACAAACCGTGTCGCCGCTCAGCACCACGTAGCCGCACCCGGCGCAGTCCATGAGCACCATCGAGCGCAGCACGGGTAGGCGCGTCGCCGCGTTCCACGTAGAACGCTGCCGCTCGGTCGCTGGAAGCTGAGTCTTCATTCACGGCGCAAGGGTAGCACGTAGCGAACGACGCTCAAGGCGGGAAAACGCCCTATAAGCCATCCTGGAGCATCCTGGGGCATTCTGGGGAGCCGTTGAACCGTCGCCACCGCGCACACTGTCAACGATGCCAGTTGACAAGGTGCCGGGGTGCGTGTATTGTGCCCGTGCGATGCGAGATACATTGCACAACTACAACAGCAACAGGGGGCTGGCCAGCTTGTTCACGGCCTGCGCACGCGCTCAACGCGGTACAAGGCTTGCCTCAAGCCATGCCTCCACCAACTTTGCCGCCGCTCTGCGCCGTCGCTGCCCATCTTGGCCAGCTATCTCCGGCGCGGGGCGTGCGGCTCTCAAGGACAAACACAATGAGCACAAGAGCAATCATCGCCCGCGCCACAAAGAGCGGCTTTAAGGGCGTCTATCACCACTGGGACGGCTACCCGCAGGAACTCGGCGCCAGCCTGTTCGCGCTATACAATGGGCACTTTGCCAAGGACTTGGCGCGTATGCTGCGCTACCTGATTGACGAGCACCCGGCAGGATGGTCAACGATCAACGGCGCTGACTTCACACAGCCGCCTGGATTTGAGGAGAATGGCTTCCACACCACAGGCCCAAACTGCTACTGCCACGGCGGACGGCACGAGAAGGGCAGCAAACTCACGCACAAAACCGCCAGCGGTTGCGGCTGTGAGTGGGCTTATGTGTTCAGTGCGCCCGGTCGCGTGGCCACGCTTGAGGTTTATTCCGCCTATCACCGCGACGGCAACAAGGCTATTGGCATGTTTGGCATGGGCGATCCGAAAGCCCAATGGCGACGGTGCGGCACAATCCAGCTTGCCGGCCCCGGTGCGCCTGACTGGGAAGCCATTGCCGAAGCAGGCACTGAAACGCAACGTCCCGTTGTCAACTTCGCTTAACCCTCAATCCAAGCCGCCTTCCCTTCGCGGGGCGTGCGGCGCTGTAAGGAGCACACAATGAACGCACAACCACAGACGCTAACGCTGCCTTTTACCACGCTGCGCTTGACCAACAAGCACCGCGAGCAGGGCGGCCAATGGTTCTACACTGACCGGAACCTCGCATACGCCCGCTCGCTGCTCGCCGACATACAACGAGAGGAACCCGGCCTTGACTGGCACCTTTGAATGCCGCGGCACCGTCGCTGACTGGCACCGATGGCAGGACGCCGCCCCGCTTGGCGTGCCCGGCACGCCGACCGCAACCGCAACCCCCAACCGCGCCCGCTGAGGCGCTTTCGACAATGAACACAAACCCCAACTGCGACAACGACAAGTGCGCCTCGCCGCATGGCGAAGTCCGCGTGCTGCCCACTGGCGGCGACGGAAACGCTATTCTGTGCCGCGCCTGCTTCGAGCACGAGTTACGTTTCCGACGCGCCCGCAACCCCGAGCTGGGGCCTGACTGCCGCTTTGCCTTGCCTTCCTGGGACTCGCTCGCCGTCTATGCGCCCGCCCGCCTTGGCGCGTCCAACGCGCCGGCCACGAGCGCCGATGACCGCTGAACCGCTCTGGCCTGCCGTTCTCGCTTGGCTCCTGCTCTTGGCTTGGGCCACGCTCGCCATTCGCGTCGATTGCGCCGCCCTTGGCGTCGTTATCCTGCTTTACGTCGCTGGCAGCGTGCCTCTTTGCCTCCAGGACCGCCGCCTCGACCGCAAACACCGCCCTTGACCGCCCGCCATCTCTCAGCGTAGCTTCGCGCCATGCTGCCGCCGTTTGACGCATGTTCGGCCGCCGTTGCAGGCCAAGTCTCAGGCCAACGCCGTCGCGCTCGCCCGCCTCGTAAATCCGCAACCGGCCAAGCCCTTGAACTCCAGTCCGTTGCCCTCCGCGATGGCACTGCCGATTCTACCCCCGTTCACGTTCGCGCCGCTCTCATGCGTGCTTGGGTCGATCTCCAGGAGATTGTCATGGCGCTGCGGGGAGTTGGCAAGCCAAAGCCGGTAGAAGCAAAGAACTCGAACGGCGCGAAGCGAGCGAGAGAGAGCGCGTCACCTGTCAACGGGGCGAGTTGACAACGGTGCGTGAGTGTGCGACGCGGGACGGTTCCGGCACACTCTCCGGCGTATGCGCATTGACACACTCTCAGGCGTGTGTTACGTGTAGCGCATGGCCTACAAATGCGGCACCTGCGGCTGGGAGGGCGAAGTCGTCGGACGGCAACGTTGCATGGCGTGTAATCGCAACCGCACTCGGCAATGGCGCAAGGACAATCCCGACAAGCGCAAGGCGCAAAAGGCCCGCTGGCTGTCGCGTCGCATTATGCGCCAGCCGGATTACCTCGTGAAGCGTCGCCGCGAGAAAGCGGCCCGCAATCCCGCTACGGTTCGCGCTGCGTGGCAGCGCCGCATCGCGTGGCTGGCTCAAGGCACCGCAACGCAAAAAGATTTACACGACGCCTACGCGCTATCCAACGGACGGTGCGTTTACTGCGGGCGTCGCGTGAAATGTCGGTTCAACCACAAAGACCCGCGTGGCTTCGATCATATCGTGCCACGCATCAAAGGAGGAAAACATGAACGCGGAAACATTGTCGTCGCTTGTCGGCGATGCAACGAAATCAAGTCCGGTGAGTGACGCCCGTGCGCCCGCACTCGCCGCCGAGTGCGAACGGCTGCGCGCCGCGCTGCAGGCCATCGACAACATTGCGCACGACACGCCCTGCATGTCGTTGCAGGCATCGCACGAGTTTGAGCGCAACTCGGCCGCCGAAGCTCATCGCGTGGCCAGCAACCATGTCCTACTTGCCATTCGCCGCGAGGCGCGCGCCGCACTCAACCAGTAACGCCCATGCAAGACCGCATCACCTACGAAGCACGCGCCGCAGTCGGCGTTCTTGCCATGCTCGGCCTCGGCCTGCTCATGCTCGCTGCCGGCCTCGTGGTCAGCATCGCGCCGTTCTACATCGCGGACCTGCTCGGCCTGCTATGATCGTCCTGCTCACACTCGCCGCCGTTCTGTTCGGTGGCATGTCCGCGTTCTGGTTGCTCGTCGCTATTGTGGTCTGGCTCGCTTCGACCGCAGTTCGCATCGAGGACACGATCCGCACCTTCCGACACAACTGGCGCAATCGCCCGCGCCGCTAACCTGCCCGCCCACACCGCACGGCCGCCCTGCTCACGCTCGGCGGCCTTTTTGCTGCGCCGCCCTGGTGCCCAGGCCACGAACAAAGCATGCTTTCAGGACCCGCGCGCGCCGACCGTCCCCACACCCTGCCACCCGGCACCCCGCCCACGCTCGCGTGACTCCCTGTGTGAAAGCGGCAGTTTACGCGAAGTGGGCGTGTGGGCTACGGGAAGGGCGGAAGTGGGCGAGAGCTAGTTGCGCTCGTCGGGTGAGTGTTTGCGGGCGAGGGCTTCGAGTTGGGCGGCGAGGGTGGGGTCGGAGAAGGTGGCGACGAGATCGCGGATAAGACCTTCGTCATCGCGGATGATGGAGGGGTCGTCGATGAGGTGACGGCGGGGATCGTTGGCGAGCATGGAATCGGCGTAAGCGGAGCGGAGCTTGGTGGTACGGGGGTCGTCACCGAGACGGCGGAAGGCTTCTTCGACGCATTGGCGGAAGGTTCTCATGGCAGTGGTGTGCCCGGAACGTCGGCGGACGTTCGAGACGGAGCGGGCGCGGTGAGGTCGAGGGCGAGGACGTCCTCGTTCGCGCACCAGTCGAGGCAGGCGGCGAGGGGTGCATGGGCGGCAGTGGCGACGTTACGGATGCGTGCGAGTGCGGAGCGGGCGTCGGAGAGCTGGGACCGGAGCGCAGCGTGCTCCGAAGCGAGGCGGTCACGTTCGGCGAGGGCACGGTCACGGGCATGGGCGGCAGCACGCATGGCGGGCAGGAGATGGTCGATGTCGGAGCGTGCTTCGAGGAGCTGAGCCCGCAGTGCCTCGCACTGCGAACAGCGCTGTGCGACGGGCGGGCCGGAGTCCGGCTGGACTCCGGGCAGTGCGCTTCGGGTGAGCGGCGTATCGCAGACGGTGCCGTGAGTGGCCCAAGGTTTGCCGCAGTGCAGGCAGTAGCTCACGGTCGCCTCCGCTGACGGCGCTGCCATGCAGTACCGGCCTTGAACGCAGACAGCAAATGGACGTGGCGATTCGGGTAGCTGGAAGCGCTGTCGGTCGCTAGACCGAACTGTTTCTCAAACGCCTTTCGCATGGCGACGGAGCGGGTGGGCTTGCGGGGGGTGGTCATGGCGCGAACAGGGTGTCGTAGAGCCAGCGACGGAGAGAGCGGCGTGGAGGCTTCGGAGGTGCGAGTCGCCATTCTCGCAACTCGTGACCGCAGTGGTCGGACCAGCGCACGGCAAGTTCGCAGAAGGTCTTCCAGCGTCGGCAGTGGTCGAAGCTCTCGCCAGATACTGTGTTTGCCTTGCGATGAACGCAGGTGTGGCATGAGCGCACCGGCGAGTTGAGGTAGGTTTGTTGGCTCACGCCTCCTCCTTCTGCGTCGGCGCAAGGGCGGCGCGGGCGACGGTGCAACCGGGCTGGTCCAGACAAACGTGCGCGGAAGTGGAGCACCAGCAGAGGTCGGTGCCGGAATCGCGTTGGGTTGGCGTGCCGAGGAACCGGAGTGCCTTCGCGAGACGGTCCCGCTCGGCGGTTAGGCGGGCGATGTCGTTTGTTAGAGCTGTCAGGCAGTCCGTTCGACGGTCGCAGAACGATTGCAAACTGCGGTATTGGTGGTTGACCTGTTCGAGTTCTGCCCGCAACGCATCCCGCTCCTGCGCGAGTGCGGCAGCGTGTTGTTCACACGCAGCACGGATGATGTCCTCCTCCTCAACCCAAGGGACACGCGATTGGTCATCAATCCGGCGTGCGGCCACGACCCACGGCGTCTCCGGCGCGTCGGTCTGCACTGGCATATCGAATCCAATGCACACGTAGTCCTTCGACGGCGCGTCGGCAGGCTCAGCGTGCAAAGCAGAGCAATACAGCTCGCCGGGCTGTGACCGGGGCTTGCCGCAGATGTGGCACGGCGCGTCGGCAGGCGGGGTGGGCGCGTGCTCCGGGTCAGCGTTCGTGTTCATGGTCGTGGGGCGGGTGGGTCGGAGCGGTTCGTCGCCGCCTTGTGTAGCGCTGTTCGGTAACGCTCCATTTTCTTATCCGTCCAAGGGTGCGCGCCCAGCTCCATCTTCGACAGGTACTGCACAGACTTCCCGTAAGCTCGCGCCAAAGCCCGTAGCGACACCTTCGCAGCTTCTCGTTCTCGGCGCATCATCGCTCCCGTCCAGCGTGGGTCGTAATGGTAGCCGCGTCCCCCGCACTTCGGGCATACTGTTGAGTCATCGATCATTCGGTTTTCCTCGTGCCAGCAACTCGCGCATGGCCGCAGTCGATTCCTTCGTCCAGTACTTCGGCCCCTTCCATGCGAAAGCGGATCGCGCTTCGGCGGTGCTGTAGCTGACTGTGGCGCTGGGCGCAACGTTCAATTGGCACATACCATACCGCTTGTACAGAACCTGCAACCACGTCTCGCGCCGCTTTGCGTCCCACGAGTGTTTCGCGACCGCTAGCGGGACAAATATGAGGTGCTTGCGGAAGTGCTTCAACACCGGGTTTTGGTAGCGGTGCCACCTTACGCGCACAGGTAAAGATGCGGAGCAGCCCACGTAAACGATGTTGGCGCGATTGTACAAGCCGATGCCGTAGATGGTGTGCATAAGAAGAATCGTCCGTCGCTTGTGAAATCCTGCCGTGAGGCGAGAGGGCTTGCGCCCACGACGGACGAAAATCGACACCGGCTGGATTTCACGATCCGACTCTGCGGCACGCCCGCTCGAAAGTCAAGCACAGCGAGCTTGCGCCACCGCCCGCACGCGCCTACGCTCGCCGCATGAATCCGGGCTTTGTCCTTGACGGCACCGTGCTGGAGGCGCGAAACATCCCGCGCATACGCGCCAAGCTCGGCATCGCAGACGGTGGCGGTCTGCCCGCGGGCGGCACAACCGGCCAATCGCTGACCAAAACGAGCAACGCCGACTTCGACGTTGATTGGACGACCATCAGCGGCGGCGGTGCCGGGCTGACCAACCTCGACGGCGGGCACTCCAACACAGTGTACGGAGGCACGACGGGCGTTGACGGAGGAGGCGCCTGATGGCGGTCAATATCCAGATGCGGCGTGACACTGCCGCGAACTGGGCCGCGGTCAACCCGCTTCTTGCCGAGGGCGAGTGGGCGCTGGAACTGGACACGCTCAAGGCGAAGGTGGGCGACGGCATCACGCTCTACAACGCGCTGCCGTACTGGGTCGAGCCCGCTGCGGCGACGAGCGCCCAGCCCACGTCGGCGCAATTCAGCGCCCTGTCCGCGAAGGTGGAGGTCGTCAGCAACGCCGTCAGCGTCGTGTCGCAGGCGCTCTCGATCGAGACGGCGGCCCGCGTCGCCGCTGACAACACCATCTCCAACGCCGCCAGCAATGCGATGAGCGTTGCGAACGCCGCGTCCAACGCAGCCTCCATAGTCAGTCAGGCCCTGAGCGTCGAGACTGCCGCCCGCGTCCTCGCCGTGAACACAGTGTCCACTGCTGCGTCCAATGCGCTCTCCGTAGCCAATGCAGCCAGCAACGCGGCGTCCATCGTATCGGCAGCCGTGGACGTGGTGTCGAACGCATTGTCCGCAGAAGTAGTCGCACGCACCGCCGCTGACAATGCCGTTTCGGCGCAAGCCGCCAGCGCCATCAACGTCGTGAGCGCGTTCGTCGCGAACGTCTCGGTGAAGTCCGTAGGCGGCACCTCCGTCAAGGGCTTGCAGAGCGTGGTCAACGCGCTCTCGAACCGGCTGTCAGCAGCCGGCACGGGCAGCGTCACGAGCGCCGAAGTGCAGGCTGTATCGGCGCAGGCCGCTTCGGCCATCAACGTAGTCTCGGCGCGTGTCGTCAGCGTGTCTGCGGAGCTGGTGTCGCTTGTCCAGATTGCGAGTGCAGCGGCGACCTCGGCCGACGCGCACGCCAATACGGTGTCAGCCCGCGTAGTGAGCGTTAGCGCGGAATTGGCGAGCCTCGTGCAGATAGCGAGTGCCGCCGCCACCTCTGCCGATGCCCATGCCAACGCCGCTTCTGCTGCAGCAACCAGCGCCGATGCCCACGCGAACACTGTCAGCGCGCGTGTCGTGTCCGTGAGCGCTGAGCTTGCGTCGCTCGTCCAGATCGCATCGGCAGCGGCAACGTCCGCAGACGCACATGCGAACACCGCATCAGCCGCCGCGACATCCGTGAACGCTCGCGTCACATCGGTCAACGCCTTCATCTCTGGCATCTCGGCTCGCTCCGTTGGCGGCGTCTCTACGCACGGTTTGCAGAGCGTCGTGGACGCGCTGTCCAACCGCATCTCCGCAGGTGGCAGCGGCGGAAGCGTGACCAGCGCCGAGGTTCAAGCCGTCAGCGCCCAAGCTGCATCCGCCATCAACGTCGTCAGCGCACGCGTCGTCAGCGTGAGCGCGGAATTGGCCAGCCTCGTCCAGATTGCCTCTCTCGCCGCGACCAGTGCGGACGCCCATGCCAACGCGGCTTCAGGTGCCGCCACCAGCGTGCTCAACTTCGTGCAGGGCGTCTCCGTCAAATCTGTCGGCGGCACCTCGGTGAAGGGGCTGCAAAGCGTCGTCAACGCTTTGTCCAACCGCATCAGCGCCGTCGTTGCCGGAGCGGCCAGCGTCACCAGCGCCGAACTCGCCTCCGTCGATGCCCGCGTGAACAGCGTCAACACCTTCTTGAGCGGCATCTCAGCCCGCTCCGTCGGCGACATATCCACGCACGGCGTTCAGAGCGTTGTGAACGCGCTCTCTGCCCAGATCGCTGCGCTCCGGGGTGAACAGCGCGTCCTAGCCGCCACCTTCACCTGCTCCATCCTGAGCGCCATCGGCGGCTTGAGCCTGTCCGTCGTGGCCAACGGCGTTTACGAGATACGGGCGAAGTTCATGGTCAGCGCCACCACCGGCCAACCCTACTTCATGCGCTGGAGTGCGCCCGTCATGTCGAACTGCGGCGGGTTCTGGCTTGGCGCGCTCTCCGTCGGCGTCGGCGGTTCGGTTGCCGCCATCACGGCCAAGATGGTGTTCGCGAACTTCGACCAGACGCAGAACAACAACACGGCGTTCACCTGCACGCGCGGCGCAACCTTCAACATCATGCCGGTGCAGATGGAGGGCGTCTTCGTCGTGGGCGGTGCTGGCGGCCAGTTCGTCTTCAAGGTCGGCACAGCCACCGGGCAGCTCGTCGCGGTCTTCCCCGGCTCCTTCAGCCGCGCAATCAGGCTCGCGTGAACAAGGCGCTGGACATCACCAAGCCGCAGAAGGTCAGCTACTGCATCCCGGAGTGGCTCAAGATCGAGCAAATCAAGGTCGCCATCGCGAGCGTCAAAGGCCGCATCGAGCCGTGCCACGACTTGCGCCAGGAACCCATCGCCGTCGTCGGCTTTGGCCCGAGCCTTGCCGACACCTGGGAGAAGGTGCGCGACTTCAAGCGGGTCATCACCTGTTCTGGTGCGCACCGCTTCCTCATCGAACGCGGCATCGTCCCGACGTGGCACATCGACGTTGACCCGCGCGCCTACAAGGCCGACCTCATCGGGCCGCCGCACCCGTCCGTCGAGTATCTCATGGCCTCGACGTGCAGCCCGCGCATGTGGGAGCACCTCGCCGGGTTCAACGTCAAGCTCTGGCACATCTTCGACAGCTCCGACGACGCCATCCGCATTCTGCCCCGGGGCGAGTGGCACGTCACCGGCGGTTGCGACGTTGGCCTGCGCGCCATCACCATCGCCCGCTTCCTTGGCTTTACCGACCTGCACATCTTCGGCATCGACGGCTCATCGCCCACCCAGGACAAGCGCCACGCCGCCGACCATCCGAACAAGGTGAAGCCGACCTTCACCGTCGATTACGAGGGCCGCACCTTCAACACGACGCCGCCCATGCTCGAATGCGCCCGCGGCTTGTGGCACGAACTGGACCAGCTCAAGGACGTGCGACCGACATTCTACGGCGACGGCCTCATCCAGCACATGTCCAAGTTCTACAAGCGCCACGACGACGGCAAACCCTGCTCCATCGCCTTCGTAGCCGGACCGCTCATCAGCGACGAATACCGTGAACTGAACCGGCGCCTGCATCGCGACAACCTCGGCTACGGCGTCGGCGGCGGTGCCCATGCCAAGGTCGTGCAGAAGCTGGTCGCCGCGAACAAGCTCACCTCCGTCCTCGACTACGGCGCGGGCAAACAATACCTCGCCAAGGCGCTGCCCTTCCCCATCTGGTCGTACGACCCGGCCATCCCCGAGATCAGCGAACTGCCCCGCGCCGCCGACCTCGTCGTATGCACCGACGTGCTTGAGCACATCGAGCCTGAGCGCCTGAACGCCGTCCTGACCGACCTGCGCCGATGCGTGCTCAAGCTGGGATACTTCGTCATCCACACCGGCCCGGCCGCCAAGCACCTCGCCGACGGGCGCAACACGCACCTCATCCAGCGCGGCGAAGAATGGTGGCGCAAGGAACTGGGCAAGCATTTCCTGTTGACCGCCGACGCCATCGTGCGCAAGCCTCCGCTCATTCATGTCATCGTCGCCCCATTGCCAGCGCCAAAGCCCGCACCGGCCCAGGAACTCGTCGCCTTGACGTGAGTGCGCCCCTGTCCATCTACCTCGGCTACGACCCGCGCGAGCACGCCGCTTACGAGGTCGCCGACTTCTCCATACGCAGGCGCGCCTCCGTGCCCGTGCTCATCACGCCGCTCGTCCTGTCGCAGCTCGGCCACCTGCTCACGCGCCCCGTCGAACGGCGCGACGGCCAGCTCTACTGCCCCATCTCGCAGGCGGCCATGTCCACCGAGTTCGCCATCTCGCGTTTCTGCGTCCCATTCCTGCAACGCACTGGCTGGGCGCTGTTCGCCGATTGCGACGTGCTCTGCCTCGCTGACATCGCGGAGCTGTTCGCACTCGCCGACCCGCGCTACGCCGTGCAGGTCGTTAAGCACGCGCCCATGACCGCGACCGGCACCAAGATGGACGGCCAGCTGCAGACCGCTTACCCGCGCAAGAACTGGTCATCGGTAATGCTGTTCAACGTCGGCCACCCCGCACACGCCCGCCTCACCCTCGACGCGCTCAACACATGGCCCGGACGCGACCTGCACGCCTTCCGCTGGCTCAAGGACGAGGAAATCGGCGAACTGCCGCAGACGTGGAACTGGCTCGTTGGCGTTTCAGGACGAGATAAGCTCAGCCCAATTGTGCCCACCATTAAGCTGCTACACTTCACGCTCGGCGGCCCGTGGTTCCCTGAGTGGATTGGTGGCCCGTGCGACGAGCTGTGGATTCGCGAACGCTGCTCCTTTACACACTCGACTGCGGCACGTCCGCAATAACCTGCGCCCTGCTGTCCGGGTGATCCGGTGCTCGCAGGCCCGCCGCCACGCACACTTTCTCGAACGCTTCGTTGTAGCCCCCGCGTGGCGCAACCCTCGCAATCGCCGCCTGTATCGGAATGCCGTCCAGCGTGCCGTCCCACATGCGGCAGAGCACGCCGTCAACGGTGATCCAGTCCTCCGTCGCTGTAACTCTTATGGTGAGCATGGTGCCCCCTGTTCTACGCGAACGACTGATACGGTGCAAGCACCCTTGACAGCGCCCGCGCCTTGCGCCACGCTGCCCGCGTTCATTGTTGTCTCCTTTGGGCGTCTCGCTTGCGTGAGGCGCCTTTCCCTTTTAGTCGCCGCTCGACTTCTTGGGCGTTGCCGCAGCCTTCTTCTTCGCCGCCGCTGCCTCCGCGTCCGCCTTCTTCTCGATGGCCCGCACCTCGGCCGCGCTCCGGGCGTGCTCGGCACCCGCCTCCACCGTGCCCTCCATGCCCTTGACGAACAGGTCGGCGCGCGTCTTCTCGACTTCGTGCGCCTGCTTCTGGCGGAACGCGGCGTCCTTCTGCTGGAGCTTCTGCGCGTCCGCGACCTGCTTGGCCTGCACCTTCGCCTGCGTCGTCATCGCAATGGCCTGCACCTTCGCCATCGTCTCCGGGTCTTGGTGCCCGTTCTGTTGCGCTGCCGCCTCTTGCTGCCGCTGCGCCATCGCCTTGACCTCGTTCATCAGCTTGCCCAGCACGTCGGAGTACTGCTTGACGCGCTGCTTCTCGCTCTCGTCCTGCTCAAGCAACGCGATGTGCTGCGCCACGTACTGGTTCGCATTGAGTAGCCCGAGCACGTCCTGCGGTGTGCCGACCCCGCCGCTCCCCATAATCTGCTGCACCTTCATCGCCATCATGCGCAGCAGCGTCTCGATGACTTCGCGGTGCGAGTCGCCTTCCTTCACCGGCATCGGCACGCCCGTCATCAGCGTGCCCCATGCGAGTGCCGCGTCGAACACCGTGTCCGTGATCTTGTTCGGCTTGATGGGCGCAAGCTGCGTCGCCATGCCCGCGTCGTCCGTAAGCGCGAGCACATAATTGTGCAGCACCCGCTGCTGTGCGCTCGGCTCCATGAACTGCCGCGCGCCCATGAGCTTCTCGCTGGTCGCGATCTCAAGCTGCTTGCTGCCGCCACCCAGCACCTGCTCGGAGTGTATCTCCCAGCGCTCAACGTCCATGAACTTGTCCGGCACGCCCTTCTCGCGGCACCGGCGCTGGAACTCTTTCGCGTCCTTGTTGCGGCTCTTGCGGTCGCACAGCCGCCGGCAAATCTCGCGGTACTCGAACTCCGCCTGCGTGTACGCGTTGCTGAGCAGCGAACTGAGCAGCGCACTGGTCTGCGCCAACAGCGCCTGCACCTCGAACTTCGTGCGTTCCTTCTCCGTGCCGCTGTCGATGTCCTGCGTGTAGCTGCTCGCGCTCTCTCCCATGTGCTGCCGCAACTGCGCCATCAGCATCTGGCTGAGCTGCGGGTCGAACTGGTAGCGTTCCTCGCGCTTCACAAATCCGATGCCCTCGGGCAGCAGCCCGTAGCGCAGTCCGAAGTGTATCTTGTCCACCGCCGCTCGGTCCGCCGGGTCCTGCACGCGCAACAGCAGCATCATGTCCTCGAACACCTTTCCCACGAAGCGGCACAGCGTCATGTCCTGCACCTGGCACAAGTCGAATAGCAGCCACGCGAGCGAGCGCACCGAGTGGTACATATAAGGCGGCTTCACGTTGCCGTCGCCGAACTGCACGTGCAGCAGCTTGTCGAGCTTGTCCGCCACCGGCTTCTTGCTGTCGTACACGAAGTCCACTGGCTCGTTCGTCGTCCCATACGTCGCCGTCCAGTTCTCGTCGGGCACAATTTGCAGGTGCCACTCGCTCGTCTTGTCGTCCCGCGAGTAGAAGTCCCACAGCCATATCTTCGGCACCGCGTCGCTCTGCCAGTAGGTCGCGTCCTGCTTGAACAGTTCCGCCGCCTTCTCCGGCGCGTTCTGCCAGTCCCACATCGGCTCGCTCACCGTCTTGTCTTTGATCGACGCGAGCATCTTTCGAACGACGCCCAGCTTCCAGCCGGGGTCCACGTTCTTGCCCTTCGCCAGCGTCTTGCTGTACAGCTCCCAGTAGCTCATGCCGCGTCGTCTCGCGAAGTGGCTCATGTCCAGCCGCACCTCCGTGTCCGTCGGGATGAGCAGGTCCTCAATCGCGACGAAGTACGGGCACCAATCGTCGTCGAACGGCGTCCACATCTTCGCACCCACGCCCGTTAGCATCACGCCGCCGCCGGTCTGCCGCACCTGATGATAGTAGTCGCGGCTGCGCTTGAGCGGCCTGTTCGCCTCCTTCGTGATAGTAGTCGCCCAGTCCATGCCGCGGTCCACCGGCGCGTCCTCAAGGCTCACATGAAAGTAGCGCGCCGTCTTCAGCATCGCGTTGCACCATTGCCGGTTCGCCTGCGCGAGCAGGTTCGTGCCGCTCTTGGTATTGAAGCTCACGTCCAGCTTGTTCTCCGCCATCTGCGCGGCGCTGAACGGGGGTTCCCCATTCATTTGACGCTGGATGAGCGCACGGTTTGGAGAGCGCAACTCGTCCGCACGCTTCAAGTCCTGCACGATGTCCAGCACGCGTTGCGGCGTCGCACTCATGCGGTCGCAAGCTCAGCTTGCTTTGCGGGCTTCTTCTTTACCGGCGCACCGGGCGCTTCGATGAGCCCCGCTTCCAGCGCCTTCTCCAGCACGTACTGGCTCGCTCCGGTCGGCTTCAGCGACTCCGTCACCAGCGCCTTCGCGTGCTCCAGCCGCAGCCGCCACATGGGCAGGAAGCCCGCCACGTCCTTGACCCGGTGGAACAGCACGGCGTCCTTGCGCACGAAGTCCGGCGTCACGGCGTTGGGCGGGTCGGCCTCCGTTCGCGCCGCGACGAACACCGGCGGCTCCGCATAGGACAAACCCCAGTGATTGTGTATCAGGGGCGTGTTGTGCGCCCGCGCTACCAGCGTGTCCGCGAACACCATGTCGAACGCGCGCACGTTCTGCTGCCACTGCGCCGTCCCGACCTTCGCGGGCTTCGCCATGCCCTTGAACTTCGCGTCCTCCCAGCGCGTCGCGAGCAGCCCGAACAAGTCCTGCGGATAAACAGCCACGCCCGCGAGGTAGCGGTTCGGCAGCCCTTCGATGGCTCGTTCGGCATCCAATACGCATCCCATCAACGGGCGTGGACACTTGCGATACGCCTCGCCCAGGTCGTTGAGCCAGCTCGCCCGCAGCGGCACCGCGTCGCTCTCCAGCCATAGCCACGGCAGCTTGTAGCCCGACTCCACCTGCCGCGCCACGGCACGGAACATGAGGTTGGTCGCGAGCGGCCAGCCCACCGCGCCGGTCTGCACCACCATGCCCTTAACGCTGTGGAAGTCGCCGCGCACCAGCGCGAGCAACTCCTTCACGCGCTCCGTCGGCACGCCCGCGTCTGCCGCGATGAGCAGCGAGTGCTCGTCCACGTTTCCAAGCTCCTTCACCCAGCGCAGCAGCGTCTCGGCGCGGTCAACGTCGCCAGCGTGGCAGGGTAGCGTTACGAGTATGGGTGTGGTCATAGGGGCAGTACTTGTTGGCCGAGGCGTTGCCACTCGGCGATGGTTTTGTTTTGCTTCGTGTTGTTGCAAGTCGGGCAGGTGGCGCACAGGTTTTCAACGGCGTGCAGGCCACCTCTGGCAAGCGGGACGATGTGGTCGAAGTGGCAACCCTTTGTCGGCGTCAGCTTCTCGCAATAGTAGCAGCGAATCTCCTTCTTCGCCTTCACTTGCCGTATGAACTCCTTGATGCCCGCCAAGTTGATGGACGCGCCTTTCTTTAGAGCGCGGCGGCGGTGCCACTTGAGCCGGTTTTCCTCGGTCGTTCGCGCTGCGTTGTACTTGCGGAAGTAGGCGAGTCGGGCTTCCCGCGTCTTTTCGTTGATTGCCTTGACGCGAGCTTTGAACGCCGGTGTGTCTTTCACGCGTTGGTAGTAGGCCGTGTTCCTTTCCGGGTGCGCCTTCGAGTAGGCTTTGAAGTAGGCCAACCGCTTCACGCGAGCGGCTTGTGATGCCGGGCCAGCTTTGCCCAAGCGAAACAGCCGACGCTGCTCCTTAGTCCTTTCCAAGTAGGCCCTGAGCGTTTCGGGATGCTTCAGCGTGGAGCGCTTCACGGCTAGGCGGCGTCGCTCGCGGTACTCTTTGAGGGCTTCGGGATCAGTGGCCATTGGAGGTAGCGTTGAGTTCGGTTTTTAGCCAGCACCACTCAGGCAGCGCATTCAGCACTTCCTGCGATGTGCGTTCCGCGAGTATGTCGCGCTTGAGCCATATTTTCAAAGGAATTACGCAGTCACACTCGCTGCAAACGCCGAGCTTGTCCTCGTTCTCGACGCGGAGCTTGCGCTCCTCTTTGACGTGCATTTGTTCGGCGACGGCACGGACGATGTCACTGGTGAGCTTGAGCCAGCGATGCCCAAGTTTGTTGCGGTCGCAGTCGAGGCAGACGTTCGCGCGAGCCTGCGCAATGGGGATGGCAACAGCTTCTGCGCCCGTGCCCAACCATTCAACCAGCGTTCTAACGCCGCCCGCAAGATTTGCACTTTTTGACCGCTGTGAGAGCGCTGCTCGTGGGCTTTTTTTTTCCGCGATGCACCACGCCGGGTCGTCGTGCAGCCGCACACAGGTCTGCTCCTCAATCTCGTGGACGACTTCCTTGGCCGTCGCGTTCGGCAACCCATTGCCCGCGCGGAAGTCCGCGATCTGCGTCGCGAGTTCCCACAGCAGGCCCATGCTGGCCCACTTCTTGGTCGAGCCATCGGGGAGCGTCTGCTGCAACCGCCAACCGCC
>Ga0065705_10104284_pt1 | contig 23663 bp, 39 predicted proteins | sample SwibulcommuniRL2_FD_59092 | JGI IMG/M metagenome (GOLD analysis project Ga0065705, IMG submission 59092) | Bulk soil microbial communities from switchgrass field near Rose Lake, East Lansing, Michigan, USA - RL2 Bulk Soil v2 (version 2) | ecosystem: Environmental > Terrestrial > Soil >...
CCACAGACGCCGTATTGAGACCAGCCCGCGGTGGAAAATTCTTACGCGTGCTCCAATCCATCATAAAAGGAGATTCAATCATGAAAGTAAAAGTCAAACGAAACGGCGTCGTTATCGAGATTGACGAAGCAGAGGTACTACCCACCGACGAGCTCATAACCGAAGCCCACCTATCCGAGCAGATCGACGAAGACACTCAGGCCGTCCGCAGACTTCTGGCCGAGAACGAACGCCAGAAGCAGGAAGCCGAGGACGCCAAGAAAGTCAGAGCCAGCCGCGTCAAGATGTGCGAGTATCTTTTAGATACCGCCCTCGGAGCCTCCAAGCTCCCGAACGCCGCGCAATCAGTGGTGCGCAAGATGTTCACAGGCAAGGTCTTCGAGCCGACAGAGTTGGAAGACGCCATCGAAGAGCAGCGCAAGGTACTGACCGAAGTGCTTGCTAGTCAGCGGATTTCAGGCCCAGGCAGATCAACAGGCGCGATGTTCAACAGCGACGACCAGCTAGAGGCCGCAGTTGCCGACTTATTCGGAGTCGAACGCAGAGCCGAACTTGCAGCCGTCAAACCCGCCAGGTTATCCGGGATCCGTGAGCTCTACCTTATGCTCACGGGAGATTTTGAATTGCATGGCGGATACTACGGCGAGCGGATTTCCCTCGCCACGACCGCCGACTTTGCAGGTCTGGTAAAGAACGCACTCAACAAGATCGTTGTAAATTCCTTCGAGCGCATGGGAACCGCGGGTTATGACTGGTGGAAGAAAATCACGCTTCAGGAGCACTTCACCAACCTGAACGACATCACAGGGACACTCGTCGGAACCATCGGCAGCCTGCCGCTGGTAGCAGAGCAGGGAGAATATACCGAACTCGCCGTTGGCGACAGCCCAGAGACCGCCTCCTTCCTGAAATATGGCGGATACCTACCCTTGACTCTGGAAGCCATCGACAGGGACGAGACCCGCAAACTCAGGCAATACGCCGTCGAGTTGGGAAATGCCGCCATGCGCAACATTTCCGAGAAAGTCGCCAACATCTTCACCACCAACAGCGCAGCCGGGCCAGTCATGGCAGACACAGGCGCGTTATTCAATTCAACCGCCGTCACCACTGCCGGCGGACACGCCAATCTATTGACCACAGCCATAGGAACAGACTACACCGCCTGGAACGCCATCGCATTGGCGATGTATAACCAGCCGATGTTGGTTAAGAATGCGACAGGCTACTATGGCACAGGCAAGAAGCTTGCAGTAGAGCCGAGATACTGCCTCGTGCCTCGTGCGCTTCGCGCCGCCGCTGAGGCCTTATTCATCCCGCGTTGGTCTTCCGCTCAACAGAACGTGGCAAATGTGAGCGCCACATGGGGCGGACTGGTAGACCCCGTTGTTGTCCCTGAGTGGACAGACGCCACCGACTACGCAGCCGTATGCGACCCCGCCATCGCCCCCAGTATCATCGTGGGCGAACGCTTCGGACTCGTGCCAGAGATTTACATCGCAGGCCGAGAGACCGACCCGGCCGTGTTCATGAACGATGAACACCGCTTAAAAGTCCGCCAGTTCATTGCATTGGTCGTTGGGGATTTTCGCCCACTGCATAAGGAAAATGTTGGCGGATAATTCCGATCAATCGAATCCACCCAATGGGGCGACACGGAAGCCGCCCCATTGGGATTAGTCCAACCCATAAGGAGTAAACATCATGGGATACGTCCACGAAACACACATGAGTCAGATCATTCCACCTACGGCAATGTTTGGAACCACAGGCACATACACCCAGGCGGCAGGCGCAGTCACAGGCACAATTGCATTCCACCGAGCCGCAGCCGCATCCACGGGCGTGATCAACATCCCGATCATATTGCCATCCAACTCAGTGGCACTCAAAGGCGCGTTGCTCAAATCCATCGAGGTGGATTATGAGCTTCTGCTGGCAGTCGCGACCTCCATCACCATGTCGCTCAACAAAGTGACTCGCGGCGCAGATACCGCCGTTGCAGTGGTAAGCGCCGTCACAGTCACACAAGACCTCGCAGCCGCAACCGCAGCCGCCACCCAAGACCAGCACAAAATCACAGTCACACTCACCACTCCTGAATGGATTGACAACGACGTGTATTACCTGCTCGTCATGACCGCAGTGTGCGGCGGAACCGTCACCGTCGATGTACTCGGAGCCGTGGCAAACTTCACCTTGAGGGTATAGTCATGGGATACGTACATGACACCGCCATGAGCCAGTTCATCCCGCCGAGCCTGTTCCACAGGCCGACCGGCACATGGACAACCCCCGCGGGCCAGGTCGCAGGGACAATTGTAGAGCACGTCGCAGCCGCAGACCAGACGGGCCTCGTCAATATCCCCATCCTGATTCCATCGTGTTCAATGGCCAGCGCCGCACACGGAGCCTGTCTCAAATCCATTGAAATCGACTATGAAGTTTTGACAGCCGATTGTGACGCCCTAACTTTTGTGGTCAACAAAGTGACACGCGGCGCAGATACCGCCGTTGCAGTCGTAGCAGCCCAGACATTCACCCAGACGCCAACCGCCGCCAACGCCTTGAAGGTAGACCAGCACAAGGCCATTCTCACCATCACCACACCATTCTGGATTGACAATGACGAATATGTGCTGGTAGAGGTCACAGTCAATCAGGCACTCACCACCACGGTTGATTTCCTCGGAGCCGTAGCGAATTTCACATTGAGATTATAGGAGACGCAGACATGAAAGACTTAGAGACCAAATATCAAAAAGACTCGCCCGAAACTTATGAGCAGGCGCTCGACCTGCTCAAAGACTATTACAAGACCCAGAAGGCCAACGGAGATCATCTCCCACTACGACCAGCTATTGCCTCATGGAAACTGAACGAAGACGGAACCATGACAGTGATCGACGGAGCCAGCGGACGGAAACTCAGCTTCGTGATCGACACATCCAAGCAGGACAAACTCCGAGCCGAGGCAGCCGCCGAAGACGCAGCCCAGGCAGCAGCCGACGCCCTGGCCAAAGCTGAAGCCGCGCGCCTTGCAGCAGACGCAGCCGAAGCCGAAGCAAAGGCAGCAGTCAAGACCGAGAAGGCCAAAGGAAAACCAAGATAGAGGAGGTCGGCTCCGACGGCCCGCCAGTAGGCGGGCCTCTTGCCGACGGGAGCACATCTCCCGAACCCTCTACAAACAAAAAGAAAGGAAAACCAAGATAATGACCCTTCCCCCATTCGTTTACACGTTCGCATTTTGGCAGGCCCTCGCCTACGTGATAGCCGCATTCGTCGCAGCGTGGACACCCTACAAACTGGAAGCCGGAGTAGTGCTTGCAATATTCCTAGCCATCCTAAAGCTATTCCAAATCACACCCGAAATCAAAGCAAGGATGCGAGCCAGGTAAAACGCCGTCACGACCAGAGATTAGAAGTCCCTGTTATTCAAAATAACAGGGACTTAGAGAAATCAAAGCTACCAAGTCGAGAAAGAGACGGCTCCGTCAAGAGAAGGCCGTTTAGAGCCGTTTTTTACTGATACGCGAAAGGAACGAAAACCATGTATAAAACAGCCGCATTAGTAGCCGCCGCCATATGCTTCGCCATCGGCGCATTCAATAAACTTGCGCCGAGTGACATCAACTGGACAAACGCAGGCTTATGCTTTGTCACAATCAGCCTAATCGTAGGATAGACCAATGCAATTCAGAAGCGACGAGCAGCGCAAAGCAATTTTTGCCAAACTGAAGAAGGGCAAGAAAGGGACAGGCACAAAGCCAAAGCCACCATCGAAGCCGAGCAATCCCAATCCGCCGTTCGTGATAGGTGGAGGCCAAACACCTACACCCCCACCAGGGACATGGACAGGCACAGGCGGAGCCATCTATGAAACACCAGACTCCAACTGGTTTCAAGCACCACCCACCGCGCCGAACTATGGAACCAATCTCAACCAACTTACAAGCCCAGGCGTTGGACCATACAATCCACCGACGTTCCAGCAATTCCAGCCGCCGACAACACTATGGGGAGATTTGTATCTCATCTCACAGGGAGTAGAGCCGTCAACAGGTAATGTCCAATGGGGCTATGGAACGCCAGGCACATTAAAGCCGCCGAGCCCGCTTCAATTCGGAAAGGGCGAAACGTGGCGCATAAACCTATTCCACAGCATAGGGCGAGACGAAGACTTTTTTGGAAAATGGAATCCAGTGAAAGGCATTTCGAAATTGCCAAACACAGCCCTAAGCCCCAAGCGCAACCAGCCACGCCCCTGGTGGGCGAAGTGAACGAGGACAACGGCTCCGCCGCTCGCTTCGCTCGCTCTTTATAACGGGAGCACATCTCCCGAACCCACTGAAAGGACACAGTACCTTATGAGCGACTCATTGACCACACTTATCGGCAAAGTACAGAACATCCTGGGAGACGCCACAGGGACATACTTCACGACCGCCATCACAACCGCCGCAATCAGACAGGCGCTCAGTGAATGGAACCTACACGCGCCAGTCTTCGCAGCCGTGACTATCACAGGCATAACCAATCAATACGAGTATGAACTCACAGACGAAGACCCGAACTCATGCGAAATCCTCGACGTGCTCAGGCAGGGAGCGGGCAACAACGAACGGGATACATCCCTCGACTTCGACCAGTACAACGAAGATGAGCGCGTCTTCTTTCGGCTCCGCCGACCCGTCACAACAGCCGACACGCTCATCGTGAGATACACGATCTATCACACGATCAACGGACTGGACAGCCAAACCGAGAGCACACTACTGGCAAAGGACGACCAGGCAATGGTGGACGGCGGCGCATTCTTTTCCATCATGATCAGGGCCACGGCCAGAGTCGAGACCATCAACCTCAGTCAAGACCAATCAGACAACTATCGGGAACTAGCGGGCGGATTCGGCGCGATGTTCAGCCAGCGCCTAAGCTACGCCAGCCTCCGAAAATCCCCCGTCTCCGAACCCGACGACCGCGCGTGGAATGACCCATACCACACCAATCAATGGGAAATGAAATAGACCATGCGTACACTGGCCGCCGAGCTTGCAGCCGTCAATAATGGGAATTACCCTGTTGTGTTTCGAGTCAAAACATGGCAGGGACGCGGCGTATCCCTGCAAGCCAATACCACCAAGATACTAGGCTTTCACATCTCACGCACAGAAATCAGAGTCGAGACCGAACCGCTCTCAACTACACAAAATTACATTCAGCTTTTGCGCGGTGCGTTAATCAACGGCGTCGAATATCTGATAGGGACGACCTACTACACGATATATAAGACCGAACTATTGAGAAATAAAACCATCTTCTATGCTTCCCTCATTCCAAGACAGTATGTCTCAGTCGCAGGCGACGACACCTATGAAAACGTACTCACCGCCTTTTGTACGGCCATCGGGCTCACGCCCCAATTCAAAAACCCAACCGCCGCATTCTGGGATTATCAATTTTATCCAGCAGGCCGAAGCCTAACCCTCAACGACGCACGCGGCATCGTTTCCATTCTCAGACAAAAATACCTAATTACCGTAAGCGACCAGGAGGGAGACATCATCCAATTCGCGGGCTACCTCGACAGCACAAGCGCCGACGTGACCGCGCCGCCCATCCTGAACAATCCATACATCAAATTCACGAGCGAGGTATCAGCCAAGCAATTCATTTGGAGGGACGAAGCCAACACCACCCACCAGAGCGGCTCATTGACAATTCCCGCCCATAATCTGGGGTATCTCGAATCGACCGACGACCCGCCAGCCGTCAGCGAGAACGCAGGCAACATCGCTTATGAAGGCCAAGTTGATTTGAGAATTACAAACGACGACATTATCTATAACGATGAGAATGAGTTAGTAATGCAGGCCGACGTAATAGAGACTTTCGATAGAGCAAAAGACCCATCTTGGATGTTGAATTTACAGCAATCCACACCTATCAGCAGCACCGAGGGCGGAGCCCTGCCCTCGACCATCCAGGCCGCAGCACCCTATACGCCGCTCAATGTTTCAAACTTCAATCATGTCCTATCTGCCAATGACAACAACATCCAGGCCGCGATGGAGACCCTCGACGAGCACACGCACACCACACCGACACCTAGCGAAGTCGGAGCCATCCCCAACGATGGATGGATTGCCCACTCCAACACATGGACACGGACAGGCAATCACACCTTCACAGTTTCAGGAGATATGACTCTATACTACCGCAAAGGCACAAAGATTAGATATAAGGACGGCGGAGGCTATGAATATGGCGTGATCAAATCTTCAACAGTAGCCGCAGGCACTACCACAGTAACACTCATCACCAATTCAGATTATGCAATGGCAGCCGCGACCATCACAGACAAATATATATCTTACGTCGAGAACCCCGAAGGTTTTCCGAGTGCATTCAATTACACCGCAACCGTCACGCCAAGCACAGGAGCAATTACCAGCTACACGATCAATCTTGCAGCCTGGACAGTTACGAGAGGAAGACTCACTGTTGATTTCAATTTCACAATTACCAACAACGGAACAGGCGGAGGTTATCTCAAAGTTTCATGGCCCATCGCAGCAACCGCCGCCAATATCGGCTCAGGCGTCGAGGTGGCAGTCACGGGCTCACTCTTAAATAACTATGCTAACACTGGCCTCGGATGCTTCACTCTCACAACCTACGCCAACGCATATCCAGGCGGAACGAATTACCAGATCATAGGCACTATCGCGTACACGTTCTAAGGACTCACATGGAACAAATTTACAACATCTCCAATATATCCCCGATCATCGGCAAACACCGCGTTCAGGCAATCGACGAGAACGCCGAAGTAACCCTGCAAAAAGGGATACTAGGAACGTTCTTTCTCGTCGAGAGTACAATCGACCGGCCAACACTGGAAAATATGCTCTCTACAACACAGACGGCCGAAGAAGCACAATACCTGGTCGATTACGCAGCCGACCGCCAGCAATTGAAGGATGAATACCAGAACACCATTACACAGCTTCAGAGCATAGAAAATGCAGTTTCCCCCACAAACGCGCAGGTAGTAGCAGCCGTGAAGTTCCTGGCAAAGACATTACGATTACTGATTAAACTACTGGCAAGACTACTCACCTAAAGCAATACTCCCCTTCTCTTCTCAAAAGCCGGGGAGTATCACACTGGCAAGGCACGCAGTCTACAGGCGAAAGATTGATCTAGAATGATGGTCGTTACAGTGATATGACAATGCTCCCATCTCAGGGATGCCGTTTGTCACATTATACAGACATATAGATAAACGTCAATATGTTTCTTAGAGTCAAGCGACGGGAGGTCGGCTCCGACGGCCCGCCAGTAGGCGGGCCTGTTCATAACGGAAGGGCAAGCCCTCCCGAACCCACCCAAGAGCAAAACCGTGACTCGTCGATGCGTGACCCCTCCAGGAGAAGTCACACTAATTCGGTCACAATGCGCCGCCGTTCCATCCTCTTGCGACACGCAGGCAAAGCCATCACTTGCCGACCCTCGACCAATCGCCCACATTTGCAAGCACAAAGCCGAACCGAACCCGCAGGCAATCGCTTCGCAATTGCACGAGCCATCACCCGCGCCATAGGGACAGGAACACCATTTCCCACGGCCTTATATTTTTCAGCAACGGATAAAGACAGATCAAAGTCACGCGGCAAGCCCTGTAATTCGCAGAAGTCGGGCCAGCCACGACGCTCAGAACTACCACCCTCAGTAGCCAATGCGATTCGTTCAGGCTTGCCGACAGGAGCCACACGGACAGGAACAATCACAGACCCATTCAAAGAGCCAAATTGAAAATGACGCAAGCGGACTTGTCGCATTCCACACTCCCGCGCATTCAGATCAAGCCGCTGGACACAATAGCCAGGGATAGAAACGTCAGGAACTCGAGGAACATTCTCAAGCAGGAACCAAGACGGACGAGCAGCAGTAACAACACGCTCAAATTCTTTGAGCATTTCCAGGCTATACCCCGAGGGGTTGCGATTTGCGCCGCTGAAATCCTGACAGGGAGAGCCGCCGATCACACCATCGAAGCGACCCGCAGGGACATTGAACGAGCGAATATCGCCACCCCAAAGAATATCAGGCCCACGCACAACCGAGAAGCCTTCAGCTTCAAAGCCGCGGCCAAGCAGATCAATGCCAGGAAAGATTGATAATATAAGTTCCATACTGGGAATGTAGCATAAAAGCCGTGACTTGTCAAATGTCACCAGCGATCGACGAGTCACAGAACTGGTTTAGAAAACGGCTCCGCTTTCCGTCTCTCAAATCTAGATCATGTCATGATCAAATGGATTGTTGTACTCATGGAAAACAAGACTAATACCAGGATAAGACTGACCCTCATCACATTTCTGCCAATCCCCATTATCGTCTAAATACTCTTTCACAATCCCGCTCTCAAGCCGTCGATAACGAATAACTTTGGTAACAACATACATGACACAGAAACATCCTAGCCCCCTTTCTTCTTTGGTGTTTTTGGTTTCTTTTTCGGCTGCCGCTTTTTCTCTTTTGGAGTGTTCACAACGGTTTTAGCCATGTCCTTGAACTTCTCAAACTCTGATTTATCTTTGCTCATGACTTGCCTCATTAGGTGGGTTAGCATCTCTCCAAGTGCTTGGAGAGTTTCAGGTTTTATGTCCTTTGAATGGTGTATGGTGATTATCGGCTCTTGCGTCGCCATTTTAGATACTCCGCGTATAGCTCTATATCTTTCAGAACTTCCTCGGGCAATCCATCAATTACCTTTTCGATGTCCTTTACGATTTTCTCTCTGTAATCAGAGAAAACCACTACTACCTGATGATTCTGTAACGGCGTCCTATCCTCTCCGCACGTTCTGCAAGTTAGCTTACCATTCCGAAAGTCCATCTCGCTATGGTCGCAGTGTCTTAGTGGCATGGCGTTACTTCCATCCCCACTCAAAACGAAACTTTATCGGGAGCATTGGCAAGATGCAAACATACACATCAAGTCTCTTGTATGGGCTTTCAATGCTTCGTGTGAAATACCAGTACACACCTACCCAAATGTCTCTTGGCTCAAACTTGATTGTTATCTCAGGCATGACTGTCCCCATTTCCGAATCAACCGACACTCTTCTGTGGCAAGTATATTGTTACCATAACTTTTACCTGCCCATCTGAATACACTTTCGCACGAACGCCGAGCAATTCTGCATTAGCCATGTGAGGGTTTCCTTTCAAGCCGATAATACCACAAACTGACAGCATTCCCATTTCGAGAGAACGAGCGCAAGCCGCCCCCCCGCCCCTCCCAAACCCAACCCCACCCCCCACGTCTGCTACGTTCTCTCACTAGCGTTCGGCACTTCGCATCCAGCAAGGTGCATTCTCATGGGATAGGGGCGGGGGGCTCCAGGAGCCATCACCATTTGATTACAAATGGTGAGCAGCGCGGTTGCGCTTTGGCCTTGCGCTCTCACCCAGGCTAAGAGCCACGCACCTTCGGCAATGTCTCATGTGCAATCTGAATTGCAGCCGATAAAGCCTTACCCAAACTCAAAGGCGCATACGGAGACATGCGCACACGCAAGGACTCAAGCCGAGCCTTGTCATCAGCCGTCAGGCGGACAGTGAGCCGAACTTCGCGACCACGATCAATAGGTTTGTTTGCAGGTACTTTTGATTTCATAATGACATCCTTTTTTGTCTTGCATTGTAAGCGAAAGAACAACACAAGTCAAGGACAACGCAGATCAAAAGTTTTCAATGCTCAGCATAAAGCCTCGCCAATCTCAAAGAAGATCAAAAGTTTTTAGAGTAACGCCGAAGAACATCGGCTAAAAGTTTTTAGAAAACCCCCTGCTTGCAACTGCATCGCAGGCAGATAGAACTCACTACATAAAATAGCGCCGAAGTGCATCGGCCTATTTTCTTCCGTTCGGCAGCCCGCCGGATACGGCTTGAAGGTTTTTCCAGGCACGGCAAAACCAAACCTTGCAATTTCCTTGCAATCACTCTTTTTGTCTTGCATTGTCTTGCATTTCATGTTATCATGTAAGCATGTTCAAATCACTTCAATTCCTCCGTCTCATGGCGTGGTGCTCATGGCTCACAATTTCAGTGATCATCAGCGCGGCATTAGGTCTCAATTCCCAATGGTGCAGCAATCATGCTTAGTTCCTCATCGTCTTCGCAGGCTCAACAGCCAGCGTTATTCTAATCAAAAGAAAGGTAAAAAAATGATCACAGTAAAAGACTTTCGTTATGGCGCAACACTACCCAAGCCAATATATAAGCATAAGCCATATATTGTTTTGGGCAAAGAAAGAATAGTCCTTCATGCAGGAACAAAACAATCTATTCTAAAACTTTCAAGCTACTACGATACTTGCGAAGTAAAAGAAAGAGAGCATGACCTTTATCTGAACGACAACACTAGACTATAAAACCAATCCCACATTCAAAAAGGAACCCTCACAATGTCCCCAATCAATATCCCCCCCGAAGGCAAAGGTCAGATCAATCTAGTAGCTCGTTGTTTCATCATGGGCGCATATCGTGAATGCTTCATCATCGAAGCCAGCAGCATTACACAATCGGCAGTCGTGCAGGTACTTGGATCCCTGTTCATGCAGCCGGTCCCATTCCGCAATATTGCAAATGTCGCGCTCAAATACGACGACGGCACAGTAGCAAAGAATTTCGGCGCACCCAAAGCCAGCAAGCCCGAATCGGTCGAGTACATCGAATCCAATATCTACTATCAGGAATTCGATGAATATTCAGACGCCGACAGTGGATTATAGCCATGAGGCGCCAACCCACCCCCGAACAAAAAGCCGAAGAACGCCGGCAGGCACTCAAAGACCTGTGGCAAAAAGTCGCAGCCATGAGCGAAGAAGAACGCGCCGCATTCGCCGACCGCGTCGGAACCGTCGTAACTTGTGAAGGTCACGCGCTCAGTGTAGGCAATACCATCCTACTTGCCTATCAAGCCGACAATATTACAGTCGTCGGAGGCTACAACCAATGGAAGGCCCAAGGTCGCCAGGTCTCAAAGGGACAACGCGCCTTAGGTATTTGGATACCCAAGACCAAAGCCGAGAGCGAAGCCAGAACAGAAGCCGACAAGCCAGAGTATTTTATATTCGGCTCAGTTTTCGACATCACACAGACCGAACCCGCCCAGGTGAACTCATGACCACCGAGCAGGAAGCCGCCCGCAGCCTGATCAAACGCGCCCTAGAAGCCGAAGGCCAGGGAGAAGCCGACATCCTTATAAGTGCGGCCATGCGACTCGATAAAACAATCGACGCCGAAGCCATCGCCAAAATATGGCGGGAACAATGGCTAAAAGACAACGCAGGCCGAAAGCCTGTATAATCCCAAAATCAAAACCGGGCCGCGCATGGTACACGCGGAGAAATGGAAACCCTCACAATGAAAACCCATAATTGGAAACATGCCCCCAGAAACGCAGGCGCTTTTTGGAAGTGCCAGGACTGCGGAAAGCTCGATTTTGCCGCCATTCCTGATACATCGCCCTCATGCTCCGGCAACATCTCAGAGCGCATTGCGAAAGAAATCACCAAAGCCGAGAAAACAAAGCAGGTGAAATCATGACCGCCCAAACCTACGACCCCAACACCCGACTCGACGACCTGCACCCCTCGCGCTTTCTGAAGGTCTCGGACCTAACCGAACGCTGGAAGGTCGCACAATTGACCGTCACAATCGCACGCATCACAAGCGAAGACACCGTACCCAATCCAAAGGACATCGACCCGGAGACCAAGAAGCCGAGAGTCCAGGCGCAGCCCGTCTTATACTTCCAGACCAAGACCGGCACCCCATTCCCCCGCGGTTATCTTCTCTCCGCTCAGATCGACGTGCAGAGTTTGAAGTCCGCGACCAAAGCCGAGACCATCGCCGAAGTCATTGGAAAGAAGATCGTTATCCTGGTAGGAGAGCACCGCGGCAAGGCAGTGCTCCGCATTTCAGGAATGCCGCCAATCGAATAGAAGTAATCAACACCCAGGCCCGCCCTAACCAGGCGGGCTCTTTTTTCAAAAATTTTTTAAGCCTGCTGGTGCAGGCTTCGCCGTTGGCGGTTTCGCTTTGGGGGCGTCTGCGACGCGACGGGAGGACGGCTCCGCCGCGCCGGGTACGGCGCTCTCTGCCGACGGAAGGCCAGCCTCCCGAACCCTCCGACTGCCCTACGAAATCCACCCCACCTATTGACAGCCTGTCCCAACTGTCCTATAATCCAAATCATGAATATATTCAAGCAAATATTTTGCCTACATCTCTACTGGCTAGAGACATCACCAGGGACTCATTATGAGAGAGAGATGTCCCATCATTATCCCTATGGCAACGTTTGGCAATGCCGAGACTGCAACAAGCGAATTATCAAGCCGCCCAATTGGCTCCCGATAAATTACATAGGGCAGTAAAGCCATGAACAGACGAAAAACCGACCTACTCGCAACCCTCACTACCGAGCAAGCCGCCGAACAATTACAGGTCAGCGCGCGCACCATCCGCAGAATGATCGAGCGAGGGAGTATAGATGCTCAAAAACTTGACCCAACCGCTAAGAGCGTTTATCGCATCCCTAGTACAGAGATCGAAAGAATACTTGGAGAACGAGCGGAGCCGAGAAATCAGCCAGCAGGAGAACAATGAGACAGGCTTGTTTCTTTTCCTGCTTGTCGTCGTCTGGACATTAGCCTTTTTCCTTCACAAATAAAAACCATTGCCCCCGATGTTAGAGCATCGAGGGCAAGCAATGGCGAACTATTCAAGCCGTTGCAGGTGGCAGTAGCACCTTTACAACCGAATAGTTAGAATGCAAGTAAAACGGGGGTTTGAAACCACAACTCTTACAAATGGTATGTAAGTTTCTCATCTATTTTACCAGCCTTGCCACTGGCAAATAAGGGGCAATTGCCGAGGCATCCAGGGACCTGGTATATCGCTCGACCATCGCAATATCGGACCAGCGACCAGCCTCCTGCACAACCCGCGACGGAGCACCAAAGACCGTCGAGAGCGTAGCAAACGAGCGCCGCAGATCATGGGGAGACAAAACCACGCCGATAGCTTTTCCCCACCGACTAACCATCCCCTGCAACCCGCCGCGCGTGAGTGGACGCCCAAAGCGGGCATGATGCAGAGAGACAAACAGAGTCTCTATACCAGCCGCAGCCACACGCAGCGCAATCCAGCCAGCGATATAAAGCGCCGTCTGATGGGAGAAGACCCCACTCCCCCATTGCCCGCCCTTGACAATGACCTGCAAAGTCCGAGCGTGCAGATCAACATCGGGCAGACGTAGCCGACAGAGCTCAGAACAACGCAGGCCCGTATCCAGAGCCAGAGCCGCAATCGCCAGGTCACGAGCACCTGCAGGAGTCGAGGTATCAAACGAGGCCAAGAGTTCAAGAGCCTTCGAGACAGTCAATACCCTTTGCTTTTTGGGTTTGACAGACTTTATGCGAGCCGCTAATGCTGGATGATCTTCAAAGCGCCAGCGCAGGAAACGCCGACAGGCGTACAGAGCCACATAACGCTGGCTCGCCCCCCACTCAGGCCGGGAAACGAACTGAATCAAATCCGCCGCGCGCCAGTCTTCCACGGCTTCAGGAAGACCAAGCAGGACGCGGCGATAGATGTCCTTCGTCATATCCGCAAACGGAGCCGATGACAGGAAGTCTTCTAGCAATTCCCTATTCACGATGTACCTCCATATAGGTTTTACCAGGGTAGACCTCCCCCACCCTGTTGAGACAACCCCGCGTCGGGACACGCGAGGAGCAGTGAACAAAGGGCCAGCGATGGGAACCCTCACGGAATCGCCCGCCGACCCCTTGCCAAAGAAAATTATATCAAATAAGGAGAACTCTCACAATGAAAATCAACACCAGCAGCGCGCCAAAGGAAGGCGCAGAACTCAATGTCATGAGCTCAAACCTGCCCCGTGTGGGCAGTCAGGTGGAAATCACCCGAGGAGCAAAAGCCGTCGCAATCGGCATTGTCACCGAGCACACCAGCAACAAGACCTATAAAGTGCTCGTCGTCATGAGCGAGACAGGCCCACAATGAAAAAGGTACTTGCCTCAATCACAAAATACATTTTCGGCGCATTCGGAATCGCAATCCTGGGACTACTAATGTCCCTCACCTTCCAGGCATTGGGCCGCATCTTCCCCAGTCACTTCGAGAATCAAATCTGGGGCCTCGTCTTATTCGACATCGCCGCAATCTGTTGGGCGCTCACCTTCGTTTTTGGAAGTGAGACCGTCGCACAATACGCCCTCTCAGGCATCGGCTTTGCCGTGGGATTTCTAGGAACCCTTCTCATGGTCGCATCTGAAGTCATGCTAGGCCAGAACCTAACGCCAGTCCAATCCGAGCAAATCGGCCAATGGATGGTCTACGGTTTCATCGGAGCCACCGCCCTACATGCCATCTTGCTCTATGCTCACCACGCAGCAGGAGCCGAGATCAAACAAAAGATTGATGTCGGCATCGCAAAGGGAGAAGTCACGAGCGAAGCCATCAAGCAGGCAACCGCCATGCTCGACGTGGAAAAGGCACAGTTAGCCCGCACCATCTCAGACGACATTATCAGCCAGGCAAAGCGAGACCTGGGACTCTACCCCATCGACGGCACACCGTTCGATAGGCGCCGAAACAATCTCGACATCGAACAACCCGCCACCGAGCCCGCAAAGGAGGCAGGCTCGCAGCCTAGCCCTTTTCTCAAAGCCGAATAAAGGACTTGACCCGCGGCCTATGGATGCAGTCAATCACATCGAAGGACGGCAGCAAGCGGAGAGCATTTTGCTTGTCGTGCCTGAAGGAGGGCAAGGAATGGATTGGCGGAGACCTGTGCCAGCACATGAAAGCACCAGCCGAAGAAGTCGCGCCGACAGCAAGCCTCGATTCACTGGCAAACGCCGACCCGCAATAACTAAAGTTTGTCCCTGCGGATGCAATCAGAAATTCAAGACCACCATCCCGCAGCAGAAGTATTTGAACGAGGCGCACAAGAAGCGCCATTATCGCAAAATGTCCCGACACGTTCAGGGACAATAGACACCGAACCCCTCCGATAATGTCCCGATTATCGGAGGGACAAAAATCAATAGGAGAACCCTCATGACTCTAACATTTGATCGACCCCGCAATATCGTAAATATCCAGGCTTACAAATCCACAGACGAGCTCAAGAAGGCCCACCCCGAGGTGAAATCATGGAGTTATATCTACATAGTCAATCATGGCATGACCGTCGAAGGCATCCGAGCCGCCGTCAAACAGACGATGCAGAAGAAAGGCCAGTGGTATTCGATGGTTTACCATGTCGGAAATTTCATCATGGCCCCGGCCATTGTGACCGATAAAGTGAATTGTGTTTGTCTCGAACGCATCGGAGACAACGGCCCATACCCCAAACACGGAGACCCATACGCCCACTTGGAGGGAAGATCATGAGCCGCAAAGCCGACGACAACCTAAAGCAGATGGACGATGAAGTTATAAAATGCTTCATCGACAGCAACGGCCAGGAAGTGACGACCCAGGCCGAGCGCCGAGAAGTAGCAGAGATGTGGTGTGCAGGCGACTACAGCCACCACCGCAACGTAGCCGCCAAACACGGACTCCAGCCGATTGCCCTGATCATCGCCGCGCTCATCGACATAGATCATCCGTTATTAGTCTCAGGCCGAGGTGTGGCGTACAACTCCATCAAATGCGCCATGATCATCATCCAGACCATGAACAGCGGTAACACGGTCGCACAGCCCATAAATAATTCTTTCCACAGCCTGCCTGTTGAAAGAATAAAAAGATAAATTCACAGCCCAGGTGATTCTTTCCACAAGTCGAATTGTGGAAAGAATTGTAGAGTAAACGGTAGAGTAAACCGATTCTTTCAGTTCTTTCCACAATATACTACTACTACTAAATATATATCCAGATTACGAAAAGGTGAAATCATGAGCAAGACCCAAACCCTCACACTAATAGTAATAATCCTAATTCTCACACTAGCCTGCGGGCCAGCCTTGCAGATCATCGAGCCGACTCCCGACGGGAGGTCGGCTCCGCCAGCGGCGGGTACGCCGCTTCTCATAACGGGGGCGACCCCCGAACCCCCTGAAATCGAAAGCGGAGCCGTGTTCATCATTCCCGAATACTGGCAGGCCGCACAGCTGGCACCGACGAAACCGCCGATGCTTCAGAAGGGGCGGAGGAATTACCAATGACCGCACACTATGTTGTTTTCGCAAAATACAACGCGGAAAACCACACCATTATTGTCATGAGACAAGACCATAACCGCAGACAGGAAGTCCTAACCAGACAAAGCGACTGGATTGAATGGACGCCGACCATCGAGAACAATAACAGGGACGTGGTTATCTGGGATGTGTCCGTGATCAATCCAAAGACAACGCCACCGCCAGAGGAACCATGAACATCCACCCCAACACACCACCCAAACTGGTAAAGAAATTCCAGAAGGCAGGCTCCTTCCACAAACTGGCCGATGAGATCGAAGTCAATGTTAAGTACGTGTACGAGCTCATCACCCAGGAACGGGAGCCGACCGACCGCACGCCGAAGAGCCGCGAGATCAGGCACAGACTCGGACTCAGAAAGTACAAGCCCAGGAACAGGACGAAGCCAGCACCGCGCCAAAACATCTCATCTGGTGGAACAACATCGGCAAGGAAATGCGACATACCATCGTCGAGAAGATTTACAAGCAACGCAGCCCTATGGGCAAAGGACGGAAGCCATGAAAGCCATACCCCAAAAACTCAAAATCAAACTGGTTTACGCCGTGAAATATGAAATGCAAACCAGCATGTTCACAGGTCGCATGGTTGATACCGAAGTGCCGACAGGTGAAGTACATATCTTTCAGATCGACACCGACGCAGAGGGCTATACAATCATCGCGCCTTATACCATGTGCGGACGTGAGCGCGCAAAGATCGGAGAACAAACCAAAGACTCTGACAAGCGACCCAACAATATGCCCATGTGTCAGAAGTGTGAAGCCGCATGGAAGAAAAATCCCGATAGCCCGTGGAGCAAATGGCAAAAGGGAAAACCATTATGAACGACACAGAACGCGCCATCGAAATTACAGGCGGAAGCGCCGAGACTCTATCCGAAGCCCTCGACCAATGGGAGAACGAGCGCCAGGCGCTCGGCGAGCTATTCGACGAGAACCAGGCGCTAACCATCTCCTTCAGACAGTATGACATCACCATGAAATTCGCAACGCAGATCATGGAGACCGTCGAGAACGAAGCCGCAATGTTCCTCACCGAGAAGACGCGCGCCAAGATAGCCACATTTCATTTTCAAATGCAAGAGCTCGAAAAGCGGAGAGCCGCCGACAGGCAGAACGTAACAGATTCCAACAATAGGAGAAACCCTCATGTCCAGACTAGCCGAAATCCTTGAAGATCAATTAGCCGAAGCCAGGGCCAAAGCCGGGAGCATCATCGTTCGAAAGCTCTACAACGGACTTAGAATAGAACTGATGTGCGTATCCAATGAAATCAGGCTCACGCTCACGCGTGACGACAAATACCCATCCATCCAGGAATGGGAGACCGTCACAAAGTATTTTCCGTTCGAAGTCGAGAAGGTCTCACCAGTGGGAGAGCAGAGGGGAAATAGATTCACCATCTCCGCACGCTTCGCCAATCAACGAACCATTCAAGCAAAATTCTTTTAGAGGTAAGGAGCAATTGCAATGGAAACCACAGAGCCGATGACCACAGATATACCAATCAGCGAGAGAACCAGAGCACTTCTGGAAATACAAGCCCAATTGCAGGACGTGACAAAGGAAGTCCAGACGATACGTAAAATACTGCAATCAAACGAGTCTTGGAAATCGGCAGCCTGGCGCGCGTTGACCCAATTTATAGGAGACCTGAAAAACGGAAAATAGCAATTGTGGTAATATCCAGCCAATCGACGCCGCTCCTGCTATCCCAAAACTACCACGAGCGACACAGGCGACTGCCTCACGAAGCCAGCCGCGTTCCTAATACGGAGCGCGGCTTTTTGTTTTGATTTGCCAAGCAAATCAAGGAGAACCCTTCCACATGCCCAAACAAGACGACATCTCCCGACCCGTCACCATGTACGTCGAGAAGATCGAAACCAATCCAAGCATGGCGCGCGTCTTCGAACGCCGCCGCGTGTCAGTGATCGACATTGAGATACCCATCATCCAGGCCGTAGCATTGATGGAATATCTCAGGGAGAGAAACAACCAGGGACATACCGGCTCGATACGCGTCAGACTTTTGGGGCCGTTGGTGCATGTATGAGCGGCGATGACCTCATCGAAAGACTCGACAATCTATTAGAAGCCGACCAGATCGACACACGCGCAGGTCTCTACTTCATGGGGCAGTTAGTCCGCGACCTATTCAAATATATCGAGCAAAACAAGATCAACGATACAAACGTTACGGAGGCCGTGCATTCCTTCAAGACCAGAGTGGGAAACGTGGAGACCGCCCTAAATAGTTTTCTCAAAATGAGACAAGCTGAACAAGCCAAAGCCGAAGACGAACGCAAGTTCTACCGCCGAGCCGTCATCGGCGGGATTATCACCATCATATTAAGCGAGGCCGCCAGGTGGCTACTCCTAAAGTAAAACGCAAGAAGCCGCCCAAGAACTCAGGCAAGAAATCAGGCGGACAACCAGGCAATAAGAATGCCATGCGTCACGGCTTCTACGCGCGGCGTTTCAGCGCCGACGAGCAAACCAGATTAGACGGCCAAGACCCAACCGACGTACAAAGCGAGATAGCACTTATTCGAGTTTGCATTGACAGGCTCACCCAGGAACTAAATTTCAAAATATTCACAGTTGTAGACATGCAAGGCAACGTCACCAGGGACGACCATTATCTCAAGCAACTCAACACCCTGGGACTGATGACACAATCCCTATCCACACTCACACGCACACACTGCCTGATCAAAGGCAAGGGCGGAGACGTAGCCGACGCCATCATGCACGCGCTCGAAGAATTACGTTTGGAGATGGGAATATGAAAACTTCAATGGCCATTGAAGAAACGGGAGGACGGCTCCGACGGCCCGCGGTAGCGGGCCTGTATATAACGGGAGCCAGCCCCCGAACCCCAGGGAACACGCAATGAGCGCGACGCAACACGGTAAGAACGTTACCAAACTGATCATACGATTTATCGCGCGCGAAGCCGTTCCGCCAGGCGGAGGGATAAACAACGTCGCAGTTTTCTTCAGCAACGCCGAGCATCGAAAGCAGATCATTGAAAGCGCCGAAGCAAAGGCAATAGCAGCCATTCAGCTTATCAAAAACGCTCCCGACAATCCTTATGGTGACGACGAGGAAATCATTGCAGGGATTTTGCTAGAGAAGATTCAGGAAAAACAAAAGCCATGAGCACCCTAGTGCAGACTATCAAGAACATCTCCAAGACCTTCGACCGCTTCACAGCCAAAGGCGGAGCCATTCAGATGTATTTCTACCAACTAGAGCCAGCCGAAGCGATCATAAATTCAGTCCTAAATAAACTAGGACTGACAATTATCATCATCATATCCAGGCAGGCAGGCAAGGACGAGCTCCTTGCAAATCTAATTTGCTACCTCATGAATTTATTTGCTCATCGTGAAGTGGGGATAGTCGTTGCCAATCCCACCTACAAGCCGCAGACACTCAATTTTATTGTGAGACTTGAGAACAGACTCAAAGCAAACTTACTCACGCAATCCTTCTGGAAGAAGCGCGCCGACTATATGCGAATGATCGGAAAAGCCATCACAAGCCTATTATCAGGAGACAAAGACGCCAATGTCGTAGGCGCAACCGCTTCGCTTTTGCTGGCAATCAACGAGGCCCAGGACATCACACCCGCCAAGTATGACAAGGACTTCGCTCCGATGGTTGCATCGACGAATGCAACCAGAGTAATTCTAGGAACACAATGGACGAATAAAACACTTCTCGCCAGGGAGGAAGACGCAGCCAGGGAAGCCGAGAAAGCGGACGGCATCAAGCGCGTATTTCTATACACCGCCAACGATGTGCGAAAGGTCAATAAAGCCTACGGCGATTTCGTGGACAGCGAGATCAAGAAATTAGGCCGAGAGCATCCACTCGTCAAGACGCAATACTTTTGCGAGCGGATAGATGCAATCGCGGGCATGTTCAACGCTCGCAGACTCGCACTCATGCAGGGAGACCAGGCCGAGCAGAGCGAGCCGATACCGGGCCACGTCTACGCCTTCCTCATCGATGTAGCAGGCCAGGATGAAGCCATGCTGGAACTCGAAGGCATGAAGAACCCAGGCAGGGATAAGACCAATCTCGACATCGTAGACATTGACCTATCACAACTCGAATTACTACAAGCCCCCATCTACCGCAAAGTCAAAAACATCGAATGGCAGGGAGACAATCACGTTTCCATATTCGGCGCGATATCCGCGCTCGCCGATAACTGGCATCCCCTTTACATCATCGAAGACGCCACAGGCGCAGGCGAAGGACTCTGGGGAATGCTAGTTAGAAAGTATGGGCCGTGGACAGCCGACACAAACGGAAAGGTTATAGGCTTCAAATACACGGCCCAATCGAAAAGCGAATTAGGCTATGGATACATAGCCATCATCGAAAGCGGGCGCTTTCGAGACTGCGTGCCGACCGAGCAGAGCCGAGAGCAATACGCAAACTGTCAGAGCGAAATTCTGATAGGCCCATCCAAGACCATGAGGTGGGGCGTACCAGACGGCACGCGTGATCAAAACGGACTAATCATCCATGATGACATCATCACCACCGACGCGCTCACGGCGCAGCTTGACTTGCTCGAATGGTATATGAGCATGCCGAGCACCATCTTAGAACAGGCCGATGTGCTCGAATCGATGGATAAGAACTTCTAGGAGTCAAAATGGACAGTACTTCACAACCAGGCGAACGCAGATTAGCAATCATCGAAATAGACCAGGAACTTCTCATCACAATGATGAAAGAGGGCTTTGAGGGGAAAATAAAAACCATCAAAGGACTACCAGAAGACGCAGTATTTTTCGCCAGTCGATTCGATGACCGAACACAAACAAGCTATTTTGTTTTCTATCATCCATCATTCCCAATCGTGAAAATAGGCAACGCAATACCAACAATTTCATGGGAGATAACAAATGCTTAAAGACTTCCGAACCAGGCTATCAAATTTCATTGCACCCAAAGAAGGTCAGCGCGTGCAGGAGACTATCAAGGAAAATGACAATACTTTTTTCATCGGCGACAATGCCAGCGGACTGTATAGAGACCGCTTCGAGTACGACCGCGCCACAGTCCTCAGTGAATGCCTCAGAGCGTGGAGAGTCAGCCCCGTCGCCAGGCGCATTGTAAAACTCTACACCGAGTTCATCATTGGCGAGGGGCTTACGATCAAAAGCGACCACACCGCCACGCAAAAATTTTTACAGGACTGGTGGACGCATCCACTTAATAAAATGGCAGAGCAAATCCCGCAATGGTGCGACGAGCGCACGCGCTCAGGCAATCTATTCTTTTTGATTTCCCCCATGCCGGACGGCATGTCATTCGTTCGGGCTGTGCCAGCCGAACTCATCAAGGAAATACAGACCGCCGAGAATGACATCATGCAGGAGCAGTATTACATTCCAGTCATTCAGGAAGCAGGCACATGGAAAGCCTACGACCCCACCCAGCCCATCATCGACAGCGAAGGAAACTCCGAAGCCTTCATGCTTCACTACACCACCAATAAACCCGTGGGCGTCATCTGGGGAGAGCCGGACCTGGCGCCGCTCCTGCCGTGGATAGGACGATACAGCACATGGCTCGAAGATCGAGTCAGGCTCAATCACTTTCGGGCCGCATTCATGTATGCCGTCGCAGGAAACTACGAGAACGAAACCGCACGAAAAAACAGAGAGCGGGAGATCAACGCCAACCCACCCAAAAGCGGCAGCGTGCTAGTGACGAACAAGAACCAGGGTGAAGAATGGGGCATTCTATCCGCACAGCTGGACGCTTTCGACGCCTCCACAGATGGACTCGGACTCAAGAAGATGATTGCCTTGGGAGCCGAAATCCCATTGCACTATCTGGCCGAGCCAGAGAGTTCGACCTCGACAACCGCCGATGCAGCCGGTACCCCGACATTCCGCGGGTTGGAACAAAAGCAAACCGAATTTATAAACATGATCGTCGACCTGGCGACAATCGCCGTCCGAATCCGCAAGGAAGTGGATAGGCGAGTCAATCCAGAAGCCACAATCGAAGTCGAGGCCCCAGACATCACAGAGAGGGACAATTCAAATCTCGCGCTTGCCGCCAGTCGCATAGAGCCAGTCGCAGCCGATTTGTTCGATAGGGAAATGATCGAAGCCGACGAGATGCTTCGCCTAACCTATCGCATGGCAGGCGAAGTCTGGGAAGAAGGCAAAGAGGTCAAAGGAAAACGCCGACCCTTGAAACCAGAGGGCGGAGGCGGCTCACAGCCGACCACTGACATCAAGAAGGAGCCCGACCCGCAGGACGATAAGGAGCCGCAGTAATGCCAGGCTCACCCATTACGCGCGGCCCAATCCGCACCGCTCCAAATCTCAGATCAAAGAGACTGGTTTATATCAAAGGCGATGACCTTTTTCGTTTTGTCGCAGACAATCCAAGCACCTGAATCCAGTATGTTACTTATCGGTCGATAAGTGACGAAGCCGTAAAGATGGACGCCAGCAAAAAGAAGATGACCCGACCCATATTCCCAAAGCCTGCCCAGGTCGTAAGAATAGTTCAATACTTCCACTGTGAAGGTTTCACATTCGGAGAAAGAGTAAAGCAATGAAAAAAATGATGAAGTGGAAAAAGCACTCAGACAACACCTGCCCATCGTGCATGGCATTAGACGGCCAGGTACACAGCGAAGAAGATTGGACAATCCATCCGAAGGATGAAAAGCTCTACTGCACAGACAATTGTCATTGCACACTCGACGAGACCGACGAGCCAGAGACGGGCGAGATCATGCACGCGCCCATACGGCAAGGGATGGAGGACGACGGCTCCGACGGCGGGCGAGTACGCCCGCCTGCTGATAACGGAGGGCCAGCCCTCCGAACCTCCAGGGAAATCAAGATCAAGCTCGCCACAGGCGGAGAGTACGAGATCATCGCCATAAGCGCAGGCGTAGGCAATGGCTATAACTTCCCATCCACCACGCTCAAAGCCGCTGTGAAGATGTGGAGCCGCGTGCCGTGCTACATCGACCACGAAGCCACCCCAGACAAGAAGCGCCACAGCGCAAGAGACCTTGCAGGTCTCATCCATTCCCCAGTGTGGAGCGACAAAGAGCAAGGCATCCAGGCCCGACTCAAACCCACAGGCCCAAGCGCCGACGCCCTCCGAAAACTAGCCGATGCAGCCCTCGAAGACCCAGACCTACCCATAGGTTTTTCAGCGGACATTTTCATTGATACCACTGACAATGGAACTGTCACAGCTATAAAACGCGTCATATCCACAGACGCCGTATTGAGACCAGCCCGCGGTGGAAAATTCTTACGCGTGCTCCAATCCATCATAAAAGG
>Ga0065705_10104285_pt1 | contig 23648 bp, 38 predicted proteins | sample SwibulcommuniRL2_FD_59092 | JGI IMG/M metagenome (GOLD analysis project Ga0065705, IMG submission 59092) | Bulk soil microbial communities from switchgrass field near Rose Lake, East Lansing, Michigan, USA - RL2 Bulk Soil v2 (version 2) | ecosystem: Environmental > Terrestrial > Soil >...
TTCACCTGCGGTGATCTGGCAGTAGCTCATGGTAGTCCTTCCTCTCTTGGTCGAGACGAAAGACTACCGCCTGCCAGGTCATCGCTTCTAATGAGCCGGGCAGTTGTTGCACTTACTGTATGAATTCGCGGTGCCTAACAGCTGCTTAAAGCTGACGGCCCTGCGGCACGCTCGCGGCACGGCAAAACCCGCCGGCGCTTGCACGCCGCGGCTTAACCATGCGTTAGAAGGAACCAGAGAAGGGAGCTAGTTTGAGCGAGTATTTCGGCGCTCCAGAATTAGTCCTCATATTAGGTATGAGCCTTTTCCTTGTGCCGTTGGTCCTCTACTTGCTCACATTGCGGAATGCCCTTTCGGCTTGCGCCCCAGAGAGTCGCAAAATGTCACCTGGGCGTGTATGGTTGCTACTTATTCCACTGTTCAACCTAATTTGGCATTTTGTTGTTGTGGTCAGGGTGGCCCACAGCATTCGTAGCGAGTTTGTGAAACGGGGGGTGAGCGACCCACCGCGGTCGGCACAATCAATTGGACTCGCCATGTGTACGCTTTGCATCCTCGACCTTGTTTCCGGCCTAAGGGAAATAGCGGGGCCAGGGGCTTTCCTGTGTTGGATCGTGTATTGGGTAATGGTGGCCCGAGAATCAAGGGGGCTTGGAACGAACCGTGAGGTGTAGGCACGCGACGGTGGGCGTCGGGCTCGCAGCCGACATGAGGCATCTGCGCTTGCCCACCGCGCGTGATACGGCTCGTTGGGCCGACGACATAGTTGGGTAGAGCGAGAGAAGCGAATGGCTGACAAGCGTCCTGTTTTTGGCTGTGTACCATCTGGGGTAGCGTCGCGAGCGAGGAGTGCCGCATACGCGGTTATCCGGGACGAAGACGGGCGAGTCGCTACCGTTGGGAGTGATAGCCACAGGTTCTTGCCGGGTGGTGGAAGTCATCCGCGCGAAACGGTGGCACAGACGGTGGCAAGGGAAGTCCTGGAGGAATTGGGGTGCCGCATAGTTCTTCGCGAGAGCATTGGGACGGCCATCCAACACTTCTTTTCTTCGGATGACAGCTGTTGGTACACCATGGAGGCAGCGTTCGTGCGGGCAGAGCTGGCAGGTGACTCTAGCACTCGGCACTCAAACGGAATTGTTTGGCTGCGTCAGGATCAAGCAGAGGAATTGTTGTTCCATGCCTGCCACGTGTGGGCGTTGCGGTCATGAATGGGCGAGACTGCGGCCCAACATGCGCATTGGGAAGACGACGAATGAGAGTACAAGCGATGGCAGCAATCACGATGATGTTAACATCCGTACACTGTGCTGCCCCGACGCCGACGCCTGGCCCACCCCCGCCGATTGAGTCCCGGGTGACTTCAATCCGAGTTACCAAACTAATCGCCGCGACCCGCAGGCCGTGGCAAGTCACCGATCGCTCCGTGGTCTCGGAGGTTACTCGGTCGCCGGCGTTTACAGCCGGTATTTGGCACTCTGCTTCACGACGCGAACTTATTCCACAGTATCAAGTCGAGTTCTTCCATGACAACACAGCTGAGTCTATCTATTTTCTCGGCACCAACTCCTATCCGCCAAAATTCCCCTGCTACTCGTTCTGTTCAGGGTGGTGGCTGGGCGCTGCTCGGCCGGACGGAAGCTTCGATCCCTCTCGCTACAGCGCCATTCCGGACACGCGCTACATACCACTTCTCGATGCGCTTGATCTTCCATGATGAACTACACTCTGAACCCGGTGCCCGACCACCGCATGCAGGCGACGGCGGGCTGGAAAGTCTTCAGCTATCGGGTAGGTGTTCGCCCGCCGCGCCTGATGCGGAACGTTAGGCGGATCTTCAAGTCATGAGCACTTCACAGCTGAGCACCCAGTCTGCGGTAGCGCGACGAGCCGCAGAAGCCCAGTTGCGTGGGCTTATCGCCAGGTTCGCGCCCGCGCATCAACGGCTCATAGGCACAATGCGACGGTGGCTGCGAAAGCGTCTGCCCACCGCCCATGAGCTGGTGTATGAATACCACGACTTCTTCGTCATCAGCTATTCACCGAACGAGCGCGGGTACGAGGGCGTTCTTGCAATCCGCGCGAGCGCGAACGGCGTTGAGCTGTACTTCAATCGTGGTAAGGAATTGCCGGATCCTGCGAAATTGTTGCGGGGGTCTGGCAAACAGACGCGCTCGATGCACATGGAGGGCGCGTCCACACTCGCTCGTCCAGCGGTCGCGCGTCTAATCGACTATGCCATCGCTCGCAATCGCGTGCCGTTTGCACGCATCGGTCGCGGGCCGGTGGTCGTTCGTTCGGTATCGGCCAAGCAGCCTGGGCGGCGTCGCCCCGCCTAACATGGGTACAATGAACTTACCCCTGCACATCACCCCGTTCTCGATCCGGATCGAGGCCGAGGTCCTATCCGACCTCCGAACGCGTATCCGCAACACGCGCTGGCCTGATCAGGCACCAGGCACGGCCTGGGAGCAGGGGACTGACCTCGAGTACCTTAAATCGTTGCTTGCGTATTGGGCTGACGAGTTCGATTGGTACGCACAAGAGCGCCTGCTGAACACGGCGAATCAGTTCCGCGCCAAGCTCGACGGCGTCCACATCCACTTCGTCCATGAGCGGGCCAGACGCGGGCACGGCATTCCGCTGATCCTGACCCATGGCTGGCCCAGCACGTTCGCTGAGCTGCTTCCGCTCGTACCGTTCCTGACCGATCCAGACGCCCACAGCATCGAGGGTCCCGCGTTTGACGTTGTCATCCCTTCACTGCCGGGTTACGGCTTTTCCGATCGGCCTGCTCAGGTGGGCGTGAACTATCAGCATGTCGCCGGTCTGTGGCATCGCCTCATGCGTGGCCTGGGCTACGAGCATTACGGGGCTCAAGGCGGAGATTTCGGGGCCGGGGTTGCGACGTTCATGGCATTGACTGATCCCGTGCCGGTGATTGGCGTCCACTTGAGTAATCTGGAGATAGCCCCTTACACTGGACCAGGGGCGCGGCCGCTGTCCGCAGCGGAGACAACCTATCGCGAGCGCAATGCGGCGTTTTGGCAGGAGGAATTTGGTTACAAGGCAATCCAATCTACGAAGCCCCAGACGCTCGGATACGGGCTCAACGACTCGCCAGCTGGGCTCGCCGCCTGGATTCTGGAGAAGTGGCGCTCCTGGGCCGATTCCCGCGGTAATCTCGATCAGCGCTTCTCCCGCGATTTCTTGTTGACCACGGTAACTCTCTATTGGGTCACCCAGACGATCACATCTTCGATGCGGGACTACTTCGATAACGACAACCGGCGGTTCCGAGTCACGCTTGGACCACAGGAGTTCGTCAGGGTGCCAACTGGCATAGCTGTCTTCGCCAATACGTTTGTCGATGAGGGAACACCTCCCCGTGAGTGGGCCGAACGCCTATACAACGTGCGCCGGTGGACCCCAATGCCGAGCGGCGGGCACTTCGCCCCGGCCGAGGAGCCAGAGTTGCTGGCCCGCGATATCGCGGCGTTCTTTGCGGGCTTATGAGCCTGCACGCGGTATCCGTAAAGTCATTCCTTCATAAAGGACACTGCACGGTCAGCATGGCAGCGCCTGGTGAATACTGATGTCTGCCGGCGAACAACGGTTCACGATGTCGGTGCCAAGGAGTTCGTTGTGAGGACCATCCAGCAAGAGGCGGGTTCAGGACCAAGAGGCTACTCCTCCCAACCGAGTTGTGAGTGCCCTCATGGCCGCTGGACCTGGCGTCTAGGCGGGCTTGCATAATGAGTGAATTCTCCCAGGCGCGGCTCGATCGATTGCACAGAGCCATGCGACGCCACGTCGATAGTGACCACACCCCCGGTCTCGTCACACTCGTCCGGCACCGCAGCCGGGAGCACGTGGACGCGATCGGCACAATGGCTTTCAACAGCAGCGTGCCAATGCGACGAGATACGATTTTCCGGCTCGCCTCCATGACGAAGCCGATCACGGCGGTCGGTGCCATGATCCTCGTGGAGGAATGCAAGATCAGGCTCGACGATCCGGTGGACGAGTGCCTGCCGGAGCTAAAGGACCGAAAGGTCCTCAGGACCATCGAGAGCCCACTCGACGACACGGTACCGGCGAAGCGCCCGATCACCCTTCGTGATCTCCTTACGTTTCGAGCTGGCTATGGCGAGGTGTCCTTTCTCTCGCCGACATGTCCACTCCAGAAGGCGATGATGGAAGCACGGCTACCTCTGACCGAATGGCTGTTCGCCGGCACTCCCGACGAGTTCATGAAGCGCTTGGGGAACCTTCCGCTTGCCCATCAACCAGGCGATCGATGGCTGTACCACATGGGTTGCGAGATATTAGGCGTGCTGATCGCTCGCGTCTCAGGCCAATCGCTTGGCTCCTTCCTTCGCGAACGCATCTTTGAGCCGCTGGGCATGAGGGACACCGGCTTCTTCGTGCCGGAGGCGAAACTCGACCGACTCCCGACCTGCTACGGTACCGATCTTTTCACCGGCCAGCTCGTTGTGTTGGACGAGGCGCGGGGCGGTCAGGTCGCCCGGCCGCCAGTCTTCGAAGCCGGCGCTGGCGGACTTGTCTCGACGATCGACGATATGGCTGTCTTGGGTCAGATGATGCTGAACAAAGGCGCCTACGGCCGTGAGCATATTCTTTCGCGGCCATCGATCGACTTGATGACCATGGATCACCTCACGCCCGAGCAGAAGGCTGCTTCGCCGTTCTTCGCGGATTTTTGGAGTGAGCGCGGTTGGGGCTTCGGCTTAGGGGTGATCACCGGACGCAACGATCTGTCGGGCGTGCCTGGACGCTTCGGTTGGGACGGCGCCTTCGGCACATCATGGTACGTCGACCCGAAAGAAGAGCTGGTTGGTGTTCTCATGAGCCAGCGCCGTCCGGATATGCTGGGCATTTCCGCCGTCACTCTCGACTTTTGGACCTCGGCTTACCAATTGATCGACGATTGAGTCCACCGAGTGCACAGTTATCATTTTGACGCGGCGAGAAGCTTCGATCTGCTGCTTGGCCGCCGCACCTACGAAGATCTAGGATGGTCATCCGAGGCGTGGAAGCTGAAAAGACGGTGGGAGCAGGAGCCCTGTCGATCAGCACTCGAACCGTAGGAGAAACACCATGATCGTTGAAGCACAGGTAACCATCAGCGGATCCAAATCGGCGATCTGGGCTGCAATCACCAACATCGGGAACGCCTCGGAAACCATCAGCGGAATCGAAAATATTGAGGTTCTCGAAAAACCGGCAAACGGGCTCGTAGGTCTGAAGTGGCGAGAGACCCGAACGCTACTCGGCAAGCCAGCTACCGCGGAAAAGTGGATCACTGATGCCGCTGAAAACGAGTTCTACAAGACCAGAGCAGAAAGTGATGGATTTGTATTCCTATCCACCCTTAGTATTTCAGAGAGCAGTAGCGGCATTACGTTGACCAGCTCTCATGATTCCAAGCCTCAAGGTATGGTTGCAAGATTACTGTCGGTCCCAATGATGTTTCTGTTCAAGGGCATGGCGAAAAAGGCCCTCCTGCAAGATCTAAACGATATCAAGGCCGCGGTTGAGCAGGATGATGAATTCAGAGTTCTCTAACACTTACGACGACAAGACGCGTGCAGACGCCTATTCCAGACTGGAGTTTCCCGGAACTTACTATTTGGCCTACCGGGATCTGCCGGCGATTATTCACGAGCACGTACAGGGCAGGAAGGCCCTGGATTTCGGATGCGGTGCCGGGCGTTCGACCCGGTTCTTGCGTGATCTTGGCTTCGATGCTGTGGGCGTGGACATCTCTGTTCACATGCTCGCCCGGGCTCGGGAGCGTGACCCGCAGGGAGAGTACCGTTCTGTCCCCGACGGTGATCTCGGAAGCTCAGGACTAGATACTTATGATCTCATCTTATCCGCCTTCACATTCGATAACGTCCCCACCATGGGGAGGAAAGTCACGCTCTTCAGGTCCCTCAAGCGCCTGCTGAAGGCGCGCGGGCGCATCGTGAGTCTTGTCTCGTCGCCGGACATCTACGTAAATGAGTGGACCTCCTTCTCAACCAAGGGCTTCCCCGAGAACCGAACTGCCAGGAGCGGGGACAAAGTACGAATCGTAATGCTCGATGTGGAGGACCAGCGTCCTGTTGAAGACATCCTTTGGAAGGATGAGGACTATCATGAGGTGTACATGCATTCGGGGCTCAAGCCAATCATGATTTACCGGCCCTTGGCAAAGCCATCCGAGCCATACCCCTGGGTGAGTGAGACCACAATAGCGCCCTGGGTCATCTACGTCCTGGGCGATGGACAATAGCCTCATTCGCGGGAGCCACCCGTCCTCGGAGGTTGTATGAAGCAAGTCACTGGCATCGGCGGCATCTTCTTCAAAGCCAAAGACGCTCCGGCACTACCGGCTTGGTACAAGCGGCACCTCGGAATCGATGTCCAAGAATGGGGTGGCACGGCTTTCACCTGGACCGACGCTGAAGGTAAGCCGGTTGCCGGAACAACCGTCTGGTCCATTGGCTCGGCGCAAGGCGTGTGAAATGAATAGGGACTATTCCACTCTCCTTCCGCAGACCTTGGATAAACTTTTTCCAGAAGCTGCACTTCGTAAAAAGGTTGTTGGAATTCTTGAAGCATACGGACGAGAAGAGTTTCATCGCGAGGTGGAACGCGTTCACCTCGGCATACTTAGACTTTCAGGCGCCAATTTAGAAATGATTGAGCAACACACGAATTTGGCGTGTAGCGATTTCAGGGATTTACTGATCGCCGCAGAATATCCGCTCACCTTTGGCAAAAAAGCGCTCAAGGAAAAGGATCCCGCTAAATACGCAAAGCTTGAAAAAAAGGAGCGAGAACAATACGACCAATGGTTAGCAAGAGTCTTGGCGGCATAACCAATGAAGGCAGCCATAATCGCGCGTTACGGGTCACCGGGCGTGATCGAGGTACGCGAGGTCCCGGCGCCGGTGCCCGGACCGGACGAGGTGCTGATCCGGGTCCATGCCGCAACGGTCAACAGGACCGATTGTGGCGAACTCCTTCATCCGACACTCGTACGGCTGCTGACCGGAGCGCGGCGATCGCGACGAAACATCCTCGGCATGGATTTCGCCGGAACAATCGAAACCGTTGGCGCGGCGGCCAGCCGGTTCAAGCCCGGAGACCGCGTTTTCGGAATGTGCCCGCTCAGGAATGACGGCGCCCAGGCAGAGTATTTCTGCATGCCCGAAACCGGGCCGATCGCGCACATGCCCTCGAACCTGCGCTTCGATCAGGCTGTCATCTGCGAGGGCGCCTTTTACGCAAATGCGACCATCGAGCATTTCGTTTTGAAACCCGGCCACAGGATCCTGATCTACGGCGCGTCCGGCGCGATCGGCACGGCAGCGCTTCAACTCGCCAAGGATCGCGGCGCCGAGGTCGTCGCGGTCGTGGCAGGCCGCCACCTCCCACTGGCCCGATCGCTGGGGGCCGACCTGGCGATCGACTACACCACCGGCGCATTCGATGAGCTCGGCCGGAGGTTCGATTTCGTGCTGGACGCGGTGGGAAAGCTGGGCATCGGCCGATGGCGGCGATTGCTCAAGCCCGGGGGCGTGTTCGCGTCGACGGATCGCGGCCCCTGGTCGCAGAATCTGCTATTCCTGCTCTGGTCGAAGGTCACGGGAAACGGCCGGGTTGTGGTTCCGTTGGCGAAGCGGGGAAGCGGGCAGGCCTTCGTGACCGGACTGAGGGACAAGATCGAAGCGGGCCGGTTCATTCCTGTCATCGATCGCAGATATCCTCTCACCGCAATCGCCGACGCCTATCGTTACGTCCAGACCGGAGAGAAGGCCGGCGTGGTCGTCATCGACATCGTCACGGAAAGTCGGTCTTCTGAGCCGTGGTGAAGAGGGCTGAGTGCCCTGAGGCTTCGCAAGGAATTGCAATCGGGAGCGATGCGGGAGGTGTTCAGGAGTGCGCCCGCGGGTTAGCAGCTATTGGTCGGAACAGGATCGACGCATGACATTTTGGGTCGACTCGATGGTGCGGAGTGACTGGCCGGACGTTTGTCGGATCTACGAAGAGGGTCTGGCGACGGGAGTCGGTAGCTTTGAAACAGAGGCGCCATCCTGGGATCAGTGGGACGCAGCGCGACTGCCTCATTCTCGGCTGGTCGCACGGGGGCCCGCTGTGTTGGGATGGGCGGCGCTCAGTCGGGTCTCGAATCGTGCGTGCTACTCCGGCGTCGCAGAAGTCGGAATCTATGTCGGAACCGTTGCGCGCCGCCAGGGCGTTGGGCGTGGGTTGTTGGAGGCGCTGATCGAATCCGCCGAAACTCAAGGCATCTGGACTCTTCAAGGCGCGACCATGGCCGAGAACACGCCAAGCCTCGTTCTTCAGGAGCGCTGCGGTTTTCGAATCGTCGGCCGACGGGAGCGCATTGCGAAGCGAAACGGCAGGTGGCACGACACGATTCTCATGGAACGCCGGAGCGAGAAGGCAGGCAACGATTAGTTCGACGGACACTGAGGGCGTGGTCGCTGCAGGGTTATAGGGAGCTTGCGCAGCTAATACTCAATTGGGGCTGAAGATGAACGGTGCAACGCCAGTCGTACGCGTTCCGATCAGTTTTGATGGCTGGTACCGTGTGCTATCGAGCATCATTGGGTTACTACCTGCGAGCTCGTACGTGATTGTCGACAGCGAGCAGGTCCAGGTTCGGATGGGGTGGGCGTTCAGTTCGCGCTTTCCTCGCTCCGTGGTGATGTCCGTGTCCGAGCTTGGCCGGAAGCCGTTTAGCCGAGGGGTGCATGGTTTTGCGGGACGATGGCTTGTGAACGGATCCGGGACGGGTGTAGTGAGTATCCAGCTGAGTCCGCGTCAGCGGGCCTATGTTCTGGGTTTTCCAGTTCGGTTGGAGTTGCTGATGGTAAGTGTGGCAGAGCCACGGGCCCTGGCTGCAGCGGTCGGACAGGGCTTGAAGTGAGCATTATGAAAAGGAAGTCGCTGGCACCGTTTGTCCTGCTTCACGGTTCGGGTCAGCACGCTGGCTGCTGGGAACGAGTCGGCGGCCTACTGGAAGCACGGGGTCATGTCGTCGCTGCGCCCGACTTACCCAAGCAGGCGCCTGATTGGAGGCTCGGCGACTATGCGTCCGAGATCGCGCAATCGATCTCCGGCCCACACACTGTTGTGGTCGCGCACTCGTTCAGTGGTGTGTTCCTCCCCCTGGTCGCTCAGGTACGCGACTGTGCCCTTCTCGTTTTCTTGGCTGCGGTGATACCGGAACCTGGAAAGAGCGTTCGGGATCAGTTTGCTGAGGATCCGGGGATGTTCTCCCGCGACTGGATCGAAGCCGGGCCGCTATGGTTCGACAAGTCACAACAGGAGAGCCTCTCGAAGGCGTTCCTTTTTCATGATTGCGACGGGGAGACGGTCCGTTGGGCGCTTCGCACGGTCGACCTGTTCGACACGCGGCATCTTGTTACCCAGCCGGCGCCGTTCACGAGGTGGCCAAACGTGCCGGCCGCATCGGTGGTTGCGGCCAACGATCGAACGTTGACAGCAGACTGGGGCAGAAGGATGAGCCGAGGTGTCTTGGGTAGGGAGGCGATTGAGATGCAGGCCGGCCACTGTCCGCACATATCGCAGCCGGAAGCGCTAGCGGATATCCTTGAGCAGCTCGCAGCAACGGAAGCTGCCTGACCACCCGCTGAAGCCGCCGGCGTGCGTCAGGTGCTGGGTGGCATCAGAGTTGGCATGCGCCCGCCGCCGCTGAACCTGAGCTTTGGACAGACAAATGAGGTGTTCTCGTATGACGATCGCAGTGTCGGTCGCTACCGTCGCAGTGGGGTTGTTCGCGGGCGCCTCGGCGTATGTCACCGTGGTTCAACATCCCGCGTGGGTTCAATGCGGCCCAGCACTCTCCGTCAGGCACTTCGCTGCCAGCACCCGGCGCGCGGCCATTCTGCAGGGTGGCTTGGCCGTTGTCGGGTTGGTGTCGAGCGCGGCGGCATGGTTTCTTGGTTCCGGCATCGGCTGGCTCCTGGGAGGTCTCCTGCTTGGTGCCATGATACCGTTCACGCTGGTCATCATCATGCCCACAAATCGTCGTCTCGAGGATCCGCAACTTGACGCCGGCTCGCGTGAAGCGGCGGTCCTGTTGCTGCGATGGGGCAGGCTCCATGCGGTACGAACGGCTGTCGGTATCGCGGTGTTCATCATGTTCGTCTGCATGACGCTGCGGTGATATACACCATGTGCGTGCTGCGAAAGCACGGCTAGATCGGCATGGCAGCTCAAACAGTTTTCCGGGCGAGAGGAATGCATGTGATGCTTCCATCGAGCTCGACGTCGGGACGAAACGGTGGCAAACTCTGATTCTCGTGTCACGATCCACATGGCGGCGAGCCTCGACGGCTTCATCGCCCGAAAGGACGGGCGCGTCGACTGGCTCGAAACCTCAGACGAATTCCCAGACGGGGACACCATGGCCCCAGAATTCGTCGAGGCGTTCCTCAAGACCATCGACTGCTACGTGATGGGATCACGAACCTATGAAACCGCGCTTCGTTTTGAAGCCCAAGGACTGGGGTGGTCGTATGGCGACAAACCTACCTTCGTCCTCACCAGTCGCGATCTACCACGGACCCGGGATACCGTCGAGTTCCACTCCGGCGATCTCGCGGAGTTCGTGAATGGGCGCCTGCGGCCCACGTTCCGTGCCATCTGGTTTGTTGGAGGCGGTGTGGTCTCAGGCGAATGCCTTCGTCTCGGGCTGGCTGACGAGGTTCGCTATTCGATTCTGCCGATCTTGATTGGTGACGGGATCCCATTCTTCGAGAAGCTCGACCACGAAATCGCCCTCCATCTGGCAGAGGTGAAAGCCTACAAGAGCGGCATGGTGGAGCTTCGTTACGAGGTGCGAGGAGATCGCGGCGAGTCAAGGCACTGAGATGTGAGTTGCTATGTTGAATCAAGTTAGCGTGATGAGGGTCGCGGCCGGAGACGGCCATCGCTTCGTGGTCGCGAAGCAGCTCAAGTATGAGGCGAAATCGAACGCGGCATCTCTGCTCACCGCCCTGCTGGAGCATCCAGCCTATCGAGACACATTTTTGCCCCCGGACTCGGGCCAAGATGACGGCGTAGACATGCACGGTCCCTTCGTGCTGTCGGACATTCGGCTTGAAGACTTCGAGCCGGTCGAGGTGGGCTCGGCGCGGCAGGCAATCGAAGCATTCTGGTCAGATGAGAGCTATGAATTGCCGAAGCCAGGCGCGACCGAGCAGATCAGGCAGTTGATCCGTGAACTCGACCTGGAACACGCGAGGACACTCCGTCTTGAGAAGCCGGGTGTGTCCCAGGAGCACGAGCTATCCCATATTCTCCGCGAGGGTTTTCAGGAGCTGGTCATCATTCATCCGGAAGCACGTGTCGTAACATTGTTAGTAATGGCAATCGAATAGTGAACGTAATTGGGAGCGTTGGATAGACCAAGGTTATGAATAGATTGCTTCTGGCCGGCAGTGCTTTGATTCTCCTAGCCGGGTGCAGTACGCACGCCAAGCGTGCCGGCAACGACGCCCTCGGCGTCCCAGCGCCATGCCTCGCGGAGGTGCAAGGGACGGAGGATGGAGCGTGCCTTCAGGTGGTGCGTCTAAGTGGTAACTGCGGCTCATCAGATGCCGCGCATGCTGAACACAGGTGGCTAGATCAGTACTATCCGGGGTGGGTGATCATGTACCAGGAGCATTTATCTTCTGGACGAGATCAACCATCTAGCGTTGAGGATCATTTGCACATCCGTGCACAGAATGGCATGGAGTGGGATTTTTGTTTCGACGTCTCCATGTTTCGGTAGCGCAAGGCATTGGAATGCAAACGTTGGAGGGCCTGAGTATCGGCGGTCTTCAATGACGGAGCAGGATGTCGACGGTCTCCGGGAGCGTATTAGGCAGCTCGACCTGGAGCTGCTGACGCGGGTGGCGGAGCGTGTGCAGCTGGCCAGGCAAGTGGGCGAGCTCAAGCGCCGACAAAACCTCTCGACAGTGGACTTCGCTCAGGAAAAGGTGGTGCTGGAGCGTGCGTGCGCCGTCGCGAAGGAACGCGGGCTGGATCCACGAGTCGCCGAAGATCTTTTCGCCGGGCTCATCCGTGCCTCGCTGACGGCTCAGGACGACGACAGAATGCGCCTTGCGGCCGTGGGCGCCGGCAAGAGCGCGGTCATCGTTGGTGGTGCCGGTCGGATGGGCCGATGGCTGGCCCGGTTCCTATCGGCACAAGGGTACACCACGGGTGCTCTTGACCCGGCCATGGCGCCCGAGGAAGGCGACTGGGCTCGCCGGCTGTTGCCGTCTGCGGAACTGATCGTATGCTCCACGCCGCCGGCAGCCACCGCCGAGCTGTACGCGAAGTGGTCCCAGAAGCCACCAGCTGGTGTGGTGGTCGATATAGCCAGCATCAAGACGCCGCTCATTGAACCGATCCGTGCTTTTCAGCGCGCTGGCGGCCGCGTCGCCTCGATCCACCCGATGTTCGGGCCGTCCGCCGTTCTGCTGCGCGATGCCGACGTGGTGATCTGCGACACCGGCGATTCGGAAGCCACCTCGACGGTAGAGGGGCTTTTCGAGACGACCACTGTCCACATCGTGCGCATGCCACTTTCCGACCACGATCGCATCATGGCCGACCTCCTGAGTCTGGCGCACGCAACCGCTATCGCCTTTGCGCTCGCCCTGCCAAGGACCGACCACCCGGTGCGCAGCACCACTTTCCAGTCGCTGGAGTTGCTCGCCGCAACCGTCGTGCGTGAAAGTCCTGACGTCTACTACGAGATTCAGGCTATGAACCCACATTCTGCGGTCGCGCTCGAGCGACTGCGGGCCGCCCTGGATCAAATCGTCGCCGCGGTCACGGCACGGGATTCGCAAGCATTTGGGGCTCTGCTTGAGGAGGGACGGAAGCGCACTCCGGGTAGGACCTGAGTGATTCGGTATTCGGGCGGCGCGGTCCATAGGGCCATCAAGCGTGCAATGCGCCCCGTGACGCGGGATCGTTGGATCGATTGGAGGGTGACGGCATGCTGGCAATGGTGCGGTGGCTCAACGTCCCGATTGAGACTTTCGTGCGCGAGACGCCGCTGTGACACGCGAGGATTACGCGGCCCATCAGAAGAAGGCGTCCTATGGAGTGGACGCGCCGGGCTTCTTCCCGTTCGCTCTCCTTGGCTTGACTGTCACCCTCACCGCCGGGATTTCGTCCCACAGGCCAGGACCGTTTGTCGGCGCGGCGTTACTTGTCGGCTGCGTCGGATTCTTCGTGCACACCACCCGCCGCGGCAAGTTCTTGGTGTGGCGCGAGCTGATCGACAATCTTCGACTGCAAGGCAACGAGCGGCTCCTGGATCTTGGATGTGGACGCGGTGCCGTCCTGATGTCAGCCGCAAGAGGACTGACCACGGGGCAGGCCGTCGGCATCGACATTTGGAGCCGGACGGACCAGTCGGGCAACTCAGCGCGGGCGGCGCAAGAGAACTCAAGAATCGAAGGCGTTCAAGATCGCGTTGCACTCACGACGGCGGACATGACCGCCTTGCCGTTCCAGGCGGCGACGTTCGACGTCGTCGTCTCGAACGTGGCCATCCACAATATCAGGGGGCTTCGCCGTCGACTCACCGCAGTTGACGAAGCGGTGCGCGTCCTGCGGCCCGGCGGGCGACTCCTGCTTGCAGACCTAAGGAGCACAGGCGCTTACGTCAATCATCTCGAGTCGCTAGGCATGATTGACGTGCAACGACGCGGGCTGGGATGGCGCATGTGGTGGGGCGGGCCTTGGATGGCAACGCACCTGGTGGCGGCGAAGAAGGCAACCTAATTCCCCAACGTGACGCACAGGACAAGCGGAGTAGGTTGGGGATTGGAGTGAACACGATGGCCGGAAAGGCGTCCAGGAAGCGAGCGAAAATCGCGAAGAAGCCCGCCGCCAGGCGGGTCGCAAAGCCGGCCCTCCTCGGCGGCGGCAACCCTCAGATCGCGAAGGCCGACGGCGACGTCCCCGTGCAGGCTTACATCGCGGCCATGCCTGGCTGGAAGCGCGACATCGGGCGCCGCCTGGACGCGCTCATCGTGCGCATGGTCCCCGACGTGCGCAAGGCAGTCAAGTGGAACTCTCCCTTTTACGGCATCGAGGGCCAGGGCTGGTTCCTCAGCCTTCACTGCTTCACGAAGTACGTCAAAGTGTGTTTCTTTTGCGGCACGTCACTGCATCCACTCCCCCCCGGCGAGTCCAGGCAGGAGGAAGTGCGCTACCTCGACATCCACGAGGACGACCAGCTCGACGAAGCTCAGCTTGCCGCTTGGGTGAAGCAAGCCAGCCGATTGCCCGGCTGGAGCACCTGACGGATGAATCAAACGATGACGAGCGACTCTGCGAGGCTCACTTGTGTTTCGTGGATTTCTTTCCGCCAGATGAATTGAGAGCGACGGCCGCGCGGATCAGCGCCTTGAACGCATTCGCGTCAATCTCCTCGCTCGCGTGAATGTCGATGGCGCGCCTTACGTTACCCTCAAGGCTCGAGTTGAAGAGCTTGGCAGGATCTTTCAAGGAAGCGCCCTTGAAGAAGGTCAGCTTCACTATCGACTTGTACGACTCTCCCGTGCAGATGCCGCCGTCATGGGACCATACCGGGTTCATCCACTTCCACTCTTCCACAACATCAGGGTCGGCCTCCCTGATGAGGGCGCGCATCCTTGCCAGAGTTTTGCCTCTCCAGTCACCCAGCTCGGCAATCCTTTCGTTGATTAGGTTGGAGGCCGCCTGGTCTGCTGCCTTCGGTTGTCTTTTCATTGTCATACCCTTAGTTGGAATGTCTGCATTGCCCACGCTTCAAACGTCCGATAACACTACTTCAGGTTGCAGGAAACAGACGTAATAGCTCTCAGGCTTCGCTCTTCTCCTGCAGGCGGAGCCAGAAGAAATAGGAGAATCCCCAGGGCACTGCGGTGCCCGCCGACCAACTCCACACCTCCGGGGCGTCGCCCACCGAGAAGTGGGCGATGAGCGCCGACGCGAGGGTAATGGCGAAGCCAGCGTAGGCCCACTCCTTGAGCCGCGCCGGCACCGGCGCAAGCAGCAGCACAACGCCGAGGAGCTTGGCCCACGAGAGCTCCACCCGGAAGTAGGCGGGGAAGCCGAGGTGGGTGAACATCTCCGCCACCTGCGGCAGGGTCAGCTGAGCGTAGGCGGTGAAGCCCATCTGCAGGCAGAAAAGCGCGGTGGCGATCCAGAAGCCGATGAGCATTCCTTTGGAGCGGCTCATGGGATCCTCGCGAGCAGGTCGACGAGCTTCCCGCCCATCATGTTCCAGCCGTAGCGAGCGTCGGCGAAGCTCCGCTTCTGGTCCGGCTTGAAGCCCGACTGCACGAGGGACAGGCGCGTGCCTGACGCCGTGGGCGTGAGCCTGAACGTCACGACAGTTTCCATTTCGCCGACGGCCCAGCTGTAGCTGAGCTTCCTGTGGACTTCGATCTCGCGGAACCGGCCATTCACGATGCCGTCCCACCCGGGCTGCGGCTGCGCCTTCAACGTGAACGCCGCCCCCGGCTCGAGCTTGAGCTCGACGACGGGCAGGAGCCACTCCGCGAGCAGCGCGGGCTCGGTGAGCGCACGCCACACCTTCTCTGGCGAATGATGTAAATCGAATTCAAACGAAATGGATTCGGTCTGCGATGGTGCGGTCTTGTCGATGGGATTCATTCGTCCATTTCCTCCAGCAGTCGTTCAAGACGATCGACGCGCTCCGTCCAGAAGGCGCGATAGTGTGCGATCCAGTCGATGAGCGGCTTCATCCCGCGCGGTTGCACCCGGTAGTAGACGCAGCGCCCCTCACGCCGGGCGGTCACCAGGCCGGCCTCCTTCAAGGTGGCGAGATGCTGCGAGACCGCCGGCTGCGAGATGTCGAAGCGCGCCGTGAGCTCCTTCACCGCCGCTTCGCGGCGCGTGAGCGACTCGAAGATTGCCCGGCGGCTGGGGTCCGCCAGCGCCTGGAAGATCTTCTGTTCGGTGACGGCCGCGCTCTGCATGCATAACATATAAGCTATTACTTATTGATTGTCAAGGGCTCCGATCAGGCCGCCGGTCCTTGTCATAATCATGGGTTTGGGATTAGGCTCGGGGTGTCGACGGGCCAGTTCACGTGATCGAGGAGCTCCTCTGATGGATGTCAGGCAACCATAGCCAAAATGAGGCTGTGATGAGCGCGGAGTCGAGTTGGCAGGTTCTCGAGCAATTCCTTTCAGGTGGGATGTCTTCCGCTGATTTTGAGCAGTGGTTGCACAGCACCCCCGAACTGGAAAGCGCCCTGGGTGCTCGAGCCTACGGGGAGCTTCTTGCTTTCAATTTTCAACAGCAACATGCGGCGCATGAATTGTCAATGCTCGTGCGGTCCATCTACGAATCGGCGAGACCTGCCAGGCTGGCGCGGGATCGTGCCTTCCGTATCGCCCGCGAGCTGCTCAGCGGTAGCGTGCAAATTCAAGACGGGGTTCGAGCGCTGGCGGGGCTTTGCATGGACGGTCACGACTGGGTTCCAGGCATATTCGTCAACGTCCAGTCGGAGTTCGACCGAATTCCGGGACCTGAGCAATATGCACTGTTGGAACCCAGTGCTCTGGCGGCCAAGCTGGAAGAGGGTCGACAGATTATCAAGTTCCATCAACCTTCGATTCTCGACGGCGCGCGGGAGATAATTTCCTCGTATCAGAAGCAGTATGGTGGTGCCTAGGATGCGTCGGCAATCGTACGGCGGAGAATAATCAGCATGAACCTATTCTCAGCAGTGGAGCGTCGGCTCGGAAGGAATCTGAGTGCCGTTTGTGCCATGGCTGCATCTCTGGCCATGGGAAATGTCCTGGCCGGTGATACCGCCTGCGATGCATTCGCCCTCGCCGGGTTTTCAGTTGGCACGCCAGTTTCCGTCGCGAAGGAGCGTTTCCCTGCAGCACAACTCGATTCACAGGCCGGCGGCACGCAGATTATGACGGTTCCGGTCAAGGATGCCCTGGCGGGAGCCGATCTCGGCACGGGGAAGCTACGGGTTGTCTTCGACCCGGAGGGTACGGCTAAGGAAGTATGGTTTCTGGCTGATACCGATCGAACCGAAGAGGAGCTACTGAACGTCGTCAAGAAGGTTTGGGGAGACTCGGTCGACATTCACCGCTACAACTTCGTAAGCAAAGAGGGCAAGCGAGAAGATGTTATGAATGCGGCGTGGAAAACAACTTGTCCCGTAAAACCCAAGTTGAACGTCGATGTTGAAGAGAAGTCAGCTCGCAAGTCTGTTGCCGTGGGCCTGGTGCGCGTGAAGAAATGACGCGGGCGGCGCGGAGCGTTAGACCACTGAGGAAGACCCGTGAGACTCGTCACCTGGAATTGCTGCTCGGGACCGTTGGCGCGCAAGCTCCCCGACCTTGCTTCCCTCGAAGCTGACATCGCCGTCGTGCCGGAGTGTCCCCGGATCCCGGAGCAGCCGGGGGCCACCGTCTGGGTGGGGGCCAAGCCGACGAAAGGGTTGGCCGTCTTCGCCACGAAGCCGTGGCAGGTGCACCGCGCCCGGGCGCCGCGGGGCCTTCCCCGATATGCGCTCCCCGTGCAGGTTTCGGGGCCCGAATCCTTTCTGCTCCTGGCCATCTGGGCGCAACCGCACCCGACCATCCCTTATGTCCGAGGGATGCATCGGGCGGTTCGGGCCTGCCGGCCCCTCATGCAAGGCCAGTCCACGGTCCTTCTCGGGGATTTCAATTCGAACACCATCTGGGATGCCGAGCACCCGACCGAGCGGTCGCACAGCGCCTTGGTGCGGTACTTGGAAGAGATGGGTCTGGTGAGCGCCTATCACAGCCGCTACGCGGAAGCACAGGGTCGCGAGACGCGGCCGACCTTCTTTCTATACCGGCACCAGCAGCGGCCGTACCATATCGACTACTGCTTTCTGCCCACATCCTGGCTGGGCCGGATCCGCGAGGTGACGGTGGGCTCCCATAGGACGTGGGCCTCGAAGAGTGATCATATGCCGCTGACGGTGGACGTCGGGCCGCGTCCTGGAGTTTATCCGCAGCGTGAAACGGCTTCCGGTCACACGGAGGGCCTTCGGGAAGTCTAATTGGATAAAAGGAGTCGAGATTCCCTGAGCTCAACCCTGATACGTCGCGGACGCTCGCGAGTCCATTGCATGACTTAGCGAAAATGCCATTATGTAGAGGGGGATGCCAATGTCCAGGGTCAGTATGCGTTACATAATTGATGACGTGCCGGCTGCGATCCGTTTCTATACGACGCTGCTCGGTTTTGCAGTGGAGCATGACGCCTCGCCGGCCTTCGCATCGGTCGTACGGGACGGTGTGCGCCTCCTCCTCAGCGGTGAGGGCAGCTCGGGGAAGCGGCCGTTGCCCGACGGTCGCCGGCAGGCACCGGGCGGCTGGAACCGCGTGCACTTAGAGGTGGCCGATCTCGCTGCGGAAGTTGAGCGGCTGCGTGCGGCGGGAGTTTCCTTCCGCACGAGTGATATCGTGACCGGGCCGGGCGGCGCACAGGTCATCCTCGACGACCCCTCGGGCAACCCAGTGGAGTTGTTCCAGCCTCGGGCCGCATAAACACGAGTGTCCGGCAGGGAAGCAGAGGTTCGTGAGACATACGCGCGTCATCGTCACCCACTACGGCGGTCCCGACGCACTTCAGGTGGTTGAAGAAGAGTGCCCCGAGCCGAAGATTGGTGAAGTGCGGGTGCGAGTGCTGGCCGCAGGCGTCTCCTTGCCCGACATCATGGCGCGGGAGGGCGTTCATCCCGAAACGCCCCCGGTGCCATTCACGCCGGGGTGGGATCTGGTCGGCATGGTGGATCGGCTCGGCGACGGTGTCTCTGGAATCGAAGCAGGCCAGATGGTTGCTGCACTGCCGATCCACGGTGCTTACGCGGAGTTCGTCTGTCTGCCGCAAAACGAGCTGGTCCCGGTGCCATCCGGGCTGAACGCCGCCGAGGCTGTCAGTCTCGTATTGAACTACATCACGGCATATCAGATGCTGCATCGCTCCGCCAAGGTCAGGCCGGGCCAGCGCGTGTTGATTCATGGCGCGGCAGGCGGGGTCGGCACCGCACTCTTGCAGCTGGGGCGACTCGCAGGGGTGGAGATGTACGGTACCTGCTCGTCGCTAGGTGCGCCGGTTGTTTCCGAGATGGGCGGCATCCCAATCGATTACCGGAATCAGGACTTCGTGATAGAAATTCACCGCCTAATGGGCGAGGGGGTGGACGTCGTCTTCGACCCCATCGGAGGTACCCACCTCTGGCAATCCCGCAAGGCTCTCCGTCCTGGCGGGCGGGTGGTGGGCTATGGTCTTCGTTCCTCGCTACGTGGGGAGGGGTTGGCTTCCGGTCGTCCAGGCCGTCGTCAGCGCTTTGGTGAAACCGCCATCTTCGCGTTGTATATCGCCGGCGGCTGGCTTCTTCCCGGCAGAAAACGGGTAGTCCCCTACAGCATCCAGACGCTCAAACGGCTGAAACCAGAATTCTTTCGACAGGACTTGATCGCCCTGCTGGATCTCCTTCAACGGAAAAAGGTGAAGCCGCTCATCGCGAAGACATTTCCTCTTGCCGAGGCGAGACGCGCGCACGAGTTGCTCGGGAAGGGGGGCGTGACAGGCAAGGTCGTCCTTGTGGGAGGGGCCTCATGAGCCGCATATGAGCGGCACACTGATAGGATCGCTACGATTCGGGGCCGCATCGTTGGACGGTATTCATAAGGAGCAAAGGCATGCTGGAACACAGCCTCGACAAGGCGAATTCGATTCTGTACGTGCGACCGCAGTCCAAGCTCGAGCAGGGAGACTTCGTGCAACTCGCGAAAACGGTTGATCCTTACATCGAAGAAAAGGGAGCGCTCGCCGGTCTCATCGTCGAGGTTACCGCTTTTCCAGGCTGGGAGAGCCTCGGTGCCATGGCGAGTCATTTTCGCTTTGTGCGAGATCATCACAAGCGCATCAAGAAGATCGGCGTTGTAACCGATTCCCCCATGGGAAATGTCGCCGAGCACTTGGCATCACACTTCGTGGCGGCCGAGATCAAACATTTCCCTGCCGGAGAGCTCGAGGCCGCAAGACAATGGATCATGAAGCAATCTTAACGGCGCCGCTCAAGCGGACGCGTCGTACTGGCGCCAGCCGCCAGCCAGGCTAGGTCGCTAAGGGCGAGGCCGGTGGCCGCCAAGGCGAAGTGGGACGGCTAGCGAAGTCCATGTGCGGCGGAGAAGCAATGCAGGACACGAGGGTGGTCTTATGCGTCGTGGCGGTGCTTCTGTCGGGATGTGCCGGGGGTACGACGGATGTTGGGCATCGGCCCAGGCACCTGATCTACGTTCATGGACGGATTGTACAGGAGCAACAGAACAAGCGACCCAGGCACCCAGAGTACGGCTATTACGAGTTCGAGAAGATTCTCGACACGTTTCGTAGCCGTGGTTTTGTCGTAAGCGGGGAGCTCAGGCCGAAGTCAGCTACCGTGAGCGACTCTGCGGATCGTGTGGTCGAGCAGGTCCGGAAGCTCCTCGGATCGGGGGTGCGCGCCGACGAGATCACGGTCGTCGGGGCGTCCATGGGCGCCGCGATTACCCTCCTGGCATCGGCCAGGCTGCGGAACCCCGAGGTACGCTTCTGTGTCCTCGGCGATTGCCTGTCCCGGAGCGTATCCGGCCTGGTTGCCGACGAGGGGAAGGGGCCGAGTGGTCAGGTGCTCGCTTTCCGAGAGGCGAGTGACGACCTGACCGACGGGTGCCCGGCCTGGAAAGACGACGACAAAGGCGGGTCTCCGCTCCTCGCCCGTGAAATCGTGCTTCATACGGGGCTCAAGCACGGGTTCCTTTACCAGCCTCTTCCGGAATGGGTGAATCCAGTTGCAAAGTGGGCGGACGACACGAGCCAGCATTTAAGCGCTGAGCCGGGACGCTAGGCGGACGACATCGAACATGCCTATCAAGGTCGGCGAGGTAGAGGCGCTTTTCCGGTATCCAGTGAAGTCCATGAGCGGTGAACCTCTCGAGGTCGCCGACCTGGGCTGGCACGGCCTTGACGGTGACCGGCGTCTGGCCTTCCGTCGGCTTGACGATCGCGGTGGATTCCCCTGGCTGACCGCCACCCAGCTCCCGGAGCTGATTCTCTTTGCTCCACAGCGGCGGGGAGCCGCCGTCGAAGGAAATCTCCCGACGCACATTCGCACGCCAGAAGGGGAGGAGCTACCTGTTTTCGACCAGAAATTAGCGATGGAAGTTGGTCGCCGCCATGGCTCACCGGTCGAGATGACGCACCTCAGCCGTGGCATCTTCGACGAGGCGAGCATCTCCGTGATTACCTCCGCCACGGTCGGCGAAATCGGAAGGCTCGCATCGCAGCCCTCGGACGTCCGAAGATTCCGGCCGAACATCCTGATTGCATCACAACGATCAGTCCCCTTCGAGGAGGAAGAATGGGTGGGAGGCATACTCTCGTTTGGAGAAACTAACGAGGCAGCCGCCATAGGCATCATCAATCGCGACGAGCGCTGCTCGATGGTGAACCTCGACCCCGGCTCCGCGCGCCCTGCCGCGGAGATGCTGAAGGCGATCGTTCGGGTGAGGGACAACAAGGCTGGGGTCTACGGCACAGTCACTCGACGCGGGCGCCTCGCGATAGGGCAACCCATTTTCTTCGTGCCGGCGGCCGAGACCCTACGTTAGGCCGATGCTGAGCTCGCTCGCTTGGCTCCGATACCTACTGGGTCTCTTCCCCGCTGCCGTGGTTGCGCTTCATTGGATACCCTTGGCGGTCTATCGGGAGAGGCCGGGGTAGAGGTCGAAGGGAGTTGTCGTGAGCGAACAGATGCAACGAAAGTTAATGGAAGGCGGTTGTTTGTGCGGCGCGATTCGCTATCAGATAGAAGGAGAGGCGCGCCGCATCACCCACTGTCACTGCATCCATTGCCGACGGTCTAGTGGGGCGGCGTTTGTCACGTGGATACAGTTCAACCCTTCCGACTTCAAGATTACATCCGGGGTGCCATGCCAATACGAATCACGCCCTCGGGTGACGAGACAGTTCTGTGGAAAGTGTGGAAGTCAGCTGACCTACCAGGACGCCGAGGAGCCCCATAAGATTGATGTGACTGCGTGCAGCCTGGACAACGTGGGAGCAATTTCACCCGATGATCATGTATGGTGCGACCGGATGGTGCCATGGCTGAAGATTAGTGACGAGCTGCCGCGGTACAAGCTGGGCAAGGATGACGAGTGAGAGACTCATCACGCGCTAACCACGCGCCGCGCGCGGGCGCTGGGCAGTGCTCCTCCCGCAATTTCCGCTGGAGATCACAATGAGCCACGGCAAGATCTGCTATTTGGAGATACCCGCGAAGGCGGCCCAAGCGTCCGCCGACTTCTACAGCTCCATTTTCGGATGGAAAGTCAGGCGACGCGGAGATGGCGAGCTGGCTTTCGATGACCCAGGCGGGGTGAGCGGTACCTGGGTGAACGAGAGCGACCGGACCCCCGACGAGCGTACGCGGACGTACATCATGGTTGATGCCATCGCGGACACTCTCGGCCGGATTGAGGCGGCGGGTGGCCGGGTCTTGAAGCCGCGCACCGAGATCGGCGTCGGTATGGGCGCCTTTGCCGTGTTCGCGGATCCGGTCGGCAATGAGTTCGGACTGTATGAAGAGCCGCGCCGTTAGGAGGTGTCTAGTCCTGTGCCTGGATCGAGGTACGACCTGGGAGAAGATTCCCGTGAGAACCATCGCGGAGTGTTATCGTGACATGCTCGGTTTCACGCTCGATCTCAATGGCTACAGACTCGCGTTCGGGGAGCTTGAATCATCGGTGTTCTGATTCAATGATTGCGGGACGCATAACCGCCGGAGGTTAGGAGATGGTGACGGTCAAATCGGTCCCGGAGGGTGTGCAGGCGGTCTTTCCGACGTTGGTCTGCCGCAGCCCGGAGGCCGAGATGAGTTTCTGCGCGGCGGCGTATGGCGCAATCGAGCAGGCGCGACGAGCGGGACCGGATGGCTCGCCAATTCATATAGCGATGCGCATCAATGAGGCGTTCCTGGTGGTCCAATCCGAGTTCCCCAACGTGTTCGCCAGCCGCGCGCCCAGTCCGGATGGGAGCTCGCCGGTAGTCATTTTCGTGTACGTCGCGGACGTCGATCAGGCCGTGGAGCGCGCAGTCTCCCTGGGCGCCAGGGTCTTGATTCCCGCGCAGAATCAATTCTGGGGCGACCGCACGGCCCGGATCCTGGACCCATCCGGCCATGTGTGGACGGTTGCATCGCGAATCGAAGAGACCACTGAGGAACAGCGGGCACAGCGCTGGTCAGGCATTCGCGAAGAGCGCCAAGGAACCTGATCGTTGGACCCAAGGAGGACCCATGCGGACACCCGCGAGACTTGCGATAGCGCTCCTCTTCATGCTCCCAGCCTGGGCTGGAGATTGGCAACCCAATCCGAAAACTAGATACGAACTCAGTGCCCCGGAAGAGCAACCTTCCAAGGCCACGGCCTCAGAAGACATCTGGGTGGATACGATCGTCAGGAATTTGAGACATTCCGGCGCCAATCCGGCAGTCGTGTACAGGTTCGCGAAGTCTCAGG
>Ga0065705_10104287_pt1 | contig 23534 bp, 17 predicted proteins | sample SwibulcommuniRL2_FD_59092 | JGI IMG/M metagenome (GOLD analysis project Ga0065705, IMG submission 59092) | Bulk soil microbial communities from switchgrass field near Rose Lake, East Lansing, Michigan, USA - RL2 Bulk Soil v2 (version 2) | ecosystem: Environmental > Terrestrial > Soil >...
GGGCCACATCGGCCCGGTCGATTGGCAGGCTGCTACCGGCCAGGGCCGCCGCGCCCAAGCTGCTGACGTTCGTTCGGCGGCGGCAATCGGCCACCCTCTGCCGGTCCCGCTCGAATTTCTCGCAGTACGCCAGCCAATAATGCGGCGCTAGCACCGGCTGGGCACGCTGCAAATGCGTATAGCCCGGCAAAATCACGTCAAAATCAGCGTCGCACCGGCCCACGAACGCCTTCTGAACCCCCAAGAGCCGCGCATCAATCCGGTCCAAGGCGTCCCGCGTCCAAAGCCGCAGGTCGGTCGCGACCTGATCATTGCGGCTGCGGCCGGTGTGCAGCTTGCGGCCCACGTCTCCCAGGCGATCGATGAGGGCCTGCTCGACGTGCATGTGAATGTCTTCAAGCTCGGTCTTCAGCTCGAACTGGCCCGCCTCAATTTCGGCCCGAATCGCCTCCAGCGTCTGGCAGATTTGCTGGCATTCCTGCGCGCTGATCAGGCCGACGGCCGCCAACATTTGGGCATGGGCGACGGAGCCCTGGATGTCGTGGGCGAAGAGCCGGTGGTCGAAGCTGACGCTTTCGGTGAACTGTTCGACGCGGCGATCCGTCGCCTTGTGAAAAACTCCGCTTCGGGAGGGACTGGCCAACAGTTCGACCCCTGCTTGCGCGCCTCCGCATCCGCCGAGCGGTGGCCCAAGTGCATGGCGAGAATTGCAACAACTCCTTTATGCTAAATGGCTTACGGCGAAGTGTCAACGAGCGGAAAACACCCTCTCATCAGCCGCTGCTGAAGGATTGGGCAGCCGTTTGCACAGGACTTGTCGCTACGCTCGCGGTTCGCTCTCACATCGACGGGCAGCTCATAAACGCTTGCCTCCCAGCACTTTATGGCTGCTACTTCGCTACTTTCATCGCTGGCGGTAGCATTTGTCGCTGAACCGCGTCGATCACTGGTTAGGTCGGCTGCGTATGGCACATGTCCAAGTTGACCCTCCGCAAGCACCGTCCGTACAATCAACTGCTTGCCTGGTAACGACTTAGGGCTATGGCGCATCGAAGAGGGTCCATGACGCTGTCTCGCCTGATCTGCTTGATCTTTGTTGCCTTCCTCAGCGCGGCCGGAACCGCCGGCTTGCAGTCCACACGGGCGCAGGAAGGCGCTCCCCCAGTCAAGCTCAACCTCAAAGAGCTCGGCATTTCCGGCCTCGGCGGAACCACGGGTTTCGGAGCGAGCGAGCCCGCCAAGTTTTCGGCCTCGTTCAAGCTCACCGAGGGGACACGCAAGGGCACGCTCTTGGTCAGTGCGGTCATTGAGCCGGGGTGGCACGTTTATTCGATCACGCAGCCGCCCGGCGGGCCGATGGCCACCAAAATCAAGGTGACCGAATCGGCCGATTTCAAAGTGCTCGGACCCTTTCAGTCCGATCATCCGCCGCATGTCAAACCGCCTGATCCCAAGGCGGGCTTCACCGTCAATTCCGAAGAGCATGAGGAGTTTGTTGCTTGGACTGCGCCGATCGAGTTGGCGGCTGATTCGAAGGCCGAGGATTTGCAAATTGCTCTCTCGGTAAGTGGACAGGTTTGCAGCAGCTCGTGCATCCCCTTCAGCGAAAAGCTCACCGCCAAGTTCGCAGGCTACGAGAAGCCGCCTGCGAACCTGGGCGAGTACCGCCCCGATCCCAAGTTCGAAGCCGAAGCGCTGCTCAGCGGCCATATCGAGCCGGCTGCCGCTGGCCCCGGCGGCAAAGCCAGGCTCGTCATCACGGCCAAACCGACGCCCGGCTGGCACGTCTATGGCTACTCGCCCATCGACCCCGACCAGGCCAACAAGCCGACGCTGATTGTCTTGTCGTCGCTGCCCACTGGATGGACCCGCTCGCCCGTGGTCGCATCAGCCGAACCCAAGGTCGAGCCGGCTCACGACGGACTGCCGGAAACCTACACTCACGAAGAGCCGGTGACCTGGACGATCGATCTGGCGATCCCCGGCGATGCCGTCCAAGGCGAATACGTGATCTCGGGTTACCTAGGCTTTCAAACCTGCAAGAACAAAGGGGGCTGCCTGCCGCCGCAGATCGTTCGCTTCCGGGCGGGCATTCCGTTCGCCGAAAAGGAGGCGCCAGGCACGATCCCCCTCGAGTTCTCTAAGCCGACAAAGGCTGGCACCACCAAGGCGCCCGGCGAAATCACCACCTACACCGACGTTGCCAAGCTCGCCGCAACCAGCCCCGCTCCGACGGGCAAGGTGAACTGGTCCGCCCTTGCCCCCTTCGTCGGCTTTGGTCTCCTGGGCGGTTTGATCTTGAATTTGATGCCCTGCGTGCTGCCGGTGATTGGCCTGAAGGTCCTGTCGTTCGTGCAACAAGGGGGCGAAAGCCGCGGGCGAATCTTTCTCTTGAACGTCTGGTTCGCGCTCGGCTTGCTCTCAGTGTTCCTCGTCCTCGCGACGCTGGCGGCGTTCGGCTCGCTGATTCCCTGGCTCGGGCAGAACCTCTCGTGGGGCCAGCAGTTTACCTACACCGGCTTTAAGGTAGCGATGGTTGTCGTGGTCTTTGCTTTCGCCCTCAGCTTTCTAGGCGTCTGGGAAGTGCCGATTCCCGGCTTCGCCCAATCCAGCTCGTCGAGCAAACTCCAGCAGCAAGAGGGCATTAGCGGGGCGTTTTTCAAAGGGGTCTTCACAACGCTCTTGGCCACACCGTGCAGTGGGCCATTTCTCGGCCCTGTATTCGCCTTTACGCTCGCCCAGCCGCCACTCGCCACGTACATCATCTTCGCCAGCGTGGGTGTGGGTATGGCATCGCCGTACCTGGTAATCGGGGCCTTTCCTGGCTTGGTGAAATGGCTCCCCAAGCCGGGCGAATGGATGGAGACCTTCAAGCAGTTCATGGGCTTTGTGCTGCTGGGGACCGTCGTCTATCTCTTCTCCACAATCAACGCCGATTGGTTCATTCCGACGCTGGCGCTGATGATGGCCGTGTGGCTCGCGTGCTGGATCATCGGCAAGGTGCCCGTGTATGAATCCGCGGGCAAACAACTGCGGGCGTGGGCGATCGGTTGCGCGTCAGCCGCCGTGATCGGCTGGTTCTCGTTTGCGTATCTGGGCCCAATGAAGCACCTCTATGAGTGGAAACCTTATGCGCCTGATTCGATCGCGAAGTTGCAGGCGGAAGGCAAGACCGTGATGGTCGATTTCACGGCCGATTGGTGTCCAACGTGCCAACTGAATTTTCGAATTGCGATCAACACGCCGAACGTGAAATCCGTGGTCGAGAAAAACGGGGTCGTTCCGATGTTGGCCGATTGGTCCGACAAGAACGACACTATCAAACGGAAGCTCGAGGAGCTGAACAGCATCTCTATTCCACTCATGGCGATCTATCCTGCCGGAAAGCCGGGCGAGGTGATCGTCCTTCGCGATGCCCTGCTCGAATCGCACGTTCTGGCGGCGCTGGCGCAGGCCGGAGCATCGCGCGATGCGGCCCAGGCGGCAAGCACTGACGCCACCACATCGGTCGCCAGCGTTCGCCGGGAGGGCGAAGCTCGTGTCCTCGAAGGACGCGCCGAGCCGTAGAAGCTGAAAGGGAGGTCAAAATGCAGGATGGAACCTGCCTCGCATTTGCACTTGTCATGTTTGGTGCGTATGCCGTCGCCGCACCAGCCCTAGGCCAGGTTGCGCTCGAGCCCGCTCAGGTCATCGAAGCGTCAATCGCGCCGCTGCCGGAACCCGCTGCCGATACGCCCGACGCTCCCGCCCCCTTCACTCCCTCGCCCGAATTCCAGGCCTGGCTGACTAACCTCGTTCGCGAGCATCTGCCGCACGAGTACGAAAGAAAGAAAAACTGGGGCCACACCGGGCGGCAGTTTACCGGCGTATCAGTGCAGCTTGACGACGGCCAGCTCAAGACGCACCGCAAGTTCGACGAGGTCAACGAAGGCCGCTGGACGATGTACCGCGTCAAGCTGGCCGATCCCCAGGAGCAGTTCGACGTCCAGGTCAGCCGGATGGAGGAGCTGCCCGATGGCCGCGTGGCCATGGACCTGGCGGCGGTAGCCAGGCTCGACGTTTTCGGCCGGCAATCGCTTTGGACTCGCGGCGTGCAGGTTTTCAGTCTTTCGGCCGAGGCCGACGCCAAGGTGCGCCTGACCGCGCACGCGGAAATTGCCACGCGGCTCGACCCGACGGTCCTTCCGCCTGACGTTCACCTGGCCCCCACGATCACGGCCGCCAGGCTCGACATCCTCGAATTTAAGCTCCGCCGCATCAGCCGGGCCGACGGCCCGCTCGTCCGCTCGCTCAGCCACACGGTCCGCGAACAACTCGAGGACAAGCTCGCCGAAGATAACGAGAAGCTCGTCGCCAAGCTCAACAAGTCGCTCGCCAAGCAGCAAGGAAAGCTCAAGCTCTCGCTCAGCGAAATGATGCAAGCCAGGCTGTCCGCGGCTCGGCAGGCGGAACGAGCCGAATCGACTGCGAGATAGGAACCGTAGCCGAATTCGTGAGAATTCGGGGCATTCCGCACTCTCACGAGTGCGGCTACGCGGATTGAGTACTCCGTACTTGGCTATCACGACCTTGCGCGTTTGCGCCGCTCATTTCGTCGCCGGCTTCTCGTACTTCTTCAGCCCCTCCGCCAATCCCGGCACCTGGTCCTGCCCGCTGGGGACGCTGAAATCCGCACCGGCAAATGCGTCGCCAATCGGCTCATAGCGGCCGCCCAGTTGCTTGGCCAAAAAGGCTTCGGCGATCGCGTAAAACGCAAAGTTGTTCTCCGGCCGGGCAAAGCCGTGCCCTTCGTCGTGTACCAGCACATACGTCACGGGAATCTTCTTTTCATTCATCGCCTTGACGATCTGGTCGGCTTCGACCTGCTTCACGCGCGGGTCGTTGGCCCCCTGACCGATTAAGAGCGGCCGCTTGATCTTCTCGACGGAAAACAGCGGCGAGCGCGACTCCAAAAACTTCCGCCCCTCCTCCGTCGTCCAATCCCCGATCATGAGCTTCATCACCGGCATGAAAGGATACCAATACGGCGGCGCGTTGTTGATCAGCGTAATCAGGCTCGACGGCCCGACGATATCGACGCCGCAGGCAAACACCTCGGGCGTCACCGTCAGGCCAACCAGTGTCGCGTAGCCGCCATAGCTGGCCCCCATGATCGCGATCTTGTCCTTCTGAGCGATCTTCTGCTCCACGGCCCAGTTCACGGCATCGATCAAATCATCGTGCATTTTGGCGGCCCACTCTCTCCGTGCCTTGTGCAAAAAGTCCTTGCCAAAACCCGTTGACCCGCGATAGTTCACCGCCAGCACCGCATAGCCTCGATTGGCCAGAAGCTGATGCTCCGGGTTGTAGCCCCAGTCGTCGCGGGCCCACGGTCCGCCGTGCACGTTGAGCACCAGCGGCAGCGGCTGGTTCGGCCGGCCGTCGCCGTCGGGATCCGACCACTTCGGCAGCGTCAGATAGCTCACCAGCTCCAGCCCGTCGCGCGACTTGATGATCACAGGGTGCATCTTCACCAGCGGCAGCTTCTCGAGCTCCGGCTGGCTCGTGAAGAGGAACTTCGCCTTCCGCTGGGGCACGCGGTCGTAGATGTAAAACCGGACTGGGCCGTTATCCATTACGTAGGCGATCGTCCATCGCTTGTCGTCGAGCGTGCGGCCCGTAATCTGGATTTCGCCGTCTGCGACCGTCTTCAGGTAGTCGAAATCGGCCTTGATCGCCGGGTCGATGATCTTCCACTCGGTCCGCTCGTAGGTGAAGCTGACCGCCTGGACGTTCTTCTCCGTCGGATGTGTGAGCGCGCCGCCAACGTCGGCCCGCGGGTCCTCGGCAATCATCGTCTGCTTGCCGCTGGCCAGGGCGATCGACGTCAGGGCGGACGTATTGCGCTCGCGGCTGTCGATGAAATACAGGTGCTCGCCCGTCTTATCGAATCCCGCCGGGCCGCTGTTCATCGCGTCTTGAGCGGGAATTTTGATCATCGGCTCCCATTTGCCCTCCTTCGCGGGCTTGAGCAGCTCCTGGCTGGCATCGGGTTGCGTCTGCATCGCGAACCGTACGCGGAAATCGTCATCAGTCAAAAAGCCGTCGAAGCCCGGATTCTCCTGCACGAGCTTGCGCTCGCCAGTGACAATGTTGACGCGGTGAATATCGTGATACCGCCGCTCGCCACGGTCGTTGATGCCCACCAGAATCTCTTCCGGGAATTTCTCGCTCACCCCCTCGATTTGAGCCGCGATCTTGGCGATCGGCGTCAGGTCCTTGATCTCGCCCGAATCGAGATTTACCGCATAGACGTGGTCGTCTTCGTCGCCGTTTTTGTCCTGCGTGTAGAGAATGTGCTTGCTGGTGTAGGCCCAGAAATAGCTCATCACGCCGCGATGCTTGTCGAACGTCACCGGCTTGGCCCTGGCCGGGTCGTCGTCGGGGCTGACCCAGACGTTGATCACGCCATCGACGGGGGCCGCAAACGCCAGCCGCTTGCCATCGGGGCTGAGCCGGGCCCGCGCTTTCTCGGGGTTTCCAAAAAACTTGGCCCGCGGAATCAGCGGGACGTCGTTGGGCCCGGCGGCGCGGGCACTGGTCCCGAAGACAGCCAGAACAAGTGCGAACGACAGGAGTTGAAAGATACGATTCATCCGTGCGGCTCCAGAGCGAGTCGGGGAGGTGTGTATCGTGTCAGGATAGCCGCAATCCGTTTGCGCGGGATAGGGCGGTCAGCAATGCACACGCTGAACTGCGGCTCCGTCACATTTCCCGCTTCACGACCGGGGCCTAACGTGGCTTGTCCGTATGCAATTGTCGCGAGCGCCGGGACCAAGATTGATCCCGGCTAAGTGCATGTCCGATCTCTGACCTCCGACCTCCGACTACTGGCCCTTCGCCGCTGCCTTTGCCGCTTTGTTCTTCTTTTTCGCGCCCGGCACCGGTTTCCAGAGCGGGTCCTTTTGCTCGGCGTTCCAGGAGGCATAGAGTTTCTGAAGTTCTTCCACCTTCCTGGGCTCGGCCGCGGACAGGTTCTTCGATTCGCCGATGTCAGCCGCCAGGTTGATCAGCTCGGCAGGCTTCGTCTTGGAGGCCGGGCTGCCGGCTTCGTTGCCGACGACCAGCTTCCAGTCGCCGTGGCGAATGGCCCACTGCTCGCCAAACCGCCAATACAGCGACTCGTGTGGCTTGCTCTTGTTCTGGCCGGTCAGATACGGCATCAGATTCACGCCGTCCAGCTTCCAAGCCGGATCGACCTGAGCCCCCGCGGCAACAATCGCCGTCGGCAGAATGTCGAGCTGAATAATCGGATTCTCATACGTCGTCCCCGCGGGAATCTTCCCCTTCCACTGAGCACAGAACGGAATTCGCACGCCCCCTTCCCACGTCGTCGCTTTGAAGCCCCGCAGCGGCCCATTGCCGGACGTGGTCTGCGCGGTCGGGCCGCCGTTGTCGGAGAAGAAGAAGATCAGCGTGTTTTCTTCCTGCCCCAATTCACGCACTTTGGTCAGCACTCGGCCAACCGCGTCGTCCATCGCCGACATCATGGCCGCAAACGTGTGCCGCTTCTCGTCGGCGATACTGGGAAACCGCGTGAGGTACTTTTCGGTCGCCTGGAGCGGCGCATGCTGGGCGTTGAACGGGACATACAAAAAGTATGGCTTGTCCTTGTGCCGCTCGATCCAATCGACGGCCCGCTCGCCATAGGCGTCGGTGGTGTAGAACTTGTCGTCGGTCACGGCGTGGACTTCATTGCTCTTCCGCGAATCGACAAAGCGGGGCGGATTGAAAAAGGACGTGTTGGCGACAGTGCCGAAAAACTCGTCGAAGCCGCGCTTCATCGGCAGGTGCTCGGCCGAGCCTCCCAAGTGCCACTTGCCGATCGCGCACGTCGCATACCCCAACTCGTGCATCCGATTGGCGATCGTCGTCTCGGTCAGCGGCAGGCCGAAGCCGTTGGCCGTGCCGGCCGCGCCCCCTTCGTTGAACTCGTGGCCAAAACGCGTCTGGTAGCGGCCGGTCATGAGGCCGGCCCGCGTGGGGCTGCAATACGGCCCGCTCACATAGCCCTGCGTGAACCGCACTCCCCCCTTGGCGATCGAGTCGATGTTCGGCGTGGGAATCTGCTTGTTCCCTTGAAAGCCATATTCGCCGTAGCCCACGTCGTCGGACAGAAAGACAATGACGTTGGGCTTTTTGGCATCCGCGGCCGGGCACGTGGGCGCAAACTGCGCGACGACAACCAGGCTCGCCAGCAGTAACACAAACTTCACGGCAAACGATGAATGAAACATAGGAAAGATCTCTGACACGTTGTTCCAGACGAAACTTGGCGCCAATAATCAGCTTCTCGCAGCCGGCAAGCAGCGTAGCACACGCCCCCAGGGGGTGCCACTGCTGGCTTGTCAGCAGTGGGTGGGCAGCGCGACAGCCCAATTACTGACAAAGAAACGCGGTGCTGGAGCGAAGTCCAAATGGTTCGTCGCCCGCAGCGGAACATTACGGTCAACCATGACAACGCAAGCCACTCAAGCACAGCCATCAACGCCCGCGCCGGCAACCGTCGCTGGGGGACCGCCGCGCCTCTGGCCGGCCGTCGTTCTCGTGTCGCTGTTTTGGCTCGGCTTTGTCGTCATGGCCGCCATCGAGAAGCCCTACTTCCATGCGTTTCTCTACAGCATGGGGGCCCCCGCGCTTCTCTTGCTGTTGTTCTCGATCTGGTGGTGGACGAACCGCCGAATCCCATTTTCGGATCGGATCGTGGGTTGTTTGCTGGTCATCGTCCTGGGAATACTCGTCGCTCCCCTGTGCCACAGGTCCATCGGGTTCGCCCTACCGACGCTGGGACTGCCGCTGGCGCTCACCGTGCTGACGCTGTGGATGTTCGTGGTCCGGTGGACTGGCTTCGCCTGGAAGCGGCTGGGGCTGCTCGTGGTGCTGGCGATCAGTTGGGGATGCTTTGCCCTGTTGCGCTTTGACGGCGCGAATGCCGACTTGCAATCCACGATCCGGTGGCGCTGGACCCCAACGCCGGAAGAGGAGTTCCTTTCGGCGAAGGCGAATCAGACGAACATTGCTCCAGTGGCGCCCCCCTCGTCCAACGCTCCTCTTACCCTGTCACCCGGCGACTGGCCTTCCTTCCGCGGACCGGACCGGAACGGCATCATTCCCAACATCACGATCGCCACCGATTGGAAGACGTCGCCGCCGAAACTCCTCTGGCGTCAGCGGGTCGGTCCGGCCTGGTCGTCGGTAATCGTGATCGGCGACCGGCTATTCACGCAGGAACAGCGCGGCGAGCAGGAGACCGTCGTCTGCTATGAAGCATCCACAGGGAAAGAGGAGTGGGTCCACACCGACACCGCTCGGTTTTGGGAAGCGGTCTCCGGCGCCGGCCCGCGGGCGACACCCACTTTCGCTGGGGGCTGGCTGTTCACTCTCGGGGCAACGGGCATTCTGAACTGCGTTGATGCCGCGTCGGGCGAGCCATTATGGTCGCACAACGTGGCCACCGATGCCTCGGCCACGCCGCCCATGTGGGGATATGCGAGTTCGCCCCTGGTGGTCGATGACAAAGTGATCGTATTCGCCGGCGGAAAGGGGGACCGCAATCTCCTCGCGTACCGCACCGCCTCGGGCCAGCCGGTCTGGGCGGCGCAGGCCAGCCACGACAGCTACGCCTCGCCCCAACTGGCGACGATCGGCGGCCAGAGGCAGTGTCTGCTTTTGGGCGACCATGGGCTGACCGCCGTGGACCCCGACACGGGGCACTCGCTATGGCAATTCGGCTGGGTGATGGAAGGCGCGCCGCGCACGGTGCAGGCCCATATCGTGGACGGTTCGCAGGTCGTTGCTGGAACGTTGAGCGGACAGGGTGTCGGCCTCGCAAACGTCACGCGCGAAGGGGACGAGTGGAAGGCTTCCGAAGTCTGGACGACGACCGAAATGAAGCCTGAATTCCCGGATTTTGTGGTGCATCGCGGCCATGTGTACGGGTTTGACGGCGCTGTGCTCTGCTGTTTGGACCTGGCCTCCGGGAAGCGACGGTGGAAAGCCGGACGCTACGGGCGTGGCCAGGTCATGCTGCTGCCCGAGCAAGACCTGCTTCTGGTGGTCTCGGAGAAGGGCGACGTGCTGCTCGTCGCTGCCGATCCCGAGCGGCATCGCGAACTTGGTCGCCTCCCCGCGCTCGCTGGGAAAACCTGGAATCATCCAGTCATCGCCCACGGCCGCCTCTACGTTCGCAATGCTGAAGAGATGGCCTGCTATCAGCTGGCCGGGTTCGAGCAGAAAACGCCGGGCGAGTAGCGGTACACTTTGCCAATTAACAAGCCTGACGCGCAAGCGGAGGAATCCGCGGTCTCCTTCGCTTGCGCGTCAGGCTTGTGAGAAGTGCCGGCTAGACTTACGGCCGCTCGCCGCTCAGCACTGCTGGCAAGCCAGCAGTGGCACCGGCCGGGTTCTTGCCCAACGCGGCTACTCCGCAGCCGGCGGGTTGGCTTCGGGCATGCGCCAGCCGAGGCTGAGCCAGGCGCCGCCCGATTTGATTTCGGCTAGGCGCAGCGTGCCCGCCTGTTCCCAGCGGCCTTTGAGCTTGATCCCCTGGCCGGCAAATTCTTCCTTGAACATGTTGCGGAACTTGCGGCGCATGAAGGTTACGGTCGCGTTGTCGCGTACGGTGAGCTGATCGGGGTTGGCCCGGCCGGGGAAGCGGATCACCACGTCGCCGTCGCGGCGGAGCGTCGCGCCAACGTCGGTCTTCTCGATCTTATAAGCGGCGGAGATCTCAATCAGCTCCGTGATCGCCGGCTTGTACGTGCCCGGCTTGTCCCCCTCGCCGCGGGTGAAGCCATCGGCCCGAATCGCCATCCACAGGCCGCCGTCCTGGAACTTGGCCCGAACCGGAAGCTCCTTGGCAAAAATGATCGACCAGGGCTCTTTGTCGGGGTCGAGCGTGCCGTCGGCCAGTGTCACGCGCAGCTCCTCGGGCAATTCCGTCTTCAGGTCGTCCTTGATCAGTTTCTCCAGCCGCACGTCGGTCAGCTCGTAGCCCCCCAGGGCTGCCTCGCCCATGTTGACCGGCAGCGATTCGTGCAGCAGCACGGCCAGGTCATGCTCGCCTTCCTGCTGAGGCGGCGCGGCCGGAGCGGCCACGCGGCCCGCGGCGACTTCGAGCATGCGGACCGAGGCCCGGTCGGCTGTGCTGCTGAAGGTGAGATCGGCGGGGAAAGCGTTGCGCCGCACGAGCGGCTTTTTGAACTTGTCGTGATATCGCTCGTTCTGCTCGGCGACCATGCCCGCCGCCTCGCGATCCATTTGACCGGCCACGCGCCCGGCCGCCCGGCCCGATGCGATCGCCTCAGCTTGAGGCTTTTGCTGTTCGGCTCGCCGCCAGCCGACCTTCTCGATCAGCCCGCAACGGGCACACAGACTGTGGATCGTGCTGTTCGTGCGGCAATTGGCGGCCGCATAATACGCGATCAGGCCATCGGCCGTCATTTGCAACTGCTTATTGGCGGCGACGCTCGTCACCCCGGTCGTGTGCACCGTGACCGGACCGTTGTAGCCGATGTTGTTCGAAACGGCCGTGCCACCCAGGAAAATGTTGAACGTCGCCGCGCGCGGATTCTCGAGAAGCGACAGCGACGTGTGGCCGGTCATCCGGGCCGTGCCGTGGAGATCGGTACCCAAAATGTTCTCGTGCACGCCGGTGACCTGATTGACATCCTGCTCCATTCCTACCGCCGCCAGCCGCTTCGACACCGAGCCGAACAAGTTCGGCTGGCCATATTTCTGACGGATCGAAGCGGCGAGCGCGGTGCCCTGTCCCGAGCGATCGAGCCAGGCCAGCGCGCGGCCGATTGCCAACGCGTCGTCGCCCGAGGCCGGATTCGCATCGTAGGCCTCGATTGCCGCGGCCAGATTGTCGAACTGTTGGCCTGCTTGCTCCGGAAGCTGAGTGTTGGCAGCGGCTATGGCCACATTCGAGTATTCTGCGAGCGCATCGCGCACGCGGCGGAAATAGCTCATCTCCAGTCCGGTCTTATTGGCAGTCAGCTTGCCGTTCAGCCGGGCCACGACGCCCGGATCTGGCGGGCCGTCATGTGCAACGACGTTTTCCAAGTCGCTCCAGCCGAGATAATTCTTCCAGGCCGCGGCATTGGCCGCACCGCCGCCGGGAAGCCAGTATTCCAGATCGCGCACGGCCGCCGCCAATTTGACCTTCGCCTGCGTCGCTTGCTGCGCTGTGACCGGCACAAATTTGGCTTTGGCCTCGCGGGCCGTAGCCGCCAGGTTGGCGGGCTGTGCGGGAGCGGGCTGCGCTTGCGGATTTTGCACGGGCGTCGCCTGTCCTGATGCAGGCTGCTCAAGTTCGGCGATCCAAACGGCCAGTGCCTTCTTAACGGCGACAAACTCCGGTCGATGGAGACCGTAGTCGGCGCCCGAATACTTGCGCAAAACAGCGGCGAGAACTTCACGATTGGCCGCGTCCCCCTTGGCGAGCTCTGCCGTCAGCTGATCGGACATCAAAAAGCGCTTCCAGCGCTGGCCGTTGACGTCGTCGCGGACATAGCGATGCATTGCGTCAAGCGAAACCCGTACCTGATCGCTGGCCGTTGGCGTTTCGGCCAAAACCTCGCGACTGCTGACAAGTGCCACGAGCACGAGCAATCCGCTTGTGATTCGTCGCAACATGGCAAAGGCTCCTGACTTAGAAATTGGCAGCCTACAACCACACATTCCTTAAGTGTGGCTCCCTCCCATCGAAAGCTGCGCGCCGAGGCGGATGGATTCGCCGAGAACGACCTATCTTCCGCGGAATAACTGAATTTCGCAAGCCGAACAATCGACGCAATCGGGCTACTTGACGCGATCAAAAAAGTCAGCCTAAATCTTGCCTTCCCGCCTGATTGTCACCCACCGTACACCCTGCAAGTTTCTCAGACTTCCCAGTTTCTCATTCCCTATGAAAAACATCGTAATCGCCTTTCAATTGGCGACCCTCTGGATCGCGATTCCGAACTGGGTTGGTGCTGCTCAAGTTGATGCACCGGCGGCTTGGCGCGACGATTATGCCGCCGCTCGCGACGCGGCACTTGGCGCGCGCCGGCCGCTTCTCGTCTGGTTTTATGACGCAGCCCACGACGAGGCCAATGCCAGATTTCACGCGACTGTGCTTAGCGATACCGGCGTTGCCGAGCGAATTCGCAGCGCCTACGTCGCCGTGAAGGTTCCACTTGATGTCAAATCGCAAACCGAGGGCGCCACGGGCCGGCTGATCGACCACCAGGCCTTCGTCGAGCTGCGCGGCCAGCCGGGGTTGGCCATCATTGACCTGGCGGACAAGGACTCGCCAACGCATGGACTGGTTGTTTCGATCTATCCACTGGCCAGCCGGTCGATTACGCCGGAGCACTTGACGGTGCTGCTTAACCTGCCGCCAGGGACAATCACCCAGCGGACGCTGATCTTCGCGGTTCGCACGCACCCCAATCGGCCGGCCAGTGCGACCGGCAATATGCACCCGCTCTTGTCCACCGAAGCCGCGGCCCATTCGCAATATCAGGCACGCATCAACTTTCAGGGGCACCACAACTGGGACGCTCGCTTCCAGAGCATCAACGCTCGCCTTCCCGCAGGTCACGTAGCGTACGAAGTTTGCGCCGAAAGCTGGCCGGGGCAATCGCTTTTCGATGCCGCGGCAGAATGCGTCGATAGCTGGAGCCAATCGAGCGGCCACTGGGGCCAGGTCAGCCGGCAAGCCGAGTATTACGGCTACGACATGCAGCTTGGCACGAGCGGCATCTGGTATGCGACAGGAATCTTTGGCCGTCGGCGGTAAGCACATTGCCCCGTCTGCCGCGGAAACTTCGCCTGCGCGGAGGAGCAAGCTTCGCCAGTCGCAGGCACACTCGCGTGCCGTAAGCCTCTAGCGCCCCACGTTATTTGATCCGACAGCATACGGAGTGTGCCTTCAACGCGCGCTACCGCTCCAGCAGTTGCGACTGGTTATACGCGGCGCCGACCGACTGTCGCGGCACTTGCACCGGCCAGGGGTCTGGATCGAACGGGATGCCGAGCCGATATCCCTTCGCGGGCTCGGTGCGGGCTTGGACACCCTGCGTGCCGTCGTTCATCCGCCGCTTGACCGGACCGAATTCCTGCATGATCCGATGGATCGCCGGGTTGATCTCGATCTTGCCGTCGGGCCGTGGCTGGCCGTAATTGTTGAACGAGCCGACCGTGACCATGCTTTCGGTCCGGTCGTGGAATTCATAGGCCTCGATGCCGCGGGCCCGCAGGGCGGCACACATGGCCGACGCCTTCATCGCCGCCTGGTCGATCTTGGCGTCCCCCTTGCGCTCGCTAGTGAGCCGCTCAAACTCGGCCGGCTTCATGGTATCGACGCCGCGGAAGGTTGCCACGCGAACCGTGTAAGTCCCCGGGCACTTCAGCAGGCTGTGCTCGAGGTCCTTATTGATTTCGACGAGAAACGGATCGAGTCCTTTGGCATTGAAATACTCTTCGGGGAGGAGCGGATTGCGGGTGACGAACGCAGCGCCCATCGGTCCCTTTTGCTTGTTTTCGGCCGAGAGTGTGACTTTGCGATAGATCGACCTCAGGCCCGCGAACCGCTGCGACGACTGCTCCTTGTACTTCTCGACGAGCGTCGAGGGTTTGGCGTGCTTGATCAGGTCGAGCGATTTTTCGACGTCGGCTCCTTCGACTGAGGCGAAGTTGCCGGCCATGACCGCGATTTCATCAAACTTGGCCGGGTGTAAATAGCGCATCTTCTTGCGTTCGCCGAACTGGTCGAAGCCGATGCCGTCGGTCGCATCGGGCTGTGAGAAATCAAACGTCTGGCGGAACGAATAGGCCTCGATCTTGAGTCGCTGCCTCAGTTCAAGCACCAGATCGTGGGCCTGCTGCTCGGCGGTCGGGCCGGCGAACGACGTGCACATGATCAGCCACGGGCCGTCCGACTCGGTCAGCTCATACTCCTTCCGCGGATCGGCATCGATTCTCTTGAAGGGCACCAAAGTCGCCCAAGGAGGTGCGGCAAGGGCAGGTTGGGCCGCGTGGATGGCCATAAGCGATGTGAAAAGGACCGATCCTACGAGCAATTTGCGCAGCATGTCCCGCTCCTTGTGCCAAAAGGCGCGGGAGAATAGCCAATTGCCCCCCGCCAGGCCAGGGCAAGATTTACAATGACGAGGGGCGGGATTTGTCAGTGGTCAGTGGCCAGTTGGTATGGCCAGACTCCTGCCACCTGGCTCCTTTCTCCGACCACCGACCTCCGTGTCTCTCCCTCTCAAGCCCTTGCCGACCGTCGAACGCTGGGACTGCCACCAATGCGGGGTCTGCTGTCGCGGCAGCATCGTCCCGCTATCAGACGAGGATCTGGCCCGACTGAAGGCGCAGAAGTGGGAGGAACATCCCGAAGTGGCCGGCACGCCCACGATCCAGCGCGAGAGCTGGCTGGGGCGCGACTACCGACTGGCGCACCGGCCCGATGGGAGCTGCGTTTTCCTGCTGCCGGACGGCTTGTGCCGGATTCACAAGGAGCTGGGTTTCGACGCCAAACCACTGGTCTGCCGGATGTTTCCGCTACAGGTCGTGCCGCGCGACGGCGTCGCGATTTTGACGATTCGCCGGGCCTGCCCTTCGGCTGCTGCGGACAAAGGACGGCCCGTGGCCGAGCAGCTTGATTTCGCCAAAAAGCTGGCCCGCGAGCGCGGCCTCACCGACCAGCAAGTCCAGCCGCCGCCGATCAAGTCGGGCGACGCGCGCGGCTGGCCGATCGCGCGAAAGTTGCTCGATGCCCTGCACCGCTTGCTAGTCGATGAACGCTTTCCGCCGGTTCGCCGGCTCGTTCACGCCCTGATCTTCTGCCGCCTGCTGGAGCAGGCGAAATCCGGATCGCTCGACGACGGCAAGCTCGCCGACCTGTTCAAGGTGCTCGAGTCGTCGGTCGCGGACGAAGTGGGCAACCTGTTCAGCGAGCGGAAGTCCCCGTCGCCAGCGGCAGCCGTCATGTTCCGTCAGATCGCCGCCGAATACGTCCGCCTCCATCCGCGCTATCATGTCCAGCCGTCGTGGACCCAGCGGCTGAAACTGGCGTGGACGGCATGGAAGCTCGTTCGCGGCAGTGGCGAATTGCCCCGCCTGCATCCAAAGTTTCCAGTCGCCACGTTCGAGCAGCTCGAACAGCCGCTGGGCCTTTTGGACGTGTCGCTCTACCAGCCGTTTGTGCGGTTCATCGAAACGACCTCCGAGTCCTGGAGCTATGCCGTCGCCAACCGGGGTGGCTGGTCGGTCGTCGAGAGTCTGCGGCAACTGGCGATTACCTATCCGGTTGGCCTGTGGCTCTTACGTTGGGCGAGCGCCGGCCGCGAGGCAAAGCTGGCCGACGTGCTCGACATCGTCACCGCCCTTGACCGTGGACAGGGCTACGCCCCGCTGGCCGGAACTCAGCAGCGACAACGACTACGAGTGCTGGCGGGAATGGATGAGCTAACCCGGCTCGTGGCATGGTACGGAAGGTAGACCTCGATCAAAATGAGGACGGGTGTGCCAAGTCGCTATACGCTTTCAGAGTATTCCCCGGAATGGCCGCTGGAGTTCGCGCGCGAATCGCAGCGACTCAAGGCACTTTGGGGCGATGAACTTGTTGCCGTCCATCACATTGGCAGCACGTCGGTTCCAGGATTGGCGGCCAAGCCCATCATCGATCTCTTGCCGCTGGTTCACAGCATTGTAGGCATGGACAAGCGGACGCCCGTACTTCAGCAAGCAGGCTACGCAGCCTGGGGCGAGTATGGTCTTCCAGGCCGCCGATTCTTTACCAAAGATCACGATGGTTTTCGAACGCACAACCTGCACTTCTATCAGGCCGATGATCCTGACGTGGAGCGTCATCTGGCCTTTTGCGCGTATCTTCGACATCACGCACAGGCTCTCCAGGAATACGCAGCACTCAAGGGCGAAGTCTATGCCCGCCATCCTGCCGACATAGCGGCCTACAGCGACGGCAAAGATCCGTGGATCAAAAAGGTCGAGCCGCAGGCGATTGCCTGGTATCGCGCGCGGGCGCAGCGCTTTGCAAACCGGCGCTCAATCAGGAATCTGATTGGTTGGATGAGCCAGCACGCCTCGTGATGCGGCACAGCTGGTACGTTCGCGATGGTCAGCGAATCAAGAGGGCAGTGTGCAGATAAATCTCGGGCAAAAAGCCGCACGTCGACGAGCGGTTGGTTGAGCCCTGATGCTACCGCAATGCACGGAGTGAAATAGAAGCGCATCAAGCTGGTCAAGATGAGGCGCAGCCGCACACTGGGCGACTTGAATTACGCAAGCAATTAATAAACAAAAAACGCTCGGGGAAAACGAGCGAAGGATGGCTATATGTTGTAAATGACTCCCACTGCGACAGCCTGCAAGGAATGGGGCGAACCCAACTAAATGCTTTTTACTCGTACTCGAGGCGCTAATCGCTTCGATGCTCTGCCAGACAATTTGCCCCAATCGTCAGGAAGACTTCATCGTCCGCCCGCTGATGTTCTGACCAAGTTTTGGGCCGACGATCTGACGCGCGCATCGATTGCCGATATTTGCTCGCGCTCCATTCTCGCCACGCACGGCATCTGCGTCAGTGACGACGCCGGTCATGCTGCGCCGCTGCGATCCGAGACTTGCGAAAAATTTACGTGAAGAGCTTCGAAAACCTGGAGACATTGTTCGAGTTCGCACGTTCAAGAAGATTCGCGAGAGCCGAGCACATCGCCGGCAATCGCGAAAGACTGAGGGGGCTTTCATCGTCATGCGATGAAAGTCCAGAGCGAAACAAACCGGGCCGGTGAGCCAGCGGCAGTCACCACAAAGCTCACCGGCCCTAACGTTCCGCAGCGCTTGGTCTGCGCGCCGCGGTCGCATTTTTATTGTAGCCAGACGCATGAGGAGTGCCAAACCGCACACGACGCCAAGGCGCCGCGAAGGCGCCAGGCTCTCCGCCGGATCTCGCTTTTCCCTGGGAACAGCAGATCGATCGCTGCGGCGGCCAGTTCAACTCAGCTTGCTGAGCCGCCCACCTGTGGGCCGCTGGCGGGCAGGATTTCACCCTTTCATTCATGCGTTGGAGCACATACATGTCGAGCTACGATCGTTGTCAGAACTCGTATCAGAGGAGCAAGACCTCGCAAAAGTCGGCGCTGGGACTACGCAGTCTCTTATTGATTGCCGTCGCAGGCCTCGCGGCGGTTGGGACGTTGTCGGTGGCCATTGGTGCCGGACCAAAACCGAAACTGGGCACTCCTACGATTTCGTGTTCTTCCGCCACTCCGGCCAGTATCACGTTGCAGGTATGCGGCGGCGCCACCGGCGCCCCTGCGGGCTTTTCGATTCAATGGATGACGCTGGCCGATTTCACCGCCAACGGCGGCTGGTATTCGTCTGACGATCCGCGTCTGTGCAAAGCCTCGTTCTCCGGAAATGCCAATGACTCACGATACATTCTTGCTGCTGGTGCATGTGTCGAAGTCGAAATAGGCGATTTCCTTTTCGACAATGGGGCATCTACGAACTGCGCGTCAGCCCTGCACTGCGGAACCACGTACGTGTTCCACAGCTTTGCCCATGCGACGAATTCCCAGGTCAAGAGCGATTGGACACCTAATCTCACCTGTGCCACCCAGGCGTGCCCGGAAACGTGTTACACCCTGAGCCAAGGTTACTTCAGAAACCATGTGGGCTTCGATGATCTGGGCGCGCCGGTGGACTTCTCCGCCTGGCCGGCGTCGATCGTTAGCGCGGGCGGCCTGCAGATCGGGAACAATTTCTACGACCTCGTTGACTTGTACCACATTCTGTTGGCGCACGGAACCAAGGGGAATCAACTGCCGCAGTTGGCGCACCAGGTGATTGCGGTTGAGTTCAGCGTTGCCATCTATGGCTGGGCGCCCGACACGGCCGAGCAACAGGCGTGTCTGGAGGCGGCTCATGACGCAATCGGCAGCCTCGATATTCTGACGGGGACGCTGAGCGGAGTAGGTGATCTCATCGATTGCCTCGACACGGAGTACATCCAGGCGTTTCACTGCGACGACCAGGACGATTCCGAGTCTTAATCGCTCCGCGGGCCCAGACGACGGGCCGATCTAAGCCTGAAAAAACTGCTTCCCTGCCGCTCCCGAGAAATCGCACTCGGGAGCGGCGTGACCGCCATTTGGAGCTAGTCATGTCGAGGGCGATTGCTGCAACGATAAGCTTCGCAATGACTTACCTGGTCGCCATTTGCGGGACATGCCCGTTTACAATGGCGACCGAGCCAGGTCCAGTCGCCGCCGGAGCGACGAGTGATACGGTGGCCAGACCGGCCCGCGCCGTGATCTCGGCGACGAAAGTCGATCTGGGAAAGGTCCCGCGGGGTAAGCGGGCCGCTGCGACGTTCGTCGTGACCAACACGGGCGAAAGTCCCTTGGAGATCTCCTCCAAGCCACATTGCGGCTGCACGGTGGTCTATCACGACAAGGTGATTCCGCCGGGCCGGCGGGGCGCGCTTACCACCGAAATCGCCACGAGCAGCCTGAGTGGCAACTTTCACAAGACAGTCGAGCTGTGGACGAACGATCCTGAGCATCGTGTGTTTCAGCTCGCGCTGGCGGGATCGGTCGTCGAAGCCGTCGAGATTGCGCCCAGCCCACATCCTGCGGTGAATCTCAAGATGGAGGGTCCCACTGAGTTGGATCTGGAATTGCACACGATCGAGCACGTGGACGTGACCCGCGCTGCGGCAAGCGAGCCGTATGTCGAGACGAATCTGAACAAGACCGGCGATTGCGTCTATCAAGTGAAATTGAGGCTCGGACCTGATGCGCCGCTGGGCCGCTCGACGTTTGTAGTTACCTTGTCCACCACGGCCGAATACCAGCGCGAGATTCCTGTCACCGTGTACTGCGACAAGGGGATTCTGGTGACGCCCAAAAAGCTGGCGTTTGGTAGCAGCCGCAGAAGCGGCGACGCGGTCCCGACAAGCATGGTGCAGCTTGCCAGGCGCGACGGGATCTACCACATCCGCAGTGCGGTCAGCAGCGACCCCAACGTGGAAGTGCGGGTGGCGACGCTCAAGGAAGGCTCTTTGTATCGACTCATCGCGACGTGCCGCGGCGATTTGTCAGCAATTGATTCCGCCGCGACGATTACGGTGAACACCGACGACTCCTATCAGCCTCAATTGAAGATCCCCGTACAGTCGATGCGTGTTTCGCAGTCCATTGGCAAGCCCGATCTCACCGCGGAACTACCTGACGATCCACCTCAAGGGCGATAACTGTTTTCTGGGGACGTGTTCGGTTCGGTGAACCGGTGCCAGCAGCGACGTGGGCCAATGTACATGAGATCGTCACCGCATGACGGTTGGCGCATTGGGACTCTCACTCCACTTCGTGGATGTCGTCGAGCACCCCGCGGGGGATGCAGACGGTGAGCACGGTCAGCTTGCCGATGGCTTTGTGCTTCACGCCGCGAGGAACGTAAACGACGACGCCTTGGTGCACGTCGATGGTCTGGTCATCGAGGACCATTGTCCCCTGGCCGGCAATGATGAAATAGATCTCGTCGGTCTTCGCGTGAAAGTGCAGCTTCGCGTGGTCGATCTCGACGTGATGGACCTCGGCTGCCGCACCATCCGCGGCTTCGATGAGCGGCCGGATTTGCCCGCAGGTCTCGGCCCAAGGCTGCACGTCGGCGGGATCGCGGCGCAGGAAAGTGGCTGTCGCGTTCATGGCGTGCTCCATAGGTAGCGCACTATAGGCGATGGTTGCCGCCCGTCAATCAGCGGAGGGCGGAGTCAGGCGAGCCGCGCCAGCGCGAATGATGTCTATTTCATCGGATCCGCAATCCCAATCACACCGCACGCGACTCGTCCGCCGGAGTTGCCCGACGGCTGGCTCGTCAGATCGTCGCGCCCCGCATGGACGACGATGGAACGTCCGATGATCGAGTGGGGCCCGTCGAGCTCGATCACTTTGTCCAACCGTCGGTATTCGGCCTTTCCGTGCGAATCAGCCAGAATGTTTCCAAGGTCCCCCGCGTGCCGCTTGGCCGAGTCCGGCCCACCGTGAGGCATGCCGGTTGGGTTGAAGTGCCCGCCTGCGCAGCTTCCGTCCCCCGCGGAGCAATCGCCGAACTCATGAATGTGAAAGCCGTGCTCGCCGGGCTTCAGGCCGGTGAGGTGGGCTTGGACATCCACTCCGGCGGAGGTCTGCGCGAAAGTGACGGTGCCGGAAACGCCGCTATTTTCGAGTGGCTCGAGAACGCAGACGGCGCGGCTCACCGTGCTGCCCGCCTCTGTCTTGGAACCGGTCGCTTCCGCGGCCTGACTCGGACCGGAAAATGCAGCAACGCCCAGCCACGCGGCCATTAACAGGTGCCATTTCCAGGAATGCATGACAATACTCCTTGCAAAAGGGAAACTCGCACTGCGTCCCTAGTGACGCAAGAGTTCTTGGGTGCACACCTTGCGCCCAACGCGGATTACATTTCCGTTTGAATCGCCGGCTCTGCCCAGGTTCCGCTCGGCGGTCGGGACCTACTGAGGCTTGGGCGGAAAGGCCTTCCCTGATCGATAGCCCGGGTCGTCCAGGCCAAACGCATCGGCGACGCGATTGAAGAAGGCGAACAGGGCCGTGATATAGACCCCTTCGGCGATTTGATCGTCGGTCCAGCCAGCGGCGCGAAGCGGCGGGATGTCGTCGTCGGCCATCGCGCCGGGCGTGAGCGTGAGCTTTTTCACCAATTCGAGCAGCGTCCGCTCCGGCGCGGTGCACTCGGCTGCATCCAGGTCGCCGCGGATAAGGGCTTCGATTTGTCCGGCCGATCCTCCTTGCAACTGCAAGAAGTAGCCGTGCGACTCCCGTCAGTACAAGCAGCCGTTGAGGCCGGAGACGTAGGTCGCGATCATCTCCTTGGTGCGGCGATTGAGGTGCCCGTGGCTGAAGTGAATCGTGTTGCCGAACTCGATGACCTGCCGGAGAAAATCGGGCCGGCTGCTGAAGCACTTGAGAATGCCCGGCATGTGCGGGCGGCCTGGGTTGCGGGCCTTCCAGGCGGCATAGACCTCGGCAACCAGCCCTTCGGCCTGGTCGTCTTCGATCCAGCGAATTCGCGGCATTCCTGGGGCTCCTCGCCGATTAGACCTTGAGCTTATAGAACTTCTTGGCATTGCCGGCAAGCAATGCCTCCTGATCGGCAGCCGTCCGCTGGGCGATGATTTGCCGCAGCGCCTTGACCCACTGGATAAGCGGCGCCCCCGTCAGGCAGACGGGCCAGTCGCTGCCAAAAATCACGCGCTCGCGCCCGAATGCATCCAGACAGTGGTTCACGAGCGGCGCGAGGTCTTCAGCCGACCACTCTTTCGGCACGCGGGCGACGATCCCGCTGATCTTGCAGATAGCGCTTTTCTTGGACGCCAATAGCTCAATGTCGCGCCGCCACGCATCGGCCGTGTGCTCGGGCTTTATGTCCTTGATTCGTGGATCGCCCGCCTTCATGAATGCCTTGGGGTCGCCATTTCCGCAATGGTCGAGGATGAAGCGCGTGTCGGGGCACTTATCTGCCAGCTTGGCCCCGTCAGCCAGCTCGGCAGCGCGCATGCATAGGTCGAAGCTGAGCCCCAGTTCGCCCAGTTGCCGGATGCCGCGGACGAAATCGTCGGCCAGGCACGAACCCGCCGCGGTGCCGCTGGCGTGCAGCACCTGACGGATGCCCTTGACGTACGGATTGGTCTTAAATTGGGCAATGTACTCCTTAAAGCCAGCCGAGGCAGGCCGGCCGGACACGACGGCGGCAACGGTCGGGGCTTTGCCGCTCTTGCAGATTTCCGTCAGATGGTCGATCTCGGCTTGCTGCTGTGACGGATCGACATCGACCTCCATATAGACAGCGTGCTTGATGCCGGTCCCCTCGATCGCCGCGAGGTAGTCCTTCATCACGAAGCTGCGACCGAGCGGCCCGTCGGAAGAGAGCCAAGGCAACTTGAATTTGGTTAAGTCCCAAAGATGCTGGTGGCAGTCGATGATCGGGAGCATGGCGGTTTTCACGGCGGGTTCATCGGCGAAGGACGAGGGCGCCAGACCGGCGGCGACCAGCGTGGCAGTTGCCGTGGCGGCTATTTGAGCTAAGAATTGGCGGCGTTGCAGAGTGTCAGTTGTCATTGGTGAGTTGTCAGTGGTGAGTAGGTGCGTGGGACGTTTAGGGGTTTGTAATTTCTCCGCACTGAGTACTGAAGTACTCTGTACCTGGTAATACCAACACCCGTGGCCGGAATTCGTGACGAAAACATGATATTGCAGAGCCGAACCATGTTGCACGCGCGGCACTTTTTTATCGGGATTTCCCTGGCGGCGACTGCAGCCTCGATCCTATCCGCCGAGGACTGGCCCCAGTGGCGCGGCCCTGGTCGCGACGGCGTCTGGAACGAGACTGGCGTGGTCGAGAAGTTCGCTTCCGATCAATTGCCGATCAAGTGGCGGGCCGAAATTGGCGCCGGCTACAGC
>Ga0065705_10104288_pt1 | contig 23473 bp, 16 predicted proteins | sample SwibulcommuniRL2_FD_59092 | JGI IMG/M metagenome (GOLD analysis project Ga0065705, IMG submission 59092) | Bulk soil microbial communities from switchgrass field near Rose Lake, East Lansing, Michigan, USA - RL2 Bulk Soil v2 (version 2) | ecosystem: Environmental > Terrestrial > Soil >...
CAATGATGCGGCAGGCAAGATGCCTGCCCCACAACTGGCCGCCGCCGGGCCGCGCCTCGTCACCACCGACGGTTTTGGCTGCACGAGCTGCCACCAGGTCGGCAGCGTCTTACCCGACAAGGCCCCACTCAATGCCCGCGGCCCCGACCTATCGCTGCTCGACAACCGCATCCGCCACGAATGGTTCAATCGCTGGTGCGCCAACCCGGCCCGGATCGTGCCGCGCATGGAGATGCCCTCGGTCCAGATCCCGGTCCGCGGCGTGCTGAATGAAAAGATCGACGATCAACTGGCCGCCGTCTGGCACATCCTCAACACGCCCGGCTTCGAGCCCCCCGAGCCCAACCCGGTCCGCGTGCTCCGGCTATCGGGCGTGCCCGAGAAGCACGAGCGGCCGATCGTCCTGCACGACGTCATCAAGGCCGGCGACAAGACCTATCTCTTCCCGCTCGTGATCGGCCTGCCCAACCGTCACAACATTCTCTTCGACCTGGAAACCAATCGCCTCGCTGCCTGGTGGCTGGGCGACACCGCCCGCCAGCGAACTAAGGGGAAGAGCTGGTTTTGGGAGCGCGGCGCTGAGCCGATCCTGGAGTCGCGTGCGCACGGGTCCGAGCTGTCGTTGATCTTCGCTGGAAAGGAGTTTGCACCCGATGTCGGCGAGCAGTTTGCTGCCATGATCTATCAAGTGACGACTTCCGCGGGGCCCGATACGTTTGATCCGCTGATTACGACACAACTGATTTTCAAGGTTCCGCCCTCCTCAGGAATTCGGAGCCAAGCGGTTCGAGTCTCGCAGCGGCTGGAGGCCATTGAATTCCGCGATGCGGAGTTGGCGGGGTTTCGTCGTTCGATCTCAATCGGGAGAGTTCCGTCCGAAATGCAATTACGCCTGCGGTTGGTGGACGATGAGCTGGCCTCCCATGGTCACTGGGATTCGAAGTCTCAGACTTTCACGACCGCCAGCGGCGATATCTCCATCCGCGTTGAAAAGCCACAGGGCATTCAGTGGAATGAGAACGGAACGATTCTCCTCACTCTTGGCCCTGACAACTCCGTCGTACTTGCCTACACCACGAAGTTGCCTGTGGATCAATATCCCGTCCCTCCAATCGCGGCGGTTCCAATTGAGGCGAAAACAGTCAACATTGCTCCTGGATTCCGCGGCCAGCGCCTCCCGTTGCCAGACGATCTCATGCCCAGCGGCTTCACCTGGAAGCCCAACGGCCGATTGGCATTTACGACCCTCAAAGGACAAGTTTTTGTTGCCCACGATTCCGAATCTGATGAGTCGGAAGACACACTGACGCTTGTGGCTGATGGGCTGCCGACACCCTATGGCCTTGCAGCTCGCGACGGTTGGCTCGACGTCATTACGAAGAGCGGACTGCTCAGTCTGGAAGACCGCGACGCCGGTCGCGGTTGGCGAGCAGTGGTCGGTGCCTCTGGTTGGGGCGTCACGGACGACTATCACGACTGGGCCGTTGGCCTGGTTTCCGGCAATAACGGCGAGTATTTCATCGGATTGCCCTGCCAGCAGGATCAGCGCAGCGAGACTGCGGCTAGGCACCGCGGGCAGGTGCTCAAGCTGGTTCCTCGAAAGACTACGCCCGACAACCCGCGGCTGTTTGATATCCAAGTCCTCTCCTCCGGTCATCGCTTCCCAATGGGCCTCGCGCGCAATCGCGAGGGCGAACTGTTTGTCACCGACAATCAGGGAAACTACAACCCGTTCAATGAGCTGAACCACGTCAGGCTGGGGGCACACTTTGGGTTCATTAACGCGAACGAGAAGGAAAAGGGCTATAAACCGCCGCGTTACGATAAGCCGGCGATCGATATTCCGCATCCGTGGACACGCAGCGTGAATGGGATTTGCTTTCTCGACACTCCGAAGGCCCTGCGCGACACGACGGGCAAGGATGTTTTCGGCCCCCTCGAAGGCCATCTTATCGGCTGCGAGTACGATACGCGGCAGCTCATTCGCATGACGCTTCAGAAAGTCGGCGACACCTATCAAGGGGCCGCCTACCCCCTCAGCATTCCGCCGGAAAACGTCGAGGACGGCCTGCTCGGTCCGCTCGTCTGCGCCGTCTCGCCACGGGGCGAGCTCTATGTTGGCAACATCCGCGACAGCGGCTGGGGGGCCGGCAACAACGTCGGCGATATCGTGCAGATCAAGATCGAGCCGGACAAGCTCCCCTGCGGCATCGCCGAAGTGCGTGCGACCAGTGACGGCTTCACGCTCGACTTCTTCCGCCCGGTCGATCGGGCCAAGGCGGGCGACGTGGCCAACTATACGATCGCCTCCTACCGCCGCGAACCGACACCGGCGTACGGCGGACCCAATCTCGACCGGCGAATTGAGAAAGTCGAGCGCCTGGAAGTCTCTCCCGACGCCCATCGCGTAACGCTGCGGCTGTCCAACCTGCGCGAGGGTTTTCTCTACGAATTCCAGCTCAAGCCGCTGGTCCGCGGCAAGGAGCCGTTTCATCCTGCCGAGGCGCACTACACGCTCAACCAGATACCGCGATAACCGCGGCGCGACATTAGTGCGACGGGAGTTTTGGTGACGTCGCGCCGAGTGCCAATCGCGAGAGGTCCATCACCGCCGTCGGCTCGCCGCTGCGGAGGATGAACACCGGGGCCGCCCGGCGCGCACCGGCCTCGCTGGAACGCGAATCGAGATCGGCCGGCAGGCTGATACGCCTGGTTGGCGGGTCGGGAACGCCGCCTTGCAGGAATCCTTCCGATATCGCCAATTCGCAGCGCCGTCCAAGCGCGTGCTCGGGGTCGCGGCGCAACCTGGCCCAAAGCCAACTGGGGTATTCCACGAATGTCTTGCGTACCCGTTTACTGAGCCACAGTCCGGCGAATCGAATGGCGCCGAGCGCAGCACGCTTGCGCGCTGCCTCGCACCGACCTCGAATCCGCGCCAGGTTCAACAGGTAGTCGCTCTCCAGTCGCTCAGCGGGAGTGAGGTGATGGACAATTGCCGTGGGGATGTACCAGGCGTCAATGGCGGCCCGCTCGATGCGCGCAAACAGGTCGATCTCTTCGCCGTGCCCCTCGATGGTCGATTCAAACCGGCCAACCTGGTCGAACACGCCGCGCTCGATCATCCAGTTGCCACGGCCCGGAAGCAGCCGGTCACCAAACCGCTGCGGCAGATCGCTCTCGAGTGATTCGCCTACCAGGATTTGCACGGTGGAATGCAGTCTCCGTTGGCACCCCTCCGGCAATGCCAACTGTACCGACCCGCCGACGACGCGGCAGCGCTTCTCGGTCGCCCCACGGTGGAGTTCGGCCAGCCAATGCCAGTCGGCCAATTGGTTGTCGTCAAAAAACGCAATCCAGCGCCCTTGAGCGGCCTGGATGCCGCGGTTGCGGGCCGCGACGATTCCTGGCTGCGCTTCTGCAAAAGCGCGGAGCGAGTGCTTGGACTCTTGCACGGCAGCCGAGATGACATGTCGCGTCTCGTCCGTCGAGCCGTTGTCAATGACGACGATTTCGTAGCTGAATTCGTCTTCCGTAGCCAGGTCATAGAGACTGGCCAGCGCGCCGCGCAATAGTGCCGCCCGGTTGCGGGTGCAGACGACAATGCTGATATCAGGGGTGGTCATGGAACTGGTCCTCAGGTCCGCTCCGTTTCGGCCTTGGCACTGGAACCGCGGGGGGACGGCGCCTGCACGGGGCCGCGCCATAGGATCGTGCGACCGAGCGAATGGACCGCTTCATACCAGCCGCTCAATTTGGCCGCGAGGCTGGCGGCTGTGTCGTCCTGTTCCACAATAAATCGGCCCAGGGCAAAGGGGCTGTCGCCCGGGCGAACGAGCCTGGGAGCCGTCGTTAATGCACAAAGTGCACCTGCTGCTTCCGCAGCCGCAGCAAGCTCCGGCCCTAGGCTGCCGTCCTCCTCGCGATCCGGGAAGACGACGCTTGCTTGTCGGATCCCAAATCGCTCGCCCAGCACCCGCTGGCCCGGTGCGAGATCGGCAGCCAGCTCGGCAGGGTCCCGGTCAGTCAAGTTGCCAGTTTTCGCACGCAGACCCAAGTCCACTAGGCCGCTCTTGCGCATTTCCCGACATTCTTCGGTGCTGAGCGGCCTCCACGTCGTGTACGGAACGTTGCCCGACCCGGCGGGCTCCCAGTGATCGTGAGGCAGCGGCTCGCGCGTATCGAGGCAGGCGGTGGCTAGGAATACCGTCGCGGGCAGCTCGAGCTGCCGGAGGATCGGAAAAGCATTGAGATAGACGTTTTCGAAAGGGTCCTCAAATACAATGACGAAGACCTTCCGTGGTATCGGGCGGCCCTCCCGCAAGTGCGCAACAACCTGGCGGAGAGGCCAGACTTCAAAGCCGCGGCGGATTAGCCCTTCCAACTGTTGTTGAAAGCGGGCGGGCGGGACGTTGTCGATTGGCGCAGCGATCCCTGGAATGGGATCGATGATTCGGCGATAGGTCAGGATTCCCAGGGCCGCCGTCTCGCGCGGGCCCAACATCTCGCTGATCGTCGTTGCGAACCCTCCCAGAGCGCGCATGGGCATGCCCATGCGGCGAGGTTCGCTGGGCCGCACATCGAGCGTGGTTCCACGGCCAATTGCGCTGGAACGGGATGGACTGTTGATCAAACGATTCATGCGTTGTCTGTTCCTTCGACGAGCGCAAGGAGGGCGCAGGGTGTCCCATTAACTCTAGGTCAGGATGAACCCTAAGAGGCCGCCGCCAGCACCGACGCCGAGCACGGCAAGACCCCCACAACCGGCAAATCCAGCACCCGTTCAAGCTGTGCACAGTTCCTTAGCACGCGCCGGAACATGGCGGCAATCAGGGCCGACACAAACCCGCAAATCGCACCGCCAACCAGTCCCATCATCAGCATTACATTTGACTGGGGAAATTCTGGAGCCGTGGGCAGAGTGGGCCCTTGGACAACGGCGAGTATTGCGGCCCCCGTGCTTGCTGCCAAATCGTTGCGACCGGCTTGTGCCACCTGGGCCTGATATCGCTGCTCGGCGGCAGTTGCCTCGCGCTCCAATTGAGCGAGAGCCGTCGCCTGGACGCTCAGTTGTTCCAAATCATCCCGCAGACCCACGGCTTGCGTGGCCAGCACCTCTTCACGTTCGCACAGGGCGGCCGCCTCGTTCAATTCGCGCTCGAGCCGCAACTGCAAATCGGCGCGGGAGACGCTTTCCGATGGCGGGGCGGGCATGTCCTTGTTCTGCCGCTTCGCCAAGGTGGCGCGCAAATCGACTATTTGTTGCCGCAAGGAGACGAGCTGCGGATGGTCGTCGCTGCGAATCTCCGCCAATTGGCGTTCGCGTGCCTCGAGGCTCTCCAGTTCCCCCTGGATTTCGGTGGCGGCCTCGGCCTGCTCGCTTTCTGGGGTGACTGGGTTTGTTGGAGCGGCCTCGGTTTCCGGCATCTTGGCAATTTGCTTTCCAAGCGCCGAAATACGATCCTCGGCTGCCATCATGTCGGACCGCGCCGCTTGGATGTTCGCATTGGTGTCGGCGATTTTCTGGTTGATTTCCTGACGGTGCGTTTCGACCGACGCGCTGACAGCGCGACGCTTGGCTTCGGCAAGGCGGCCGAGGGCGGACTCCCAGTCGGCCTTCGCCTGGACCGGTTCGTTGTCCAGCGGCAGATTTGATCCCGCATCAGAGTGCAGGCCGCGCGACTGCTCGATGCAGATCTCGCTTAGGCAAGTAGCAAGCTTCTGAGCTTGCACTGGGAGCTTCGACCGGCACTGGACGCCGAGCGTGTTGCCGTTCGGCTGGGAGATATCGATCCAGTTTTGCGACTGCCGCACCGAGAACAGGTTTGGCTCGCCGCGGCTGGTGCGGGCGTACTCGGGCCCAAGTGACGAAACAAGTCGCTGGAGCGTCGCCTCACTGCGGCAGACCTCGACCAATGGAGGTATTTGGGAATCGTGGCCAGCAGTCACGCTCAACAGAGCGGTCGAGCAATAGACGCGCGGAGTTGTCTTGGTGACGAGTAGAACCAGCAGATAGACCGTCGCGGCCACCAGGGCAGCCAGACGCCAATGGCGCACGACAGCGCGACGAAATAGGGAGAACATGTTGGTTGGAGGTCAGAAGCTGGAAATCAGGGGTCGGGAATCGGTGTCCAAGAGGAACAACCACGTCGCCAGGTACATGCTGCGCGCCGATAAGCGTATTTACCCCGCAGCAGCAGTTGGTGAGCCCCGGCGCGTATCTCAGGCGGGGAATTCCGCGTTGCCGATTTATCTGAATGTGCCAGCGGCGCCGAAGATTCCGGTGATCGCGTTTCGCACCGCGAAAGACGACACTATCGCGTGCCGAAGTGCGATTTGACCCCCGTGTCAAGCAGCACAATCAGCGGCCAGATCCCGGGGAGCGCCAGTAGCGGGCAAGCCAGCAACCCCAGGCCCAACAGGAACACGACGCTCACAAGGACCAGCACATACGATCGCAAGGCCTTGAACTGGCTGCCGCAGTAAAACACAAAAACACCCAGCGCCAGGCCCCCGGCCAGGCCGACCAGCACGCCGATCAACAGCGCGTCGCGATCTGGCGCGTCAGGAATCAATAACAGCAGCGGCACGCAAAGCGCGGCTAAAGCGATCAGCCCACCGGCGATCTGTAGCATCAGCCCCGGGCCATACACCTTTGCCAAAGCGGCTTCGCGGCTTAAGAGGGGCGGATAGAAGCCCGGTGCGAACGGACTGGGTGAGAAACCCCCAGGATAAGAAAACCCAGCTGGCGATTCGGCAAATGGATTGGCCAGGGGCATGGGCCGCGGCTGCGTTGCAAGCTGGCCCCCCGCGCCCGTGACGAGGGGAGCGCCGCAGCGAATGCACTGAAAACCGCGGCCGGGCGAATCGTCCGGCAACTGCATCGGGACGCCGCAAACCGGACAAGCGACTTGATGGGGCATGGCTGCATTCTCGTGCCGCGGATTCCGTTGTCAAACGATGTTGCTGGTGAGATTCGCAACTGCCGCACTTGAGGCTCAACCGGCCGCGCGCGATATTCATGTTTGATAGGGAATTGGCTTCCCGCTTCAAAGTGGCGCGATCGGTATGCAGAACCTGTCCCTCGCCCAGCGGCTCTGGTATGCCGCCATGGCCACGCCCGTGGCCTCGCTCGAACGCGGCTTCTGGTATCTCACGATCGCCGGCGGGACGTGGCTCGTGTTGCATATAATCCTTGCCCGCTGGATCGATCACCGCCGCATCAACCATAAACCCACGCTCCGCCAAATGAGCTGGGAAGTCGTCTATTCGCTGCGCAGCCTGGCGATCTACGGCCTCGTCGGCGGGTTCATGGCCTTCTCGGTCATGTCCGGCTGGACCCCGATGTACTTCCGCATCGAGCGCTACGGCTGGACTTATTACTGGCTCTCGATCGGCCTGATCATTCTCATCCACGACACATATTTCTATTGGACTCACCGGATAATGCATCATCCGCGGCTGTTTCGCCTTTTCCATCGGACGCACCACCTTTCCACCAGCCCCTCGCCCTGGGCGGCCTATTCGTTCAGCTCGCTCGAAGCCTTCGTCCAAGCCGGCATCGCTCCGCTTGTGCTCTTCACGCTGCCGTGTCATCCGCTCGCGTTCTCCACGTTCATGCTCTGGCAAATCGCGTTCAACGTGCTGGGGCACTGCGGCTATGAGATGTATCCCCGCTGGTTCTTGCGGACCTGGCTTGGCCGCATCTTCAACACGACCACGCACCACGCCCAGCACCACGAAACCAACCGGGCCAACTTCAGCCTCTACTTCAACGTATGGGACCGGCTGATGGGCACGAACCATGCCCGCTACGCCGAGCGATTCGACGAAGTTGTCAACCAACAAACGTGACGAGCAAGCGCAGAGAACTCGAATCATCCATCTGGTTGCAACATCGCGGCTGCTCTCAGGCCGATCTGCGCAGCACGCTGTTCGATTCGAATTCCGGCGGCACCGCTCGCCGGCCTTGGGTGCGCAATCGCTCGGCCCAGTCTTCTGCGGTTTGCGTGAGCTCAAGAAACGTCGCTTGAACCGATTGTTTGGAGCGCTGCATGCCAGCCCGGTCCAGTTCGGCAAGAATAACGATGGGCTCGCCAATGACGGCCGCAATCGTGCTGAACGGATAGGGTACGGCAAAGCCGTCCCAGCTTGCGGCCCGCCAGGCTCTCGTGAAGCCGACGCCGATCGGAACGATGGCGAGGCCCGTCTGCGACGCGATCATCACGATGCCGGGCTTGATTTCGCGCCGCGGACCGCGCGGCCCGTCAGGCGTAATTGCCAAGTGCCGGCCGTCGCGCGAGCCGCGGATCATCTCCATCAGCGCCTGGCTGCCGCCGCGGGCCGTTGAACCGCGGACCACGCCAATGCCCAGGAAATGACAAACCTGAGCGATCAGTTCGCCATCGACATGCTGGCTGATGAGAACTCGGGCGGGAAGGCGCCGCCTGACGAGCGGCGCGAGTATCGTCTCGTGCCAGAATGCATAGAGGTAGCGCCTCGACTGTGGATCGATGGGATGGGTCTGGCCGTCGGCGCTTACCACGCGGACGCGGATCGTGCTCATCCACAGGCGGATGACAAGCGCGGCAAGAAAGGCGACCAGTCGAATCGCGAGCGGATGGCGCAGCTTCATGCAGAACTCAGGGGCGGGTGGCATCTTGCCGTGGGCCGCAATCGTGACACATGCCGCGGCGGGTCACAAGGCAGATTCCTTCGCTGGCGCTTCGGGCTTTCGCGTGCTAGCGTTCCACCAGCGGCAGCAAATCAACCAGGCTTTGCAGCGACGGCTCGGAGCTTTGCCCTGCCGTCTGCTCGTGGACGACCGGGCTAAGCGGTGAGCGATTGAGCCAAACGACCTGCCACCCCGCCGCGCGGGCGCCGAGAATATCGTTGGTCCAATCGTCGCCGACAAGCAGAATCTGATTGGGAGGCACGTCGAGTAAGGCCGCGGCTTGCGCGAAAAAGCGGCCGTCGGGCTTGGGAAACCCGATCTCCGACGAAATGAAACAGTGTTCGCAGCGCCGGAGCGCGGAGTCAGCCGCCACGATCGCCCGCAAACGGCGATCGAAATTCGAGGCAATCGCCAGGCGAAAGCCTCGCTCGGCCAGCTCGCCGAGTGTGGCCCCCACATCATCAAACAACCGCCAACTTTGCGGCTCGGCGAAGTGCTGCCAGAGCGTTCGAAAGAGCGGCCCGCTGGAATCGGGCACGTCGTCGAATATCGAGCGAACGATCCGTCGCCACCGCTCGCGCTCGCGCGTCTCGCTAGTGGCTTCCCGAATGAGCCCTTCGCCAGCCTCGGAAGCGGCGAATGCATCCCGCATCCGCCGGCCCACTTCGTCGCGGCCCAGTTGCGATCCGTGTTGCCAGCCAGCGAGGTGATAGACGTCGGCTACGGGCGGATCGGCGCGGAGGAGCGTGCCGACGGCGTCGAATACAATCGCACGAGCCTGAATCTGCCGAAGCTGACTGGTCATGGAGCGGCGCCCGCCGGCTCAACTAAACCACCGCCCCAGATCCATCGCCGTCGCGAACACCATCAGCGACAAGAGGCAAAGCACGCCGGCGATCGTTAAGCGTATTTGAAGCTTCTCATCAACCGGCTTGCCGCGGATCCATTCAGCGGTCAGGAACATCATGTGCCCGCCGTCCAAAGCGGGTATCGGCAAGAAGTTGAGCACCGCCAGGTTGGCCGACAGCAGCGTGAGGAACATCAGCATCTTCGGCACGCCTTCGGAGGCAAACGATCCGGCTGCCTGAATGATGCCAATCGGTCCGGAGAGATTGGATGCGGGAATCTTCCTGGAGAACAAGGCCCCAATGATTCGCACGACTTCACCGAGGCGATCGGTCGTTTCGCGGAAACCTAGCATCAGTGCTTCCGTCCCATTTCCGGCTTTGTGGATCTTCTTTTGGGCATAGAGCAAGAGGCCCCGCGACTCGTCAAAGAACGTCGTCGATGGCACGGGGAGCATCTGCCCGGTCATCACCTTCCCGTCGCGGGTCCAAGTCAGCTTGACCTCGGTATCGGGAAGCGACATCTGGAGGCGTTTCATGACCGTCGTCCACGACTTCAGCGTGTCGTCGAGCACGATTGGGTCAAATGCATCTCGGCCGAGCGCTTTGACTTCTTTCTGACGGGCGGCGTCGCTGGCAGCCACGAATTCGGCTTGCGTGATGATGTCGCCCGGCTTCAGGCCGGCCTTCTCGGCTGGGCGGCCTGTCTCAACGAGCGCCACGATCGGTAAGACGTTGTAGGCAATGCCGACCGACTCGACTCCAGCCGAACCGAATGTAAAATTATCGCTCTGCTGGAGCGGGAGCTCGGGAGTGACGGTGATGGTGCGTGTCGATTTGGCCCCTTTGCTATCGGTCCGAGCGACAGTGAAAGTGATCGTCTCGGAGCGATCTCCCTTGGGAACCAGCCGCTGACCGAGTGAAAGCGGATCGCCGATTGGCTGGCCATTGACCTCCAGCAGTTCATCGCCCACCTGAAAGCCCGCGTCCTTGGCGGGCGATTCGTCGCGGACGGCAATGATCGGGCTGGGCTTGAGCGCCAGCCCAAGATTGGGCATCGGCCGTGGCTGAAGAACAACGTCGAACTCAGTCCGTTTGGGCTCTAGCGGCGTTGCACCGGGTGGAGCTTTCTCGGCCCGAGAAACGGTGATCGTCAGCGGACCTTGCGGCTGCTGAGCGAGCAGCTCCTGTAAGTGATAGTCGGCCTCGAGCCGCTTGCCGCCGATCGCAACAATCTTGTCGCCATCTTCCAGCGGCTTATCGGTCTGGGCATCGAGGTAGGCCCGTGCTGGTTCATAGGGCGCAACCTCGCGCGTGAATTGCTGCACGACGCCAAGGGTGGGCTGGTGCATTTTGCGAAGCAGCTCGCTGGGGAGCAATTCCTTACGCACTGTTTGACCGTCGGGCGTGCGGATCAAAATCGGTAGCTTGCGATCAAAGCCGCTGAGCACCACTTCCCGCCGCAGGTCGTCCCACCGCAGATGCTCGTAGGGCTCGCCGCTATCGCCAAACCGGAGAATCTTGCTGCCGGGCTTGATGTTGGCCGTCCAAGCCGGTCCCCCCGGCGTCGTCTCGCCGATGATCGCCGGCGCTTCGGGAACGCCGAACGAAAACGCGATCATCGCGAGGATCACTGCGAAGATCAGATTCATGATCACGCCAGCCGAGATGATCGCCATCCGCGCCGGAACCGATTTAGCGGGAAAACTGCGCGGGTCGAGCTTCACTTCGCCCGTTTCGGTCTTGACCTTTGTCCGCTCTGCTTCGGCCTCCGCATGCCGCGGATCGTCGTCCTGGCCGAGCATCTTTACGTAGCCACCCAGCGGCAAGATGCCGATGCCGTACTCTGTTTCACCCCACTGGAAATGCAGCAGCTTACTGGGGATTTGCCAGCCGAAGACCTTGGGCATCGGCACGTCAAAGCCGATGTAGAACTTGTCGCATTTCACGCCGCAAGCTTTGGCGACGAGGAAGTGTCCCAGTTCGTGCACGAAGATGACGAAGCCCAGTCCAAGACAGATTTGGACGGCCAGCCAAATCCACCCCTGGACGACCGCGATCGTCGTCGGCTCGGGGGCCACGGCAGCCAGTATCAGGCACATATCCACCGCGAAATCTCCTGCCGCGCCCATCGATCAACGACCAATAGCTCGTCGAGTGTGGGTGCGGGGCTGAAGGAATGACTATCCAGGACCGCCCGGCAAGCCGGGACGATTTCCATAAACGACAATTCGCCGGCCAAAAAGCTCTCGACGGCGGCTTCGTTGGCGGCGTTCAAGACGGCACCGGCCGTGCCGCCCAGTGCTGCCACTTCGCGCCCCAGCGCCAGCGCCGGGAAGCGATCTTCATCGGGCGGCTCGAAATCCAGCCGCAAGGCCTCCGTCAAATCAAGCCGCTTGGCCGGAGAGTCGATCCGCTCGGGCCACGTCAGGGCATACTGAATTGGCAGCTTCATGTCGGGCGGGCTGAGCTGTGCCAGCACCGAACCGTCGTTCAATTCTACCAGCGAGTGGACGATCGATTGAGGATGGATCACTACGTCGATCTGGCTCGGAGGCAAATTGAATAGCCACCGGGCCTCGATGATCTCCAGCGCCTTGTTCATCATTGTGGCCGAGTCGATGGTGATTTTCCTGCCCATCCGCCACGTCGGGTGGGCCAGTGCATCGGCGACGGTGGCCCGCTCCATTTCACTACGTGTCCAGTCGCGAAATGGACCGCCGCTGGCCGTCAGGATGATGCGGCGCAGGTCGGCCCGAGGATGTAAGTTGTCGCGACCGCGTTCAAGCAACTGAAACACTGCGGAGTGTTCGCTATCGACCGGCAGAATCTTGGCGCCGCGGGTGGCCGCAAGCTGTGTGACCAGCGGGCCAGCCATGACGAGTGTCTCCTTGTTCGCCAGAGCCACGGTCTTGCCCGCGTCGAGCGCCGCCCAAGTTCCTGTCAGACCAGCACTTCCGACGACGGCAGCGACGACCAGGTCAATGCTGGACGATTGGACGACGCGCTCTACGGCTCCCTGGCCCGTGAGCAGCTCCGTCCCGCGCGGTAGTCGCGAGCAATCGAACGTGCGGGCCTGCTCGTTGTCGGTGACAACGACGTGTCGTGGCCCAAACTCCAGGGCCTGCTGGCAAAGTTCATCGCAGGAGCGGTGGGCAGTGAGAGCAACCACGGCGAACTTTTCCCGCGAATGTCGTACCACTTCCAGCGTGCTGCGGCCGATGCTGCCGGTCGAGCCGAGGATTGCGATTCTGCGGGGAAGGGAATGCATGGCGGGGGTGAAATAGCGGGAAATCTGGTCTCCCGCCAGAGCCAAGTTGCTTGTCAATTCGGCGTCAACCGGCAAGAATGATACGATGCCCGGGCTCGCAATTGGGCTCGGACCGGACCAGCGAGCCTTACCTAACCCAAAATCTGGATTGGACTTCCGTCAAGTCGGGTTATTGTAGCGCCGCAGTCGCAACTGGGCAATCCGCAATGCGGATGCCTAACTCACGAGCCTGCCTGACCTTACGTCAAAGCCTACGCCGCCTGGTATCGGCCTGCCCTTTGCTCCTCTCGATTCCATCGCAACCCGACTGCCCATTTTGTTGATTTCGCACATCGGACCGATCCTCTATGTCGCAAGATAACAACCCGAACCGGCAAAACCCCGAGCGCAATTCGTCCCCCGGTTCGAGTTTGCTCCTTTGGGCAGGCGTGATCATCGCCGCTGGGCTCTTGGTGGCGTTCTGGTCGCAGAACTGGTTCCTCCACGAGATTAACGCTAGCGATCTGTTGGCACTCGCCGAGGCCAGTCCACACGTTGAGCGCGGCAGCCCCGAGTTTCGCGATGGCAAGATGGGCTGGATCGACGTCCGTGATGCCAAGAGCAAGCCGGCCAGGATGCTGCGATATTTTGACCTGAAGAACGTCGTCGTCCGTGACCGGTCGGCCACGGGCACGATCGACATCGTCACACTCAAACCCGAGGGGGCTTCTAAAACGCTTCAGCCCGACAACTCGACGCTTCGCGACGATGTCGATTTTCGCAGCTATTTCCCGGACAAGGGCGCCTACCGCGATCAGCTCGACAAGCTGCTCGAAGACAACAAGATCGATGCCAAGTACGACGGCGGTCCCAACCCCTGGGATCAGCAATTGCCGTGGATTCTGATTTTCTTTCTCGGCTTAATTCTCGTCTATTTCATGCTCCGTCGCCTGCTCGGCGCGGGGTCGCCCATGTCGTTCGGCCGCAGTCGCGGCAAGCTTTATGCCCAGGAAGACCTGGGCGTAACATTCAACGACGTCGCCGGCATCGATGAGGCGGTCGAGGAAGTGCGCGAGGTGGTTGATTTCCTCCGCTCGCCCGAGAAATACCAGCGGCTAGGTGGCCGCATTCCTAAAGGCGTCTTACTTGTCGGTCCTCCCGGAACCGGAAAGACGCTGCTGGCCAAAGCAATCGCTGGAGAGGCCGGCGTACCGTTCTTCAGTCTATCGGGAAGCGATTTCGTTGAAATGTTCGTCGGGGTGGGAGCAGCCCGCGTCCGCGACATGTTCCAGCAAGCCGAATCCAAGGCCCCCTGCATCATTTTCATCGACGAACTCGATGCCCTCGGCAAAAGTCGCGGCACGAGCATCGTCGGAGGTCACGACGAACGCGAGCAAACGCTAAACGCCCTGCTTGTCGAGATGGACGGCTTTGGCTCGAATTCGGGCGTGATCGTGATGGCCGCGACCAACCGGCCCGAAACGCTCGATCAGGCGCTTTTGCGGCCCGGCCGCTTCGATCGTCACGTGCTCGTGGACCGGCCCGACATCCGCGGCCGCGAGGACATCCTCAAGGTCCATGTCAAAAACGTGAAACTCGATCCGACCGTCGAACTCAAAGAGGTCGCCGCGATTACCCCCGGCTTCGTCGGGGCCGACCTGGCCAACCTTGTCAACGAAGCGGCCCTGCTTGCCGCCCGCAGTGAAAGACAGGCGGTCGGCATGAAGGAATTCAACGAAGGGGTCGAGCGCGTCACCGCCGGCCTCGAAAAGAAACAGCGCGTGATGAACGACGACGAGAAGCTCCGCGTCGCCTATCACGAAAGCGGCCACGCACTGGTCGCCTATAGTCTGCCGAATACCGACCCGGTGCACAAAGTTTCGATCATTCCCCGCGGACTGGCCGCACTGGGCTACACGATGCAGCGGCCCGAAGGCGACCGCTTCCTGATGACCCAGTCGGAGCTCGAAAGTCGCGTTCAGGTGCTGCTTGCCGGCACGATCGCCGAGGAGATCATCTTTAACGACATTTCGACCGGCGCTCAGAACGACCTGGAGCGGGCCACCGCCATCGCCCGCAGCATGGTCATGGAATACGGCATGAGCCGGCTCGGCCGCGTGAACTTCAAGGAGACCAACCGCTCCCCGTTTTTGGCGATCACGGGGGGCGAGGAAGGGATGCGGCATTGCAGCGAACAGACGATGCGCGAAATCGATCAGGAAGTTCGCCGCGTCCTGGATGAAGCGATCGAAAAGGTCCGCCATATCCTCGACGTCCGCCGCGGAGCCCTCGAAGCGCTCGCCAAACGGCTGATTGACGTGGAATCGATCGATGCGTCGGAGCTAAAACGGATCATCGAAGAAACGTCGCCTCGCCCGCTGGTCGTGCCTGGCACCGACGCCGCGCTGCGTCTGACGCCTCCGGAGCCCGTCGAAACTCCGGCCGTGGTGGAGAAGAGCGGATAGCAGTAGACACACTTCGTGTGCCGTCTGAAATTGAATCACCAAATCTCCCGCGGACGGCACACGAAGTGTGCCTGCTACTTACGCCAGTTCCTCCGCAATCCTGAGGAGCCGGTTGTACTTCGCTAGCCGCTCGCTTCGCGCGACGCCGCCGATCTTGATGTAATCCGCTGCTGTTCCCACCGCGAGGTCGGCCAGAAAATCATCCTCCGTTTCGCCGCTGCGGGCCGAGACAATGCACTTGTAACCGTGCTTGCGGGCCAGCCGCATTGTCCGGAACGTCTCGGTCAGCGTGCCGATTTGATTGGGTTTGATGAGCACAGCATTGGCAGCCTTCTCGTCGATGCCACACTTGAGAAGCTTCTCGTTGGTCGCGAAAAGATCGTCGCCCACGAGCATCACGCGGTCGCCAAGCCGCGCCGTCAGCTCGCGCCAGCCGCCCCAATCGCTCTCGGCCAAGCCGTCCTCGATGCTACTGATCGGAAACTCCGCCACCCATGCCTCGAGCCTGTCGATCATCTGGCTGCTCGTGAGCTTCTGACTTTGTTCAGTCGCCAGTTGGTAGGCTCCCTGATGATGAAAGTGGCTCGCGGCCACATCGACCGCAATCGTGACATCGCTGCCGGGCCGCAGTCCCGTGGCTTCGATGGCGCGGACCACGAATTCCACAGCCTCGCGATTGGACGGGAGTTTGGGCCCGTAGCCACCTTCGTCGCCCACCAGATAACCCTCGTATCTCGCATCACAAAGCAGCTGCCCAAGGCGGCGATAAATCCTGACAATCTTCGTCAACTGAAATCGGTAAACTGTCTCCCCCGCCGGAATGATCAAGACGTCTTGAAAATCCAGATTGCCCCCGGCATGCTTGCCCCCCGAGATCATGTTGGTCATGGGCATCGGCATGCGCGGCGTTGTTCCGGCCAGCTCGCTGAGGTGCGAATACAGCGGAATCTTTCGCGCGAGCGCCGCTGCACGGGTCGTCGCCAGGGACACGGCGAGGATTGCGTTGCCGCCGAGCTTTGATTTGTTCGCCGTGCCGTCGATTTCGATCATCCGCTGATCAATAGCCAACTGATCGGTCGGATCTTTGTTGTAGATCGCTTTGGCAATGACCATATTCACATTCTGCACTGCCCCAATCACTCCCTGGCCTTCGTACCATTTGTAGCCAATGTCCCGGAGCTCGCACGCCTCGGCAGTGCCCGTGCTCGCCCCACTGGGAACGCTGGCCCGGCCGACCGTGCCGTCATCCAGATGCACCTCCGCCTCCACTGTCGGCTTGCCGCGGCTGTCGAGGATTTCGCGGGCATGCACACGAACGATCTTGCTCATCGATGTTGCCTCAAGCTGCTTGATCCACGATCGCGCGACGGCCACAATCGACGGTAAGCAGGGCTGCAATTCCCTAGCTTAATCACGCTCCCGTTGGAGGAACTGATCCATGGCCGCCAAGCCCATTCCCGCAGGTTATCACACCGTCACGCCTTACTTGATCATTAACGGGGCGGCTCGCGCCCTCGAATTCTACAAGAAGGCCTTTGGCGCCGAGGAGCGCGTTCGCATGGCCGACCCGACTGGAAAAATCGGCCACGCCGAAATCCAGATCGGCGACTCGATGGTCATGCTCGCTGACGAGCATCCCCAGATGGGATATAAGGGGCCGTCGTCGCCCGGCGTCACTCCTGTGAGCCTGCACCTGTACGTCCAAGACGTGGACGCGATGGGGGCTAGGGCCGTTGCCGCCGGCGCGACGGTCATGCGGCCCATTCAGGACCAATTCTACGGCGACCGTTCGGGGACTTTCATCGACCCCTTCGGCCACGTCTGGACGATTTCGACCCACCAAGAAGACATCGCTCCCGACGAAATGGCTCGCCGCGCACACGCCGCCATGAAGGCGAAACAACAAGGTTGAGCCTGAAACGTACTGGCCACGAGACTACATTACTTGAGTGCCAGCGGCCGCAGGCAAAAACCGGCCGTGGCTCCCTGGATCTTGTTCACCGCGCAGACGTAGCAGAACTCATAGACCTTGTCGCGGGCGAGGTCTTCCAGGTAATGGAATTCACCGATGTGCACCCCCTGCTGCACTAGCAAGTAGGTGTGCACCGGGATGAACGAGTCACTTCCCATCGCCGCCGGATTCACTTCCAGGCCGCTCGTATCACTCCCGAGCAAGATCGCCCCGTGCTGCTCGACGAGATACTTGGCCGTTTCGAGCGTGATGCCCGCCGAATCGTGTTCGCCTAGCTTCTCATGGTTGTCGCCATCGGTCCCCCAGTGACGAAGCGTGCCCGTGCGGATGAGCACGACGTCGCCGGGCCGTAGCTGCACTTTCTGCTGGGCGATGGCCGCGTCAATATCGGCTGGCGTAATGGCATAGTGCGATGGCAGCTCCTCGACTTTGCGGGCCCCGGCAATGTCGAGCATCACGCCCCGCGCGATGATCGGTGGAATACCCCCCGCGCTGCACTTCATGACCCCAAAGTCGCCGCCAAAATCGGCCTCCTTGTACCCGTTGTACCAATGCGAATCGTTGCCGACGACGATATGCCCAAAGCTGTCGATCTGCGTCGCCACGTTGTCGCTAATAAAAATCGCGTCGCTGTGCCACCGCGTGCGGCTGGGGTTGACTTGCGGATCGACGATCGGCATGTCTTTCTGGGCTGATTCGCCCCCCGGCGAACGGAACGACATGATCTCGCCCGGTGAGTGCCCCGGCCACTTATAGCTTCGCCGGCTGTAAGTCACGCCCAGGTCATAGACCTTACCGGTTTGGGCCATTTTGAGCGCGGCCGCACGTGAGGCGTCAGTCAATTCATTCATCGCACCCAGCTCATCGTCCTTCCCCCACACCCAGCCCCAGCCGACTCCTTTTTTCCACTTCTTCAGCTGCGGAGAGGAGGCACTATTCTGCCCCGCGGCGAAGTGCGAACCGGCCAGCCAGCCAGCGGCCAGGATGCAAACACCGATCAGCATCAATCTCACGCGTGTCATGTTGTTGACTCCAGGTCTAAAGAGACGTAGCTCCGTTTCAAACATGGATGAAACACATATCGGAATCCCTTGGCAGCGCATCCGTGTTCGATCTGTGTTTCATCCGTGGCTAAGTGCAAATTGCCTAACTATTTCTCCACAAGTTGCGACTGCGCCTGCTCGACCAGGTCTTTGGCCCACGCCTTATCGGAGTAAAGCGTGACGATTCCCTGCCAGATCTTGGCTGCCGCGGGGCGGTCCTTGGCGGCGAGCTGTTTGGCCCGCTCGAGCTGATGGCGCAGAGCCTGACGCTCTTCCGCCTTGAGCTGCTCCACCGTCTTCGCGAGCGACTCGACTTGCTTCCGGGCCAGCTCCAGCGCCCGATTGCTGGCCGCTTGCTGTAGTTTGGTCTGCGCCGCGTCGGCTGGGCCGTCAAAAACGGCCAAAATGGCTTGAAAGCGGGCCAGTGCCTGCTCGGGATCGCGCGCGACAAGCTGCTGGGCGTCGAAACAGGCCCGCTCAACCGGCAATAGATCCGCTACGCCCTCCGACTGCCGTGCCCGACGCTCGAATTGCCTCTCCAGCCGATATAACTCCAAATCCTGCTGCCAGCCGCCAACTTCCTCGACCCGCGGATCCGAGGCAAACCTCTCGACGAACTGTGACATCTCCGAATCCACATCGGCCAGCAGCTCGCCTCCGCCCTTATCGGCCGCCCGCTTGATTTGCGCGTAGAGTTGATCGGCCGATGGCGGTCGGGCGGCATAGACGACTACCGCGCCCAGAATCGCCAGCGCCGCGACCAGCAGGATTCCCGCGGTAATCCACGTCCGGTGCCCCACGTCGTCACTATCAGCGGGTCGTTCGCGTCGCTTCAGCTCGGCTTCACTGACCGCGGTGAAATGCGTCTTGCGATCCGGCGGAGCCTCGGGCTCCAGCGCCATTTCGTCCGCAGAAACGGTGTTCGCCTTGTGGATCCCAGCGCGATTGCCCGTGGCCTGCGTGCCTTGGCTCGGCACCGGTGCGGCTGGTTTTCCGACGCCGGTGACCATCGTGGGTGCCAGTCCGGCGGGACCGCTGGACGCCGCTTGCTCGGCCGGCAGGATCCGCGTCTCCTTGCTCGGCGCGTGTCGGGCGGTCTGGCCCAAGGGTTGCGTCTTGTCCGTCCGAACATCGTCGGGCGCGAGCCGTAATTCGTTGTTGTCGTCGATCTCTCCCGGCTGGACGACGCGCGTTTCGACCGACAAGGCGTGCTCCATCGCCTTGAGCCGGTTGGCGAGCACCAGGGCCGTGGGAATACGCTTTTGCGGATCTTTTTCGAGGAGCTGCAGCACGATGCTCTCCAGCTCATCGGGCGTGTCTGGCGCCAACCGCCGCAGAGGGACGGGCTTTTCGCTCTTCAGCGCCGTGATGACTTGCATGACGGTCTTGCCCGTGAACGGGGGCCGGCCGGCGAGCAGGGCATAGAGCACGCTTCCCAGGGCATAGAGATCGCATCGCGCCGTAACCTGCTTGCCATCAGCCTGCTCCGGGGCCATGTAATCGGCCGTCCCCAGGACACCGCCATCCGCGGTCACGCTCGTGCCGCCGTAGAGCTTGGCAATGCCAAAGTCGGTGAGCTTGACGTGGTCTTGCTCATCGATCAACAGGTTCGCCGGCTTCAGGTCGCGATGAATAATGCCGCGATCGTGGGCGTGCTTAAGGGCCTGAGCGACGGAGATGCCGATCCGGGTCGCCTCGCGCCACGTGAAACGCCGCCCAGCCGCCAGCTCGTCGTGCAGGCTTTTGCCCTTGACCAGCTCCATGACATAGAACAAGTGCCCGTCGTCCTCGCCATAGCCCGAAAGCTGCACGATGTTTGGGTGGGAGAGGCGCTTGAGCGTTTCGACCTCGATCTTGAACCGCTCGCGAAACGCCTCGTCGTCGGCCAGGTGCCCGGAAAGGACCTTCACCGCGGCTCGCTCGCCCGTCTGTTCGTTCAGGCCGACATACACGGCCCCCATGCCCCCGCGGCCGAGGATTTTTTCGAGCTTGTACGGTCCGAGCTTTTCGAGGGGCATGACTGCGAATTGATGCTCTAGATTCGGCGAGGCGAGCGAACCAACTCCGTAACTATAACCTCAGACTGAATCGGCAGTTACAACCCAAACGGCGATTGACGGCGAAAGATTGCGACGGCCTGGGCGAATTTCTGCGTGACGCTTGCAGCGCGGCGCAGCGATTCTTTAGGGGCGCGATAGGCGCGGACAGGATGGGACGAAAGATCAAGCAGCAGGAACCGTCCGCGAGTCTAGACGTGTTTCGCTCGGAAGACTTTCAAAGCTGGTCGAGAGTTCGCTGGCTTCTCTTGTTGCTTGCTCCAATCCTCGCCAGCAGCATTGCGGCCTTCACGCGAACGATCAGCGGCGCATTCGTTGTACTGGTGGGCGGTTCGGCGATTTCAGCATTTCTGTTCGCCACGTTGTCGTCGGGAGTATCGCGGTCGAATCACGGGATATTTGTGCGAAGCCAGAATCCCTTAGCCTATTGGGTTGACGTCTTGATTCTGACCGCGGGCTATCTTTTCATCGCGCTCGCGGGCTACTGGTTGGACGGAACTCCCTAGTACCAATCAACGTCTGTGGATTGTCGCGCGCGGCGCGTGGTACAATCCCCATGTGTCGGAGTTTCTGGTTGAAAGATGTCCTGCGAGGTGCGCCGCGCATGTTTTCGCTCGAGGACCGGGCCAGTCGCTTGTGCGACGGCATCTCGCGCCGTGAGGTGCTGCGCGCAGGGGGCTTGTCGGTCCTGGGCTTGTCGCTGCCGGGTTTGTTGCGGGCCAGCGAGAACGCGGCGCTGGGCGTATTGCCGACGGACAAGGCCTTCGGCAAGGCCAAGAGCATTATTTTTCTGTGGCTGGCCGGTGGGCCGCCGCAGCACGAGACATTCGATCCCAAGCCCAAGGCACCACTCGAGATTCGCGGGCCGTTCAAGCCGATCTCGACCAACGTGCCGGGCATTCAGTTCTGTGAACTCTTGCCGCGGACGGCGGCGATGGCCGATCGGCTCGCGATCATCCGCTCGCTTTCGACCAACGACAACACGCACGACTCGAGCGGCTATTGGCTTTGGACCGGCTACAAGTACCAGGGCCCGAACTCGCGGACGATCCAGCCTACCGATTGGCCCTATTTCGGCTCGCTGGTGAAGCGGCTCAAGCCGAGCGACACGCTGCCTCCGCTTTCGACGGTGTGGCTCCCCGATATCGCCCGGCTCAATGAAAACGTGACGCCCGCCGGGCAGACCGGCGGCATTCTCGGCCAGGAGTGGGACGTCGATCGGTTTGTCGGCGATCCGTCGGCTCCGAACTATCACGTCGAAGGACTGCGGCTGGCCGAATTGCCGCCGCTGCGGATCAATCAGCGGCAGCAATTGCTCAAACAAGTCGAGCAGCATTTCGCCGCGGCCGAACGAGGCGAAGCGGTGCGGCTCTTCGACCGCTACCAGCAACAAGCGTTCGACCTCTTGACCAGCGGCAAGGCCCGCGAGGCGTTTGCCATTGAAAAAGAGCCCGACCAGCTCCGCGACCGCTACGGCCGCAATCGCTGGGGACAGTGCGTGTTGCTCGCGCGCCGGCTGATTGAGGCCGGCGTACGACTGGTCCACGTGCAGTGGCCGCGTGAGCCGGGCGATAACGCGGTCGATAATCCGCTGTGGGACACGCACGCGCAGAACGCCGAGCGCGTCGAAGACGTCCTTTGCCCGATGTTCGACCAGGGCTATACGGCCCTGATCGAGGACCTGGCGCAGCGCGGCCTGTTGAGCGAGACGCTGGTCGTCGCCGTGGGCGAATTCGGCCGCACGCCAAAAATCAACGGCAATGGCGGCCGCGACCACTGGGGCCCGGTGTTCAGCGCCGCCTTTGCCGGGGCGGGCATCGCCGGCGGCCAGGTCTACGGCAGCAGCGACAAGGACGGTGCTTATCCGGCCACTGACAAAGTCGAGCCGCCCGACTTCACGGCCACGCTGTTTCATCTGCTCGGCATTCCCTCGACCGGCACGTTCGCCGACCGCGAAGGCCGCGAGCACCGCCTGACGCTCGGCCAGCCGCTCCACAAGCTGCTGGGCATCGAGTCGGCGACGCGCGAGCGTTGCCAGTGCACGGGCGATCCCGCGCGGGTCCCCTTCTTTGACGAAAAGGCAATGCTACTCGATCCGGACTTTGCCGCGGCGGCGCCGCTGATGCCGGCTGACGGGCCGGCCCGGCCGCGCGGCTGGAAAGCAGCGCCGCTCGATCCCCCGTTGGGCGCGGGTCTCCCGACCCCGCCCTCAGACCTTACCGTTCAGAAGCGATCCGGCGAGATCGTGGTCGGCGTGTCGCATGCCGGAGCGGCGGGCGTGCAGCTGGCCAAGGGACAACTCGCGATTCTCGCCCAGGAGGTTCGCAGCCCCTTTTCCGGCACGTTCCGCGTCAAGGCCCAGGTGTGCGGCGAAGCGACGGACCGCGAGTGGTTCGAAAGCGTGTTCCTCAAACAGTTCACGTGCAAGCTGCTGCTATTTGAATACACCGATCCGGCCAAAAAGGCGACCGTTCGCAAGGAGCACATCGCCCTCGCCTTTGCTCCGACCTGGTGCGAGGCCGCGGCGCCACGGTTCGAACCAGTGGAGCTCACAAAGGAGTTTTTGAATCCGACTCCCGGCGCCAATTTCTCCTTCGGCCGGGGTCTGGGCGTGGCGATCGTGGTCGAGAAAACCGGCGACGCGCCGCTCGATTTGCCGGCCAGGCCCCTTACGGCCTTGGTGCGTGTGAAGCAGATCGACCTGCAATTCACGGGCAAGCCGCGGAATGAAGACGTGAAGGTTTAGTGAGATAGTGAGTGGTGAGTGGTGAGTGGTGAGTGGTGAGTGGTGAGTGGTAAGGATGACGTGGGACATGAGCGACGGTTCCGGCCAAGAGCCAGTACTAAGTACTGAGTACTCAGTACTTGGTCGTTCGATCGAATTCAGTCGCTCCCGACTACTGGCCGCCGCCATCCTTCTGCTGTGCACCTTGGCATTTCCTTGTGCGGCGGACGACGCTGTTCCTTTCCGCGAGGGCGTGCTCGCCGCGCTTTCGCGCCAGGGATGCAGCTCCGGCGCCTGCCACGGCTCGCCGACCGGCAAAGGAGGCTTTCGGCTGTCATTGCGGGGTTTCGATCCGGCGCTGGACGAAGTTACGCTCACGCGGGAGGACTTCGGCCGCCGCGTCAATCCGCACGACCCCGAGGCGAGCCTGCTGCTCGCCAAGCCG
>Ga0065705_10104289_pt1 | contig 23446 bp, 19 predicted proteins | sample SwibulcommuniRL2_FD_59092 | JGI IMG/M metagenome (GOLD analysis project Ga0065705, IMG submission 59092) | Bulk soil microbial communities from switchgrass field near Rose Lake, East Lansing, Michigan, USA - RL2 Bulk Soil v2 (version 2) | ecosystem: Environmental > Terrestrial > Soil >...
GGCGCAGTCACGCTATTTGTTCCCAATTTGTCCATTCAGCGCGGAGCAGCGGGTGGCGCTGCTGGTGGTTTGGCGGGCGGCGTTCTGTTTTTTCTTGCAGCTTTGGTCTTGGGCGATTTCCTGGGAAGGATTTTAGGTGCTGTGGCATTGGGGCTCTTAATTGGCGCGATGATCGCGATCGCCGAGGTCGCCGCGCGGCGATTGTGGCTGGAAGTGCTTTATGGCCCCAAGGAAAAGCGAATCATCACGCTGGGCAGCCAACCGATCACTGTTGGCAGCGACCGGGAGCAATGCCAGATTCTCGTATCTGGTGCGCCGCGCATCGCTCTGCGCTACCGATATGAGAATCGACGTTTGATGCTTGAAGATGTGCCCGCGGGTCGCACCGTGGAAGTTTATGCCGGTGATACGCGTCCGATCGGCAACCTGAAATTGGTTGTACGGGAAGCAACCAATCGCGATACCCGCCAGCAATCGTCGGCAGCAACCGCGGATCGCCCCGCAGCTCCGACCGCAATGCCACCACCTGAACCGCTTGCCGCCGCCCAGCAAAGTCTGGCACTGTCGATGCCGCGGCCAACTGGCTTCTTCCTGCGAGCGAATGGGCGTTTCGTTCCGTTGATTGACAATAGCCGCTTCACGGCCGAGCAATTGGGAGTTCGAGATGTAGCCCCACCCAGCAATGTTTGCGCTGAAGTTGTCCGAAACCCCGCCGATCCTAACGTATTTGGGCTAAAGAACCTGACCTCAACTACATGGCAGGCCACTCTCGCTAGCGGCGAATCCCGCACGGCCGAGCCTGGTAAGAGTGTAAAGCTGGCGAGAGGAACGAAGATTACAATGGGCCTTTCGACAATTCATATCGAATAACTCATTCCCAGTACCAACTTACCCTTCCCATTTTTGTCGAGGCATTAGCAATGGCAAACCGTCCCGGTGGCGCGCTCGCTACGCGACCCTTGCAGTTCATTTGGATCGTGGACTGCTCCGGCTCTATGGAGGGAAAGAAAATTGAACAGCTGAACTTTGCCATTCGGGAAGCACTTCCTGCCATGCAGGAGGTGGCCAAAGAAAACCCTAATGCTCAAGTATTAGTACGAGCGGTGCGGTTTTCGGACGGAGCACAGTGGCATGTGGCTCAGCCGACCGAGGCGAAAGACTTCAAGTGGCCAGACCTCATGGCTGACGGTGTCACGGACTTAGGAAAGGCGCTCGAACTTGTTGCGGAAGCGCTCAAAATAGAAAACATGCCGACGCGTGGCTTGCCCCCTGTGCTGGTGCTAATCTCTGATGGCCAGCCAACTGACGACTTTGCCAGTGGCCTCGCCAAGCTGATGGCGCAGCCTTGGGGAGTGAAGGCAGTCCGAATTGCGATCGCCATTGGCGACGATGCTGATAGCGACGTCCTGCAGAAATTCATCGGTAACTCCGAAGTCAAGCCGCTCCGGTCGGATAACGCCCGCGACCTGGCGAAGAAGATTAAATGGGCTTCGACAGTCCCCTTGAAGGCCGCCAGCAATCCCGCCAGCCGTACACCCGATCAGGGCGATCCCGTGGGTAATGTGCCGATTCCCGCGCCTCCCGACCCGGTTGCGCCGGTGTCGGCTGAGGACGTGTTCTAGAATCGGTTCTGGTTACACAAGGAATCACAAGATGTCGGTGGTTGCTGCCGAGCGAAAATGGGTAGCGGTTGGAGAGACTATACGCGGAGCTTCGCACCAGCGTAGCGAATTGCCAAATCAGGATGCAGTGCTGGTCTCTCTGCCTGCTGGCGGTTCGCTGCCGGCCGTCCTGGCCGTATCGGACGGGCACGGTAGCTCCAAGTGTTTTCGCAGCCAGGAAGGCTCGCGCATGGGAGTGGAAGTGGCGGTGGCGGAACTGCGTGATTTCGCTGGCTCGATTGACAGCCTTAGCCTGACCGAAATCCACAAGTCGGCTCAACAAGACATGCCGAAGGCGATTGTTCGTGAATGGCGAAAGCGTGTACTAGTACATTTCCAGGAGCACCCATTTTCATCGGAGGAACTGGAAAAACTCGACGATGCAACACGAATAGCGATTGAGCAGGGCTCGGCAAAGAACGAGCCCTATATCGCTTATGGAGCAACATTGTTGTCGGTGCTTATGACGAGAGAATTCGTCGTCTTCTTGCAGTTGGGAGATGGCGAGATTCTGATTGTCTCCGAGCGGGGACAGGTTCAGGAGCCCGTGGACGTAGATGAAAACCTAATCGCCAACGAGACGACTTCTTTGTGCCAGGACGACGCCTGGAAGAAGTTTCGATTCCGCTTTCAAGTGCTAGTCGAATCGGTTCCAGCGTTGGTCTTGTTAACCACAGACGGCTATGCGAACTCGTTTGCCACTCCCGATGGCTTTCGGCAGGTTGCCGCAGATCTATTCAACATGCTGGAAACGGATGGCGTGGACAAAGTGCGCGAATCACTCCCCGGTTGGCTTGCCGACGCTTCGCACCAGGGAAGTGGGGACGATGTTTCTGTCGCTATACTATACTGTGAGCCGCAAGGACCCCGCCCAGCCGCGGAGATTACTAAAACCTCTAGCAATGCGGCTGCCAAGACTGAGGCAGTGGCTCATCCCCCCGCGACTTCGTTCGTTGTGCAGTTTTTGGACTTTCTGTACACATGTTACAAGCGGGCACGGCACTGGTTTCGTAGGCATCCGAGTGTGGGGCTGATTTCCAGCGTGTTGGCCGTCGTCATGTTTGTGTACATCCTTCTATTTCGCTGACACACCATGAACGAATTATTGCGTCCCGGCGACGTCGTGCAAACGGTCGAGACGAGCCAGCCCTGTAAAGTCGAGAAGTTTCTCGGTGGCGGTGGACAGGGAGAGGTATATCGGGCGAACTGGGCTGGTGGACAATTCGCGCTCAAGTGGTACTTTCGGCATACGGCGACGCCAGAGCAGCGGATAGCCTTGGAGCGCCTACTGAAAAACCACAAAGCGCCCAGCGAACGGTTCTTGTGGCCGCTGGACCTGGCTGTCTCGCGAAGTGTGCCGGGTTTCGGTTACATCATGAAACTGCGCGAGCCACGGTACAAAAGCTTGTTGGATCTGGTGACGCGACGGATTGATCCGACGCAGGCTTCGCTGACCGGAGCGGCATTGCAACTCGCCGATAGCTTCCGCAAGTTGCATGCGGATGGCCTCTGTTATCGGGATATTTCCTTCGGCAATGCGTTCTTCGATCCAAAAACGGGCGAAGTTCTGATCTGCGACAACGACAACGTCGCTGAAAACCGTTCCAAGGTGACTGGCGTCCTGGGGACGCCAGACTTCATGGCCCCGGAATTGGTACGAATGGAGGAAGGTGCGCTACCCAGCCGGCAGACAGATTTGTACTCGCTAGCCGTGTTACTCTTTTACATGTTTTTCAACAGCCATCCGCTGACTGGAAAGAGAATCTTGGGCATTCGCAGTTGGGATTATCCGGCCAGAAAGAAGATGTTCGGCCACGAACCGTTATTCATTTTTCACCCTCAAGATGCTCAGAACAGCGCAGTCCCGCGCGCGCTAGATCCAGCCGGGGAGGCAGGAGCCAATGCCCTCGAAATCTGGCCCTTGTATCCGCAGTTTCTCAGGGACGCTTTCGTCAAAGCGTTCACCAGTGGTGTTAGCGATCCCGAGCATGGTCGTGTCACCGAAGGAGAATGGCGGAGCGTCCTGGCCCGGTTGCAGGATTCACTGCTCACCTCATGCGCGTGCAAAAAGGAGAACTTCTTTGATCCAGCCGAGCTTAATGCTAGTAGCGGGTATCAGAAACCATGCTGGAATTGTGGGAAGGTGCCGGCGCTTCCGTTTCGGTTGCAATTAGGAAAGCTGGTAATTGTGCTTAACCCCAATACCAAACTTTATGCTCACCATCAGGAAGACCACTCCGATCTCGATGCCGATTCGCCGCTGGCGGAAGTCGTCCGCCATCCGAACAACCCTGGAATCTTGGGCCTTAAGAACCTGAGCGGCGGTCGGTGGGTTGCCACAAAAGCTGATGGGTCGATGCTCGACGTCGAGATGGGCAAGAGCGTAGTACTCGCCAAGGGGACGAAAATCGCATTTGGGAGGCAAATCGGCGAATTGCACGCCTAGTTTGCTCGGAGCCCAACTATGCCCTCGACTCCCCGTGAACCCCGCGAATCACTCCGAAAACTGGTCATGCGTTATGGCCAGGATTTGGGGCGGGATTCACGGCGCTGCGAAGCACTTTTGCGTGACGTATGCAGCTCATACAAGAAAGAGATATTTGCACTGTCGAGTGCGGTACGCGAGGGGATTCCTGCGGAATTACTCTCCGTGGCGAGCGGTGTTCCGCTCAAGACACTGCTGCCCCGCTTTGCCAAACGTTTGCAAGAGAATGTGGGTTTTCCTGCGGAACTGTGCCAGTGGACTGTGGAATCGTGGGCGTACGCCTTGGGGCTGATTGCGAGAAAAGACCTTTTAGATACGAGCACACGCTGCCCGTCTTGCGACACGGCAATTCAAGTTCCCAACAAATTGTATGGACGCGGGGCCACCTGCCGGAAATGTGCCGCCAAACTACAAATATCGAACGAGGGGTTGCCAACTCTCGTTCTCGAAAGGGCGAATAAATCCGATTCCAGCGCCAAAACAAAGGCCAGCATAGCTGACCTTCCACCTCCAGCAGCTGGACGGCTGGAGACCGCCAAAGTCGTCAGCGACACCATCGAGCTACCTCCAAGCGAAACTGCTGAGGACTTATTCCGTCAGATCGTCCGGAATGCGGTCCTGCGACGTGGGGGTCTAGATCTAGATCAATTGCAGCGCACCCGTGCGGCACTTGGACTGAGCAAGGAAACAGCCGACGAGATCGTAGGCGAAATGGAACCCAATCGCCAGCATCTCCCACAAGCTGACACGCAAACGACGCAGGCAGGCATCACGGTCATCGCACCCCAGGCTTCTGTACAACAACGTCCCCCCATCGAGCCCTGGCACATTCGCACGCCCGAAGGAGGCGAATACGGGCCAGTCAGCGACGAAATCATCGAGCGCTGGATTGCCGAAGGACGGATTGGTCATCATTCGCTCATCTGGCGAGAAGGCTGGCCAGACTGGTGCGCCGCGCATCAGGTGTTTACGTTGCCAACGCTGCAGCGGACCACCACCGACGCGCAACCTGCAATAAGCCCATTCGAAATCAAGACGAACTCCAACCCAAGTGTCCGTAAGGCTGTTCCGCGGCAACTAGTAGCGGATGCCGAAGGTATATCAACAAAGGGGATGTACAGTATATTTCTTGGCCTGTGCTGCTGCCCTCCCGCTGGCATAATTCTCAGCATTGTCGTTTTTGTGCAGGCCTATGGCGTCGTCTCTGCCCTGCGACCATACGGCAACCAACCTGCTTTGATTGGAAAGGTCAATACTGGTAGGACGTGTGCAGTTGTTGGAGTGATCGTTTCTTTGCTCAGTATGATAGTCAATATCGCGATACAGCTTCAATCCAACTCGTGACAGTGTAGCGGCATAGAACTCCCAATCGAGCTTGATTGAATTGGCGGCGGTCACCTCCAAAACGCCCTAGCGAATCAATTGCACGACAATCACCGCGTCGTCAGGAAGTTGATAGCCGGGTAGGATTCTGAGCCCAAGGGCTGAAACGTTTGCTACTCGAAAACGCGTCTGCTATCATGGCGCGCGATTGAGTCCGTACGTTCCTCGGTAGCGTTTCTTCACGTCTAAGGCAGTTCCCAGCACTCGGAGTCGAAACATGGAGCGGCCCTCGTTGCAAACGTCTCCGGCTCCACTTCCTCTGTTGGATGACCGTCCCCGGGAAGGCAATCTCCGCAGAGCTGGGGGAAGTGTCGTTGCGATGGCATGCCTGTGTTTAGTCGCAATCGCAGGTCAAGCCACTGGCCTCTACAGCCTTGTGCGATACGGAGCTGAGCGCGAAGGCTGGAACGCTCAGAAATCTCAATTTGCAAGTGTGCAGTCGGAATGGAATCGGCTCTCTCAACAGTTCACTGGCGACTTAGGCGACCTCAAACAGCAGAAATCGGCGCTTGCCGCCGAGATCGAAAAACTTGAAGAAGACCGGAAGCGGCTTGCTGAGGATTTAGCGAAAGTGCGGGGTCAATTCGATTCGATTGCGCAATCGCGAGACGAGGCGATTTCGTTGCAGCATCGGGCGCAACAACAACAACAACAGGCACTCGACGCGGAGCAGGCCGCTCAAGCTCGAACCGCAGAATTGACCAAGTCACACTCAACGGTCCAGCGAGATATCGACGCACTTAAGATGGAGCTGGCCTCGCTTGAAAAGGCGGCACAAGCCAATCGGCTGGCAGTGGATCAGCAGAAGACCGCAATCGGAAAGCAAGCTCAAGAGCTCGCGGATTTGGCCATGCGGCTGACTGCTGGGCGAGACGATCTTCGGAAACAAAACGCCGATCTGTTGACGGTGTCCGACGAGCTGACGAAGGCCCTGGCAGCTAAGCAGATGGCAATTGCCACGGGAAATGCCGTCGTAGACGAAAGCGATCGCTTAACTAAGACGCGGGAAGAACTTGCATTGTTTTCCGGGAAAGTGGTCGCGATGAAGTCGGAGAGGGACGCCGTTCAGTCGGAGCTTGCAAAGGAGCAGACTCGCTTGCAGAACGCAAAGGACAAGCTGGCCGACTATTTGGAGCAGTGGAGAACTCGCGAAACGATTACAAAGCAAGTGGCGACTCTGCAGCTCGAAATTGGCAAACTGACGAAGTCACAGTCTGACATTGAAGCACTAGTGCAAAGGCTCAAGGATGAGCAGACAAGGGCCGAACAGTCTGCGACCGCGAAAACAAAGGAACTATCCGACTTACAGAGCCGTGTTGACGCACTTCGCAACGAGGAGGGTAAGCTGGCTTCGGCATTGCTCGAAAGAATAAAGGCACTAAAACCTGGAAGCCCACCGGAGGGCAAAGAAGACGAGAAATAGAACGCTCCCGGCTCATCATGAACGCGATCTCGTCGCTCTCAGTGCAATGTTTGATCTCCTGTTTCCGTACCTTGCTGGGACCGTATCTACGGCGATCGTCGTAATCGTCGCCACTCTTGCTTACTTGCGCAATAGTAGCTCGGCGCGTCGATATGAGGCCCTAGAACGCAGCCTTCCCGATGCCTGTCGGTTGCAGAATATTCAGCTTATTCGTGAGCGAGCGGAGGAGGAACTCAACGCTCTGCGCGACGAGCTAAGCACCGCGAAGGTGACCATAGAGCAAAGAGCGCAGGCGGAACGGTGGTTATCCGATAATCAGCAAGAGCTCTTTTCAATTGCGGCCGAAAGAGAGGAGCAAGAACGTGTTCGCCTTCAGCTTGAACGATTGGCGAAGCAAGCTGAATTGGAAAGCGCTCGACAGATTGCAATCGGAAAGGAAACGCTGGCGGCAGAATTAAGCTGTGCCAAGTTACTCACGCAGGAGGAACAGCTATTCGAACAGGTGCGAGCGTTGACCTCGCAATTTCAACAGCTTCATGCTGAAGTGGCGGACATTGAGAAAACGTGTGCCCCACTGCGGATTGAGCTTGCGGGGATACGGACTGAAATAACCCAGTCACAACTAGAACTCCAAAGCGCTCAAGATCGTTGCAACCGGTCTTTGGACGCATTTGACCGCCAGATAAAACAACTGGAGAACCAGCGAGATGGAGCCCAAAGTGAACTGAAGCAAGTCCAGGAACAAGTGCATTTAGCCAGGAAGCAACTTCTGGAAATCCAACATCTGCACGCGACGTTAAGTTCTGAGATTAAAGGGCTTGAAGCTCTGAAGCAATCGTTGGCGAATCAGCTTGAAACACTTCGGGACGACTGGCGATACCTGCGCGTCAAAACAGGCCAAGATGAAGAGACCGAACGGCAACGTATCGCGGAACTGTGGCAATCAGCGATCCCCGTAGTCAAGTTTCGGGATGTTCAGGACCAGGATGAGCTACGCCGATTGGTGAAGGCCCAATCGCACTTACGACAACTTGGGTTGCAGTTTCCCCAGCGCGTCCTGTGGGCCTTTCACACTTCGCTCAAAGTCACTGATGTGTCTCCGCTGGTTGTTTTGGCTGGCATCAGCGGCACCGGAAAAAGTGAGCTCCCACGTCGCTACGCCGAGGCTATGGGACTTCACTTTCTAAATGTGGCCGTTCAGCCGCGTTGGGACAGTCCACAGGATATGTTTGGCTTTTTCAATTATCTGGAGAATCGCTACCGCGCAACAGAACTCGGAAGAGCGCTGATTCAAATGGACCCCTTCTACGCGGAGGCCGGCCGTGGTTGGCGACCACCGGAGAATTGGGCCAACAACTCGTTGTCGAGGCATTTGCTGTTGGTATTGCTCGATGAAATGAATCTGGCGCGAGTGGAGTACTACTTCAGTGAGTTTTTGAGCCGTCTCGAAATCCGGCGAGGCATCCGGCGCGATAATTCGTCAGATCGCCGCAACGCTGAAATTGGCTTAGAAATCGGTGCCAGCGGGGGCCACTCGCCCGTAATGAACGTATTTGTTGACCGTAATGTCCTCTTTGTGGGCACAATGAACGAGGACGAAACGACGCAGACGCTATCGGACAAAGTTGTCGATCGAGCAAACGTGTTGCGATTCGGCAAGCCCGGCAAGCTTGAACACCATGCAACCGGCGGAAACGGACAGCTCCTAATTGAGCGACTCCCCTTTCAAACGTGGCAAGGCTGGTATCGGCCGGAAAGTGAGCTCGACGAGCAAACGTCCGAGCAACTCAGTAATTGGATTGCTCGTCTGAATGATGCGCTTACGAGAATTCGCCGACCGTTTGCCCACCGCACTCGACTTGCCATGAGAACTTACGTCGCAAATTATCCTGGCGTTGATCCGGATAGCGTCCTGCACGCGATGAGTGATCAGATTGAGCAAAAAATCCTGCCAAAACTACGGGGTTTCGATCCTGGGGATCGGGAGTTTCGCCAAACTGTCTCAGATATCAACGGAGTTCTACGTGAGCTGAAAGATGAGCTGCTCATCGACGCTATCAGTAGTGCCTCAAAGGGCCACCAATTCGCCTGGATGGGTGTTGACCGGTCCCAAGAGGAAGTCTCTTTGGCAGGGCAGTAATGGCATCTCATGTCGAAGTCACGATGTTCCCTTGGCTATTGCCAGGGGAGTTAGTCATTGACGCCGAGCAATACACGCGTCGCAGTGTTGTCGTATCGCACGAATTTCAGGAAGCATCGACCGACGTCTGCGAAGATCGACTACCCAAAACTGGATGCTGGAGTGATTCTCAGGGAGTAGTTTGGCGGCGATTTGAATTGCCATGTGCGGACTGGAGTGCCGATTCGCAAGCCCGGGAAGCAGAAATCACCGTAAGTAACAGTGGGCCGGCTATCCACCGGATAAAGGCTGCCCTCGCAGGAGCGTTGCCCAGGCCCAGTCGTCTCGGCCGGGACGAAGACGGGGGAGTCTCCAATGGAGCACCGAGCTTCCCCCCAGCGCATTTGGAACGCGGTCGCTTAGTGGAGGAGATTACAGACAATCATGTCGAATTCATCAATGACCTCTGGGATGCCGTACGACCCCATCGACACTATGGGGAGGAGAATGTGCAGGGGTCGGCGCTTCGTCCGATGCGACGCGCACTAGCTCGATGGCGTCGTGCTGATCGACGGGACGAAGCTCGCCTGGCCCTCATTGTAAAGCTGGCTGCAAAACTGCCGGTGATTCTGCAGGATGTATGCCTGCGGCCGCGCGTCGTGTTGCGGCGAGTGCGGAAGATGATTGGGGTGAGCCGAGTCCAAGAGACCGATCCAGGCTGCCTGAGGTGGCTGGCACGGCAGCCCGGTCGCACTGTAGTTGAAAAGGCAGGAATGCGACAGCAAGTTCTCGGAATCGTGCGCGTTGAAGATGCCGACACGCCTGAAAACCGCGTGATGAAGGACCTGTTGCTTCGCGCCTTGATCGAGTGTCGCCGATATCTTTCCGAGAACCGTCAGTTTCCCAATCACGACCGTGTTGTCACGGTGCGCCGCTTTCGGACGCTCATCGATGCGATGCTGCGCGATTCGCCGGTGGGAAACGTAGCGTCACTCGTAGGTGAAGCCCAGCCCAATTACGTCCTGCAACACGAATCACGCTATTCCGTGTTGTGGGAAGCGTATCTGCTCCTCGTACGCCAGCAGAAGCTTCAAGAAGACATCTGGCGTTGGCGTGAACGTACCTGGTCGGAGGTGTGCCAGTTGGCAGTCTGGGACACGATGCGAACGATGGGCGCAACAGGATCGGCCTGGCGGTCTGATGTGATGTGCCGTGACCAACAAAATGCCGGCAAGTTTTTTGACGATGAATTTGCTGTAGCTGGTTGGGACCCCCTTGCTCCGATTGGCAACATCGCGGCAGAAGTCGCCGTCGGCAGCCAAATCTCACAACATCCTTTGATTTCACCAGACGTTCGTCGACTTTCCCCCGACATTGCAATCGTTCCCGCGTCAACACGAGCCGCGCCAATTCTCCTGATTTGGACGCTGTTGCAGGTCCCCATGAAGGCTCCTGGATTTCTCCGTGCAGTGGAACGGCTGGGCAACCGAGTTTCTGAGCTACAGCGAAATCTACCGGCAATTGGGCTGATTCTCACTCCGCGCAGCGGTGACTGCCAGCAGGACGAACCCACAATGGCCCACGGTATCGAGGTTGTCCGCCTGTCTGTACCGGTACAAGGAGCCTCCGACCGGTTAGCCCGTGTGTTGCAACGTTGCTGGGTGTCGCTATGACAGCGGTCGCAACTTCAGCAGCGGATGATTCCTGGGCGGTGTCGTTTGACGCACCTGCTGCAACCGCGGCCCATGCACCTCCGCGCTGCCCGCTGGAAGCGAATTTCCGATTACCGGGAGCGAAGTCCATTCCGGCTTCGGCAATTCTGCCGCGGATTGGAGAGCGGGTGCGACTCGACACGACTTTTCCTCCTCATCCGCGCGGCACTGGCTTGAAGTGGCCGCCCGAGGCAACGGTGGATTTAGATTTCGGATCGGGAAGGATGCCCCTAGAGTTCGCCTGGTTGTTGGCCGAGAAATCGAAGTCGTGGCGTTGGTATTTCGGTAATGAAGAGTACGAACTTTCGCCCTACGACGCTTTGGCCGCTGGCGTGCGCGAAATGCTGCCGGTTTCGGCGATGGCTGGTGGCGATCGCAGAATTGCCGTTGTGATTCCAAATCACTGGAACGAAACACAGCAGCAAAAGCTGCTCGACGCGCTACATGCTGAAGGAGTGGCAGCTCGGCTGATCTGGCGTTCCATTGCGGCAGCGCTAGCTTGGGCGCAGCTTTGTGAATTGCAAATTGGCGCAGCTCCACGGCTACGATTGGACTGCTCTCAAAAGCTGTTAGTCCTGTATCTGGGAATGAATTGCTTTGAACTCACTGTACTTGATTTGGTGCCGCGGCAATACCAAGGTGAGATGCTGTTCCTTCCTGGGCGCAAGCGCCCGCATCATGAGGGCCGGCTGGCAACTGCCCTTGGCTACCGCGCAAGCTTGCTAAAGCTACTTCAACGGCACCCTGGCCTGGACTCCGCTGAAGACGTATTTGCGACGATTTGGAGAATGCATTGGACGACGGACTGGCTAACGAGCGATTGTGTAAATCTAGTAATTGATCATCGCTCTAACGCTTCTAAAGTGGGATCCCTGGATCCCAACGTCGTTTCTGCTTTGTTTGCTGGATCGGTCGATGGAACTTGGAATGATGCGCTGCAGTGGTGCCACAAATGGTCAGAGCATTTGCGCAAAGAGCCAATCGTCGCAGCAACCATCATCGGACCGCTTGCGCAAGCGAGCTTAGAAAGTGGAAAGTCGGTCGCACGCTGCCTCTTGAGTGCCCTCGGACGCGCGCAACTACCCTGCCTCACAGAGGGCACAAGCGGCGTTACTGGCGTTTTGGCACGCGGAGCTGCAATTTATGCCAGTGGAGCTCGACTTGGCAGGCCAACTTATCTGGATACGCTTCCGCGGCTGAAAACGGCTGTCACGCGGAACGGCGAGCCGTGCTGGATCGATCTGCTAACCGATGAGCATCAGTTCGTTGACGGAGGTCAAGTCTGGCGACGAGCGGAAAACGTGCGTGGACTGGCGCTTTCAAAAGATAGCCATGACCTCACTTTGGCAGTCTGTCACGAAGAGTTTACACAGGTGCGAACACTTAGCGCCGATTTGCCTCGCGCGGTCAAGCGACGTGAGGCGGTAAGCATCGCGGTGACGGTCGAGCCTGCACAAGGCAACGCGCGACTAGAAGTCCTTCCCGAGAACTCCTCGCTATTTGAAAGAAGGCGCGTCGTCTTCGACTGGAGGCGGATGAAGGAATTGCCGTTCAACGATCAAGAGTATATTGACTCGCTGCCACGGCTTTTTCCCGACATTCTGCCGCGCAGCGGAAGCTCCTTAAAATGGCGGGAGGCCAGGCGACTCATGATTGAATGCACCCATTCGCTCACGACCGGAAGGGCCCCAGTCCATCTGGTCTGGGAGTTGGGCGCCGTACGAACCGCTTTGCAGCAGAAAGACACTGGCTATGGAATGCGCGATGTCACCGCGATCGGATCTGATGGGGTGCCGTGTGACAACCAGGCGACGCTAGATGAGTTTGTTAAAGCAGCTTTCGAGCGTATACGGGTAGGAGATGAGATCCTCACGCAGCATTTAATTCGGGCGCTTGCCTACACGTCTACCGACTATCCGCCGTTTCTGATGTACCTCTGTTTGCAACTCGCACAAGACCGCACGAATGCCGACCAGGCATTGGTAACGGCATGCGGTTGGTGCTTTCGAGACCCGGCTCACATTGAGTGCCTCGCCGAATGTGCCGAAAGAAAGCTTCAGACTCAGGGGACGGGACAGTACATGTGGTGGAAAGCGCTGTCGGAAGCACTGCGTTACCGCACCGACGCCACGCGGGAAATCTCGAATGTTCGGGCAGAGCGATTAACGACTTTGGCCCTCAATACGTTCAAGACAAAGCGATTGCAAAGAAGTGGCGATTTGCTTTTTCGGTATGTCTGTCTCGTTATTGTTTACCTGCTTCGGCGACGTGCCTACGAAGACGCGTATCTCGATCCGGAAAGCAAGCTTGCAAACACTGTCAAAGGGGAGTTCAAATGTGCCATAAAGGAAGCTCGGCAGGGCACACTGCGCCTTGTCGGAGGCAGCGTCAACCTCGCCGAGCAACTGCAGTTCATGATCGACTATGTTGACCGCCGCGGGCGCGGACAGCTAGTGCTCGACGTATAGGTCAAGTCAGCTCTGTTGACTTTACTTGTAGAAACAAGTGCTGCACATCAAGCTACTCCTGTCCGAGATAGGATCCGAGTACTTTGCCTAGGACAACAGTGAATGCGACACTTCCCTCCTTCCGGCTGGCGCCTGGCAGCAGCAGTTCATCGATTTCGGTAACCAGCGCCTCGACCTCCTCCGTCAGTACTGCGGCGTCTTCGAGAAGCACGAGAGTCGCAAATACTCGTCCGCCCTCACCGTAATGCACGTCGATCGCCCCAACGTCCCGGTTGTCTGATTGGAGCAGGAACCGCTCTGAGCATGAAGTACGAACAACTCGAACGTAACGAATGTGCTTCATCGTTTGCCCCATAGTTCAGTGCCGGACACTTTGAATTCTAAATTCCTAAAAGGGAACGCAGCCAGTCGCCAATCGGCTTATGGGCTTTTGAAGAGTGGGTTGTCGTGTACCGCCAACCAGTCCCTGGTACTGTCACCGAAGAATATCGTCTGCCGCGGGCGTTGATTCCCGTGCGAAACCCTTTCGCTCCAACCGATACTCCCACTCCTCGTGTGCCGACGGAGAGCCGAAACGGCCCTAGTCCAATCGATTTTCGAAGTGACCAACCCATTTCTTTCTACTCTCTGCTCTTGTGATTTAACTGCCAACTGCACGCCCAACGATGAAGCAAATGCCTACAATAAAAGCCGCGATGACGATTGCGGCGGCAATGTTGCCTTTTCTAATCTCGCCCGCGAAGTCGATGCGCATTTCGACAAGGTCGAACAGGAAGTAGCCAACGATCGATAGGACGATTCCGAGGCCGCCATACAAGGCGGCAATTCCGATCGCTACCAACATGTGAAGTGCTCCGTTGTGGCTTTAGCTGGGAACAAGGTGACCATCATGGGCTATCGGACTAATTGCCCGACTGTGGCTACGAGCCGCGGAGTGGAAAAACCCTCCGCATCTTTCTCGAACTGCGCAGCCTTCGCATATCGGCAAATACACGTTCTTCCAGTCGGAGATACTCTGTCGGGCAAAGGCCCATAGCGTCGGCGGCAGCACACAAAGCTGGTGGTTGTAAATCGACACATTCATTGAATTCGCCGCCAACTCGCTGACAGCAGATTCCAGCTCAACGTGGTAGTCCACCGGATCAACCCAGAGGCTCGCTAGATTCGCTCGCGCAAATCCAATCGGCTCGAGTCCCATTAGCGCCACATGCTCAACAAAGGGCAGATTGCGGGCAATGAATGCCGCGAGGCCGACAAGTCGTGGCACAGATAGACTGTGAATGACCACACGTAACTCGATTCGAACACCGCAGCGAGCAAGGTTGAGGAGTCCTCGAATCGTCTGATCGAATGCCCCGGGGGATTGAACGATGAAATCGTGTTGCCAGGCTATGTCGGAATACAGGGAAATCCCGATTACGAGATCGGGATGGTCCACTCTCGCGACTTGTTGTGCGAGTGACAAATAGTTGAACAGCCGCCCATTGCTCAGAACGTGCAGCCCGGTCTGCGGCAGGTGTTGCTTGCAGGTCGCGAGCAAATCGAGGAAGGCATCCCCGAGTAGAGTAGGCTCCCCTCCTGTGATTCCGAGCTCCACGGTGTCTGTCGCCATTAATGGAATGGCAGACTTCCATGCATCGACCAGCCATCGATCGTCAGTTGCGACGGGTGGCTGCGAGCACATCACACACCACGAATTGCATTGCTCGGTGAGCAGCATCGAGTTGGCTTTAGACGCTTTGCGGTACATGACCCACAAATGACCGTAACGTGGGTTGAGGCGAATGATGTCGCCCTCGTCCAAGTATGAAAGTGCGGAAGGCAATGAGTATGAGGGCTCCAGGAGTGATACTCCCGGCAACGCCTCAGGCTTGCTATCTCTGACGAAATACGCCGCGAAGCCCGACGGGACATCAACGGTGAGGGACGGCAGAACGAGGGCGGTGCACTTCCTGGACGGGCAACTGGAGTCGGTCGCGATGCGCATGACTTGCGGCTCGGCGTCTCGCGTCATCGAGAGTCGTGAGTGCAGTGCAACGGCTACTTGGCGCATGTCGCTCATCGGATCCAGGATCGTAGAATGGGACTAGCCTCACGGTCATCCTCCAGCAGCCGTATTAGGTGCTTGATGATTTCCATGTTCTTTCTGCAAAAGCCGCTAGTCGTCTTGCGGCCGACCATATCTCCCTGAGTCGAATAGTGATACACCGGGTCACTGCCGCAGTACGGCTGCAGACCGCAGTCTGCGCACATTGGCGCTGATTCGGTCATTGATATTGCCAAGTAATCGAGAAGCTTTGGAGAACCCAACACCGCCTCAATTGAATCGGACTCCAACCGACCCAGTCGAAATGTGAAGTCACCCATCTCCGCCAGCATTCGCGCTTCATCGGAGGCGTAGATGGATCCCTCGTAGTTGAATGCGATGCAACTCAGTCCGATCCCAGCCGGCGACTGCAAGTCAACGTATCCCGTGGGATACGGCGTCAGTATTTTTCGGAGCAGGAGCGCCGCGTATTCCTCCCGGAACACTACACCTTGCATGTTGAGCCGAAGAATGTGGGCCAAAGCGCGGCGGTAAAAAGCCAGCCACTCGTCGGTCGTATAACCATCAATTGCCCCCGTCTTCACCGCAAAGCCAAAGGGACTCAGGGCCCGTAGAAAGATCGAGGTAAATCCCTGGCGAACGTACTCGTCAACAATTGCCTCGGGCTGGTTCAGGCTCGCTCGCGTCGTGGTCATAAGAGCGGCGACGCGGTCGCGGCCAAGCGCATCGCGCGCCTTGGCGATCCCCTCGAGGGTCCGTTCATAGCTGTCATGCCCGGGTCGCGGACGGTTCGCATTGTGTAGGTCGCGCGGTCCGTCGAGACTGGTGGAAATGAATATTTCGTGCGCCTTGCAGAATGCGAGAATGTCGTTGTCGATCAGGGCCAGGTTCGTGGCGATGACAAATGCGATCTGTTTTTTCTCCGTCTCGTTGCGCTCCAAGACTTGGTCAACGACCCAGCGAATGAGGTCGAAATTCAGCAGCGGTTCGCCGCCCTGGAACTCGACCTTGACATGTTCCGACGGAGAAGAAAACACGAAGTCGATGGCCCGTTCGGCATCACAGCGCCGCATATCGAAGGCGTGCCGGTCCTGCGACTGTCTCGAGACTTGGCAATAGGGGCAACTGTGCTCGCACCGCAACGTCACGACGAACAGGAACAGGCTGGTTAGCTGGGAAAGCAGGCTGTGCTTTGTGCGGTATTTGCAGGCGAGCAAATCGATGGCCACACTCGAATCGCCGTCGAGAAGGAAATGCTTCGCCTTCAGCGCATTGTAAAGACCACCTTGCGGGACCAGCTCGTGCCGAATCAATGCCTGCAGGTCGGGCCGGGCCAGAACGATGTACTCGCCAGCAAAATTGGTTGCCACATAGCGATCGTCGTCAAGCGGCAGAAAGCGCAACGGCAAGAGAGCGTATTCCTTGCCCGTCCGTTGCCTGAATCTGTACTCCGAGGCGAACGCCTTGTTCAACTGAGGCACATCGATAGTTGCCATTGCTCACTTATCCGCTAGTGCGATGGACTTCGGATCTCCGCAATCTTCAGCGGATCGTCGCGATAGTCGGCGTTCTCTCCAACAGGGTCGGTGAGCGGGAGATTCGAGAACGCCTGAGCGAGCAGCAACTCGCGAACGCCTCGCGTTTCGTCGGCAACGGTCTCGCGAAGTTCCTGATCCAGAACTTCGTTGGGCAACGTATTGGGATCGACGCTTGGCGAGTTCCCCGGGTGGGGCACTAGCTTAACGCGGACCTGGCTTTCGGTGACTCGGTCGAGCTCCACACGGAAGGGACCCGTAAACCGATAGGCCGCCTTCTGAATTGCCGACAGGCGATAGAGCGACAGGTCAAAAGTGAACTCTGTTGGCGAGCGACCCGAGTCGGAGCGATGTTCTGGGATCGGCATTGTGATTCATTGGCGGACGTTGAGCGTCACCGGCGTCATTTGGGAATCCACGAGCGTTACCGACAGAGAGTCGTGGTCAATCTTGGTGACGATGAAAGTCTCAATTCCATCATAGGGACCCACCAAGTATTCGTGACCTGTCTTTTGGTCCTTCAGGCGGGCCGATAGCAGGCCGTTGATTTCGCGTGTCACAGCGAGCACCTGAAATCGCTGTGACCAATCCGGTGGCTGAGCAATCGGGTGGGGGATGATCGCCTGGGGAATGAGTTGCTGGGGTGCGTCGTCGGGGACCAGGTTCTGGCGCGCCGGCGGGCGTGCTGGGACAGGTCGGGGCTCCGGTGGGGGAGCGAATGCCGGCATGTACGAGGGACGAGCCGCAGAAGCGCTTGATGAATAGTGCGAGCTGTGAGATGACGCCGAGGAAACGTGCGAACTGTGAGACGAGTGGGACGAATGCGATCGATGGGATGAATGAGAGCGGTGGCCGACGAATTCGATCGTGGCCCGGCCGGAGGGCTGCAGAATCAGAGGTGATGGCCGGTCTCTTCGCTCTGAGCGAGCCGCAGCTGCCAATGCCGTTTCTATCAACGGCCGAATGACCTCCGATGACCTTGCAACATGCGATTGCGACAACAATGCTGCGGCCACCGCAGTTGCGGGCCCTAATTCCTTTATCGTTTGGAAAATCGATTTGTCCGACATGTGGAGGCGAACCCCTCGATTAGGCCGAAGTAGTTTGCCCCCCAGCGAGACGGTTTGTCAAATCAATTCTTGCGTCAGCCCGTGGGACTGCTTTTCTTGCAATTCGTCTATTCGATCCCCATACTGCGGGGCATGAGAAACGGGACAAAAGAACCACAGTTTGGCCTGTTGGTAGTGATTCTAATTGCCGTCAGCGCATTCTGCTGCGGCGGAGGAATATACGGACTCGGGGGATTGCTTTCCTCCCGCAAAGACGAAGTTGCTGTCGCACCGCCGTCACACTCGGATTCTGCGTCGGAGCGGCCAAAGGTTCAGCCTCCTTCGTCGGTTGCTTTACCGCTCACGACGTCGCAGGGAATTGCGACCCAGCCAGCGCCTGTGGCGGAATCTCCGACGGTGCCGGCGTCCGTTCCTCAACTCACCTCGACGGAGTCCTCGCCACAGCCCAAGGTTGCCGTCGCTGCATCCGCAGTACAAGTGCAGCCGGGCCGCGTGCCGCTCCTGACGGCCAGTCAACCTCTTCGAGCTTGGAAATCTCGCGATGGGGCGTTCACGACGACTGCAAAGTTTGTGGGACTTTACTCTGGAAAGGCACGGCTTGATAAGTTAGTCAAGAACGAAGTGGTCGATGTGCCCATTGAACAGCTTTCTGCGGCGGATCAGACTTACGTCGGCGAATGCATCCGCGTCGACTCTCTGGCGCACGTGATCTTCGGCAAAGTCACTGCCGTCGCCGATGGCGATACGTTGACCGTGCTCGACCTAGAACAGCAGCAGCACACGATTCGCTTGGAGGGAATCGATGCGCCCGAAGGCGGGCAAGCGTATGGAAGCGCCTCGAAAGAGGCTCTTTCGACAAAGGTATTTGGCAAATCCCCGTGGACGGAATGGCGCGACACCGACAAATATGGGCGCACGCTCGGGCACATCTATCTTGATGGCAGGCACATCAACTTGGAAATGGTGGCTGACGGCTTTGCCTGGCACTATAAGCAGTACAGTACCGACCCACGCCTGGCGAACGCAGAAGTCGTTGCGCGGGGGAAGCGATTAGGCCTTTGGAATGTAAACAGTGCACCTACTCCGCCATGGGAGTTTCGCCATCCCCAGCCAATGCCGGTTGAGGTCCAGGGACTCCTGGATCGATCAGCACCTGGCCAAGAAACGCAAGTTGTCTACGTCACTCGAACGGGAATGTCCTACCACGCTGCTGGTTGTCGGTTCCTGGCCAAAAGTTCGATCGCAATCTCTTTGGACGACGCTCGCGCCCGCTACAAGCCTTGCTCGGTCTGCAATCCGCCTAGGTGATAGTTGCATGGCTGACTCGCATTGAACGAGTCTTGCGCGACCGGGAGTCGATCCAGTCGGATTTGAGCAATTGCAGTTCCTGTATTGCGAGGCCGCAATGGATCAATCAATGCTCAAGTCGTCGGCTGGTTACCAACTCTTCATGCTCGTGCTTTGCATCTATGCACTGGTCGCGCTGGTGATCGAGACAGCTGTCAACATCGACACGAGGATTCGAACTGTGCTGCAATACGCTGACTATGCCGTTTGCGCTCTTTTTTTGCCGATTTCGTTGCTTCACTTTGGCGCGCCGAGAATCGAGTGCGCTATTTCATCACTTGGGGATGGCTCGAACTGTTGTCATCCATCCCCACCCTCAGCATCACGCGATGGGGACGAATCGCCCGCATCGTCCGTATTTTCCGAATCCTCCGCGGATTAAGGGCCGCAAAGATCCTGACAACAGTCGTCCTCCGGCATCGAGCAGAGAACAGCTTCCTTGCCGCCAGTCTCGTGGCCCTACTTCTCGTCGTGTTTTCAAGTATTGCCATTCTTCAATTCGAGACGGCAGCGGATTCCAACATTCACACAGCGGAAGACGCCATCTGGTGGTCATTCACCACGATCACGACGGTGGGCTACGGTGACCATTTCCCTGTGACGTCCGAAGGCCGATTCGTTGCCGTCATGCTGATGTGCGCCGGCGTTGGACTTTTCAGCGTCTTCTCGGGCTTTCTCGCCTCCTGGTTCCTCGCACCCGAAGCCGAATCCAGCGAGTCGGAGATTTCCGCTCTTCGCCAGGAAATCATCGCGCTGCGACAAGCCATCGAAAAGATAGCCGCAAACAAGTCGTGAGGCTTTGAATTCCAAGATATCACTCAGGAGAATGCCAATGCTTCGCAAACGAAGGACCGCAGCGAAGCAACGTAATCCTTTCTTCCCATGCACTTGTGCAGTCTACTTTGGTGGGCAAATTGGGACTACTTTCCTCTATTATGGAGTCGAGTGTGCTCTGTAGAAAACGCGCTGTCAGCTTAGTTCGCTAGCAGGATTGGGTTCGTAGAGAGGAGATGCGCACAAGCAAAAGTCCCAAGGCTGTATTTCAAGTGGCCTATTTGATCGGTTGGGCAGCGTTGCCAGCCTACACGCATCGCTTCAGTCCGCAGAAGTTCACGCAGCCGCAGTTGTTTGCCTGCTTGGTGCTCAAGGAGTTTGTGCAACTGGACTATCGCAAGCTGCAGGCGGTCCTCAGCGACTCGCCCGAAGCGTGGGAGGCGGAAGGATAATCTCACCTGACAGTTCCTTTGCCCGAAGTGCTTCAAAACGCAACGCCTTCTGCTCGTTCCGAAGCGCGTTGTTCTGCTCCGACAAATGCGAGCGGTCAATCCACCAACCCACGGCCAGGGCGACTACTAGTGTCAGCAGCACCAAATCTCGGATGGTGAAGCGGACCATCGATAGCTCACTTTCGGGAAGGTGGCGCGTGGGCGCTGGCTCCACACCCGTGATTGTAGCCGGCCGATGTCGAAATCGGACGATTTCACACCAAGGTGCGGCCGGCGCCGAATTGCTGCTCGTTTCAACAACGAGCAGACTAGCGTCCTCACGGGTCTGAGCAACGATCATCAACGAAGTTGCGTGACGCAGTGTCAAAGTCCTGGCATTTCGCACAGATGTCAAAAGGCGGAGGCGACCCGGTGGAAGTCCAGCGTCGTCGTGCCTGGACAACGACCGGCGCTCATTACGTTTTTCTCCGCCGTCCACGCGGTCGCGCCGCAGAAATGGCTAGGAACACCTACTTGGGCAGCCCAGTCCCACGTTGCCTGCCAAAATCGCACTGACAGCCGTGTGAAAATGGAAGTCACTCCTCAGAGCCTCCTGCCGAATGTCAATTCACGCTCTGCTTGGCAGCAAGTACGTGTTTGCGGCGAGGCCAGTCACTATATTGTTCTTAGCTTTTCCGAGTGTCGTTTCTTGTGTTCGAGTGGAGGTTGCGATGGCCACGCAACAAGCTCATGCGCTCTCTCGTACCGCCAGGTTGTTCGCTCAAGCCTGCGTTGCCACGGTGTGCGGCGTCGCCGCGCTCGCGTACGCGGCCGATCCCCCTGTCACGGGTGCGCCCGATGAGCAGGCACGGATTTCTTTTGCCAGCACGGGCTCGTTCAGCGTGACGATTGGCGGGACGCAAGTGCAGACGCTGTGGAAGCGCGAGCTGATGCGGCAAGCACTGCTCTTGGCCGCACGGTCCGAAATGGACTATCTGACCACGGACAACGCGCTTGGCGACGGTGTTTCGAGAACGAAGCCGAGCCTGGAACTGACGTGCAAAGCAGGAACTCCTGACCGAATCCAGTTATTGCTCGGTCCGACAGGCAAGCGCGAGCCGGTCTGGACGCAGGAGTTCAAATTCGATTCTCCGTGGCCTCCCCAGCGGGCCTGGGTCGAGCGGATGGAACTCATGTCGCGCACAGAGTTCGTCCAGGCCCTGGAAAAGGCGAAGTTTGCCAAGCGCCCGGCGCCTCGCGCCAAGGACCCAGCCGCCTCGCTCGACCCGGCGCTGGTGCGGATGATCGACGAGGACCTGTCTTTTCTCGGGCAGTTTCTCGCACTGAGGCAGTTGCATGCGGGAGTGGCAAGCGAAGGCGAGACCGCCGCCCGCCTGGCCGGGCTCGTAAGGGCCTACGCCCACCTGGGGATACTCACCGAGTATCAATGGCACCCGATGTCGTATGCCTTCAAGGCGAGGGCCCTGCTCTATGCCCAGCGCTGGGTCGTGCGCGAGCCGAAGTCGCCCTCGGCATGGCAGCATCGGGCGTATGCCTTTGCCCTTGTGGGAATGCACGGCGACGCCTTGACGGATCTCCAGACCGCCCAAAAGCTCGCGGGCGACTCGTCCGCGAAGTCCGACCCCCCCTCCTGGCTTCCGCTTATCGAGCACTTCTGCCGGTACGATTTTGAGGATCTCAAGCGGTTGCGGGCCGATGAGCACCTCAAGCCGTTGGCGTCGCTGCTGTACTTTCTCGCACACGAGCAGGAAGGGAGCAGTAATCGGACGCTCCAGGTGGGGCTGGAGATGATCGAGGAAATGCCGGGATGCTACCGGATGCTCGATACGCTCTGCCATCACACGGGGCCGGGAGCCGCGCAGCTCACCACGCAAGTTGGGCCGCGGCATCTGGCGATGACCCTGCTACCCCGGCTGGAGAAGGTCCGCGAGCTGCCGCCGCACGTTCGATTGACGCTCGACCAGGCCCGCGGCGCGGGAGCCATGCTCACCGAGGACGCGGATGAAGATGACATCCGGGCGGAGCTTGAATGCCGGGCGAAGGTGATTGCCGCTCTACGGGGGACCGTGCCGGCATCGTCGGACAAGCCCGCGCTTGCCCCGGATGGCGTCGAACCCAGTTGGGCCGTCCTGGCGAAATTGATCGAGGAAACGACGTTTTTGCAGACCTACCGCCGAGTCTATTTCATTCGCAGGCAACTTGGATTGTCGGCAGATGCTTATCTGGATGCCCACCGGCCCATTGTGGCAAATCATCGGTGGATTGCTTTCCTCGACCAATACCACACGCAGTCCGATCCTGAAAAAGTGGAGGCGGCCACCCATACCTTTGATGTTACGAACCTCGATTTTACCCAGGCCCGGTTCTGGATCGAGTGGCCGGCCAATTTACGCCTGCAAGTTGAGCCATACGCTAGAGCTCACAAGGAGGGGCTGGCGAACGAAGCGGGGCTGGCTGCCCGCTCGTACCACTTCGATATGAACGTCGAGCCAGGCCCGCTCTTGTCGGTGAGCCCGCATTCGCCCTACGCGATGGGTGTTGCCCTGCGCGTCAATGGGCAGCCGCAGCCGGACGCCGAGAAAGCCTGGGAGCAAGTTGCCAAGCGCTCACCGTACCTGGCCTGGAGCTTTGCAGAAGTCTTGACCCGGCGGGGAGACCTGGCCAAGGCCGAGCAGTTCCTCAAACTGGCGGCGGAACTGGATCCTTCACCAGAGAACTACCGCAAGCTGGCGAATCATTACAAGGGAAAGGGGGATGACGAGAACTGGCTCAAGGCGCTCAACGACTGCCTGAAAACTCCCAGCTTGGGCCTGGAGCACGCGGAGATCCAATGCGAAATCGCAGCGTATTACGCGAACAAGCGCCAATGGGACAAGGCCCTGCCGTACGCCGACGCTGCCAGCGAAACCGGCGCGCAGTGGGCGATGAGTTGGTCCAGCACGGTGAACGAGGCCAATCAGAACTGGGAGG